>Ga0075430_100000605_pt1 | contig 27377 bp, 35 predicted proteins | sample RhiMetdeltSRZDD4_FD_75294 | JGI IMG/M metagenome (GOLD analysis project Ga0075430, IMG submission 75294) | Populus rhizosphere microbial communities from Tennessee, USA - Rhizosphere MetaG P. deltoides SRZDD4 | ecosystem: Host-associated > Plants > Roots > Rhizosphere > Soil | place: USA... | reverse complement strand
GATCGTCAGCCAGAAGATGGGCATCCACGAGTGGAGCTACGACAACGACATCGCGCTCGACAAGCGCTACCGGGTGCCGCTGCGCGACAAGGTCGTGGCGCTGCGCGACATCAAGGCGGAGGTCGAACTCGGGTTCGACCTGGAGCTCGCCCTCAAGGAGACGCAGCGCTGCCTGAACTGCGACGTGCAGACGGTGTTCGAGTCGAAGCTCTGCATCGAGTGCGACGCCTGCGTCGACATCTGCCCGATGGACTGCATCACCTTCACCGAGAACGGCGAGGAAGCGGATTTGCGCGCCCGCCTGAAGGCGCCGGCGACCAACCTCACGCAGGACCTCTATGTCGCGGACGGGCTCAAGACCGCCCGCGTCATGGTGAAGGACGAGGACGTGTGCCTGCACTGCGGACTATGCGCCGAGCGTTGCCCGACCGGCGCCTGGGACATGAAGAAATACCTGATCGATATGACGCACGCGGATGACCTATGTCGAACAAGACACCAATCAGCAGCGTAAACGACTTCGTCGTCCGGTTCGCCAACGTCAACGGCTCCGGCTCCGCCAGCGCCAACGAGCTGTTCGCCCGTTCGGTGATGCGCATGGGTGTTCCGGTATCGCCGCGCAATATCTTCCCCTCCAACATCCAGGGCCTGCCCACCTGGTATGAGGTCCGCATCACCGAAGCGGGCCACCTCGGCGCCCGCGGCGGCGTCGATCTGATGGTCGCGATGAACCCCCAGACCTGGGACAAGGATCTCGCGATGATCGAACCCGGCGGCTACCTGTTCTACGACTCGACCAAGCCGATGCCGCCGTCGAAATTCCGCTCCGACATCACCGTGATCGGCGTGCCGCTGACCGCGATCGCCAACCGCGAATACACCGATCCGCGCCAGCGCCAGCTATTCAAGAACATCATGTATGTCGGCGCACTATCGGCGATGCTCGACATGGACGTCGCAGCGATCGAGCAACTGATCTCCGAGCAGTTCAAGGGCAAGGAGAAGCTGTTCGACGCCAACAAGAACGCGCTACACCTCGGCCGCGACTGGGCCATGCTCAACCTCGAATGCCCGATCGGGCTGCGCGTGCAGCGGGCCGACAAGGTCGGCGACCGCATCTTCATGGAAGGCAACAGCGCGGCCGCGCTCGGCGCGCTCTACGGCGGCGCGACGGTGTGCGCCTGGTACCCGATCACGCCCTCCTCCTCGCTCGCCGACGCCTTCACCAGCTACGCCCGGCGGCTGCGGATCGATCCCGAAACCAAGAAGATGAACGTCGCCATCGTCCAGGGCGAGGACGAACTGGCCTCGATGGGCATCGTCGTCGGCGCCGCCTGGAACGGCGCCCGCGCCTTCACCGCGACATCCGGCCCCGGCGTCTCGCTGATGACCGAATTCCTCGGCCTCGCCTATTTCGCGGAAATCCCGGCCGTGCTGTTCAACGTGCAGCGCGCCGGTCCCTCGACCGGCATGCCGACGCGCACCCAGCAATGCGACATCATCTCCTGCGCCTATGCCTCGCACGGCGACACCAAGCACGTGCTGCTGTTCCCCGAGGACCCGGCCGAGACCTTCGACATGGGCGCGCAGGCGTTCGACCTCGCCGACCGCCTGCAGACGCCGATCTTCGTCATGCTCGACCTCGACATCGGCATGAACCACCGGCTCTGCCGCCCGCTCGCCTGGGACGACTCGCGCAAATACGACCGCGGCAAGGTGATGACCGCCGAGATGCTCGACGCCGGAAAGGAATTCGGCCGCTACCTCGACGTCGACGGTGACGGCATCCCGTTCCGCACCTATCCCGGCACGCATCCGACCAAAGGCGCCTATTTCACGCGCGGCACCTCGCGGGACCGCTATGCGCGCTACACCGAGGAAGGCGCGCCCTACGCCGACAACATGCAGCGGCTGCTGCGCAAGTTCGAGACCGCCAAGGACCTGGTGCCGCGACCGCTGCTGGCCAATTCGGAGAAGCCGACGCGCTACGGCGTGATCTATTTCGGCTCGACGGCGCCGGCGATGGACGAAGCCAACCTCACGCTGCGCGACGCCGGCAAGCATCTCGACCTGCTGCGCGTGCGCGCCTTCCCGTTCCACCACACCGTCGAGGACTTCATCGCCGACCACGATTTCGTGTTCGTGGTCGAGCAGAACCGCGACGCGCAACTGCGCTCGCTGATCGTCAACGAATGCGGCATCGATCCGGCCCGGCTGGTGCCGATCCTGCACTATGACGGCACCCCGATCACCGCCCGGTTCATCGCCAGGGCCATCGGCGAACGGCTCGACGCGCTCAAGGTCACCCCGCTGCGCAAGGTTGTGTCATGACCTACATCGCCAAACCGAAATTCCATCATCCGTCGTTGCCGAAGAACGCGCTCGGCTATACCCACCGCGACTACGAGGGCAAGGTTTCGACGCTGTGCGCCGGCTGCGGTCACGACTCGATCACCGCTTCGATCATCGAGGCCTGCTACGAGCTGGCGATCGAGCCGCACCGGGTGGCGAAAATCTCGGGCATCGGCTGCTCATCGAAGACCACGGACTATTTCCTCAACGCCTCGCACGGTTTCAACTCGGTGCACGGACGCATGCCGTCGGTGCTCACCGGCGCCAACCTCGCCAACCGCGACCTGATCTATCTCGGCGTGTCGGGCGATGGCGATAGCGCCTCCATCGGGTTCGGCCAGTTCGCGCACTCGATGCGGCGCGGCGTCAACATGACCTACATCGTCGAGAACAACGGCGTGTATGGCCTCACCAAGGGCCAGTTCTCGGCCACCGCCGACCGCGGCTCGAAGTCGAAGCGCGGCCTGACCAACAACGACAACGCGATCGACCTCGTCGCGATGGCGCTGCAACTCGGCGCGACCTACGTGGCGCGCGCCTTCTCCGGCGACAAGACGCAGCTTGTTCCCCTGATCAAGGGGGCGATCGAGCACCAGGGCGCCGCGCTGCTCGACGTGATCTCGCCCTGCGTGGCCTTCAACAACCACACCGGTTCGACCAAAAGCTTCGACTATGTGCGCGAGCATAACGAGGCGGTGAATAAGCTCGACTTCATCTCGGGCCGCGCGCCGATCCACGTCGACTACGATCCCGGCACGACGCAGATGGTCGAGCAGCACGACGGATCGCGGCTGGTGCTGAAGAAGGTCGCCGCGGACTACGATGCCAACGACCGCGTCGGTGCCATGAACTTCCTGGCCCACCACGCCGCCAAGGGTCAGATCGTGACCGGCCTGATTTTCGTGGACAGCGATCCCGAGGATCTGCACCGGCACTTCAACACGGTCGACAAGCCGCTCAACTCGCTCAGCGAAAAAGAGCTGTGCCCAGGCTCGGTGGCGCTCGACAAGATCAACGCCGGCCTGCGGTAAGCCGCCGGGACGCCGATAGACTGCGCGGAGCGTCCCGCGTGGCGGCGCGGTGGTACTGAGGCTTGCTTAGATGGTTGGCCTGCACCGCCTTCCCTGTGAGACGCCGGAAGCGCACAAGCCGAGCGGTACAGCAGAGGTGAGCACGCGTTGGGTGCTTCCTGCTACTATCCTCGGTTCCAGCATGGGCTTCATCGACGGGTCGGTCGTGAACGTCGCGTTGCCGGCCATGCAACGCAGCCTCGAGACGAGCTTCGGGACGATGCAGTGGGTGGCCAACGGCTACATGTTGGCGCTCGCGAGTCTCATTCTGCTCGGCGGCTCCGCCGGCGACCGGCTCGGGCGACGGCGCATGTTCATGATCGGGCTCGCGGGCTTCGGAGCCGCATCGCTCGCCTGCGGCCTCGCTCCCTCGGCAAGCTGGCTGATTGCGGCGCGGCTGCTACAGGGCGTCGCGGCCGCGCTGCTGACGCCGGCCAGCCTGGCCATCATCGGCGCAGCCTATAGCGGTGAGGCGCGCGGACCTGCGATCGGCACCTGGGCCGCGGCCGGCGCCCTGACCATCGCGCTCGGCCCGCCGCTGGGCGGCTGGCTCGTCGACGTCGTTGGCTGGCGTTCGATCTTCTTCATCAACCTGCCGATCGCCGCGGTAGCGCTGCTGCTCGCGGCGAAGCTGCCCGCCGATCGCCGAACCGGAGCTAGCGCGCCGATCGATCGAAGTGGAGCCTTGCTGGCCGTCCTGTCGCTGGGACTCCTGAGCTATGGCCTGTTCGCACTGGGCGAAGGCGCCCGAATTCAGGCCGTGCTTGCGATCGCCGCCGCCGTGCCTGCGGCATGGCTCTTCATTCGGACGGAGGCGCGGGCCGAGGCTCCGATGATGCCGCTCGCGCTGTTCCACAACGCCGACTTCAGCGGCGCAAATGCACTGACGGTCCTGCTCTATGCGGCGCTCGGCGGGGCGTTGTTCCTGCTGCCGTATCTGCTGATTGGGGCCCACGGCTACAGCGCGACGGCGGCGGGCGCGGCGTTCCTTCCGTTCTCGGCGGTCATGGGACTGGGTTCGCGCTGGTCGGGCCGGCTGGCGGAACGGCTCGGTCCGCGGCCGCTGCTGATCATCGGCCCGTCTGTTGCAGCGACGGGCTATGCGATTCTAGGATTCTCGGCTGAAAGTGCGAGCTACTGGCGCGGCGTCCTTCCCGGATTGATCGTGCTCAGCATCGGCATGACGATCTGCATCGCGCCACTGACGACGACGGTGTTCGACTCGACACCCGCGGAGAACAGCGGCACCGCATCCGGCATCAACAACGCGGCCGCACGGGCGGGCAGCCTCCTGGCGGTCGCCGCATTGGGCCTCGCCTTCGGCGCCTCGGGAGCAGGCGGCGTCGAAGATGCCATGCTGGTGCGCGCATACACGGTCGTGATGTTCGCGGCGGCCGCACTGGCGGCCTTCAGCGCCGTCACGGCCGCCATGACAATCAAACCGCGTGTCGCGAATTGAGCCGTCGTATCCCGCGATGGCCGATCGAAACGGGCGGGTCGCTCGGCAGCAATGTCGGGCGAACTCCCTTCTTGTGGCGGGGGCACACGGCAAAAGGAACGCCCGGCTCAAGGGAAGGTTCAGAAAGCGCGCCCCGGGCCTAGTTCGCGTTCGCGCATTCGCGTGTGTAGGACTGCAGCCGCTGGCCGCGCAGCCCGTCGGCACGGCCTTGGTGCAGGCAGCCGGTGACGCGGTCGCTATAGGTGTTGAGCCGCGGCGGGATGTACACGCCCGGGGGCGGCGCCTGCCCGAGCGGGCCGTTGATGATCGGCGGCTGTGGCGGCGGTGGCAGCGGAGCCGGAATGCGGTTCTCGAGCGCGGGCGGCGTGGGAATGATCTGCGCCGCGGCGGACGCCGATACCAGCGCCAAACCCAGGCCCAGACTAAAGCCGGCTGCGGTTGCCAGACGAATGCCCATGACTTTCAGATAGGAATGGATCTGCGACATGCCAGTGCCCGCGGACGCCTACGAGCCCGCCTGCCGGGCGCGCTGCTCCAGCGCGACGGCGATGCGCTCGAGCGTCGTGTTCATTTTACGCGTCTCGGCAACCTGCTGTTCATAGAGCTCGATCAGCGAGACGCCGGATGGCCCGCGCGAGCGCATGCCCTGCCAGCGTGCGATCACCACAAGCACTACGATAAGAAGAATGAACGGCAGCCAGGCCACCAGCAACGAAACCCACTCCTCGCTCATGACCGCCTCTTATTCCTCTGGCGCCTCCACGATCGGGTCGTAGCGCGCGGTATCGAACCCGATCAGGTTCCACGACTGTTGCATGTGCGGCGGCAGCGGCGCGGTGATGTCGATCACACCGCTGCCGCGCGGATGCGGCACCACTATTCGTCGCGCCAGGAGGTGGAGTCGGTTCTGTATCCCGCCCGGAAATTCCCAATTTTCTTTAAAAAAATACTTGGGGTCGCCGATGATCGGATGGCCGACATGGTTCATGTGGGCGCGCAGCTGATGGGTGCGGCCGGTGACCGGCTTGAGCGAAAGCCAGGAGAGCTGGCGCGCCGCCGTCTCGACCACCGCATAGTAGGTCACGGCATGGCTCGCGCCCTCGTCGCCATGCTTCGCGATCCGCATCAGGCTCTCGTCCTCACGCTCCTCTTTGGCGAGATAAGTCGAAATGCGGCCCTGCAGCGGTTTCGGGACGCCCGCCACCAGCGCCCAATAGATTTTGCGGGCCGAGCGTGAGCGGAAGGTCTTCGCCAGGGCCGCGGCGGCGAAGCGGGTCTTCGCCACCAGCAGGCAGCCGGCCGTGTCCTTGTCGAGACGGTGCACCAGCCGCGGCCGCTGACCGTCCTTGCCGCGCAATGAATCCAGCAGGCCGTCGAGATGGCGCACCGTGCCGGACCCGCCCTGCACCGCGAGCCCCATCGGCTTGTTGAGAACCATCACGTCGTCGTCCTCATACAACGTGATAGACTTTATAAAGGCGCGATTCTTCTGGTCGTCGGTGGCGTTCTCGCTCGGCTTCGGCGCGTCGAGCTTGAGCGGCGGGATGCGCACCGTCTGCCCGGATTCGAGCCGGTCCTTCGGTTGCGCGCGCTTGCCGTTCACGCGCACCTCGCCTTTACGGATGATGCGCTGAATGTGGGAAAACGACAGCCCCGGGAACCGGGCCTCGAAGAAGCGGTCGAGCCGCATGCCGTTCTCGTCACCGGTGACGGTGACGGTCTGCACGCCCTTCGACATCGTCGATGATACGGCCGTCATGACGGCTTGTTCCCTTCCGCGTTCAGCACCTGGGCCGCGGGCAAATCCTCGAAGGTACGGATACGCCACAGTTGCGGGAATAGGAACACCCAAAGCGCCACGACCGCGAACAGGCCGACACCGCCAATAAGCACCGCCGGCACCGCGCCGATAGCGGCGGCCACCGCACCGGCACGGAAATCACCCAGATAGTTCGAGGTGCCGGTAAACATGCTGTTCACCGCGCTGACCCGGCCACGCATCGCCGGCGGCGTGCGCAACTGCACCAGCGCGAAGCGGATCACCACGCTGACGACGTCGGCGGCGCCCATCACCATCAGCGCCGCCAGCGACAGGATGATGTGGTTAGAGAGCGCGAAAACGACGATCGCCGCCCCGAAGATGCAGATGACCGAGAACAGGACCCTGCCGATCGGCAGGGTCAGCGGCCGGCGCGCCAAAATGACCGACATGGCGAAGGCGCCGACAGCGGGCGCGGCGCGCAGCAGCCCGAGCCCCCAAGCACCGGTCTCAAGGATATCGCGCGCGAACACCGGGAACAGGGTGGGCACGCCCGCGAGGAACACCGCGCACATATCGAGCGAGATCGTGCCGAAGATCACGCGGTCGCGCGCGACGAACTCGAAGCCGCCGGCCAGCGACTGGAGACTCATCGGCTCGGTTGCGCGCGGCACCTTCTCCATCTGGATCAGGAAGATGAAGCTCGCGCCGAGACACCAGAACGCCACCGCGAGACCATAAACGATCGCCGGGCCGAGATCATAAAGCAGCCCGCCAAGGACCGGACCGATGATGGCCCCGAGCTGGTTCGAGGAGGCAAACCAAGCGGTCGCCGACGGCACCACCGGGCGTGGCACCAGCGCCGGAATGATCGCGACCATGGTCGGTATCTCGAAGGCGCGCCCTGCTCCCACCAATGCGACGATCACGTAGATCGCCAGCGGATCGAGCCAGCCCATGACCGTACCGAGCGCGAGGAACGCGGCTGCGGATGCCTCACCCAGCTGGCAGATCAGGAGGATGGTCCGGTTGTCGTAGCGGTCGGCGACGTGGCCGACGAGCGGCGTCAGCACCAGCATCGGCACGAACTGCGCGATGCCGAGCAGGCCGAGGTTAAGCGCGCTGCCGGTCAGGACGTAGAGCTGCCAGCCGATCGCGACCACGAGCATCTGGAACGACAGGATCGACACGATCCGTCCGATCCAGAACATCGTGAAGGCGCGGTAGCTGAACGCGGACCGCGTCGGGGCATCGGAATCGGTCAAGGTCGGAATCCTGCGCGAGGCGCGCCAAAGGCGGAAAAGCAGCGAGTCGACAATAGATTACCCAACGCCGAGACGGTACGGCATAACCGAATAGCTCACCGGCACCGCTGCATCTCGATCACCGGCTCGCGGTTCCAGCCGACCACCAGGCGGTCGCCGCGCAGGTCGAGCATGAGCGGGATCGTCGCGGTCTTGCCCTCCACCGTGCAGCGTCCCTGCAGGTACCAGATGTCCTTCACCCGGTAGCTGCCGACGACGGCACAGTCAGCATTGAACCAGCGCACCGACATCGGCTCGACAATCAATGGTGTGTTCGGCCGGGTATGGGCTTCACCATCGCAGGCGTGCGGCCCGAGCGCCCAGCGGCCGCCGGGCGACTGCTGCGCCGCCACCGTGCTTGTGATCAGGACCATCACCAGGCATGCCCCCGCCCGCCTGAAACGCGGTTTCTTCACGTCGCCCTGTCCTTCCGTAGTTTGGCCCAGTACTCCAGCCGCTTCTTGATTTCGCGCTCAAAGCCGCGCTCGGGCGGATCGTAGAACTGCTGACGGCCAAGTTCGTCCGGGAAATAGTCCTGACCTGAAAAGGCCTCGGGCGCGTCGTGGTCGTAGTCGTAGCCCTCGCCGTAGCCCTCCGACTTCATCAGCCGGGTGGGTGCGTTGAGGATGTGCTTGGGCGGCAGCAGCGAGCCGCCCTCTTTCGCCGCGCGCTTGGCGGCGCCGAAAGCCTTGCAAGCGGCATTCGATTTCGGCGCGGTGGCGACATAGATGACCGCCTGCGCGATCGCGAGGTCGCCTTCCGGGCTGCCGAGGAAATCATAGGCCTCCTTGGCGGCGTTGCAGATCACCAGCGCCTGCGGGTCGGCCATTCCGATGTCTTCGACCGCCATGCGCACGACGCGGCGCGCGAGGTAGAGCGGGTCCTCGCCGGCGTCGAGCATGCGGGCGAGATAGTAGAGCGCCGCATCCGGATCGGAGCCGCGCACCGACTTGTGCAGCGCGGAGATCAGGTTGTAGTGGCCGTCCTGCGATTTGTCGTAGATCGGCGCGCGGCGTTGGACGACCTCCTGCAGCTTCGCCGCATCGAAGACCTCGCCGGCGCGCGCGGCGCGCCAGACTTCCTCGGTCAGGGTCAACGCGGCGCGGCCGTCGCCGTCGGCCATGCGGGCGAGCGATGCGCGGGCGTCCTCGTCGAGCGGCAGCGGCTTGCCTTCGATCGCCTCGGCGCGGGCCATCAGCTTCTCGATCGCCGCGGCGTCGAGCGATTTGAACACCAGCACGCGCGCGCGGGAGAGCAGCGGCGAGTTCAGCTCGAACGAGGGATTTTCGGTGGTGGCGCCCACCAGCACGATCGTGCCGTCCTCCATCACCGGCAGGAACGAGTCCTGCTGCGCGCGGTTGAAGCGGTGGATTTCGTCGACGAACAGCAGCGTTCCCTGCCCGGTCTCGCGGCGCGCACGTGCCGCGTCGAACACTTTTTTGAGGTCGGCGACGCCGGTGAAAATTGCAGAGATTTGTTCAAAGTGCAGTTCGGTGGCGTCGGCCAGGAGCCGCGCCACCGTGGTCTTGCCGGTTCCCGGCGGTCCCCAGAAGACCAGCGAGCCGAGCGTGCGGGTATCGAGCATGCGGGTCAGCGCGCCATCCGGCCCCAACAGGTGGTCCTGCCCGACCACGTCCACGAGCGCGGTCGGCCGCAGCCGGTCGGCGAGCGGCCGCGGCGCGTCGCGCTCAAGCCCGGCGGCCGCAAACAGGGTTGGATTGGTGACTGGGCGTTTCGCCATCGGTCAAAGGTGGGGAATTCCGCGCGGCGGCACAAGCGCTTATTGGGAGCCGCCGATCGACGCGACCATGATCGTACCCAACACCAAACCGCCCGCGAGCAAGAGGATATTCAAGATCACACTCACGAATCCGAGGATCTTGAGGTCGCCGGCGCGAAACAGCGAGGCGATGCCGAGCACGATCCCCGTCAGTTCCATGAGCGGCGCGATAACAAGAAAGACGGCGACAAAAAACAACAGCGTCACATCGCGGGCCGCATCCGGCGCGGTCGGCGGCACATGAACGAAGATCGAGAACGCTATGGTGAAGAGCGCGAACGCCAGCCCCGCGAGAGCAAACGCGATGACCCCGAATTTGAGGCGCGGCGGCTCTGCGAGCGGCCGTGGCGCGTCGCGCTCGAGCCCGGTGGCCGCGAACAGGGTTGGATTGGTGGCTGGGCGTTTCGCCATGCTCAAAGGTGAGAAATTCCGGTCGCCGACACAAGCGGAGTTAGACCGTATTCGGGTTCAATGGAATCGCCTCACGGTCTAGCTCCGCCCAGGTGCGCGATCAGGATGAGGCCCAAGCTCACCCCGCTGATCAGCAAAAACAGGTTCAAGACTGCACCCAGCGCCCCGAGGATCTTGCGGTCGCCGGAGCGGAACAGCGCCGCGATCCCGAGCACGATCCCCGTCAGTTCCATCAGTGTCACAATCGCCAGAAAGCCCACGATGGCAAACCACTGTGCCAACCACTGGGTCATCTCGGTGGATCTGCTCGGCACCTGGGTGTAGACGCCAAATACCGCCGTGAACACGGCAAACGCCAGGATCGCGAGGACGAACGAATAGGTTCCGAATTTCCGGCGCTTCGGCGGCGCGGCGGAACCGCTAGGTACGGACGGCACCGCCGATGACATCGCCCTAGCCCCTCAGCTCCACCGACATCTGCTGACCGCCCCGCCGGATCACGATGCGCCACAGCCGCGTCTGCTGGCGGGTGAGCTTGTCGAGGTCGCTGGTCTGGGTCATCTTTTGATTGTTGACCGTCACCAGTACGTCGCCGGCCTGAAAGAAGCGCTGGCCGATCGAGCCATTGGCAACGTCGACCACGACGATCCCTTCCGCGCCGGGATCGAGCCGCAACTGATCGGCGAGCGACGGCGAGATGTTCGAAACCTTCACGCCCTGGAACGGCGAACGGCTCTCGATGACGATCTCGTCGCGCGGCAGCTCCGGCGCCACTTCGAGCGCAACCGTCACCGTCTGCTCACGACCGGACCGTTGCAGGCGAATGCGGCTGGTGCCGCCGATCATCTTGGTGGCGAAGCGATAGTCGAAGGCGTTCGAATCCTCGATCGACTGCTCGTCGAGCGCCACGATCAGATCGCCGGTGCGCAGGCCCGCGCGCGCGGCCGGGCTGCCTGGCGTCACCAGCGTCACCAGCGCGCCGGCCGGGCGTTTCAGGCCGATGCTTTCGGCAATCTCGGACGTCACCGCCTGCAGGCGCGCACCGAGCCAGGGCCGCTTGACCACGTTGGCGCCGCTGCGCGCCGAGGCCACCACCACGCGGACCATGTTGGCCGGAATGGCGAAACCGATACCGATGGACCCTCCACCGCGGGAGAAGATCGCGGTGTTGATGCCGACGATCTTGCCGGACATGTCGACCAGCGCGCCGCCGGAATTGCCGGGATTGATGGCGGCATCGGTCTGGATGAAGAACTGATAGTCGGTGATGCCGACCTGGGTGCGCGCCAGCGCCGAAATGATTCCGTGCGTCACCGTCTGGCCGACGGCGAAGGGATTGCCGATCGCCAGCACCAGGTCGCCGACCTGGAGCGCGTCAGAATCCGCGAATTCGAGTGCCGGGAAGCGCTCGCCGTTGGCCTTGATCCGCAACACTGCAAGGTCGGAGCGGGCGTCCTTGAGGACGATCTCGGCTTCGAACTCGCGCCGGTCGGCAAGCGAGACCCTCACCTGGTCGGCGCCGTCGATCACGTGGTGGTTGGTCACGACCAGACCGGTCGGGTCGACCACCACCCCGGAACCGAGCGAGCGCTGCTGCTGCTCGTTCGGGCCGGGCATCCCCGGGGCCCCGAAGAACCGGCGGAAGAACGGGTCCTCGAACAGCGGGTTCCGCTGGGTGACGGTGCGGGCCGCATAGACGTTGACGACCGCCGGGGCCGCCTTCTGGACCACCGCGGCATAGGAAAGCCTGACCTCGGTTGTGGATGACGGGACCCGCCGCTCCTCGGCGGAGGCGCCCGCCAGGGTCACGGCCAAGACCGCGATGTGGACGGCGATGGCGGCAAGGGCGGAAGGCAACGGCAGGCGCAAGGTCAGGCGCGATATCATGGGCAAATTCCGGGTCACGGGAGGCCGAGATATAGGGCGGTTGGCGTGGCGATTGAAGGGCACAAAATGGGCTTCCGGACCGGGCGGCCAAATGTCCTCCCGGGCGCGACAACGGCGACAACGGCGGCGATGCCGAATAGACTGCCCGTCTTTCGTGCGCTCCCCATCCGTGTGTTCCCGCAAGAGGCCGTCGTGACCCAGCCATCCGCCGAAGCAACGATCACCCGCGCCACCGGCTCGCCTGCAACCCAATCTTCCGCGACCGCCACCAGTGTCATGATCTACGGCATCGCCTTCGTGACCGGCGCCATCGTGATGAGCTTCGAGATGCTCGGATCGCGCTACCTGAACCCCTATTTCGGCAGCGGCATCTACACCTGGGCGTCGCTGATCTCGACCGTGCTGATGGCCCTGACGCTCGGATACTTCCTCGGCGGCTGGCTCGCCGACCGCACCGCCTCGCTCACCGTGCTGGCCGTGACGGTGCTGGTGGCGTCGCTCTATATGCTGGTGCTGCCCTCGTTCGCGCAGCCGTTGCTCGAACTCCTGCTCGCCGACATCGACGACGTCCGCACCGGCAGCCTGGTCGCCTCGGTGGCGATCCTTTTGTTTCCGGTGACCTTCTTCGGCATGTTTTCGCCGTTCGCGATCCGGCTGATGCTGCGCTCCGCGCAGAGCTCCGGCATGGTGTCCGGCACGGTCTATGGCGTCTCGACCTTCGGCTCGATCGTCGGCACACTGGGCACCACCTTCTTCCTGATCCCGACCATCGGTACGCGCGCGATCACGCTGTGGCTCGGCGCTGCCGGCATCGTCTGCGGGCTGATCCTGCTGGCGCTGGGCCGCCTCGAGCGCAAGGCCGGCACGACCGCCGCCGCGCTGCTGCTCGCGTTCGCCGTCATCGCTGCCCCTGCCCCGGGCTCCGCCAACGACGCACTGATCGACGACAGCGTGCGCGCCGAGATCCTCAAGCGCAAGGACGGCCGGCTCGCCCACATCGAGAGCGAGTACAACGACATCTACATCAGCAAGCGGCGCAACCAGCTGATCATGACATTCCAGCTCAAGGGCTGGGACTACACCGAGTCAGTGACCAATCTCGAGGACCCCGACGACCTGCCGCTGCACTACTCGCAAGTGATGACCGCGGCCTCGCTGCTCTATCCGACCGAGGTGAAGCGCATCCTGATGATCGGCCTCGGCGGCGGATCGATCTCGACCTATTACGGCCGCGCCATGCCCGACGTGCATATCGACACCGTCGAGCTCGACCAGCGCGTGATCGACGTCGCCAAGCAATATTTCGCCCTGCGTGAAACCCCGCGCGTGCGCTACATCGCCGCCGATGGCCGCGTGTTCCTGAACCGCAGCAAGGACCAGTACGACCTGATCCTGCTCGACGCCTATCGCGGCGGCTACGTGCCGTTCCACCTGCTCACGCGCGAGTTCTACACGCTGGTCAAGAGCCGCCTCACGCCCGGCGGCGCCGTCGCGTTCAACGTCCATGACGGCACCAAGCTCTATCACTCGACCGTGCGGACTCTCAGCGAGGTGTTCCCGACCGTCGATCTCTACCCGTCCGGCATGGGCGAAGTGATCGCGACGCTCAGCGCCGATCCGAAATTCGACCGCAGCGTGCTGGCCACGCGCGCGGCTGCGCTGCAGGATCGTTACAAGTTCCGCTATGCCCTGCCGGAGGTGCTCAAGCGCCGCATCGCCAACCCGCAAGGCGAGGCGAAGGGCGGCTCGCTGATCACTGACGACTTCGCGCCGGTGAATCTCTACGACACCATCGACGCGCCCAAGCCGAAGCGGAAGAAGTAGCCGCTCCTGCCTGTCTCACGCTGTCGCCGGCTGCGCCGCCTTGCGCGCCGCCGCCCGCTGTGACGCCCACCGCTTGAAGCCGTAGGCGAGCACGAGCCCGACCGCCAGCACGGCCGCCGACACCAGCGGCCGGTACCAGAACCACGCCACCGCGATCACGACCGGCGCGACGATCGCCGTCAGCACCAGCGAGACGATCGCGGAGCCCGCAGACAGGATGTTGCCGATGAACGGCACCACGTCGGCGACCACCACCAGCGGCGCGAGGATCATCATGAAGCCGATGAACATCGCGAGCACGCCGGCGAACCGCAAAATCCAGGTCAGGATGCTATTTTCGCGCTGCGCGGCCGCGAACATGTCAGCGGCGGACAACGTGCCCGGCCGCACCATCAGCAGCGGATCGCCGGCCTTGGTCTGATAGGCGGCGAAGCCGGTTCCAGCTTGCTGGCCAATGATGCTGGTCGGGCCGGCCGGCGCCAGCTGGAAACTGACCCGCAGGTCGCCGATGCGCGGCTGCGACGGGCTCTCGCCGACGAAGATGCGCCCATCGGCAATGTGGACCGGCCCCTTGATGCGGCCCGCCAGCTTCTCCGCCAGCGACGGATCGAGCGATACGTTCTGGCTCGCGGGCAGCTTGTCGATGACGTTGGTGCCCGGGCGGAACGCGCCAAGCGTCGCATCGCGCGACGCATAGGACGCGCCGCGGTATTGCATCTGCGGATTGATGTGGCCTTCCGGCCGCTTGAAGCGGCTCGAGTCGATACGCGAGTCCGACCAGGTGCGTATATATTCGTAGGTCGTGACCGTCTCCTCCGATCCGCCAACGTTCTTGCGCGTCTCGGTCTTGGTTTCTTCCTTCCACTGATACATCTCGACCGTGCGCACCAGGCGCAGCGCGGTCGCCGTCACCGTGAAGTCGGGATCGGTCAGCGGGGCGCCCGGCTTGAGATCGCCGGAGAGGTGCACCAGCTTGCCGTCATTGGCGGGATCGACGCGCGCCGGATCGACCGACACCACGAGGCTCGCGCCTTCCGTCAGCGAACGCTGCGTCTGCACCGCGCGGCCCTCGTTCCAGAACAGGAAGATGCACGAGCCGACGATCAGCACCAGGCCGAATAGGACGCCTTTGATCGAATCGCCGAGGCGCGAGCCCCACGACTTGGTCGTGACTTCGGTGAAGCTGTCGGACATGGGACCTCCGCTGGTCGGTGCGAAACAAGCCTAACGCGATGCGGAAGATGCCGCGTCCAGGCGAAGGGCTCAAGGACGCGACCATACGCTGCACACAACAAATCCGCACAGATGCCCTGTGCATAAACAGAAAGGGCGGCCCGAGGGCCGCCCTTTCTCAATTCCGGAAGTGGATGCCGTTTTAGGCGTTCGCCTCGGCGGTCGCGGGCGCCGCGGCCTTCGCCGCCTCGTGGCGCGCGATATCCTCTTTGCCCTTGGCGTCGACGTCGCGGTCGACCAGCTCGATCACCGCAACCGGGGCGTTATCGCCGTGCCGGAAACCGGCCTTGAGCACGCGGGTGTAGCCGCCGTTGCGATCCTTGTAGCGGGGGCCGATCACCTCGAAGAGCTTCCTGACGATCTCGATATCGCGCATCTGCGCGATCGCCTGCCGGCGGGCGTGCAGATCGCCGCGCTTGCCGAGCGTGATCAGCTTCTCGACGACCGGACGCAGGTCCTTGGCCTTCGGCAGCGTGGTGACGATCTGCTCGTGCTGGATGAGCGCTACGGCCATGTTGGCGAACATGGCGCGGCGATGCTCGGCCGTGCGGTTGAACTTGCGGTGGGCATTGCCGTGACGCATCGCAGTGTCCTCAGTTCCTTTGCATCATGCCCGGCACCGCAGTCTCTGCGCTGCCGGTCATGACGAATTGACAGTCTCAGTAGTGGTCTTCGAAGCGCTTGGCGAGCTCGTCGATATTGTCCGGCGGCCAGCCCGGCACTTCCATGCCGAGGTGCAGACCCATCTGGGCCAGCACTTCCTTGATCTCGTTGAGCGACTTGCGGCCGAAGTTCGGCGTACGCAGCATCTCGGCTTCGGTCTTCTGAACGAGATCGCCGATGTAGACGATGTTGTCGTTCTTGAGACAGTTGGCGGAGCGCACGCTGAGCTCAAGCTCGTCGACCTTCTTGAGGAAGGCCGGGTTAAACGCGAGGTCCGGGATCGCCTCGGAGACGACCTCCTTGCGGGGCTCCTCGAAGTTCACGAACACGTTGAGCTGATCCTGGAGAATGCGCGCCGCATAGGCGACCGCGTCATCCGGGCTGAGCGCACCGTTGGTCTCGATCTGCATCGTGAGCTTGTCGTAGTCGAGGATCTGGCCCTCACGGGTGTTCTCGACCTTGTACGAGACCTTGCGCACCGGCGAGTACAGGCTGTCGACCGGGATCAGACCGATCGGCGCGTCCTCGGGACGGTTGCGGTCGGTCGGCACATAGCCCTTGCCGGTGTTGACCGTGAACTCCATGCGAATCTCGGCGCCCTCGTCGAGGGTGCAGAGCACGAGATCCGGATTGAGCACGACGATGTCGCCGACAGTCTGAATGTCGCCGGCAGTGACCTGTCCCGGTCCCTGCTTCTTCACCACCATGCGCTTGGGGCCTTCGCCCTGCATCTTGATGGCGATGTCCTTGATGTTGAGGACGATGTCAGTGACATCCTCGCGCACACCCGGGATCGACGAGAACTCGTGCAGCACGCCGTCGATATGGACGGATGTCACAGCAGCGCCTTGCAGCGACGATAGGAGAATACGCCGCAGCGCATTGCCCAGCGTCAGGCCGAAGCCACGCTCGAGCGGCTCGGCGACCACGGTCGCCTCCCGCTTGGCGTCGGCACCGGCCGCTACCTGCAGCTTGTTCGGTCGGATCAGTTCCTGCCAGTTCTTCTGGATCGTCACGTTGGCACCCATCGCGTTGAGTGGCGCGGCATTGGTCCGCGCGTCCCGTTCCGCCCCGTGGGAGAGTTCATTCGCAGCAGACGGGTCGGGCGTCCGCTGGACGAGCACATCATCATTCATACGCGCCGCCTCTTTCGCGGCCTGCAACCGTTGTGCGGGATCGGCGTCACGTCGCGAATCGACGTGACCGTAAAGCCCGCAGCCTGCAACGCACGCAACGCGGACTCGCGGCCCGAACCGGGGCCGGCGACTTCGACTTCGAGCGTACGCATGCCGTGTTCTGCCGCCTTCTTGGCGGCGTCTTCGGCGGCTACCTGTGCCGCGTAGGGCGTCGATTTACGCGAGCCCTTAAAACCCATCGTGCCGGCGGACGACCAGGCAATCGTATTGCCCTGCGCGTCGGTGATGGTGATCATCGTGTTGTTGAACGACGCGTTCACATGCGCGACGCCGGATGCGATGTTCTTGCGTTCGCGCCGGCGGACGCGGGTGGCTTCCTTGCCCATTCTCGGTCCTTTCGCGCCCGGCGGCCAAAGCCGGGCCCATAGCTACCCTGTATTCGACAGTCTCTGCTCGACCGCGGCTTACTTCTTCTTGCCGGCGATCGGCTTCGCCGGACCCTTGCGGGTGCGGGCGTTGGTGTGCGTGCGCTGGCCGCGAACCGGAAGGCCACGCCGATGGCGCAGTCCCCGATAGCAGCCCAGATCCATCAAGCGCTTGATGTTCATCGCGACCTCACGCCGGAGGTCACCCTCGACCATGTAATCGCGGTCGATCATTTCGCGGATCTGAAGCACTTCCGCATCGGTCAGTTGGGACACCCGGCGCTCGCTCGGAAGTCCGAGACTCTCCATGATCTCGCCAGCTTTCGCGGGTCCGATGCCATGGATGTACTGCAACGCGATCACGACGCGCTTGTTGGTCGGTATATTGACTCCGGCGATGCGAGCCACGGTCTAACTCCTGCTGCCGGCCGGCAAAATCGCGGCTCGGTCTTGTTTCCAGTCGTCCATTTCCAGCCTGCGTATGGTCCGCAAACGGTAACGCGACACCCTCCCCGTTTCCCGGGGCCCGGTATCGTGTGATCCTCTCCGACTGGATGCGCGGTTTATTAGGGGATTCAACGGGCTTTCGTCAACCTCTACTAGCGTTTGGACTTGCGCTTGGCAGCTTTGCCGCGGACGGGGGGCCTGCCCTTGCCTGGCTTGGCGGCGGCCTTGCGAGCCGGGGCCTTGCCTTTGCCCTTGGGGGCGGCGGTTTTGGTCTTTCCAGCCTTGGATTTGGCCGCTTTGACCGGCTTTTTCGCGGGTGCCTTCGATTTAACGGTCTTCCCCGGTTTTTTGGCCGGCGCCTTCGTCTTGGACGCAGCCTTGGATGCAGCCTTGGAACTTGGCTTGGCCTTGGAGCGTGCCTCGTCGTCCACAGGACCCGATTCCTTGGCGGCCGGTTTTGGGGCCGGCTTGCGCGCCGGCGGCGTCTCGGTCAGCGCCTTGTGGATCGCCGACTCGACGTCGTCGATCGCCTGCATGCCATCCACCGACCTCAGACTGCCCTGCCAACGGTAATAATCTACCAGCGGGGCGGTCTGCTCCCGGAAGGCATCGAGGCGGCGCTTGAGCACCTCGGGATCGTCATCGGAGCGCAGCGGCTCGCCGCGCGCCGCCGACTCGCGCAGGCGGTTCTCCACCCGGTCCTGAAGGATCCCGGCATCGACCTTGAGCTCGACCACGCCGTCGAGCTTGAGGCCCTTCTCCTGGAGCATCTTGTCGAGCGCCACCGCCTGCGGAACCGTGCGCGGAAAGCCATCGAGGATGAAACCGTTCTTCGCATCAGGCTCAGCGATGCGGTCGGCGACGATCGTCACCACGACCTCGTCCGGCACCAGTTCGCCACGATCCATGATCGCCTTGGCGCGCAGGCCGACCAGCGTGCCAGCCCTGACCGCGGCGCGCAGCATGTCGCCGGTCGAGAGCTGCACGATGCCGTGCTTCTGAACGAGCCGTTGCGCCTGCGTGCCCTTCCCCGCCCCTGGGGGTCCAAGCAGGATCAGTCTCATCTAAGTCGCCTCCCCACCTCTCCGCAGCCGCCCAAGCTGCGCCATCAAATCCAGTATGGCACAGACCACAATCAGGAGCGACGTACCGCCTAGATAAAACGGCACCGACCACTTGGCGATCAATATCTCCGGGATCAGGCACACGAACACAAGATAGACGGCGCCGACCGCGCTCAGCCGGGAAATCACCTGGTCGATGTGATTGGCGGTGGCCTCTCCCGGTTCGACGCCGGCAATCACGCCGCCGTGCTTCTTCAGGTCTTCCGCGATCTCGTCGGGATTGAGCAAATGTGCCGTATAGAAGAAGACGCACAGCACGATCGCGACGCCGTAGACGACCAGGAACAGTGGCCTTCCGTGCGCTAGCTGGGTCACTATTGCCTTGATCCATTCCGGTGCCAAAGCAGTGTCGAGGTCGGCCACAGCTAACGGCAACAACAGAAGCCAAGAGGCGAGAATGGTCGGTACGAATCCGGCATTGTTGAGCTTGAGCCGCAACTGCGACCGGCCTTCGATCGTCCGCGTGCCGACCTGCCGACAAAACGTGACCTGAAGCTGTCGCCGCGCCAGTTCCATGTACACGACCAACGCGGTGAGCGCGATCGCGAGAAAACATACGCCCAGCATGACATTGGGCGACACCATGCCCCGCCGGCCGAGTCCAAGCATCCCAACGATCGTTGTCGGCAGTTCCGCCACGATCCCGACGGCGAGAATGAGTGCAAGGCCATTGCCGATGCCACGTGCGGTGATCTGCCCAGCAAGCCAGACCAGAAAGATCACGCCGCCAGTCAAAGTGAGCGTCGTGGTCAGGCGGAACGTCATGCCCGGATCGGGCACCACATTGCCCACCCCTTCAAGCGCCTGTGCGATGCCGAGCGCCTGAACGGCCGCGAAGACGATGGTAAGTGCAAGCGTGTAGACATCAAGCCTGCGACGGCCGCTTTCGCCTTGCCTGGGCAACGCCCGCAACCTCGCTGACACGATCGATGCGAGCTGCATCAGCAGCGACGCACTGACAAACGGCATGATGCTCAAGGCAAAGATCGAGAGGCGGCCGATGCCGCCGCCGGCGAGCGAATCGAACGCACCGAGGATGCTTCCGCTCTGCTGGCGGAAAATCTGATCCCAGGTCTGTGGATTGATGCCCGGAATGGAAATGTAGGTCCCGAGCCGAACTACCAGGAGCGCGACGATGGTCAGACCGATGCGCCGCCCCAGGTCAGATGACATCACAGCCATCCCCCTCGCGAGCGCCCCGCCGTTAAGACCGGTAGCGGTCGCAGTACTCCGACGTCATCGCCGCCGGCCCCGCAGTTTCGACTTCTTGATCAAGCCTTCGTACTGGTGGGCGAGCAGATGGCCCTGCACCTGCGCTACCGTATCCATGGTGACGCTCACGACGATCAGCAGCGACGTACCGCCGAAGTAGAACATGCCCGGCGCATACGACAGCAGGATTTCCGGCAACAGACACACCAGCGAGAGATAGACCGCGCCGATGGCGGTGATGCGGGTGAGCACGTAGTCGATGTATTCGGCAGTGCGCTCGCCAGGCCGGATGCCCGGGATGAAGCCGCCGTGCTTCTTGAGATTGTCGGCGGTCTCGGTCGGGTTGAACACGATCGCCGTATAGAAGAACGCGAAGAACACGATCATCGCGATGTAGAGCACGAGGAACAGCGGCCGGCCGTGGCCGAGCTGCGTGACCAGCGTCTGGAACCACTCCGGGCCCGAGCCCGCGTTGAAGTTCGCCACCGTCGTCGGCAACAGCAGCAGCGACGACGCGAAGATCGGCGGGATCACGCCCGCGGTATTGAGCTTGAGCGGCAGATGCGAGGACTGTCCCTCGAACATCCGGTTGCCGACCTGGCGCTTCGGATACTGGATCAGGAGCCGGCGCTGCGCGCGCTCCATGAACACGATGAAGGCGGTGACGAACAGCGCCATGACCGCAACGGTCAGGATCAGCGTCGTCGACAGCGCGCCTTCGCGGCTGAGCTGGAGAGCGCCGACGATCGCCGACGGCAATTCCGCGACGATGCCCGCCATGATGATCAGCGAGATGCCGTTGCCGATGCCGCGCGACGTGATCTGCTCGCCCAGCCACATCAGGAACATGGTGCCGCCGGTGAGCGTGATGACGGTCGATATCCGGAAGAACAGGCCCGGATCGCTCACGACGTTGCCGGCGCCTTCGAGACCGATGGCGATGCCGAACGCCTGGAGCGCCGCCAATCCCAATGTGAGATAGCGGGTATACTGGTTGATGATCTTGCGGCCGGCCTCGCCTTCCTTCTTGAGCTGCTCAAGGGTTGGCGACACCGTCGTCATCAACTGAATGATGATCGATGCCGAGATGTACGGCATGATGTTCAACGCAAAGATCGCCATGCGGTTGATGCCACCGCCGGAGAACATGTTGAACATGCCGAGAATGCCGCCGGCCTGCTGGCGGAAGATCTGATCCCAGGCCGCCGGATCGATACCGGGCAGCGGGATGTAGGTGCCGAAGCGGTAGACGAGCAGCGCGCCGAGCGTGAACCAGATTCGCTTCTTGAGCTCCTCGGCCTTGGCGAGCGCCGAGAAATTGAGGTTGGCCGCAAGTTGTTCCGCTGCTGACGCCATCCTGGTCCTCCTACCGCCCCTCGTTCAGCCCCTTGAGTCGCCTGCCCTATATGGAGAGCCAGGCGGCCGTTTCACATAGGGGCCTTAGGCGGACTTTTCCTCTTCCGCCGGCTTCTGCGGAGCCAGGACCGTCACCGAGCCGCCGGCCTTTTCCACCGCCGCGACCGCCGATTTCGAGGCGCCCCAGACCGAGAACGCGAGCTTAGCCTTGAGTTCGCCCATGCCCAGGAGCCGCACGCCATCGCGCGCACGGCGAAGCACGCCCGCCTTCACCAGCGCCGCCACGTCGACGGTGGCGCCGGTCTCGAGCTTGCCTGCGTCGACCGCCTGCTGGATACGGTCGAGATTGACCTCGTTGAGCTTGAGCGCGAAAGGCGTGTTCCGGAAGCCGCGCTTGGGCAGACGGCGATGCAACGGCATCTGGCCGCCTTCGAAGCCCTTGATGCGCACGCCCGAGCGCGCGGTCTGGCCCTTGCCGCCGCGGCCGCCGGTCTTGCCCTTGCCGGATCCGATGCCGCGCCCGATGCGGGTGCGGCTCTTCTTGGCTCCCGGCCGGTCGGCGATCTGATTGAGCTTCATAACGTCGTCCTCGTTCTCTCCTTCGCCAAGTCCGGGATACCGGACCGGACGAGACTATTTCGCTTGCGCTTCAACCACCTGCACGAGGTGCTTCACCTTCGCGATCATGCCGCGCATTTGCGGCGTGTCCGGCACCTCGGCGACGCGGCCGATACGGTTGAGCCCGAGCCCGATCAGGGTCTCGCGCTGGGTGTGATGGCGGCGGATCGCGCTGCCGACCTGCTTGATCTTGATGTTCTTGCTCATGTCCTACTCCGGGACCTCAGCTCTTTCCCTTGCATCATCTTTTCCGAAAAGCGGCTCCCCGCTTTCGGGATGATGCGCTAGTCGGCGACCTGCTCGGACTCGACGCCGGCATCGCGGCGGCGCGCCTGCAGCGAGGACACCTTGATGTTGCGGCGTGCGGCCACCGAGCGCGGCGAATCCTGATGCTTGAGCGCGTCGAAGGTCGCGCGCACCATGTTGTACGGATTGGACGAGCCAAGCGACTTGGCCACCACGTCCTGCACGCCGAGCGTCTCGAACACGGCGCGCATCGGACCGCCGGCGATGATGCCGGTGCCGGGAGGCGCCGCGCGCAGGATGACTTTGCCGGCGCCGTGACGGCCGAACACGTCGTGATGCAGGGTGCGGCCTTCGCGCAGCGGAACGCGGATCAGGCCGCGCTTCGCGGCTTCGGTCGCCTTGCGGATCGCTTCCGGCACTTCGCGCGCCTTGCCGTGGCCGAAGCCGACGCGACCCTTCTCGTCACCAACGACAACCAGCGCGGCAAAGCCGAAACGCCGGCCGCCCTTCACGACCTTCGCCACACGATTGATGTGGACGAGCTTGTCGGTGAATTCGCTTTCTTCCCGTTCCCGGTGCCGACCGTGTGGTTCACGTGCCATATCGATGTTCCGTTCCGTTCGGGCTGTGCCCGTTCACAGAGTCCTTAGAAGTTGAGCCCGCCCTCGCGCGCCGCATCGGCGAGCGCCTTTACGCGCCCGTGGTAGAGATACGCGCCGCGGTCGAACACGACGTCCTTGACGCCCTTCGCGGCCGCGCGTTCCGCAACCAGCTTCCCGACAGCCTTCGCCGCCGCGATGTTGGCGCCGTTCTTCATGCTGCCGCGCATGTCCTTCTCGATCGAGGACGCCGAGGCGAGCGTGGTGCCGCCGACGTCGTCGATGATCTGCGCGTAGATGTGCTTCGACGAGCGGAAAATGGAGAGCCGCACGCGGCCATTGGCGGCGCGGCGGATCGCCCGCCGCACTTGTGCCTTCCGTCGTTCGGTCCGATCACTGAGCCTGGACATGGTCCGGTTCCTACTTCTTCTTTACGCCGTCGTGGCGGACGGCGATCAGGTTGCGCAGCAACTTGCGCGAGTCGAATGTGTTGCCATCCATAGCGTCCACCCGGCCCAGAACGGACCGACGCAGGCGCTGGGAGGCGCCGTTGTCGCGGACGATGATGACGTCGCCCGTCCGCAGGTGACCGAGAATCTGAGCGAGGCTCATTTCTTCTTTCCTTCCTTGCGGAAGATGTACTCGCCAGCGTGCCTGATGCCCTTGCCCTTGTAAGGCTCCGGCGGCCGGTAGCCGCGAATCTCCGCCGCCACCTGCCCGACCCGCTGCTTGTCGATGCCGGTGATGACGATCTCCGTCGGCTTCGGCGTCACGATCGCGATCCCCTCCGGGATCGGATAGACCACGTCGTGGCTGTAGCCGAGCGCGAGCTGCAGGTTCTTGCCCTGCACCGCGGCGCGATAGCCGACGCCGTTGATCTCGAGCTTCTCCTCGAAGCCCTTGGTGACGCCGGTCATCAGGTTGGCGAGCAACGCGCGGTAGGTGCCCCACATGGCACGCGCGCGCTTGGTCTCGTTCAACGGGTCGACCTTGATGGTGCCCTTGTCCATCGTCGCCTTGACGTCGCCGTGCAGCACAAGCTGCAGCGCGCCCTTAGGTCCCTTCACCTTGACGGTCTGGCCTTCGACATTGGCCGTGACCCCCGACGGGACCGGAACCGGTTTTTTTCCGACACGTGACATAGCGTTGATCCGATCGTTATCCGGCTAGAACACCGTACAAAGGATTTCGCCGCCAACATTGGCGTCGCGCGCAGCGTGATCGGCCATCACGCCCTTGGGCGTGGAGACGATCGCGACACCGAGGCCGTTGTTGATGCGCGGCAGGTTCTTCACCGACGCGTAGACCCGGCGACCGGGCTTCGACACGCGGGAGATCTCGCGGATCACCGGCGCGCCGTCGAAATATTTCAGCTCGATCTCGAGCTCGCTGAACCCGCTGGCATGCGCCACCGAGGCGTAACCGCGGATGTAGCCCTCGGTCTTGAGAACCTCGAGCACGCTCTCGCGCAGCCGCGAGGCCGGCGACGAGACTTTCGACTTGTTTCGCATCTGCGCATTATTAATGCGCGCGATCATATCGCCGAGCGGATCGTTCAATGCCATCGCTCGATGCTCCTACCAGCTTGACTTCAGAAGACCGGGAATCATGCCCTTGGAGCCGAGCTCACGAAGGGCAATACGGCTGAGCTTGTGCTTGCGGTAGAAAGCGCGCGGCCGGCCGCTGATCTCGCAACGGTTGCGAATACGGGTCGGCGACGAGTTGCGCGGCATTTCCGCAAGCTTCAGCGAGGCCGCAAAACGCTCCTCGATCGGCTTTTCCTTATCCATCGCGATCGCCTTGAGCCGCGCGCGGCGGCCCGAGAACTTCTTCGACAGCCTGCGCCGCCGATTGTTCTTCTCGATCGAACTCTTCTTCGCCATTAACGTCTCCTTGGTATCCGCGTTTGAGAGCTCACGCCCTCACTGCCGGAACGGGAAGTTGAATGCGGTCAGGAGCGCGCGCGCCTCTTCGTCAGTCTTCGCGCTCGTGCAGACCGTGATGTCCATGCCCCAGCTATCCGACGCCTTGTCGTAGTCGATCTCCGGGAAAATGATGTGTTCCTTGATGCCGAGGCTGTAGTTGCCGCGGCCATCGAAGCTCTTGGGATTGAGGCCGCGGAAGTCGCGCACGCGCGGCAGCGCGATCGTGACCAGGCGGTCGAGGAATTCGTACATGCGGCTCTTGCGCAGCGTCACCTTGCAGCCGATGGCCTGGCCGTCGCGCAACTTGTAGGTGGCGATCGACTTGCGCGACTTGGTGATGATCGCCTTCTGACCGGCGATCTGCGCAAGGTCGGCGGCCGCCTGATCGACCTTCTTGCGGTCGTTGACGCCCTCGCCGATGCCCATGTTGATGACGACCTTCTGGATGGTCGGCACCTGCATCGGATTCTTGTAGCCGTGCTGCTCGGTGAGCTGCTTGCGCACCACGTCGTCGTAGTGGGTACGCAGCCGCGGGATTACCCGCTGCTCCTGGCGCTTGCCCTTGGGCTTCGCCGGCGCATCGCCCTTCGGCTTGTCGCCGCCCTTGGCCTGCTGCGCCTTCTTAGGCTCCTGATCGCCCTGCTCGGCCTTCGGGCCTTTCGGGGCCTTCGGGGCTTTCTCTTTGGTGTCAGCCATCGATCTCTACTCCCGAGCGCTTGGACACACGGACCTTTTTCCGGTCCAGGCCTTCGCCCACGTATTTGAATCCGACCCGCGTCGGCTTGTTGTCCTTCGGGTCGAGCAGCGACAGGTTCGACAGGTGGATGGTCGCCTCTTTCGAGATGATCCCGCCTTCCTGCTGCGCGGTCTGCTTCTGGTGACGCTTCACCATGTTGACGCCACGCACCATCGCACGGCCCTCGGCCGGGCTCACCGCAATGACCTCGCCGCGCTTACCCTTGTCGCGGCCGCTGCGTACGATGACGCGGTCGCCTTTCTTGATCTTGGCAGCCATCACAGCACCTCCGGCGCCAGCGAAATGATCTTCATGTGGTTCTTCGCGCGCAACTCGCGCGGAACCGGTCCGAAAATGCGGGTACCGACCGGCTCTGACTGAGCGTTGATCAGCACCGCTGCATTGCGGTCGAAGCGGATGACAGAACCGTCGGCGCGCTTGATGGCTTTCGACACCCGCACGATCACGGCCTTCATCACCTCGCCCTTCTTCACACGCCCGCGCGGGATCGCTTCCTTCACCGAGACGACGATGACGTCGCCGATGGTGGCATACTTGCGCTTGGACCCGCCGAGCACCTTGATGCACATAACGCGACGCGCGCCGGAATTGTCCGCCACGTCGAGGTTCGACTGCATCTGGATCATGATGCTCTCCTCGTTCTCTTTCCGCGCGACGCGCTAAACGACTTTTTTCTTTTCGCCCCGGATCGCTTCCCAGCGCTTAAGCCGAGAAATCGGCCGCCGTTCTTCGATCCAGACCATGTCACCCACGTGATATTCGTTGGTCTCATCGTGGGCGTAGTACTTCTTGGTGCGCCGCACCGTCTTCTTCATCACCGGATGGGTGTAGCGGCGCTCGACGCGCACGACGATGGTCTTGTCCTGCTTGTCGCTGACGACGGTGCCTTGGAGCGTGCGCTTCGGCATTTCTAACCTCTACTTCGACTTCGCCTTCGGACGCGCAGCGCGCTTCCGAGGGGCTTTTGTTGCGGTCGTCGCGGCGCCAGCAGCCGGCCCCTGGCCGGAACGCTTCTGCGCGGCGATGGTCTTGATCCGGGCAAGGTCGCGGCGCACGGCGCGCACCCGCGACGTATTCTCAAGCTGGCCGGTCGCCCGCTGGAAACGCAGGTTGAACCGCTCCTTCTTGAGCTTCAGGAACTCGTCGTCGAGCTGGTCGACACTCATCGAGCGGAGATCGGCGGGTTTCATCATCAGGGTCCTACTCGGCGATGCGCTCGACGAAGCGCGTCTTGATCGGCAGCTTGGCGGCGGCGAGATCGAGCGCCTCCTTAGCCAGCGCGATCGACACGCCGTCGATCTCGAAAAGGATGCGGCCCGGCTTGATGCGCGTGACCCAGAACTCCGGCGTGCCCTTGCCCGAGCCCATGCGGACTTCGAGCGGCTTCTTCGACACCGGCACGTCCGGGAACACGCGGATCCAAACCCGGCCCGCGCGCTTCATGTGGCGCGTGAGCGCACGGCGCGCGGCTTCGAGCTGACGCGCGGTGACCCGATCCGGCTCCATCGCCTTGAGCCCGAACTGGCCGAAGGCAAGGCTGTGACCGGACGTGGCAAGGCCCTTGATCCGGCCCTTATGCGCCTTGCGAAACTTGGTGCGCTTCGGTTGCAGCATGACTTACGCTCTTCTTTGTCTTTCCGACTTTCGTCCCGACTTTCGTCTTTTGGCCTTAAGCAGCGTCGCGGCGCGGACGTCCCGTGTCGCCTTCCGCCAGCTTCTTGTCCTGCGCCATCGGGTCGTGCTCCATGATCTCGCCCTTGAAGATCCAGACCTTGACGCCGCAGGTGCCG
>Ga0075430_100000603_pt1 | contig 27406 bp, 28 predicted proteins | sample RhiMetdeltSRZDD4_FD_75294 | JGI IMG/M metagenome (GOLD analysis project Ga0075430, IMG submission 75294) | Populus rhizosphere microbial communities from Tennessee, USA - Rhizosphere MetaG P. deltoides SRZDD4 | ecosystem: Host-associated > Plants > Roots > Rhizosphere > Soil | place: USA... | reverse complement strand
TACGAGCAGAGAAGAAGTTATGCTATTTTGTCTTGGCGGCGTCAAACAGGTAGGCAGATCTTGTTTTGTCGTAGTAACCCCAGAGACCAAGGTGATGCTTGACTGCGGTATAAACCCCGGCGAAATGTCAGGGCTTGACGCCTATCCCCGACTTGATTGGTTCAATTTTGACCTTGACGATTTGGATGCAGTAGTAATAAGCCATGCACACATTGATCATCAGGGCTTTTTGCCGACACTTTTCAAGTATGGCTACAGAGGACCTGTCTACTGCACTGAACCTACTTTGCCATTGATGATCCTCCTCCAGACAGACTCTGTCAAGATTGCAAACAGCAATGGCACATACTTACCATACGCAGCAAGGGATGTTAATGAAGTTATCAAGCACTGTATCACATTGCCATATGGCAAGCCAACCGATATTTCACCAGACGTGACGATTACGCTCAACAACGCAGGACATATTATGGGCAGTGCTACGGTTCATCTTAATATTTCTGGTGCCCATAACATTTTGTACTCTGGAGACTATAAATATGCCAGGACACAGTTGCTCGACAGCGCAGTATCTATTTATCCGAGAGTAGAGACGTTAATCACTGAAAGCACCTATGGTCACACAACAGATGTAATGCCTGATCAACAGTCGGTATATCGAGGTTTCACCGAATCCATAAACAAAACATTGATGGAGGGTGGAAAGGTTCTTCTACCTGTTCCTGCTGTTGGAAGGGCTCAAGAGATAATGCTTGTCATGGCAAAGGAGATGAAGGATGGCAGGCTTATTGAATCGCCAATATATATTGAGGGAATGATTTCTGAGGCCAGTGCCATACATATGTCATATGCTCACTATCTTGGCTCAGATGTTCGCAAGTCCGTATCACAGGGCATAAATCCATTTCAGTCAGAATACTTCACAGTCATTAGCGGATACGGCAAGCGAGACGATATACTCAATGACGAAAACCCTGCAATAGTGATGGCAACGTCTGGAATGCTTGAAGGCGGCCCGTCTGTAGAATACTTTAAGGAACTTGCACCAAACCCAAAGAACAAAATTATGTTCGTCTCTTACCAGATCAATGGCACACTTGGCAGGCGAGTCCTTGACGGAGCGATGTCTGAAGTTAGTATGATGGACAAGTCCGGAAAGGTCAAAGTTGTTCCTGTCCGCTGCCAAACACAAAAGATAGACGGATTTTCAGGTCACTCCGACTTTAACCAGATACTGAACTTTGTATCTCGGATCAGACCAAAACGTGTTCTGGTCAATCATGGCGAGAAAAGCAAGTCGGAAAATGTGGCAAGTGCCGTCTATTCTCGACTCAAAATCCGCTCTGGTGTCCCCGATAACAGAGAGATCGTACGATTAAGATAAAAGCCTTCTATTATCCGCATTAATTATTACTGTCTTCTCGTCAAGTTATACCTTGCAATAGTTTTATTTTTGATACAGCAGCTGTGTTGTAGCCATGAAAAATAATATTCTATATATTTTCATAAGCCTCTAATTGATAATACTCTGCTGTTATCGTTGCGACTTCTCTTCCTCCTTTTCTTCAATCACTACTTTCTAAATTCACGATGAACTCATTCAGTGCATTTAAGCCAGTCTCACGGTCATGCTTAAAGGCCTTTGCTATCTTTGGGTTTGATCTTGAGATCTCTTTTATTATTTTCTCTTCTTGTTCTTTTAGGAAAAGCTCCTTTAGTGCCTTTTCTCCATCAGTCTCTCTTATGACGAGCTCAATTGCGCGACGAGTATCAAGTAGACCGTTGTCTTGTTTCTTTCTCTCTCTTGACTTGGCATAAAGCCGATCTAGGTAGTCCAAATTAATTTTGATTCGACCCTCACGTGGGATTGCTAGTTTCTGCGTTTTGTTGGGAGGGCCTGCTTAAACCGATCACTGGATAATAATACATAAAGTTCTCTTGCAAAAAGCTTTAACGAAATTCTACTTTTACATCTTTATCATACTTTGAAAGCAATTTACGCACTTTGGGGTCAATAACGAAACTGCAGTAGGGTGTATCTTGATTGTTCTCGTAGTAATTTTTATGATAATCTTCTGCAACATAAAAATTACTAAAAGGAGTAATCTCCGTAACGATGGAATCCTTGTAGACCGCTTCTTTTTCTAGCTCTCTTTTTGATTTCTCGGCAGCCTCTTTTTGTTTTTGGCTATGATAAAAGATTGCAGATCGGTATTGTGTACCAACATCATTACCCTGTCTATTAGGAGTAGTTGGATCATGTGTATGCCAGAAAATGTCAAGTATTTTTTCAAAAGCTATAACATTTGGATCGAATTCTATCTGAACTGATTCAGCATGACCTGTTTTTCCCGTGCACAGTAAATCATAGGAGGGATTCTCCACTATTCCTCCTGAATAACCAGGTACAACAGATATGACACCTTTGAGTCTTTTGAAGATTGCTTCACTACACCAAAAACATCCATTCGCAAGCGTTGCAAGCTCAAAATTGTCATTCATGTATTATTTTTGGCAACTCTTTTTCTTTTGAAATAAAATAGATGGATAGCGAATTTACACAATCTCGAACATTTTTATTTGTAAAACCCTCTCCGTGAAATTCGTGTCCTAAATGTGCTCTACAGCTTGAACATTCTATCTCTGTTCTTGTCCCATCAGGATCAGGTATGCGCTTTATTGCATTTGGGAAGCTTTCATCAAAACTTGGCCATCCGCATCCTGAATTAAACTTGCTTTTAGAGGAAAAAAGAGGGTTATTGCATCTTCGGCAAATAAAGGTTCCATCCTCATAAAAATTGTTATACTCTCCAGTGAAAGGAACTTCTGTTGCTTTATGCACGATGATCCTTTCTTCTTCTGATGTTAGTTCGTTATAACTCATATGATTTGTAACCTCTTTACAATCTCTTAATCATCTCTCCATCATATATAATATATCTCCTGTGTTATTCTACGGTGCTTAAATTGAATCAAAAGAAGGTCACTTGCAAAGGTTTTGTATTGATTGTTTGGATTTTCTCCTTTGCCCTATCTCTTGAGCCGGTATTAATGAATGAGATGAGAACCACAAACTTCATCAACTGCTAGTGGATAGGAGCCTATTTTGCTGCTTGAGCAGGCAGAATATCATCCAATTTATGGTGAGATTTCGCCGTTCTATCTATCAAAAATTGCCTGCTTGCGCTAATTTTCTATATCGTTATTTCCATACTGTTTTTAGCCATGTATGTCCATAACCTTTTGCATTCACAATATGGCCATACGATATAGATGTGTCAACTGCAATATTGACTTAAGCGGAGAAGGTGCTTCTAGGCATTACCTCGCCAACCCTACCCACAAGCTCGAGAAGCTACCTCCTCCAGTAAAGCCGGTGAAGAACACACGCTAACTATTCTCTTATACTTTCTAGAGTCGAGACTACCTGCCACAACATGGTGCGTATGTGCGACTGCATCTGGGGACTTTGAGTCGCACTATCGAGCAGGCTTATTGCGTTTGCAGCCCTGACAGAAAGGCTCCCACTCTTCTCATCTTTAAGTGCAAGAAGCACCTCTTTTATCATGTTTCGGATGCTCTTCTGGATATCACTGTTTCTTGTAATAGAGTCCAGAGTTTCGATGGCGCGATTAAGGCGCTGCAGATTTTCTTTCTCCTTGAGTTCTCTTTTTGATGATGTCATTATGCAAGCCTCCAGACGACTGCATATCTACCTGCTAGTTGCTTTTGAATGTTTTTATGGTCGCTGGTTCTCAAGAGACTTTAGTGTGCCACTTTGACTAAGAAGTTTTCCGCGTACGTTGTTAAATCTGTAAATAAGGTAAGTATTAGACATTCACCTCTTTTGTTTGAGCTGAACTAGGGTTATTTTAAGAACAATGTAGAGAGTATATACTTTTTGATATCAAGATGAATAGATTCTAAATGGTTAATTGTGCATAATTATTTAGAGGGTTTGTCCACTTAACATAAATGGTAACAGAAGAGGAAGTAAGGTGCAACATTTGTGGCGGCATCCCCATGAAGGCAAGCCAAGCAAAACAACACACATCAACATCCTTCCATGAACTGAACAGGTCAAGGCTTGAGCGAGATCTTGAGGCTGTAAGAATAGAATATTATCAAAACGATATCTCGGTAATCATGAGTTGGAAGAAGACGACCTCTATGTAGGAATTTCTCATTTCAGTCCGACCAATAAGGATACTGGGCATTATCACGGCCTCAGAGGCAGTATATGTTTTAACCTCTGGTTCTCCTGAGAATCGAATTTCGGTGAAAAATTTTCGTGGAATCTGCTCATACTTCGCCCTAGATGCTACTTTCATGCAAGAAATATCCTGAAGAAGCTATCGCCAATATTATTGAACTATCTTAGCGGGAACTTTTTTCGATAATCTGTACGAACCGTATTCTATAGCATTTAATTTAGTTATTGCCTATATTATGTTGGTTTGATTGCAAATATTGTTCACATTAGTCTGAATGCTCGAGGAGGCGGCGAGCGTCTTGCAGTCGCCACAATAAAGGCGATATCATCTATGGGTGTCGATGTAGAGCTCTCCACATTGGAAAAACCTGATAAGCAATTGATACATGACGCCTACGGAACAAGCATAGATGCAGATCTCAAGAAGATAAGAACCCTTAACATCTTCCAGAAACATCTCCCCCGAGATTATAGCCTCACAGTTAATACGCATGGTGACATGCTTCCGTTTTACCGCAATGATTTCAACAAGAAAAACTCGATCACTTATTGTCATTATCCTATTGCAACTCATTTGATTGATTGTGGTGATCCAGATTACTCGGCTTTACTACAGAACATGTGTCTTTCAGGTATGTCACAGGCATTACACAATAGATATTATAATGCTGCAAGAAGCGCTTACATCAAAATGATGTTAAACTCCACCGTGCTGACTAACTCAGATTTTAGCCGCAAGGCAATCCTTAAGTCCTTTGGTGTGGATTCCGTTGTGCTGCCACCACCTGTTGACGTCGAGACATTCCGTAACGCATGTTTGATATCGGATGTCCGCGATGACTCTATCCTAGTGATCTCCCGCTTTCATCCAACTAAAAAGATAGAGAATGTCATACATCTTGCCAAGCTGTTACATCAAAATGAGTTAAGCACAGGCATGAATGTTGTAGGCAATATGTTACCAGATGGAATTGGATACTTAAATTATCTTAACGATCTCGTAGAGCAATATGAATTGGAGGATTTCGTCAGGTTTGAAATTAACCTTAGGTTTGATAGATTACTCGATCTCATGCACAGGTCAAAAGTCTATGTTCATCCTCTGCCGGGAGAACCATTTGGGATATCTACTGTAGAAGCGATGAGTGCAGGTATAGTCCCAGTTGTTCCAGATATAGGAGGTCATACAGAATTTGTCCCAGCAAAATACCAATTCCACACCTACGGTCAAGGAGTGGAAGCCGTAGCAGCAGCTCTTGCTGCACCTACATCGGAAAGGATCAAGTTAAGCCATTCAACCCAGAGATACTCCGTCGCTAACTATATCAAGAAATTCCAGCAAATACTGACAGATATTACATACATCGGCAAAAAGCATCTGGAAGCAAAGTCACCAGTCATCACGCTATCAAAGAGGTTGCCAGAATCCATGAACGCCTGACCTAGCGAGCGCGAGTATACACGTAAGCTGTGTCAAGCACTTGATCAGTCGTCCAAAGCGTAGGTAACGAGATTGTGCGGATCAGTTCCAAACCAAACCTTGCAATGATGTTTCCCCATCCCCAGTTAGTACGGTCCCTTGTAAGAGGCTTCATGACATGGCTCCCCATGAAGTTAAAGCCTGCATTGTGCTTTAGCCTATCAACTGTTAGCACTTGCTGGATAACACTGTTAGCAAGCATTTCTCCCATTTCAGGAAGACCTGAGATAAAGAATATTGGTTTTGAAAGATCTAGGCTACCATAATCAAAGCGTGTTGCGTCTGCTCTTATTGCATAGTAGGTAACATCCGTGTTGGATAATATTGCCTTTTGTAGTGCAACAAGATCGTAGTCGATCTCTATGCCGTATGAGTCCATTCCAAGTAGACCTGCACAATAGGCTAATCTACCATCACCCGAGCCGATATCGACTAGCTGATCAAACCCAAGCGATCTTGCTTCTAGTGCAAGCGTAAAGGCAGAGAGCATCCATGTCGGATAGAATGGTTGGTAGCTTGTGTCATATTTTTTACTGCTCAACCAATAATTATTGATGTCACCTTCGTAAATTCTACATGGGATGCCTGAAATAGGCGCATCGTATGAACCGACATATATCGAATTGACAAGTACGAAATTGTGTAATGACTGAAGTACATCTTTTTCAAAGGGCAAGGATTTAGAGTAGCATAAAGGTATGACTTCGCTGAACAGGCTTCTCTTACTTGTGTACTCTCGCACAAATTGGCTCTTCAGAAGCGATACTGCTTCAGGGATGGAATCGCCGATTGTCATTTTTCTTTCCTCTCTCAGTATACCGATTCCGCACTCGGTCGTAAACCCCTTCTGAGGCTTTTATGCCCACATTCGTTACAGCGATATAATCTCCTGCGCTTATAAGTATAGATGATTTCCGGATCCTCGATTACTTGGTGAATAGTTTTTACCATGCAGCGGTCGCAAAAGCGAAGTTCTGTAGACAAGATATTTCTACCATAGATCTGCGACTTTACAAAATATATATTATGAGTAACCTCTCTGTGAGAATAAATTTTAATAAGATAGGTGTAATTTTCATGAAGGCTTATTTAGACTTATTTAGTACTCAATTAGAATTTTCCAGATGAAAAAGTTCTGCTCTTTTCGAGGATATGCTATAATAGTGACTCTTTGTTGCACTACAGGAAAATGAGGATAACCCCGCTGACTATATTTCTCACATATATTTTGCAATACTAGGAAATGCTTCATAAAAATAAATTTTTATAACTCAAATAAGTGCTATGACTCGTAGTTATGTGGTCAAGCGTAGTACTGTTTGTACTCACTTTCGCTGTCTTTGGACTTTTGCTAGGATTTGCAGCAGTTTATAATACAAACCAAGAGGGGCAGACTGGGGATGGTATCACTGTACGTGAGAACGCAAGTGGCAACGCAACAGAGGTGAGTCAATCTAGTGGCCCTGATGCTAATCTAGAAAGCGGACAGTAAAGAAAGAGGCTCTTAAACGCTATATCTCTTTCTTACATTCTCAGTTTCTTTGCCAAAAGCTCTGGTACTTCTGCTGGACGCTTTGCAACTGGTACGTTTGCTTTTGCATAGTTGGTTACTTTTGATTCTGCAGATCCATAATTGCCGTAGACTATTGCGCCCGCGTGGCCCATTCTCTTTTCTTTTGGCGCCGCTCGTCCTGCAATGTATGCAATAACGGGCTTGATGAAATTTGTACTTATAATGTACTGGGCCAACTGTTCTTCGGCATCTCCGCCTATCTCGCCTACAACCACGATTGACTCAACGTCATCTCTGTCCCTGACAAGGTCAAATGCTTCAATAAGATTTGTTCCATTGATTGGATCACCTCCAATTCCCAGACATAGCCTCTGACCATGACCTTTACTTGTTAGGTTGTATGAAACATCATACATTAATGTCCCGCTACGAGAAAACACTACCGTGGTCCCAGCCTTGAAAGGCTGTGCTGGCATGATCCCTACCTTCATAACCTCCGGCACAATGACTCCCGGAGTGTTTGGTCCGATCATCCTTGCGTCTTTTCTTCTAGCATATTCCAAAACCTTTATCGCATCTCTGATTGGTATGTGCTCCGGTATTGCCACTAGGAGCTTAATTCCGCTGTCAATTGCTTCTACTGCCGCCTTGAGGAAAAATGGTGCAGGGACAAAGATTCCCGATATCTGTGCACCTGTGGCTCCCACAGCTTCACTCATGGTATTGTACACCGCTATATCTTCAAATTTCTGACCGCCCTTACCTGGGGTCACACCTGCAGGAATATTTGTCCCATATGCCTTCATCAGCCGAGTGTGGGTCGATCCATAACTGCCAGTCATACCTTGTATTATGACAGGCTTCTTCCCGAAGTCTTCTTCTCCCTCAGTTCCAATGAGTATATCAAATATGTTGAATGTTTTTTCCACAGTTGTTGTCATGGTGATCCCCTGCTATTCTTTAGCGTAGATACCGCAGATTGTATTGCCTCCTCCACTGTATTATAGAGCTTTGCTTTACTACCCTGAAGCATTTCCCTTGCCTTCTCGGAATCTGCTCCAGAGATCCTTGCAAACACTGGGACATTCATCAGGTTGTTGTTGTACGCGTCCAGTATTGCTTGAGCTACGAGGTTTGTTCTTACAATTCCACCAAAGAGGTTGACGAGTATCGCTTCAACCCTTTTAATCTTACTTATCACTTTTAGTGCATCATAGATGGTTTCCGTAGTGGCTCTTCCGCCAAAGTCTAAGAATGCCCCTGCCCTGCCCCCTGCATCTGATACCATGTCAAGGGTTGACATTACGAGTCCTGCTCCATTTCCGATAATGGCTATGTTGCCGTCGAGTTCCACCAAAGAAAAGCCACTAACTTCGGCCTGCTTTTCGAGCTCTGAGATGTGCTCAAACTTTTTGAGCTCTGGATGGCGGAACATTGCATTATCATCAATTATCACTTTCGCATCAAGTGCCATGAAAGATCCATCCTGTAGAATGGCCACAGGATTTATCTCTGCTAGCTCTGCCTCCTTTTCATTTACAAGCTTTGAAAGCTTGGTTGTAAAGTCAACAAAAGAAACGACAGTTTCTCCATCTAGTCCTAGTTTTTTGGCAGTCTCCTCGGCCTGTTGGGAAGTCAATCCATCGATTGGCACATCAACCATTACTTTGCTCCCTGCGCTTTCGATGTCAATCCCACCCTCAGCAGATGATATAAGCGAATAACATCGTTTGCTCCTGTTTAGGAACAGTGAGAGGTACAATTCTCTTTTGATATCGGCCATTTCTTCAAGCAGGATGCCACGCGGTAATTCTCCTTTTACTTCTTTATGCAAAAGCTCATTGAACTTGGGCTCGAGCTCCACCTCATTTTTACATTTTAGAATAGCTCCTGCCTTACCTCTCCCGCCAACCGTGAGCTGCGACTTAATCACGAGTGGGTAGCCAAGTTTGTTCCCTCCTTCCCTAGCCTCCTGGACTGTGTGAGCGAGATGGGATCTCGGTACTCTGATTCCGAACTCATAGAAAAGCTCCTTCCCTTGATATTCAAGCAATCTCATAGTTTGAGCAAACAATCAATTATCGCTATTTATAAATCAAATTACTGTTTGCTAGAGAAAATATTATCAACTTATGCTATATCATGATTCAACGATATGTGAAAGACTGTGTATATTTTGGGTTCATTTTCAAAAAGTCGGCCGGAGCAATAGTATGTTAAGTTACACAAATTCATAATTAGCTCTATTATGGTCTTATAGGCTATAATTTCTTAATAATAACAGCTAAGTCAAAAACACATAGAATTGTGATCTTGGCATATCTCGTCAAAGCACTTTAGAACTTTAATAGGTTAGGTATTGTAAGAACGATAAGGCAGAAAAAATCGACACTCCCGAACGATTAGCAGAGCATCACAACTATTATTCTGGGCATATTGTCCTTGAATTAGATGGTGTGAGATATATGATCACACAATTCCTATTTCCAATCAAATCAAGGGTACAACCTAGCATTACAATTTTCGATGTAAATATCTCACTTCATCTTTTATAATTATTATTGTTCTATCTCACTATTCGTTGAATCTCCTCGCTGCTCCTGTTTTTATTTTAGATTTTCGGATTAATTTCACGTCGTTGCCATTGCTGTATCTTTGTTATTGCAAGATAAACGAGTGAAGCCGCAGCAAGACTCGGTATTGTTGCACCTATTGCAGGCAGTTGCGGCATATAGATGGGAGAAAGAGGGGATAGCATATAGTTTAGTACTACCCCTAGGGTCCATGCAAATATCGCAGGTCCACCTATACCCAGTCGGTTTTGACTCATATATAGCATCTGCTCTGTGTATTTTTGTCTCTTTATGATGTAATAGTCTGTGAGCACAACTCCAAAGAGTGGAATAAATATTGCTCCTATCAAAAGCAGAAAGACTTCGTACTGCTCAATGGAAACTACCATCGCCAGTATCGCACTGAGTGTACTAAGCCCAATGATTACGTGCTTTTGGTTAATCTTTGCTAATATGTTCTGTGTTGATACTGATGCGGAATAGACATCTGCGAAGGCGTTATCAGCTTCATCAACAATCAAAAGCAGCATTAGAAACCCAAAGAACATGGCTTGTATGGCAACTACGATCGCCAAGACATCCGATGTTCCAAGCAGAATGCCTCCAAAGTAAAATAAAATATTTGTCATAGTAAAACCTATGAATGTCCCCCATAGCGCACTTTTGCTTTTCTTGGAAAACCTGTTGTAGTCAGCAACCAGTGGCATCCAGGATACTGGCATTGCTATAACAAGGTCAAGTGCAGAAAAGAATGACAAGCCTTCTCCAGATGATAAGAAAAAGCTTGGAATATCTGCAGAGTTTAATAAGTTGATAATTATTATCGCAGATGTCCCGTATGCTATCCATACTGCGAATTTGCCGATCCATTGCCTTACGACATTGAGAGGCCCTGAAATTCCCAAAAGTGCTACAAGTGCTCCAAATATAGCCGCCCAAAAGTAGTAAGGCAAAACACTACCTGTCAGCATATCTGCTGCCCTTGCCATTATCATGATTTCAAATGTGGTCCATCCGACCAGCTGCAAGATATTAAGTATTGCAGGGAGGTATGAGCCTCTGATTCCAAACGCTGGCCGCATTGTTATGAGCGATGGGACTCCGTGATCGCTTCCTATCTTGCCTGCTAATGCAAGCAAGATTGAGCCTACTACTGACCCGACAATGATTGCAATAATGGCATCAAGAAATTTTGCTTCAGAAAGAAATGAGCCTGCAGAAAGAACTAGTAGTCCTACACCAAGGCTAGACCATAAAATGAAGTAATCTAGTCCGCCAAGTATCTTGTGCTTGCCCGGCACCGGCTTGATTCCCCATTCTGGTGTTCTTAGCAGTACCAAAGCTCATCAATCACAAAAAAACTAGCATCAATAATAGTCTATTGTTTGAGAATCCTTTTTGTATCGATTACCGTGTTCCTTGTTCTCAAGCACATATACATCATATTTTCCTGATATTATACAATAAGTATGTGTTTGATAATCAGGCCTGATACCAAAGAATTTATACAAAGAGTGAGGGTCGCAAGATTAGCAACAATAGATTCTGACTTCAAACCCCACTTGGTACCAGTAGTCTTTGTATTTGATGGCAATCATTTCTTTACACCTGTTGACGAGAAAAGAAAAAAAGCTAAACCCGAAAAACTAAGAAGGATAAAAAATATAGAAGGTAACCCTAGCGTTGCACTACTCATAGATGAATACAATGAAGATTGGACGAGATTGGCCTTTGTAATGATTCAAGGGATAGCGTCAATCGTGAAATCCAGACCACAAGCAGATATTCAAGTACAGGAAGCCCTAAAGCAACTCACTATTAAATACACCCAATATCAAAGGGTCGGAACTGGTGAAATACTCATCAGAATAAAGCCAGAGAAAGTGGTATCGTGGAGAAGCTCTCTTCCTTAAGCAATTATTTTCCCACAGAACAATAATACACTCTAACTTCTTTTTTCATTTCGCAAATCTGGCAAGCTGTTTTGTAGTTTCTATCATTTTTTTTGCATCTTTGCCAATTGGAGAAAATGCATAACCAAAAATTATATGCTCTGCTCCCATCGCTTTAATCTGCTCTACGTCATTTCCAATTTGGTCGATAGTGCCTGTCATTGGCATTCTCTGTGGGTTGGACGAGGAATTTGAAGAAGAGTCCAACAAATTAGGGTATGTCAATACAACTATTCGGATTTCTGAAGGGTTCTTGTTTGCCTTTCTTGCAGTTTCTCTCAAGGTGTTTATAGCCTGTTCCTGTTGCTCCAATGGTACAAATCCTGCAATAGGGATCCAACCATCGGCATAGTTTACAATTCGAGGGAAGGTCTTGGGAGAGAATGCCCCAAGTAGTATGGGGGGGCGCGGTTTTTGCACAGGCTTTGGACCAATCTTTGAAGCCGGGATGTTGTAGAACTGACCTTTAAACTCAACCACGTCTTCAGTCCAAATTCTCTTTAGCAGTTGCAAATATTCGTCTGCCCTTGCTCCCTTCTCTTTGAAAGATATGCCTGCAGCATCATACTCATCTTTTGACCATCCAATTCCAAGACCTGCAATGACTCGACCATCAGATAAGGCATCAAGTGTAGCAAATCTTCTAGCAAGTGTGACAGGATTGTGAAAAAACATATCAATTAGAGAAGTCCCTAAGGAAATTCGGTCGGTATTGCCTGCTATGTATGTGAGTGTCTCAAGCGGATCAAGTACGCTTTGGTATTCGACCGGTATAGGAGCATTAGGTATTCCAGCATAAGGTGTCTGGGGCTTAATTGGCCACAGGAGACGTTCAAATACCCATACGGAATCAAGTCCAACCTTTTCAGTCTCCCTTCCAATATAGAGAACATTTTCTCTCGTTGCTAATTGTCCTGTCTGTGGCAAAAGTATTCCTGCCTTCATAATAAATACGAGGAGAATAAGCCCACTAAGTATTAAAGGACTTTAACAAACGATTCGGAGGAATTTGGAGGTTATTTGTTATTGGTCTGTTTTCAGGTGAACAAACTACAGATTTGCATTATACTTATATCAGAGACTTTGGTTGTGTCGTAGAGTCTGATTACAAAAGGCCTCGCTACTCCTTCATAGATGTTCTCAAACCTATCAAAAATTATTTCACTTATCAGAATTAGTGGGGATATAGCATATCCATCGATTCTGTGATACTTATTTCTTCGATTTTGATGATGCTATGGCCATCAGTTTGCCATCGATTAGTATAATTGAAAGCCTACGTTTGGTGCAAGCCAAGTAACGGTTGATGACATGATCCCACGACATGAACCTCAGAATGTATACACTGACAACACTAGTTGACTAATTAATACTGTTAGATAGTTGCAAGAAAAACCTATCTAGGATTTCAAGAAAGATTGAAAAGCCTAGCTCCATTATCATTCTGAGTTGAAGGTAGTACTGTCAATTGCTGGAAGTGACTCCGGAGCGGGTGCGGGAATACAAGCTGACTTGAAGATGTTTTCGGCACTTGGGGTCTATGGCTGCACTGCGATAACTGCGATAACCGCACAGAACACAAAACATGTAGCCAAGATATTTGAGATATCCCCATCCATAGTGGAACAACAGATAAGATCGGTTATGACGGATATGCGTCCAAATGCCATCAAGTTAGGCATGGTATACAGTACTCCAATAATAGAGGCGGTTTACCGTTCAGTCAAAAAAAAATCAAAGAAGATTCCAATAGTGCTTGATCCTATTCTTGCAGCAGGTACTGGCGCCAAACTACTCCGTACAGAAGCATACAAATCATTTGTATCAAAACTAATCCCATTATCTACTCTGATAACTCCAAACAGGTCGGAAGCTGAAAAACTAGCAGATACCATGATTAAAACAGAGAATGACGCAATTGAAGCTGCCAAGAAGATCAGAAAATTGGGAGCAGAGAATGTCCTCATCAAGGGGGGCCACTTTGTATCTGCAGAAGTAACCGACCTGCTCCTCGATACACGGGGCAATATCACCAAATTTACAAACCCTCGATTAGAAATAAAGGAAATCCATGGCTCTGGTTGCAATTTTTCCTCCGCAGTCGCAGCATATCTTGCAAAAGACATTGTGCTTTCGGAGGCATGCAGGATGGCAAATGAATACGTACATGCTTCTATTAGATATTCACTTAAAATTGGGAAGGGGTTACCCATTGCAAACCCTTTTTCATCTATTTATCGTGAAGCCAATAGGTACCGAATCTTGGTCGAATTACAACAAGCAGTAGAATATTTATGCACGCTTGATCGCTTTTATACCCTCATTCCCGAGACGCAGACTAATTTTGCTTATGCACTTTCAAACGCTGTACATGTATCAGATATCGCAGCAGTGAGAGGAAGAATAATCAAGGTTGAGAATACCGTTTCACCTGCTTCCTACGTAAAGTTTGGTGCTTCCAGCCACGTCGCATCCGCCTTGATAGCATACATGAGTGTCAACCCTGGCTTCAGATGTGCAATCAACATCAGGTTTGATCGCCGGATTGTTGATGTATGCAAATCACTATTTTCTATATCAAGCTACGATAGGGACCAAGAGCCCAGAAAGATCAAGAGAAGGGAAGGGTCTAGTGTAGCATGGGGAATCCTTGCTGCGCTTTCAAAGAATCGCTTTGCTGAGGTCATTTATCATAAAGGAGATATTGGAAAAGAACCAATGATAACCCTATTTGGAAGAAATCCTGCCGAAGTAGTAAACAAGATCAACGCGATATTGAAAAATTATGAGGCTGTATAGTTCAATTTATGTTATATATGGCAGGACGTGAGAGAGACACAAAGAATGAAAGCCGTAATTCTGGCAGGTGGACTTGGTACTAGGCTTCAGCCTTATACGTTCTTTATTCCAAAACCAATGCTTCCGCTTGGCAATAAGCCTCTTCTTGAATACATTATCGAATGGTTAAAGAACGTTGGCGATATCCGACACGTCGTCATATGCGTCAGTTACCTTCATCGAACGATAGAAGACTATTTTGAGGACGGGAACAGGTTCGGAGTCCAGATTCAGTACGCCAGGTCTGAACGCCCTCTTGCGACGGCTGGCCAGCTAAAGACTGCCGAGAAGTTGCTTGAGGATGACTCATTTGTGTGTGTCTATGGAGATTCTGTTTATGAGTTCAACTTACGCAAAATGATAAAGCAACATAATGAGTCAAAGGCGTTTATCACTATGGCCCTTCTACAGTACTCTACTAAACTAAAGTATGGATTTATCGACATTAATGGGCACGATAGAGTCACCGCATGGCGAGAAAAGCCCGAGATAAGTGGGCTGATAAACATTGGCTCCTACGTTATGGATCCAAATTTTTTGAAGTTAATACCCAAGTCCGGATCGTTTGGGATGGATGATGCAGTAAGGAAGGTGCTGGAGCAAAAGAAGATCGTCAAAGGGTTTAGGATCGATAGTGGCGGCTTTATTGACATTGGTGATAAAAAGTCATACTTGGATGCATACAAACAATACGTAAGCAAGCTGGGCAAGATCTAGATGAGCTTGTCCCTGTTTGAGGATTCATGTTGGCAGAACTTTGAGCCAATTTCGCTTACAAAAGCTACCTTTGACATCAAAGTCGGGGCGAAGACTTTTTTTGAAGAGTATAAGCTGACTCCTGAAGTGCTGCTTACAAGGGAATATCTTGCATCTATTACATCCGAGCGGCATCCTAATTGCACAGTAAACCCAACCTCACTCGATAGCAATACCGTGTTTGTCAATGGGCTACTTCATCCAGAAGCAATTTATCCTGACCGCCTATTCGACATAAATCATACTTTTGCAATAACTGCAGACAACAGTAGAAGGCTACTTGTTGCAAGGCTCGATAGCAACGGCATAGAATATTTACAGAATTGCGTTATGGCAGGCAAGAGAATTGATGTTAAGAAACTAAACGTAGCAAAATTAACCAATTTGGAAGATCAACACACTGAGAGTATAATTTCACAGCCTTGGGACCTGATCCGAGTTCTTGAAAATTCCCTTGCGACTCAGGTCTCTACCATGAAAAGCGAAACACAGCTGAGCAGAGAAGTCTCTATTCTAGGTAGCAATGCTGTAGCGATTGGGAAAGATGCCTCAGTTGAGGTCGGAACCGTGCTTGACGTTAGAAATGGAGGTATATACATAGGCCCTGGAGCTTATATTGCAACAAGCAGGATAGTAGGCCCAACATATATTGATGCAATGTCACAGGTCAAGCAGTTTACAATCATTGAAGCAAGCTACATTGGTAATAACTGCAGAATTGGAGGTGAAATAGAACACTCTATAATTTCTGATTATACAAACAAAGCCCATGCAGGATTCATTGGCCATTCGTATGTAGGAGATTGGGTTAACATTGGCGCCATGACCACCACATCTGATCTTAAGATGACGTATGGAAACATCAAGATGAACAGCGGTAAGAACAAGAAAATTGACACCGGTCAAAACAAGATAGGTTCCTTCTTTGCAGATATGGTCAAGACATCGATTGGCACGCTAATTTATAGCGGCAGACGAATTGGGGTTTCTTCACAGCTACATGGCCTCGTTGCGCAAGACGTGCCGAGCTTCACTATTTATGGCACAAGCATAGGAGCAAGAAATGTCGAACTTAAGCTTGAATCAATAATAGAAACACAGCGCAAAATGATGAAGAGACGTAACCAGACAATGACCAAAGCGTATGAACAACTTGTAGAGGATCTATTTGTCATGACTGCGAAAGATAGAAAAGGGATCGGTGTCAGGAAAGGTAACTTTGGCCTTTAAAACTACATGTAACTAAGTCCCTGACTTTCCTTCCATAGTCCCAGCCTCTGGTGAAGCCAGGGGTAAAAGTTGGCATCGCCATTTTCAAACTCCTTCTTGATTATTCGGATTATATTTTTTGAAACTTCTCCTGGAGTGCCATATATGTGCTTTTTCTGTCGGAGCTTCAATCCCAAACCCTCTTCTCTGTTGTATGCTTCTTTAACCATGGAGACTATCCAACCCGCATTCAGTGGAGGGACAAGCATATTGCTCTGGGCATCAAATATCGTTTCTGGCCTGTCAGTATTGAGCCTGACTGTCATAGAGGTCACTTTCGGAAAGTAGAGTAACTCCTCTTGCATTGAACCAGAGTCTGTCATTTCGGCCCAACAATGGCCGCTATCTAGGAACTCTATGACATGAGCATATTCTTTCCACAGTGGGGTCAACAGTAATTTTTTAGGATGTTGCTCAGCAAGACTATGCAATTTGAATTCGAGATCGTATTGCTTGAGCGCAGCTACCGTAGCGTTTAATAGGACTAGGACTATTTTCTTGTCTGTATTTTTGATAAGTTCAACAATCCCCTCAATAATCGATATAAAGCGCTTCTTTGTCAAATTTTCCCGCCTATGAATGTCCATTCTTATCCAATCGTCTGTTTCGAGCTGAGGATATAGAGTAAAAATGCTCTGATGAGGTTTTTCTCTTCTTTTGATGTGGATTGCGTCGACCACAGAGTTGCCAACAATGTAGACAAAGTTCTCTGGATATCCTTCCCGTACCAGATTATCTTTGTTAAGTTTGGTTGGAGCAAAGAAGAATTGCGTGCCTGCTGAGCATATCCACGTGTCGATCTGCTCTGGAAAGGGTTCTTCCCTTGCAATAAACCATTTGTCGTGAAACTGGCTGCTCACAAACTTTTCTACGTCTTGTCTTGTAGGCTCTCGTTCCGGCTTTAGCAACTTTATCGCCTGGGGGCTCATCGAACGAAGACCTGCCTCATTCTGACCAACCTTCTGACCCATGCCAAACACCCATGCAAGCGGGGCAATGCCTGCGACCAGCGTATCACCGTGCACTATTGGAAGGAGAGATTCCATCCCATAGTGCTTCTTACAGTATCTCCCAAATGAACCGAACTTTACTATGAGCTCGCTTGCCTTTTCCATCAAGTCTCCTCGTATCTGGAGATTGCAGCCAACAAACTTCTGCAAGTTGAACTCTTCTATGCCAAATCTGAGCACTTCATCAAAATGCTGACCTGTGTCTACTACAAATACAGGTAGTTTTTGCCTTGCAGCTTCTAATACAAGTGGAGCCTGCTTGTAAAAATCTGGCTTTGTTCCAGTCACTATTGCAAGAACGGGTGTGTTATCTCTTCGGGCTTTATCAAAAACCAAGTGGACATTATCAGATACTTTAATAGGTAGTGGGTTTGTTGAAATGTTGATTTCTCTAGAACCAGAAGTATTCTTTTTCAACGAAGATCATCCAAGTCTCTGCTATGTATACGTCTTCTCTTTGATACTGCAAGCATGTAACCACCCATTCCCGTTATGCCCGCACCAGCTGGCAAAAAGATGAAGGGTGCGACTCCAACTGCTCCTACAATATACTGGCTTGGGATCCTCGGCACCATGGTTAAACCAAATGCCATACCTGCAACTATTATTATGCCTGCTGTTATGAGTATAGCGCCTCCTACTGGGGAGCCAGAGGACTTGGCTAAGACAAATGCAACGCCAGCAAGTATTAGGCATGGAGCAGCAGAGATAAAGATAAGCTGCAGCATTAGACTGCCTGGCTCAACCACACGCTCAGGACCGATGCCTTGCGGACCTATTATAAAGTTGTAAAATGATAGCAAAAGCGCAACGAACATTACCGCGAGGCCAAGTGATGCAAGCGAAGTCCAGTCCTCCAGCTTAAGATTCATTATTAATACTTGGTTCTATCCTTAGTTGATAATTAAATCATGTGGTCCATATCCAAACCCGCCTTGACTAGCCTGTCCGGTTTCATTAATGTCTAAACCAACCAGCAAGTTAGTTTTTTTACACAATTCCGACAAGCCCCGCCAGCTCTTTCCTGCATGATGAGCCCAGAATTTCAGCTGACTTTTCAGGTCTTACATTGTTTATGAAAACTCCAAAACCCCGCTCAAGACCCGACCATGTATTTAATTGGGGGTACACTTCAACATGCCAGTGGATCAGGCGGCTATTCTTCTTCTCCGGAGACAGATGGAATACTAGGTTGAAGGGAACATCGTTGAGCGCCTTTGACATTCCACCAAGCGTGGCTCGTAGCATTAATGCAAGATCATTAATCTCCTTTTGTGTTATTTTTGAAAATGATGTTATGTGCCTTTTTGGATATATCCAGAATTCATACGGGTAGGTAGGAGCCCAAGGGCAAAAGGCAATAAAATTGTCCGTAGCGAGAATCTGGCGCGGACCGTTTGATTCAACTGCGATGAAGCTGCAAGCCGGGCAACTACCGTTCTCATTCATGAATCTGTGAGCGCCTTCTGCCTCCGTATCGATAATTGGGGGGATAGTAGAAAATGTAACGATGTTTAAATGAGGATGAATCACCTGCGCACCTGCACTGGCACCACTGTTAACATAGATAGATACATACGTGACGCTTTTTTGCGTGTATAACCATCTCACTCGGTCTTGTATAACTACTAGGACATTGCCCCATTGCTCAACAGATATGTGGGAAAGACTCTGATCGTGCTCTGGCGAAGCAACCACTATCTGATGATATCCATAGGCGGGCTCACTGTACAATGGTTTGTCACTGTAGCTTGTGGCAGAGCCTGTGACAACAACTGGATTTTCACTTTGAAATACCCTCACTGACCAGTCCTCTATTATACTGTCTTCGCTGTCTGAGAGACGCTGCAGCATGCCCTCCTTGACTACAAGTGCAAGGATTGCAGGCTCTGTCATGGACTCATTTCCGGGGCAGTATGGGCAATTCTCTCTGTCGTTGTGCCTGTCTTTTGATGCGGTTTGGCTAACTTCAGGCATGACAACAAACTTGTCAAGAACATAATCTTTGCGTAAATCCCCCAAACTTTTCAGCCTACAAAAGGCTCTAGTTGCTTTTAATTAAATGTTCTGTAACTTTTAGCTTCCTAGTGAAAATTCAAAGGCCCCCATACAACGCGAACAGATATATCTATCGTTTCTTTTGATGCCAAAATATTCTGTTCTATGACCGCTCTCGTCTATTACTGTGCGCTGGCAGAAGGTGCATCGCTCCTCCAATTACATTTGATAGAGGAGCATGATTCTATTAAGGAGTATATATGCCTCTATGCTTCTTTTCTTCCTGGTTTTGTAGCCCATAGTGTATATGTGCCTAAATATAGATTAGCACATGCTTACTTTGGACAATGATATACGAAATATCATTGAAGCAGTTATTGAAAATGACCTTGCTGCACCAAAGGTACCCAAAGAGCGTGTGCCAAAATTACGGCGTATCTGGAAATGTCAACAGGCCCATGATTTCCTTTATGGGCATCGAGTAGGTTATTACAAGGGCCTGGCAGAAGGGATAATTCTTGAGCGATACCGTAGGCAATTATCCGATGAAGAAGAAGATGCAATTTTCAAAATGGTTCAGTTATATACTAAAGCCTTGAGAAAGTACTTTTCCTATTACAAAGACAGAAGGACAAAAAATTAAATTGATCAGGCATTCTTTCGTCGTTATGAAGGATGTCCGGTTAGTATATGTTTTGCTTGACGGAGTTGGCGATCTGCCTCACCCCTCTTTGAATGATCTGACACCTCTTGAAGCAGCCTATACTCCTAATCTTGATACTCTGGCAAGAAATGGTGCTATGGGCAACGTTATCAGTGTAGGCAGGGGAATAGCACCCCAGTCTGATATTGCAGTTTTTAACATGCTCGGCTATAGCTTTAAAGATGGTAGCTACGTTGGCCGTGGAGTCGTCGAGTCAATAGGTTGTAATATTGATTTCCGCGAGGGCGACCTAGCGCTGCGGGCCAATTTTGCATCAGTGGATGACAATCTGAAAGTAGTCGACCGACGAGCAGGCAGAGTCATCAGCATCGAAGAGGCAAAGTCTGTATGTAAAACTCTAAGCGATAAGATTAGGTTCAGCGACAGCGGTGCTTCCGTCAAGTTGGAGCCCACCATTGCACACAGGGTGGTCATAAGGTTCAGACATGATAAAATGAAATTATCCGACAAGATCACCAATACTGATCCTGCTTACGACAAAGTAGAAGGCATGGGGATAGCCAAGACAGTGACTGGTGAGGATATATACGTACAGGAATCCCTGCCACAAGAAGACACGGAGTCAGCCAAAGTCGCTGCAAGAATCCTAAATGAATTTACTACTCAAGCCGTACAGCTTCTAAAGGATCACCCAGTCAATAGAACAAGAATCGCATCCGGCAAAAAGCCCATGAATTGCATCCTCGCACGTGATTCTGGCAGCAGATATCCAAATGTCGAACCTATAAACAAGAAGTACAACATGATAATAGGAGGCATCGTTGATATGCCAGTTGAGATTGGAATTTCAAAGGTGTTAGGGATAAAGATGTTCCAGGCAGGTGATATCACTGATTATGAAAAAAAGGCAAGCGTTGCAGCTGATGCGCTCAAATCAGTCAATGCGATTTATGTGCATATTAAAGGTCCCGATGAATTCGGCCACGACGGCGACGCAAGGGGGAAAAAGAAGAACATCGAGGATATTGACAGACGCTTCTTTGGCACTTTGATGGAGAATTTGAACAATATGGACGCAACTGTAGTGGTTTCTGGAGACCATTCTACCCCTTGCATAATGAAAGGGCATAGCGATGATCCAGTGCCACTCCTGGTTTCTGGCAGTCGGGTAAAGCAGGATGGAAGCGCAAGGTTCACCGAAAACTATGCAAAAAGCGGCAAACTAGGCCTCCTCATGGGAGTAGATGTGCTTCCAACTTCTATTCAGTTGGTTAGCCAATAAGCTAGCCACGTAAGTCAGTTAGCTGGGTTGAGAAATTCCCAGTATTTGCCATAGATACTTCCTATAATAGGCGATAAGGACGAGGCCGACTATAACAGGCGTTATGCCATATTCAAAATAGCCAAACACTATCAAGAAAAGTCCTATGATTAACATTGCAAGTCCAGCCAGAGGGTTTATGTATTCAAACCTCAAATGCAGGAACAGCTATTAGATGCAAATCTAAAAAGCATTTTGCCTGTTCTTGTTTCAAAAAGATTCTGTAGAGAGCGTCTTTTCTCTCAGTTTTTCTATCTTGAGTTAGATCTGCTAAAGCCTCTGTTTCTGTGGCGAGGTTTTTTAGCAAGACCGCCACCAAATACTTTAGATCCAACAAGCCTGCTTGTTCTGTCTGTCATGGTTATGACCGATGCATATGGTGAATTTACTGGGCCCAGCAACTCTGACACCTTGCCGACTCTTCTGCCTGATCCATCGATCAGCAATTCGCCCGGTTTGATCCGTTCAGCACCTGCTTTATTAAGTTTCACTATTAACCTGCCACTTTTTGCAAGATGCAAGATCTCTCCTACTTCGTCTGTTTGAGCAATTGGCATAACTTGACTAATTTACCGTAAGCTTTGTGCCAGATATTATTGTTATTTCTTATAAAGAATGAGAATAATAAAACCACTCTCTCTAGATTTACTAGTTGTGTGGGGGAGAAAAATGAACAAATGTCTAAGAGGTAGGAATAAACGACTCTCTCGCAGCCTTGGAGACATGGCCCTCATGGGCGATGCAAAATTGCTTATTTCTTGCCAGATTTTTGCAAGCTTCTTCGTAATAGTTTGTTTGCGACTTCATCAATTATCTGGGACTTTTTGATACCTTCCTTTTTTGCCACCATTACATAACCAGACTTTACAAATGATCTACGAGGAAACCTTGCATCACTATTTACCTCTTGATCTGAGAACTGGAAGCCTGCAGCTCTAGTTGCCTCCGCCAGCTCCTGAACAGTAGGGTCAAAGACCGCCTGATCACGCTTAACCTTTCTACCTTGTCGTCTCTTGAGATTCTTGTTAAAGTAGTCAAGCCACAGCACCACATGTTCATAGTCTTTCAAGAGAGTTTCTCGATCCTCTGTTTTCCTACGAAATTATAAAAAATATATTGCTTGCGTATCTGCGTCGCTACGTAGCTCACTTGGACCTTGCCTGCCAATGAAATGCATCATCTGAGAAAAACCGAGCGGTGCAACTGTTATTATTATCAAGCGTGTATGTTATCTCTAGGCTATAGAATTTACTGCCACCGCCGCTTTTGGGAGTATCATCACCAGTTCTTGCATGGGTTCTTGTACCACCTTCTAACCAGCTGGCCGGGATACTTAGCACTCCTATCCATCTGTTAGCATGCCTGCTGTCTTGCACGAATGTAGTTGAAAGTGATGTCTGGCGTTTTATCTTGCTAGCACCTTCCTGCAACTTGTTAAGGTTTTCTGACTTGGCTCTGTTAAGAAGCCTGCCTGCAACTGATCTGACAGCTTGCCCCAAATCGAGCTCAATTAGGATCTGTCCAGATTCAAGTGAGTTTAGCGAATCTGCAGGAGAAGGCTTACAATAAAACTCTACGGGATAGGGACAAATAATTCTGTCCATTGGATCCGGACCATCCCATGTCAAGTCCACATAGAAAAGAGACCGTTGTTCGCTCTTAATAGTTACTATTATAATAATAATAGAGTAACAACAATTATCTAGTCTTTCTTGATGTTGTTCCAGCTGCTGCTGTTTTGACCATGATTGCATTAACAACTCCGTCTTGTCCTGGCCTTGACACAACCCTAGCTGTGCCATTCTCAATTTCAATAAGAGCACCCTTGCTGATAACGCCCCTTCTTTCATAGTCTCTATTTGCCGGGTTCTTTGTAACTCTCAGAATTTTAGATCTGAATACTTTCTTATTTTCCTGATCAATTATGTTGGCAAATTCAGCAGTCTTGAAAGCTACTTTATTATTCTTGCCCCTCGTCCTACGGACAACGATCTGTGCAGGGCCGGCGACAGCTTCGTTTGGATACCTGTCAATTTCAAACTTACGTCTTCCTCTCATGGCAACTTTGCGCCCACCTGTGAGCTTGCGTCCGCCTAGATTTTCTATTGATTTTCGCATAGTAGTGTGCAGTAGATAACTTTTATCCACTATAATTAAGTCTTTTCTGGCATCTGAGGTTAGCTTGTACCTCTGTCGGCCACCTCATTCGCTGTTGAAGCGACATATTTAGTAGCGGTAGTTGAGTGCCGACGTGGTTGTTTGCTTGACTTTGTTGCTGTTAATGTTGCATCAGCAGCAGCTGCTCATGCTTTTGTTGTGGTGGTATCAGCAGCGTTTACTAGCTTGCTTTTTACGGCATTGAGGTCTGCTATACCAAAATAGTTCTGGAACTTAGACGCTGTGTGATAAACTTTCAACCTGCCGAGGTTTTCATGCTCTATAAATTGCAACTGCTCAAGAAGCTTGATATGAGAATAGACCTGGCTCCCCCTTATCTGCACTAATCTCTTTGAGGTCACTGGCTGCTCATAGGCAACATACGAGAGTGTCTTTAGTGCGCCTGGTGGAAGTAGAGGATGTTGTGCGAATTTGCGTACAAGGGGTGTGTATTGTGGCCTAATCTGGAATACGTAGGTACCATCCTCCAGTTGAGCTATTTCAATTGCTCTAAAGGTTGAATTGACTTTCTTGACAAGCTCATTTATTACTCTGTGAGTTTTTTCCTTCGAGTTGGTACCTGATGCTCTGATCAGCTCATCTAACGATAGGGGTCTGCCTGCCGAGTATAAAGCCGCCTCTATTCTGGCGACAATTTCGTCTTCTGGAAGGGCCTGCTGACGCAAAGTTGTGGTTCTCCCTATATTCTAAACTGTCAGTTTATTACTTTATTGCTATGTGCTCTAGCTGATAGTTGTCGTCGTACTCATCAATGTTGTTGCTTACTGTTATTGTGTCTGTAAAGTGTGCTCATTTTATTATCGTTATTTTAAGGCTAAGCAAGAGTCATCTTGATATCCTCTGAATCGTCTTGTCGATAATCCAAGTTGATCTTGCACTTCATTGCAAGGTACAGCATGGCTATAAAGCACCTCGCCATTTCAACTGGCTCCATCTTGGCAACCAGGGCCTTGAACATAAGTACGCCGTCTGCAGTCACAATGTCATAGATCATATCTTCGTAACCTTGGATTATCTTCTCGAACTTGATAAGATATTGATCAAAATTAAAAGTCTCAACTGGCTCAAGTTCAAGTTCTTGTTTCTTCCTCTTTGACCTGGGGTTTGCAAGCTCCATTATCATATTTTCTAGCATGCTAAGCAAATCTTCCACAGACACCGGATAGGTTGCCTCAACTCTGAATGGTAGCTCGATTGGATTTAGCTCTGGTATCGGTAATTGCTGCTGTTGTTGCTGATCGTTGCTTGGGTCGTTGAGGCCTTTCTTCTGCATCGCTATTTTCTCAAGTGCAAAAATGCTTTCAACCTTTAGGCGATAAATCATGGATGAAGAAACTGCTGCTAATCCACAGATGCGCAGATCTTTATTACCTGTGACATTGAGTAACCGCAAGAACATATCCAACAAGTGAGCGATGTCGATGTTCCAAATATCTTTTCTAACAAGTAGTGATGGATTGAATAGCAGGTTGAGTGGTGGTTGTGCAATTTGCCTTCTTGTATCTGATGTTCCTGCTTCCCACTGGTTTTGTTGTTGTTGTTCTCTCTCGTCCTGATCCTTTTCTCGTCCTTGATGGTTCATGTCAGCCAATTTTCTGTCTCTTTCCTCTCTCCCTCTTTTTTCCTCTTTCTTGGTATTTCAATTGGTTGAGTCCCAATTAATACTTGTTTGTGAAGTATTGTTATGTCGTCAACCTAACACACATTATATCTACATCCTAACAAGTTACAATGGTGGGAGGACAGCTAAAGCTCTTGGATTTTTGTAATTGCCCTCGCTTGTCCGCTACTCACCGCGCTTGCGCAATAGAGTTATTCATCTCGAGCATTATGAAGTTGCTGTTCGTTCTCTTGGCAAAGATAACTGTCCGATCATCTCAAATAGAAATTTCCGATTTTAGCAACAGAGCCGGCTACCTACAACTGTTAAATTAGATACCATACTAGAATATGAGTGCCGGACAGAAATCTGCCCTGTGGATGTACAATGCAGTGGGATGATGAGGGTACCACCGTTGTATTTTGCAGTCGTCATACCATTGACTATTTTGGCTGGGACGGCACAGATAGAGATTTTATCAAAATCATCGCTACACCGGAAAGAAACGGCAAGACAACTGACAGAATTGCACTCCTTGAGATGCAATGATATTGTAATACTAGGAGAAAAATCCTAAGCAACATAGCATCATCTTTATTTTGTCCCTTAGCATTGCCTTCTTGCAGATAGATAGTCTGAAGTGGAGGAGCGAAGAGAGGAGATGTATACATATAATTGCCAATAAGAAGAGAGCAGACGAAGCGGTTAATCACTTTTGGAGGTATTGCAGTTATTGGAGCACTAATTGCCTTCATGATATTTCTTCAGATAGAGGTTTCGAGAAATAATGAGTTCAAAAGGGCATTTGAACAAATAGTTATTGATACAAATGCCTTGACACAACAATATACTGCAGAGGAACAAAGGTGGCTTCCACAAGATAACAATACTCTGATCCAGGTTATTGACCAATATCTACCTAGATATGACCAGCTAATTGAAAGAGCAAATGCATTGAACACTCCTGAAAAATATGAATCAGCAAGAAACTATCTAGTCAGTGCCATTGAGTTGGAACGACAAAGCTATGAGCACTTTCGCAACTATCTTGTCACAGGCAATCGAAATGAATATCAAGAATCCTCTGAACTGATTACAAGGTCGCTAGAACAGAGTGTTAACGCAGACGCTGACATTAAGGAAGCTGGCTAACTACTATTTCTGCCTTGATTGTATATACATCTGCTTTGCTTGTGCCTGTGCACCTAGGTTTTAATTGAGGTATATGGAAAAAGGGACTGTTGCTCTTACGACTGCATCTTAGAAGTCGTAGAGTCATCATCCGCACCTACTTGTTAAAAAGAGAAGATAAGAGGTGCTGGGCCCATAGTTCAGCTTGGATAGAATGGCTGCCTGCGGAGCAGTTGGTCGAGGGTTCGAGTCCCTCTGGGTCCGCCTTTTTTCATGTCAATAATAATCCCCAGACGATCTCTCTCAATATTGGTTCAATAACAAGAACATAGATAATTGACCCACGCGTTGATGAGTCTACGCCCACGACCAACAGATTTTTAGCTAATTTAATAGCTCTAATGTTATATTGGGTCTACATCTATATCGACTGAATCAACAACAACTACAAATTTGTAGTTAATATGAGCTGGCCAGGGCCAGCATTATCTTTTATCTTCGCTAACCCATTGTAAGTTATAATCTTCATTTTGTTCTAGTAATATAATTCACCAAATCTCAACTCTGAAAGTCTCTCTTGAATCTGAGGATCTAAGTGCTGCACTTAGAGATGAGGTAGAGGAAAAAAGGGATGAGGGGCTTACTAATTGATGACAACATAATTTAGTGTATGGGATGGATCCGGGATAAAATCACAATACACAGCAAATGCGCCCAAGTCTACTGAACTAACGGGACAGGATCCCAACACTCTTCCTCCACTTGGCTCGCCAAGGGAAGTTACAACTAACGAAGTTGTAGATACCTGGCTGTCTAGTATGGCAAACCAATTCTTGGACCAGTCAGGATTCCATCCATTGCCGGGACGTGCAGACGCTGGCAGACTGACCTTCTTCACGAATCCTGTTGA
>Ga0075430_100000601_pt1 | contig 27435 bp, 30 predicted proteins | sample RhiMetdeltSRZDD4_FD_75294 | JGI IMG/M metagenome (GOLD analysis project Ga0075430, IMG submission 75294) | Populus rhizosphere microbial communities from Tennessee, USA - Rhizosphere MetaG P. deltoides SRZDD4 | ecosystem: Host-associated > Plants > Roots > Rhizosphere > Soil | place: USA... | reverse complement strand
TTCGGGCGTCGCCTCGGCGAGGAAGTCGTCAACGCCGGCCTCCGCCGCGATCTTGGCGGCCGTCAGGCGGTTGTCGCCGGTGACCATCACCGTCCTAATGCCCATCGCCCGCAACTGGTCGAAGCGTGCGGCCATGCCCTCCTTGACCGTGTCCTTGAGGTAGACGACGCCGAGGATCTGACTGTCGCGGGCCACCGCCAGCGGCGTGCCGCCCTCGCGGGCGATGCGCTCGACGACGCCGGTCATCTCGGCGGGCGCGTGACCGCCCTCGGTCTCCGCCCAGGCGACGATCGCGTCCGAGGCACCCTTGCGCAGGCGCATGCCGTCATAGTCGATGCCGCTCATCCGGGTCTGCGCCGTGAACGGAACGAACGTCGCCTCGTGGGCGGCAAGCTCGCGCTCGCGGATGCCGTACTGCTTGGCGAGCACGACGATCGAACGACCTTCGGGAGTCTCGTCGGCGAGCGAGCTGAGCTGTGCGGCCTCGGCCAACTCGGCTTCCGACACGCCAGGCATCGCGACGAACTCCGCAGCCTGGCGGTTGCCGAGCGTGATCGTTCCCGTCTTGTCGAGCAGCAGCACGTCGACGTCGCCAGAGGCCTCGACCGCACGACCCGAGAGCGCGAGGACATTGCGCCGCACGAGCCTGTCCATGCCGGCGATGCCGATCGCGCTCAGCAGCGCGCCGATCGTCGTTGGGATCAGCGCCACGAGCAGCGCGATCAGCGTCGTCAGCGAGATCTCCGAGCCGGCGTAGCGCGCGAACGGCAGCAGCGTCGCGACGACGACGAGGAAGACGATCGTCAGCCCGGCCAGCAGGATGTTCAGCGCGATCTCGTTCGGGGTCTTGCGCCGCTCGGCACCTTCGACCAACGCGATCATGCGGTCCAGAAACGACTGGCCCGGCTCCTGGGTGATTTCCACGACGATGCGGTCGCTGAGCACGCGCGTACCACCGGTGACCGCGCTGCGATCGCCACCGGATTCGCGGATCACGGGCGCCGACTCGCCGGTGATCGCCGACTCGTCGACGGTCGCGATGCCTTCGATCACGGTGCCGTCGCCGGGAATCACCTCGCCGGCTTCGACGACGACCACGTCGCCGCGGTGCAGTTCCGACGCGGGCCGTGTCGAGCCGTCACGCATCGTGGCGCTCGTCTCCGAGCGCATCGCGCGCAGGGTGTCGGCCTGTGCCTTGCCACGGCCCTCCGCGAGCGCCTCGGCCATGTTGGCGAAGACGACGGTCAGCCACAGCCAGATCGCAACGGTGAACGTGAACCACGCGGGCTCGTGTCCACCACCGAGCGGCTTGCCGCCGAACAGCTGGATCAGCCACGCGACCGTCGTGATGACGGCGCCGATCTCGACGACGAACATCACCGGGTTGCGGACCTGTACCCGCGGGTCGAGCTTGACGAACGACGACGGGATCGCCTGGCGGAAGGTCTCCGCGCTGAACATGGAGGAGCGCTGGGGCTTCATCGAGCTTCCTGATCGAGGGCGAGGTTGAGGTCGGTCACGTTCACCCCGGGCTCACCGAAGATGCCGAGAGCGCGGCCCGCGGTGTTCTCGGAGATGAGTTCTTGCACCCGTGCCAGCGGGAGCTTGCGTACGGCAGCGACCCGGCGAGCCTGGATCGCGGCGTTGGCCTTCGAGATGTGGGGGTCGACGCCGGAGGCCGAGAAGGTCGCGGCGTCGACGGGCACCTGCGAGGCCTTCAGGCCGGGCGAGTACGGTCGCTCGAGCGCCAGGTAGGCGGCCAGGTGCTGGCGGGTGAGGTCACGCGTCGAGGCCTGGTTGGGCCCGCGGTTGGGGAAATAGGTGACCGTGGCGCTGTAGCCGGTCGCCGAAGGACGCGCCTGGAAGTACTTCGGGTCTGGCTCGGTGAGCACGTTGCCGTCGGCGTCTTGCTTCGGCTTGCCATCGGTGCCGAGCAGCGGGCGGGAGAAGTCGCGGGCGAGCAGATGAGAGCCGACGACCGTTCCGTTCTGGCGGATCAGCGAGCCATCGGCTTTGTCGCCGAAGGTCACCTGCGCGATTCCCGTCATCACCAGCGGGTATGCGACGCCCAGCAACAACGTGAAGACGACGAGGACGATGGAGCCGCGGATGAGATCCTTGCGCATGAGCAGTGGTCCTAGAAGAGGCGAGTCGTGAGGGACTGGACGATCGGGCCCAGGAGGAAGGCCGGCAGGAACGTCAGCGCCCCGATCAGGACGATCACGCCGACGAGCAGGAAGGCGAAGGTGGGCGTGTCGGTGCGCATCGTCCCGAGCCCCAGCGGCGCGACCTTCTTCTTCGCCAGCGAGCCGGCGACGGCGAGCACGGCCAGCATCGGTACGAAGCGGCCGAGCAGCATCGTCAAGCCGCCCATGACGTTGGCGAACGTGACGCTCAGGGCGCCGACGTTGCCTGGCGCGTTCAGCTGCAGGAAGCCTGTGTAGCCGGCGAAGGCCGAGCCGTTGTTGTTGGCCTGCGACAGATAGGCGTAGAAGCTCTCGCTGAACCCGTTCGGCCCCTCGGCGTAGATCGATGGGCCGCCGTACTTGGTGCTCACGGCAAGGGCGGTGAAGACGAGCACGATCAGCGCGGTGAACAGCGCGCCGATCGACACGAGCTTGACCTCGTGCGGCTCGATCTTCTTGCCCAGATACTCCGGCGTCCGCCCGACCATCAGACCGCCGATGAAGACCGCGAGCAGGACGAACAGCAGCATCGTGTAGAGGCCGCTGCCGACACCGCCGAAGACCGACTCGCTGTAGCCCATGTTCGCCATCGGCACGAGCCCGCCGAGACCCGTGAGCGACTCGAACCCAGCGTTGACCGCACCGGTCGAGGTGACCGTCGTGACCGCGGTCCACAGGCTCGAGCCGGCGATGCCGAAGCGCTGCTCCTTGCCCTCCAGGTTGCCGCCGGCGCTGCCGCTGAAGTGGTCGGTGCTGAGCCCGGCGAGGTGCTGGGCCGGGGTGCCGTGTTGCTCGGCGACGTAGACGACCGCGACGCTGACGGCGAACAGCACGAACATCGTCGCGAAGATCGTCCAGCCCTGGCGACGGCTTCCGACGATGCGCCCGTAGGTGAACGGCAGAGACGCCGGGATGCAGAGGATCAGGAACAGCTCGAAGTAGTTCGAGAAGGCCGTCGGGTTCTCGAACGGATACGACGAGTTGACGTTGAAGAAGCCGCCGCCGTTGGTGCCGAGCTCCTTGATCGCCTCCTGCGAGGCGACGGGGCCGCGAGCGATGTCGCCGATCGTCCCACCGAGCGTCTGCAGGACCCCCTGCGAGACGAGGACGATCGTCGCCAGCACCGCGATCGGCACCAGGATGTACAGGACGATCCGCGTCAGGTCCTTGTAGAAGTTGCCCAGCTTGCCGTCGCCGTGCCGCGCCGCGATGCCGCGCATCAGCGCGACGAGCACCGCGATGCCGACGGCCGCCGAGAGGAAGTTCTGGACCGCCAAGCCGGCCATCTGGCTGAAGTTCGACAGCGTCGTCTCGCCGCCGTAGAACTGCCAGTTGGTGTTGGTGACGAACGATGACGCGGTGTTGAACGACAGGTCCCACGGACCGGAGTTGAAATCGCTCGGGTTGAACGGGTGGATCCCCTGCGTGCGCAGGATCACGAACAGCAGCAGCACGCCGAGGCCCGAGACGACCAACATCGAGCGCGCGTAGGCCTTCCAGTCCTGGCCCTCCTCGGGGTCGACCCGGAAGACGCGGTACAGCCCGCGTTCCGCGGGAGCGACGAGCGGCGTCAGGAAGACGCGCTCGTCGGTGAAGACGCGAGCCATGTAGCCGCCCAGTAGCGGGGCGGCGGCGATGAAGATGACGCAGAAGACCGCGATCTGCAGGAAGCCTTCGGTCATGGCCTAGAACTTCTCCCCGCGCAGCAGGGCGTAGAGGAGATAGCCGAGCACGAGCACGCAGATGACCAGCCCGAAGAGATCGGAGCCCCTCATACGCGATCGAGCAACTCGACGAATCCGACGAACGACGCGAAGATCGCGACGACGAGGATGATGGCGATGACGTCCATGCAGGCATCATGCGACTGCCGTCATCAGGCTCGCGTCAGTATTTCGGCCCGCGGTCCAAAGATTTCGTCAAGTTCGGCGAAGCGACCCCGATTCGGCCGCCCGAATGCTCAACCGGTGAAGCGGTAGCCGATCCCGGAGTCGGTGCGGATGAAGCGCCGCTCGGCGTCGCGCCCCTCGATTTTTCCGCGGAGGTTCGCGATATGCGTGCGCAGGACGCTCGTCGCGTCCGCGTACTCAGGGCCCCAGACGTCGGTCAGCAGCGCGCGATGCGTGAGCAGCCGGCCACGGTTGACCATCAGGATCCGCAACAGCGAGAACTCGATCGGTGTCAGGTGGATCTCCGCCCCTGCCAGCGTCACGCGATGCGCGGCCATGTCGAGCGCGAGGTCGTCGGCTTCCAGGACCGGCTCGTCGGCCGATGCACCGGCCCGCCGCAGCGCCGCCTCGAGCCGTGCGATCAGCTCGTCCGGCGAGAACGGCTTGGTCACGTAATCGTCGGCGCCCATCCGCAGCGCGCGGACCTTCTCGGCCTCCTCGTCGACGGCCGAGAGCACGATCACGGGCATGTCGCTCCATTCGCGAAGCCGGCGGCAGACCTCGACGCCGTCGATCCCAGGCAACATCAGATCGACGATCGCGGCCTGGGGAGGCCGCACAGCGGCGCGGTCGAGTGCCTCCTCCCCGGTCTCCGCGAGCACGACGTCGTAGCCCGCGTCGCGCAGCACCACGCGAAGCGCCCGCAGGATCTGCGGGTCATCGTCACAGACGAGGATGCTGGCGAGCGCGGTCACGCCGGCGAAGCCTCGCCTGTCATGAGCGCCGACGCGTCGTCAACGGGCTCGACCGGCAACTCGATGACGAAGGTCGTGCCCTGCCCCGGCAACGACTCGACCGTGAGCCGTCCCCCGTTGGCCTCGACGAACCCCTTGGCGATCGACAGCCCCAGCCCGGATCCGGCCGCGGCAGCCCCTTCGGCTCGATAGAAGGGCGTGAAGATCCGCTCGTGCTCGTGCAGGGGGATGCCCGGCCCTTGATCGACGATGCGCACCATCAGCCGATGGCCGACGGCCCGGGCTCGCACCGAGACGGGAAGGCCGGCGCCGTAGCGTGACGCGTTCTCCAGCAGGTTGGCGAATGCCCGCTCCAGCTGTACCGCGTCCGCGCGCACGAGCGGCAACGTCGGATCGATCGAGAAGGTGAATGGGCCGTCACCAGGCGTGACCTGCTCGGCCGCCTCGTGCAGCACTTCGTCGACCGAGCACCACGTCTGATTCGGCGCCGCCGTTCCCGCCTGGAGCCGAGCGAGATCAAGCAGCTTGTCGATCAGCCGGGACAACCGCGTAGCCGCTTCGCGGATATCGGCTTCGACCTCGCGACGCTCCGGGGCCGTGAGCGAAGTCGCCTCCAGAGCCCGGATGCCCGCCAACATCGACGTCACCGGCGTGCGCAGGTCATGAGAGACCGAGCGGAGCACCGCCGTCTTCATCTCGTCGCTGCGCCGAAGCGACGCCGTCTCAACGACCTCGGCCTGGAGCCGCTCGCGGGCGAGCGCGGCCGACAGGATCGACTCGAGCGCCGGCACGATCCGTGCGTGGACACGCGTCTGCTGATGCGAAGCCAGGTCGACGGGCAGCACCAGCGTGCCGATCCTCACCCCGGCATCGTTCAGCGGAACGCAGAGCCGGCGCTCCGCATCACCCACTTCGGCCAGCTCGATCGACGCCGACGCCGCGCCGAGCAGCTCCGCAAGCTGCCGCGCGGCGAGCGGCAGCGACAGCGACAGCTCCGATCCCCCGAGCAGCATCCGCGCCAGGGCGGCACCGAAGTTTGCCTCCCGTCTGCGCTCTTCCGCCTCGAGCGCGGTGGCGCGCGCAGTCTCCGCGACCGTGCTCATGACCAGTCCCACGATCAGGAACGCCAGCAGCGCAACCCAGTTCCGATCGTCGGCGATCGTGAACCGATGGACGGGTTCGAGGAAGAAGAAGTTGAACGCGAGCGCGCTGGCGACCGCAGCCACGGCGCCAAGCCACGCTCCCCAGAACATCGAGATCGCAAGGACCGCGATCAGGTAGACGACGCTCAACGAGACCACCGGGGCGATGTGCTTGAGCCCGACGATCGCCGCGGTCGACAGCGCAACCCCCACCAGGACCGCCAGCACACCGAGTCGGAGCGGTGGACGACCGAGCCGCAACGTCATCAAGTAGAGGCGACGGGCCATCGCACGCTGAGCGTAACCGCGATCTGGCGGGGCCGAGACCGGCGGGCGTGAAGATGTCGTCAAGATCGTGGCCGCCCGCCGCGTGTCCGGATACGGTCCGCGGGTGCTGGTCGACTGCGCCATCTATCGCGACGGAACTCGAACAGAGGGACCCCGCGACGTTCATGTGACCGCGACCGCATGCCGGGCCGACGACGCGATGGCCTGGATCGGCCTCTACCGCCCGACGCAGGAGGAGTTCGCGGAGGTCGCCGTCGCCTTCGACCTACACGAGCTGGCGGTCGAGGACGCGGTGCACGCCCATCAGCGACCGAAGCTCGAACGCTACGGCGACACGGTGTTCTGCGTCCTGCGGCCGGCCCGCTACGTCGACGAGACAGAGACCGTCGAGTTCGGCGAGGTGCACGTCTTCGCCGGCCCGCAGTTCGTGATCACCATCCGCCACAGCGAGAACCCGAACCTCGCCGATGTGCGCCAAGCGCTCGAAGCACGCCCCGACCTCCTGCGCCGCGGATCGGTCACGGTCCTGCACGCGGTGATGGACCGCGTGGTCGACGACTACGGCCCGGTCATCGACGGCGTGGAGAACGACATCGACGAGATCGAGGACGACGTCTTCGACGGCACCGCCGACGCCTCACGCCGGATCTACGAGCTCGCCCGTGAGGTGATCACCTTCCAACGCGCGACCAAGCCCCTCGCCCAGATGCTCGACCGGCTGATGGCCTCGCCCACGGTCGACGACGACGAGCGCAGTTACCTCCGCGACGTCCAGGACCACGCGCTTCGCGTCCAAGAGCAGGCCGACGGCTATCGCCAGCTGCTGCAGAACATCCTCAGCGTGAACCTCACGCTCGAGACCAAGGCCCTGAGCGAAGTCAGCAACGCCCAGAACGAGGAGGTCAAGAAGATCTCCGCGTGGGCAGCCATTCTGTTCGCCCCGAGCATCGTCGGGACGATCTACGGCATGAACTTCGATCACATGCCGGAGTTGCACTGGCAGTACGGCTACCCGTTCGCTCTCGGGGTCATGGTCGCCTCAGGCATCGGCCTGCACCGTCTGTTCAAGCGACTGCGCTGGATCTGAGCTCTCGTCGCGGTCCCTCACCGTGCGACCGTGATGGTCCGCAAGGCATCCGGCCGGGGCACCTGAATAGAATCCCCGCCGCCTTGCGCCGGACCTACTTCCTGCCCGCCTTCCTGAGCGTTGCCGTCGCGGCGCTGCTGCTGCCCGCCTCGCCGGCGTCGGCAGGCCTGCTCGCGCCCGAGAGCGGCGGCTCGCCGAACGCGGATCGCATCGCAAGCCTCTACTGGATCATCTTCGCGATCGCGCTCGTCGTCTTCATCGTCGTCGAGGGCGCGCTGATCTACTCGCTGGTCAAGTTCCGCAAGCGCAAGGACGGCGTCGCCGAGCAGATCCGCGGTAACACCAAGCTCGAGATCGGATGGACACTCGGCGCCGCGGTGATCCTCGTCGCGCTCGCCGCCGTCACGTTCGTCAAGCTCGACGGCATCCGCACTCCCGAGAACTCCGGCGCGAACGGCCTCGACCTCGCGGACGGCGTGATCGCGTCGTCGACTGGGCCGGGCTCGGAACTGCGGCTGCCGCCCAACGGCCGCTCGCTGAACATCTGCGTCAACGGCCAGCAGTACGTCTGGCGATACACGTACGACCAGCCCGACTGCACGAAGAACGACTTCAAGGCCGTCTACTCCTACGAGGAGCTGGTCGTCCCGACCGACACGACGGTCACGCTCGACATCACCGCCCAGGACGTCGCCCACTCCTGGTGGGTCCCGAAGCTCGGCGGCAAGTTCGACGCGGTTCCGGGCTACGTCAACCACACGTGGTTCAAGATCCCGGCGAGCAAGGCCGGGACCGTCTTCACGGGCAACTGCGCCGAGTTGTGCGGTCGCGGCCACGCGAACATGACCGCACGCGTCAAGGCGCTGCGCCCCGCCGAGTACACCGCCTGGCTGGCGAAGCAGAAGGCCGCCATCGCCGCCGCCAACAAGGGCGCCGAGACCGGCCGTAAGAAGTTCGACCCCACTTCCTGAGCATGGCCGCCACCGTCACCGAGCCCACATCCCCCGCGATCCCGCAGATCGTCGCGCGCCGCGTCGACCCGCCGAAGGAACAGGGCTGGACGTCGTGGTTCACGACGACCGACCACAAGCGGATCGGGATCCTCTACATGGTCACGACGTTCGTCTTCTTCCTGATGGGAGGAGTCGAGGCGTTGATGATGCGGCTGCAGCTCGGCACGCCGGACAACACGCTGCTGACGCCCGAGACGTACAACGCGCTGTTCACGATGCACGGCACGACGATGGTCTTCCTCTTCGTCGTACCGATGATGGCCGGCTTCGCCAACTACTTCGTGCCGCTGATGATCGGCGCGCGCGACATGGCGTTCCCGAAGCTCAACGCGCTCTCGTACTGGCTGCTGCTGTCGGGCGGCATCGTCTTCTACGCGTCGCTGTTCTTCAGCCCGCCCGAGGCCGGCTGGACGATGTACACGCCGCTGTCGTCGATCGCCTACTCGCCCACCGGCGGCGTCGACGCCTGGATCTTCCTGATCCACCTCACCGGCATCAGCTCGCTGATCGGCGCGATCAACCTCTACGCGACGATCGCCAACATGCGCGCGCCGGGCATGGGCTGGGGCCGCCTGCCGCTGTTCGTCTGGACGATCCTGACGTACGCGGTCCTGCTGATTCTGGCGCTGCCCGTCGTCGCCGCCGCGGTGACGATGCTGCTGACCGACCGCCACTTCGGGACGCACTTCTTCGACCCGACGCAGGGTGGCTCGCCGCTGCTGTGGCAGCACCTGTTCTGGTTCTTCGGGCACCCCGAGGTCTACATCATGGTGCTGCCGGGCTTCGGCATCATCTCCGAGGTCCTGCCGGTGTTCGCTCGCAAGCCGATCTTCGGCTACAAGGCGATCGCCGCGTCGACCGTCACGATCGCCTTCCTCGGCCTGCTCGTCTGGGCGCACCACATGTTCTCGACGCCGAGCCCGACCGTCGTGCTCGTCTTCTTCATGCTCGGCTCGTTCCTGATCGCGGTGCCGACCGGCGTCAAGATCTTCAACTGGATCGCGACGCTGTGGCGCGGCCAGATCGAGTACACGACGGCACTGCTGTTCTGCGTCGGCTTCATCGGCACGTTCACGATGGGCGGGATCACCGGCATCTTCCTCGCCGTCTTCCCCGTCGACTGGCAGCTGACCGACACCTACTTCGTCGTCGCCCACCTCCACTACGTGCTGATGGGCGGCGCGGTCTTCGGGATCTTCGCCGGGATCTACTACTGGTTCCCGAAGATCACCGGCCGGATGCTCAGCGAGGGCATGGGCAAGGTCAGCTTCGCGCTGATGCTGGTCGGCTTCCACGTGACCTTCCTGATCCAGCACTCGGCCGGCCTCAGCGGCATGCCGCGACGGGTCTACGAGTACTCCGACACGGGCCACCTGGTGCTCTACAACCGGATCTCGACGCTCGGCTCGTTCATCCTCGCGCTCGGCATCCTCGTCACGACGATCAATGTGCTGCGCAGCTACAAGAAGGGGCCGATCGCAGGCCCCGACCCGTGGAAGGGCAACACGCTCGAGTGGTTCACGACGTCGCCGCCCCCGGTCAACAACTTCGATGTCGTCCCGCGGGTCCGCTCGGTCGAGCCGATGAAGGACATTCGCCGCCAGGTCGCTCGCAACGGCGCGCCGCACGAGCATGAGCCCGGCCCCGGCCGCGAGTCGCTGATCCACAGCTGATGGCCGCGGCACGTGCCATCGCGCTGCGCAGGCCCGCCGCCGCAGTCACGCTCGCGGCGGACCTGCTGTCGCTGACGAAGCCGAAGGTCCAGTCGCTGCTGCTGCTGACGACGGTGACGACGATGCTCGTCGCCGGCGAGCCGTCGATCGGCCTGATCCTGGCGACCTGCCTCGGCGGCTACCTGTCGGCCGGTGGCGCGGGTGCGATCAACCACATGCTCGACCGCGACATCGACATCCACATGCCGCGAACCGCCGATCGGCCGATCGCCGCCGGCCGGATCTCACCGCGGGCCGGGCTCCTGTTCGGCCTCGCACTGGCGGCGGCCTCGCTCGTCGAGCTCTCGCTGCTCGTCAACCCGCTCGCCGCGGCGCTGTCGTTCAGCGGATTCCTCGGCTACACGGTGCTCTACACGATGGTGCTCAAGCGCCGCACGTGGCAGAACATCGTCTGGGGCGGCGCTGCCGGCGCGGTGCCGCCGCTCGTCGCCTGGGCCGCGGTGACCAACTCGGTCAACGGCACCGCCGTGATCCTCTTCTTCATCATCTTCTTCTGGACGCCGCCGCACTTCTGGGCGCTGTCGCTGCTGATGAAAGACGAGTACGCGCGCGTCGGCGTGCCGATGCTGCCCGTCGTCCGCGGCGAAGCCGAGACGCGCCGCCAGATCGTCCTCTACACCGTGCTGCTCTACGCGGTCACGCAGCTTCCGTTCTGCGCCGGCGGAATGGGGCCGCTGTACCTCGCCTTCTCGCTGATCCTCGGGATCGGCTTCATCTACCTCGCGGTGCGCCTGCTGCGCCGCGGCGACCGTCGCAGCGCACTGGTCCTCTACCTCTTCTCGCTCGCCTACCTGGCGCTGCTGTTCGTGGCGATGGTCGGAGACGCGAAGCTCTAGCGCCCGTCGCTAGGATCCCCGCTGATCGCCATGGACCGCTTCCTCGCCCGCAAGAACCTCCGCTCGGCCCTGATCCTCACGGTGATCAGCCTTGCCATCTTCGCGGCCTCGTTCATCGCCGCCTGGATCTACGTCTCATGACCCCGCTCGAGCCCAAGACGCCTCCGCCGGGCGAGGAGATTCACCTCCCCGGCGGCAGCATCCAGCCCTTCCTGCTGGCGATCTTCATCACGATGGCGCTGGTCGGCGTCACCGTGAACTGGTGGCTCACGATCGCGGGCGGCATCGGCTTCGTCTGGGTCCTGATCCGCTGGATCGCGGACACGCGCCGTGACATCGGCGAGCTCCCGCTGCACCACGACCACTGAGTGTCTGATCGGGCGCTGACCCGGTCTTGAACGAGAACTAGGCCGCGGAGCTCAGCACGGCGCTCGGCGGGGCGTCGCAGATCGCACCGTCGTCGGTCCAGCAGCGGACGATGTCGCGCATCGAGACGATGCCGACGACCTCGCCGTGCTCGAGCACGACGAGATGGCGAAAGTCGCCGCGAATCATCGCGACGGCCGCCTCCTCGAGCGACCAGTCGGGCGCCGCGTAGACAAGGTCGGCGGTGAGGTGATCGCCGACACGCTCGCTGTCGGCGTCCTCGCCGGCACCGAGCGACCGCAGCACGTCTCGCTCGGTCAGGATCCCGACGCCCACGGCGTCCGGATCGACGACGACCGCCGCGCCGACGCGACGCTCGGCCATCCGTGCGGCGGCCTCGCGGAGCGTGTGGCCCGGCCCCAGCGTCAGCACGACGTCGCTCATCCCGTTCCTGACCTGCATGTGCGCCTCCCGACTGAGCTTGCAACGATTGCCTCAAAGTAGGCTATCAGGAGACCGAGGTGTGAGCGATCGCCACCCCGGGAACCACCATCGAACCCGGAGGCTCTTCGACGCCGGGATCCGATGCCCGTTCAGCGCCCAACCACAGTCCGGCTCCGCACGTCGCTCTATGACGACGCCGTCGCGATCGTCACCTCCGAGTACGGAGCCAACCTCTCGCTCGACGACATCGCGCGACGGGTCGCGTCCTCGCGCCGCCAGCTGCAGCGGGCCTACGCGGAAATCGGCCAGACGACGTTTCGCGAGCACCTGACCGCGGTCCGGATGGAGCGCGCGGCGGAGCTTCTCGAGCAGCGCGACCTGACCGTCCGCGACATCGCCCGCCGGGTCGGATATCGCCAGCCGGCGCAGTTCGCGAAGGCGTTCCGGCGCCACCACGGCGCGACGCCGTCGCGCTACCGGATGCAGCTCGCGCTGGCCTGACGGAGACCCCCGTGGCCAGCCCTATCCGAGCGGCAGCCCGCCAGCTCGAACGGCCGTCGTCATCCGGCACGCCCTCCATCCCGGCGAAGCCATAGGATTCCGCGCCGTGAGGAGAGGCAACCGGACCGTCATCGAGATGCTCGTCGTCGGCGTCGTCGCGTCGGCGATCGGAATCGCGATCGCACTCGCGATCGATTGGTTCCCGCCGGCCGCTTCGAAGCAGGCCGGGCCGATCGACACGTTGTGGGACGTCCTGCTGATCATCTCGGTCCCGGTCTTCGTTCTCGTGACCGTGGTCGTGCTGTTCTCGGTGCGCGAGTTCCGCATGCGGCCGGGGCAGGAGCTCGAGGACGGCGCGCCGATTCACGGCAACACCCGGCTCGAGGTGATCTGGACGACGATCCCCGCGGTCATCATCGCCTCGCTCGTCGTCTACGCCTACCTGGTCCTACGCGACATCGAGAAGGCTCCGGCGAACGCGTCGACGGAGATGCGCGTCAAGGTCACCGGCCAGCAGTTCGCCTGGGAGTTCGAATACCCGCAGGCGGGCGGCAAGACGATCAAGGCCAACCAGCTCTACGTGCCGAAGGGGACGTCGGTCAAGTTCGACATCGTCGCCAAGGACGTCCTGCACGACTTCTGGGTCCCGGCCTGGCGGATGAAGATCGACGCGGTGCCCGGGATCACGACGCACTACCGGATCACGCCGACCAAGCTCGGCGAGTACCCGATCGTCTGCGCCGAGCTCTGCGGCCTCGGCCACGCCTTCATGCGCGCGACGGCGCACGTGCTGACACCGAGCAACTTCAGTGCCTGGCTCAAGCGGCAGGGCGCGGCCTCGTCCACCACGGCGAGCAGCGGTGGCGGCAGCACCACGGCGACGAAGCCCGACGGCAAGAAGCTGTTCGCGAGCACCGAGCTCGCCTGCTCGAGTTGCCACACGCTTGCGGACGCGAAGGCGACCGGCACGACGGGCCCGGATCTCGACAAGGTGCTCGCCTCCGCGTCGCTCGCCGACATCAAGCAGGACATCGCCTCGCCGAACGCCGAGATCGCCGCCGGCTACCAGGCCGGGATCATGCCGCAGGACTTCGCCAAGCGGCTGACGCCGGCCGAGCTCACCGCCCTCGCCACCTACCTGAAAACGGTGACGGCGAAGTGACGACTCCGTGGAGGAACCGCTGATGCCCGAGATCGTGCGACGCCCAGGACTCGCCCGCGGAGGGGTATGGCTGCTCGCCGGGATCGCCTTCTCGTTCGGCGTCAGCTGCCTGACCCGCGCGCTGTACCACCTCGACACGATCGACGGCGACTCGATCGCGCGGATCGCGATGCTCGCCGCGCCGTTCTTCTTCCTCGCCGGCCTCGGCGCCTTCAGCTACTGGTTCTACTGGGCATCGGGCAAGCCGACGCTGCCTGAGGACCACTCGGCTCACGGCGCCCACAGCTGGAAGGACTACTTCCGGATCAACACCGATCACAAGGTGATCGGGATCCAGTACACGGTCCACTCGTTCGTCTTCCTCTTCATCGGCGGCCTGATGGCGATGCTGATGCGCGCCGAGCTGGCCGCGCCGGGCCGTCAGTTCGTCGACGCGAGCACCTTCAACGGGCTCTTCAGCGTCCACGCCTCGCTGCTGATCTTTCTCTTCATCATCCCGGTCTTCGCCGGCCTGGCGAACTTCGTCCTGCCGCTGATGATCGGCGCGCCGGACATGGCGTTCCCGCGGCTCAACGCGTTGAGCTTCTGGCTGCTGCCGATCGCCGGCGTGATGATGCTCGGCTCGTTCTTCGCCCCCGGCGGCTCGTTCTCGAGCGGCTGGACGGCGTACGCGCCGTTGTCGACCAGTGCCCCACTCGGTCAGGACATGTTCACGATCGGCGTCCAGTTCGCCGGCGCGTCGTCGATCGCGACGGCGCTGAACTTCCTCGTCACGATCATCACGATGCGCGCGCCGGGGATGAGCTTCTTCCGGATGCCGCTGCTCGTCTGGGCGAACTTCTCGACCTCGCTGCTCGTGGTCATCGCCACCCCGTTCATCGCGGCGTCCCAGTTCTTCGTGCTGCTTGACCGCGGCCTGGGCTTCCGCTTCTTCGACCCCGGCGAGGGCGGCGACGTGCTGATGTACCAGCACGTCTTCTGGTTCTACTCGCACCCGGCCGTCTACATCATGATGCTGCCGGGCTTCGGGATCATCAGCGAGATCCTCGCCTCGAGGGCGCGAAAGCCGATCTTCGGCTATCGGATGATGGCCTTCTCGCTGTTGGCGATCGTCGTCCTCGGCTTCACGGTCTGGGCGCACCACATGTTCGTCTCGGGCATGCAGTCGTGGATCCGCGTGCCGATGATGGTCACGACCGCGATCATCGCCGTGCCGACGGGGATCAAGATCTTCTCCTGGCTGGCGACGCTGTGGCGAGGGATCATCCACCTGCACACGCCGATGCTGTTCGCGCTCGGCTTCCTGACGATGTTCACGCTCGGCGGGCTCTCCGGCGTGATCCTGGCGATGATCCCCGTCGACATCCACGTCAGCGACACCTACTTCATCGTCGCCCACATCCACTACGTGCTGTTCGGCGGCTCGCTGTTCACGATCTTCGCCGGCGTCTACTACTGGTTCCCGAAGATGACCGGGCGGATGTTCGACGAGGGCCTCGGCAAGCTGCACTTCTGGACGACGTTCATCTTCTTCAACGCGACGTTCGCGCCGATGCACCTGATCGGCGTCGAGGGCATGCCGCGGCGCGTCGCCGACTACTCCGAGCAGTTCGCGGGCTGGAACCTCGCGATCTCGATCTCGAGCTGGTTCCTCGGTCTGTCGACGCTGATCTTCCTCTACAACATGGTCTCGTCGTGGCGCGGCGGCCCGCGCGCGCCGTCGAACCCGTGGCGCGCGCTGACGATCGAGTGGCAGGTGTCTTCGCCGCCGCCGGTGTTCAACTTCGACAGCCTGCCGACCGTCGTCGGCGGCCCGTACGAGTACGGCGTCCCCGGTGCGGTGCACGCGGTCTTCAAGGCCCCCGACCAACCGGTCACGGCGTCGAGCTCCTCACCCACGAGGGAGGCTCACTGATGCCCACGATCCTCGTCGTCGCCAACCAGACGCTGGCCGGCCAACCGCTGATCGATGCCATCCTCGACAAAGCCGGAGAAAGCGAAGGGGGCCCCGCCTCCGGCACCCCCAAGGCCAGGGTGGTCATCTGCGTGCCGCGTTCGCGGCCCAAGCACGGTGCGCTGATCTACGACGAGGCCGTCTACGACGCCGCGCAGGTCAGAATCGACCTCGCACGCGGGTTCCTGCGCCAGCACGGGATCGAGGCCGTCGGCGACGTCGGCGATCCCGATCCGTACACGGCGACGATGGACGCCGTCGCCGACTTCTCGCCCGACGAGATCATCGTCTCGACGCTGCCGGCGGCCTCGTCGGGCTGGCTCAAGCGCGACCTGATCGAACGGATCGAGGGCGCGACCGGGCTGCCGGTCACCCACATCACGACGGACGTCGAGACACAGAGGCACTCGTTCGGGGTCACGCTGGTGGTCGCAAACCGGACGACGAGCGGCCCCGAGCTGATCGAGGCGCTCAAGGCCAAGGCCACCGACGACGGCCACCGCTTCATCGTCGTCGTGCCGCAGGAGGGCGGTGGCGGTGTCGCCGCGGCGGCCGCCCGTGGGCGGCTCAGCCAGCTGCGCGAACGCGCACGCGTCGCAGGGCTCGTGACCGCGGGCATGGTCGGCGACCCCGACCCGTTCACGGCGACAATGAACGCCCTCGAGCTGTTCCGGATCCGCGACGTCGTCATCTCGACGCTGCCCGAGACGCGCTCGGGCTGGCTGCGAGCCGACCTCGTCGAGCGCGTCCGCCGCGCGAGCAACCTGCCGGTCGAGCACGTCGTCGCCGGGCAGCCGGCCGCGGGCGCGGCACAGGAGGCGTGATGGAAGCCGCCGCGATCAGCCACGACCTGCACGAGCACCACGGCCCACCGGCCGCGAACCACTCCTCGCGGGTCGACCCGCCGATGCTCGGGATGCTGCTTTTCATCATCTCCGAGATCATGGTCTTCGGGGCCTTCTTCACGGCCTACTTCTTCATCCGCGTCGTCAACGGCGACCAGTGGTTCCCATTCGAGGGCCACCACCTTCCCGTCGCCGTCGCCTTCGTCAACACCTGCATCCTGGTGTCGTCGTCGTTCACGCTGCACTGGGCAGAGACGTCGCTCAAGCGCAACAACCGCGCCGCGTTCAAAGCCGGGATGCTGTCGACGTTCCTGCTCGGCCTGACGTTCCTGTTCGTCCAGATCAACGAGTACGTGCACATCGGCTTCGCGCCGCACGACTTCGCCCAGGGCTCGGTCTTCTACGGCCTCACGGGCCTGCACGGCGCACACGTCGCGATCGGCCTGCTGCTGCTCGGCATCGTCACCCTGCGCGCCTTCCGCGGCCACTTCTCGCCCGAGTCGCATCGCGGCGTCGAGATCCCGGGCATCTACTGGCATTTCGTCGACGCCATGTGGATCGTCGTCTACTTCAGCGTCTACGTCCTCTAGCACCCGAGCGGCCCGGCGACGCCGATGCTCAACCCTCTGCGCTCCGAAGGCGAAGCCTTCCGCCTCCTGCTCTGGATCATCGCGATCGTCGTCGCGATCGCGGTCGTCGTACTCGCTGTCCGCGCCCTCACGTAGCCGGCTGAGGTGACCGTCGCATCGCCGGGCCGCCTGTCACGGCTGCGGCGAAGCGCGCCTGCGACGCTCGCCGCCCCCAGCCGGCCATCGGCGCCCGCGACCGGCGAGTCCCCGCGCCGGCGCGTGTGATCCTCGCTCAGACGTGGTAGCCAGCGATTGAACGACCAGGAGGTTGGACATGAGCACCGCGCCGTTGTTGACGACCCTTGAGGCGACCAAGACGGTCGCGCTGACGACGCACCGTCGCGACGGAACACCCGTCACGACACCGGTGAACGTGGTCGTCGACGATGGCCACGCCTACTTCCGGACATGGGAGACGTCGGGAAAGGCGAAGCGACTTCGCCATGACTCTCATGTCGAAGTCGCGCCGGCCACGTACTCAGGACGGCGGCGTACCGGTCCGGAAGTCGGCGCCCGCGCCCGGCTCCTGGGTGACGACGAGGAGGTGAAGGCCGGGCACGCTCTCAGACGGGCGTTCCCGTTCTTGCATGGGGTCCTCGTACCGCTCACGCACCGAATCAAGCGCGTCCGGACGGTGCACTACGAACTGCTGGAGCCGGTCTCCGTCGAAGCCACGGCGCCGCGAAGTACGCAGCCCCGCGAGAGCACTACTTGACGGTGAGCGTGCCCTTCATGCCGGCGGCCTCGTGCCCCGGCACTTCGCAGATGTAGGTGTACTTGCCGGGAGCGAAGTTCGCCTCGAAGCTCGAGTCGCCCTTGGCGACGATCTTGCCGGCGCCCTTGCCCTCGATCGCGATGTTGTGGTCGACACCGGATGTGTTCGGCATGTTGACCGTGATCTCGCCCGCGGTGCCGGTCGCGGTCTTGTTCTCGAACAGCAGCTGCCCGGTGGGATCGGCCGGAATCGTCAGCTTGCCGTTCTTCTCGACGGCAGGCTTGCTCGAGCCCGCGGGCGTCACGGCCGTCGCGAGCAGCCCGCCGTCCTTGCCCGACTTCGCGGCGACGCTCGCCACGTAGGCGGCGACGTCCTCGGCGTCGTCACCGGTGACGAGCTTCGCCGGCATCACGCCCATCCGGTTCGGGATCTCGATCTGCTTCAGCACGACACCGTGGACCGCGGAGGTCCCGAAGCCGTCCTGAATGTCACGGCGGAACGCCTCGTCGAGATTCGGCCCGGTCGTCCCCTTGGTGCCGGCACGGTTGAGCACGTGGCAGGAGCCGCACTTCTGGACGAAGAGCTGCTTTCCGGCAACGAGATCGGCGTGCTCGCCGCTCTTCGCGGAGCAGCCGGAGAAGACGATCGTCAGCGCGGCGCCGAGTCCGACGAGCGCAAGCTTGGGAGCAGGCGTCATACGGCGCGGGACTCTATCGGCTAGGAGGGCGGCATGAGCGCGTCGAGACGCCCCTCGGCGGCGTCGAGCAGGCCACGGGCGACTCCCTCCCAGGAGAACCGCTCGCGCGCGGTCTCGACCAGCGCGGCGCGCGTGGCCGAGCGCAGCTCGGGCGAGGCCTCGAGCCAGCGCACGAGACGATCGGCGAGCTGCTCGACGGCGCCGGCGCCGAGCTCGAACGACAGCAGCTCACGAGCGTCAGGCGGAACGGACCGCGCGAGAGTACGCGTGACCTCCTGCAGCCCCGAGTGCGCGGCGCTGACCGGCAGGACGCCGCAAGCCGCCGCCTCCGCGGCAACCATGCCGAAGGCCTCGGGAAACGTGCTCGGGACCACCTGTGCGTCGCACAGCGGCAGCAGCTCGGCGAGCTCCTCGTGGTCAAGCCGGCCGACGATCGTCAGCCGCTCGGTGAGCCCCGCGCCGGCAGCGACGTAGGCGTCGCGACGCGCGCCGTCGAGGCCGTCGAGGAACGCCGCCAGCATCGTCAGAGACGACTCCGGGCCGCCTTCGCCGGCACGGCCCACGCGCGCGATCTCGGCGGCGGCTTCGAGGTCGCCCGCGGCGATCGCGGCGATCAGGAGCTCGAGGCTGTCGCGGTAACCGCCGAAGCCGACGACGACAAGGCGCGCATCGGGGACGCGCGCGAGCACCAGCGGCCACGCGGCGACCAGCAGGTCGACGCCCTTCGAGACGATCAGCTTGCCGACGAAGAGCACCAGCCGCTCGTGCTCCGGGTCGAGCTCCGTCAACGCGCTGCCGGCTTCGGCGTCGGCGCGGGCGAACGAGCCGCCGCCGGACGTCGCGTCCGAGCGCTCGAGTGCATGCGCGAGCGCGACCAGCCGGCCTGCCGCCTCGCTCCGCTCGCGCGGGGCGAACTGCTCGATGTCAACCCCCGGCGGTCCCAGCCGCGTCCGCTCGACGACCGTCGGGTCCTCGAGCGTGTCCCAGAGCGACGTCGCGGTGTGCAGCGAGCCCACGAGCACGGCGCGGGCGCGTTCGAGCCCCTCGCGCGCGTAGGGCAGGAAGCGTGCGGGATCGCGTTTGACGACGTACTCCAGCGCGCTGCCGTGGATCTTGACGGCGTAGGGAACGTCCGCCGGCAACGCGCGAGCGAGGATCACCGGGCCCATCACGAGATGGTTCGCCAGGGCGACGTCTGGCCGGTGACGAGCCGCGACCTCGGCCACGGCGGCGACGTTGGCCGCGATGTAGGCCGCGATCTCCGCGTCGGTGCACTCCAGGAACTGCTTCGCGTCGAACCCGTCGTAGTGATCGACGACGTAGACGGGCAGCATCCGCCCGATGTCGGGGTTGTGGACGGTGACGCCAGCGGGCAGGCCGAGGGGCTCCGGATCGCGCTCCTGGCACACGAGATCGACCTCGTGCCCGAGCCGCGCAAGCGTCGCCGCGAGCTGCACGTTGTAGACGTTGGATCCCGTGCCCTGGAGCAGGTATCCGTGGAAGATGAGGACGCGCATGCCGCTGGTAGAGTCTCGCCGGTGAACGGCCAGCGCTACCGGTTGCGTACACCTTCGACGGGTCGAGAGATCATCCTTGAGGCCGAGCCAGGCCAGATCTATCGCGATCGCCAGACCGGCGAGGAGCTGCAGGTCATCGGCAAGCTCGTCCCACTGGCGCCGTCCCCCTCTCAGCTGCCATGGGCGGTCGAGAACCTGCGCTTCTGCAACTGGTGCGACCAGCTCGCGCAGCGGGACCTCAACGACTGCCCGACCTGCGGACGACGGATGAACCCGATCGAGCCATGACGCCGCTGCGGCCACGCCATGCCGTGATCGCCGCGGTCGCGGCTGTCGCCGGGTTCGCCGCGGGCTGTGGCGGCTCAAGCGTCTCCTACAACGCTCCGAAGACGACGCCGGCGCTGACGGTGCCCGCGGTCAGCGCGGCCGACGCGGCGACGACCACCGCGACGACGTCGACGACCGACACCTCGACGACGCCCACGAACAGCAGCACGACACCCGTGCAGACGACCGCGCAGACGACGACGCAGTCGACGACCGGAGGCGCCAGCTCCGGTGGGACGACGCAGACGACCCAGACGACGCAGACCACCGGTGGCGCAGACGCCACGTCCGGGTTCTGCACGCAGAACCCGGGCGCCTGCTAGCGCGTAGAGCGCGCTCCGGCGCGTTCAGCTGACGCTCTGGGCGCCGGCCGGCAGCCAGAGCGCCTGGCGACGGCTCCGCGTGGGAGCCGTCGCAGCATGGCTCAGGGCGTCGTCGCCGTCGGCGTTGTCGTCGTCGTGGTCGGCGTCGTCGTCGTGGTCGTCGGCGTCGTTGTCGTCGTGGTCGGCGTCGTCGTGGTCGTCGTACCGGTCGTCTTCGTCTGCGACGGGTACGTCACGAGTGTCGCCGTGTATGTCAGCCTCGCCGTGCGATAGAGGCAGGCGTACTGGACCTTGGTCAGGCTCACCGCCAGCTGTGCCGACTGCGTCGTGTTGTCGTCGCACTTGCCCTTGGCGCGGCTCGCCCGCCACGACGTGTCGCCGCCGAGACCGACGGCAAGGACGGGCGCCCATGTCGGCACCGTGATCGCGACGAGGTAGCCCTTCTTCACGGAGATGCTCCGAACCAGCGGGAACTGCGCCGTCGTGCCGAAGTACGGCTGCAGCAGTTTCAGCGGGCTCTGCGCCACGACCGTGTAGTTGAGGCTCTTGCTCGGCTTGAGAATCGACAGCTGCGCCTGCGCGGCCCCGCCGTAGCCGTCCTGGAAGAACTTGATCTGGTCAGGCCCCGGGTTGCCCAGCGCGAGCGTCCAGGCGACGAGTCTCCCGCTCTTCGGGACGATCATCAGCCCCCGCGTCGTGCCGACCTTGGCTTGGTAGCCGGTCGTGCGGGTCAGCGCGAGGCAGGGCTTCGCCGGGCACGCCGGCTTCGCCACCTCGGTGGTCGAACCTATTTCGATGATGGACGCGCCGGCTGGCTGAACGATCACAGCGAGCGCGAAAAGGGTGGTCATCGCCACAAGGAAACGCTTCATCGGAACGCATTCAACACGAGATGGCGGCAGAGGTTGTGTTCCGACACGTTGCACCCGCAATCGAATCGCCCTCTGGAGCGTCAGTCTTTGGCGTCGCGCACTGCCGGATAGCGAGCGGTCTTCGGCGCGTCCGGGACGCTGTCGACGCAGGTCGCGCTCGAGCAGCCCGGCTTCGTCGCCTCGACGCCGAAGCGCAGGGACTTGGGCGATCCGATCGCCGAACGCGCGAAGCGGATCGTGATCGAGCGCTGCGTCGGACGCGTGACGGTCGCCTTTCCGATCAGCTTCGGCAGCGTGTGCCCGCGCTCGCGCAGGACCTCGCCGCGCATCGACGCACCGTCGGCCGCGACGGTGGCGCAGACGAGGTAGTCCGGTGCCGCCGCTGCGGGGTCGGCCTTCGTGTAGAGCCGAAGGCAGACCGATCCGGGCACCCGGTCGTCACCGGCGAGCAGCGCCTTTGACTCCCATGGCGCCGCCATCGTCACGATCGCCCGCAGCCTCTGGTCCTCGCCGAGCCCGAAGCGCACGGCGGCGACGTCGAGCGCGCCGGGCACGTCGCCCTTGGCGTCGACGATGACGGCCTCCCCCGCCGGTGTCGCCGCGAGCGCGGTGCCGCAGATCGCGGCGCTGAGCGCCGCGATCGTGCAGCCGACCACGGCGCCGCTGCGCATCAGGCCACCAGCTCCGCGCCGAGCGCCGCGATCTCGTCGAGGTCTGCGGGCGCGGGCGTCCACGGCAGCCGCAGCGGATCGCCGGGATAGCGCGGGATCACGTGGACGTGGAAGTGGAACACCGTCTGCCACGCCGCCGCACCACAGCTGTTGATCAGGTTGACGCCGGCGGCGCCGAGCCGCTCGCGCTGTCGCGCGGCGATCCGCTTCGCCGTGCGGGCGCACGCGGCGAGATCGTCGTCGGCGACGGCGAGCAGATCGGCGGCGTGCGCCTTCGGTACGACGAGCGCGTGGCCGCGCGTCGCCGGGTGGATGTCGAGAAACGTGAGCGTGCGCTCGTCCTCGTCGATCGTCGTCGCGGGCAGCTCGCCCGCGACGATCCGGCAGAACAGGCAGTCCGGATCAACACCCATGCGGCGGGAGCATGACGACCCGCGGCCGCCGTTGCCACTCAGAGGCGTCGTGCGAGATCGAGCGCCTGCTCGCGCGTGCGTACCTCGCCGGCGTACTGCGCCTCGCTCAGGGCAGCCAGGATCCGGCCGATCTCGGGTCCCGGGGCGAGCCCCAACTCGTCCCCGCGCAGCAGGGGCGCCGGTGCCCCGCCCGCGTCGTGCCAGTCGAGCGCTCGCGGCAGTAGGTCGCCGACGAGCTCCATGTGGCTCTCGATCGACTGCTCCGCCTTGCGGCCGCGCGTCGCCAGACGGTCGGCGACCGACAACAGGACGACGTCGGCTTCGACCGGCTCGGTGACCGACAGGTAGCCGTAGACGTCGCGCGCCGACAGCGGACGACGGTGGACGAGCATGCCCGGGCGCAGGTGGTGCAGCGTGATCGCCGCGACGTGCGCGCGCAGCCGCTCGGATGCCCGCAGCCGTTCGAGCACCGCCCGTGCAAGCTCCGCGCCCTGCCGGTCGTGATCGCGAAAGCCGAAGCCGCCCTCGGGCAAGGGCGCCTGGGTCTGTGGCTTGGCGCCGTCGTGCAGCAGGGCCGCCCAGCGCAGCGCACCGCCGCGTGTCAGCTCGTCGGCGAGCGGCTCCGCGAGCAGCGCGGCGGCTCGATGCCCCTCGGCGGCGCCGATCAGCGCCGCTGGGTCGCGTTCGAGCTCGACCACTCGGTCAAGCACCTCGAGCGTGTGGCCGTAGGCGTCGAGGTGGTGGTAGCGAGTCTGCTCGACGCCGCGCAACGCGGCGAGCTCGGGCAGCGCGACCACGAGCGCACCGACCTGCTCGAGCAGCTCGAGGCCGCGCCGCGGCTGCTCGGCGCCGATGATCCGCTTGAGCTCGGCGAACACCCGCTCCTGCGCGACGGCGACGACGCGCGACGCCTCGGCGCGGGCGGTGGCAGCGGTCGCCCGGTCGATCTCCAGCGACAGCTCGCAGGCAAAGCGCGCGGCACGAATGACGCGCAGCGGGTCGTCGCTGAACGTGTCGGTCGACGTCATCCGCAGCCGTCGCGCCTCGAGGTCCCCCGCGCCACCGTGCGGATCGAGTGGTTCACCGCCCGCCAGCGGCTCGGCCATCGCGTTGATCGTGAAATCGCGCAGCACGAGATCGGCCGCGAGCGAGCCGCCGCGCATCGCCGAGACGTCGGCCTGCCAGCTGCGATCGGCGGCGAGCACGCGCCAGGCGCCGTAGTCCGCCGAGAGCTCGAACACGGGCCCGCCGGCGGCGCGTGCGAGCGTGCGTGCGGCGGCCTCCGGGTCGCCGTCGACGACGAGGTCGACGTCGAGCACCGGGCGCCCGAGCAGGCGGTCGCGCAGGGCTCCGCCGACGAGCCAGGCGTCGACGCCCACGAGGGCGCTCCGCGCGAGCGCCAGCGGCTCGTCGCGGCCGGCGTCGCCCGTCACACGTAGGTCCTCGTCACGCGTGGCGTCAGCGCGCAGGTGACCTCGTAGTTGATCGTGCCGATCCGCGCCGCGACGGCCTCGGCGAGGATCCCGTCGCCGAGCAAGGTCACGGCGTCGCCGACCGCGACGCCCGCCGTGCCGACGTCGACGGCGACGTTGTCCATGCTGACGTTGCCCACGATCGGGTGGCGGCGCCCGCCGATCACGACCTCGCCGTTGTCGCTCAGCGCCCGGCGCCAGCCGTCGCCGTAGCCGATCGGCACCGTCACGATCCGCGTCGGCTCGGCGGCGACGAAGCGCCGGCCGTAGCCGACGCTCTGCCCAGGCGCCAGCGGCTTGACGGCGGCGACCCAGGAACGGAGCGACAGCGCCGGCTCGAGCCCGTGCTCCGCCGGATCCACGCCGAACGGATCCATGCCGTAGATCGCGATGCCGCAGCGCACGAGATCGAAGTGCGACGCCCCGTCGCGCAGCGTCGCGGCGCTGTTGGCGGCGTGCAGGACGGCACCGGGAAAGCGCGCCCGCAGCGGCTCTGCCCACGCGCGAAAGCGCTTGAGCTGCTCCCCGAAGAACGCGTCACCGCGCTCGTCAGCGGTCGCGAAGTGCGTCATCAGGCCGGCGACGACGCAACCCCGCGCCACGGCTGCCTCGGCGACTCGCGTCGCCTCCTCCGGGTCGCGGGTGCCGAGCCGGCCCATGCCGGTGTCGAGCTTGACGTGCACGCGGGCACCGGGCGGCAGCTGCTCGACGAAGTCCGCCGACCAGGCGACGACGTCGGCACCGGCGGCGATCACTCCCGGGAGCTCGGACCCCGCGATCGCCCCCATGACGACCACGGTCGCGCCGCCGGGCAGCCCAACGACCTCTTCGGACGTTGCGACGAACAGCCACGTCGCTCCCCCGTCGAGTGCGGCTTGGGCCGCCTCGGCGGCACCGTGCCCGTAGCCATCGGCCTTGACGACGGCGCCGAAGGCGGTTCGATCGCCGAGCTCACGCGTCAAGCGCTCGCAGTTGCGCGTGATCGCGCCGCGGTCGATCTGGGCGACCGCGCGCTGCGACGCCGGCACGGTTGCGCCCGCCACCGGGCGGCTCACTAGTCCTCCCGCGAGAGCGCCTGCAGGACGTCGACGCGCGTGATGAGCCCCACGAGCCGGCCGTGCTCGGTGACGGGCAGGCGATTGTGGCCCGCCTCGGCGATCGCCCGGGCCGCCTCCGACACCGACGCCGTCGGGGCGATCGTCACCGGGTCCGCCGTCATCATCTCCTCGACCCGCGAGGCAACCGCCTTCTTCAGCCGCTCCTCGAAACGCTGGAGCGGGTTGAGGTGGTGGAAGTCGAGAAAGATGACGCCGCCGAACAGCTCGATGTAGTGCGGCAGATGCAGGTCGCCCTCGGCATCGGAGAGGACGAGGTCCTCCTCGGTGACCATCCCGACGCAGCGCCCGCCGTCGTTGACGACCGGCACGCCCTGAAGCTGATGCTCCTTGAGCACCCGTACGAGCTCTTCGATCGAGGTGTCGGTCGTGACCGTCACCGGCTCGGCATCCATGATTTCCGCAACGGTGGTCATCGAGCCGGAGCCTAGATGATCGGCGCGCCGTGGCGCCGCCGCACCGCGCAGGGGCGAACGCCTGCGCTCATCGCAGCTCGCGTGCCTGCGGCAGGCATGCCACGACGTCCGACGCGATCACGCCTTCCGCCGACCCGACCCGCTCGGCCGCGAGCATGCCCGCGAGCGCGTGCAGGCGCACGCCGGCGCAGGCGGCGGTGAACGGGTCGAGACCCTTCGCCAGCATCGCCGCCAGGACGCCGGAGAGGACGTCACCTGTTCCGGCCGTCGCCAGCCCGGGAGCCGAGACCGCGTTGATGCCGACCAGCCCGTCGGGTCGCGCGACGATCGTGTCGTCGCCCTTCAGCACGACGACGGCACGGCCGCGCCGGGCCGCCTGGCGAGCGTGATGCAGCCTGCGCGCGCGGATCTCTGTCGCGTCGCGCGCGAGCAGACGCGCGAGCTCGCCCTCATGCGGCGTCAGGATCGTCGATGCCGAACGCGCGGCGAGCTTCTCGATGTGGCCGGCGTGGGCGTTGAGGCCGTCGGCATCGAGCAGCAGCGGCAGCTCGGCCCGGTGCGCGAGCTCGCGAGCGAGCTGTTGTGCGTCGGATCCGCGTCCCATCCCGGGACCGACGACGAGCGCGCCGCGGGTCGCCTTGTCGAGCACCGCGGCGGCCGTCCTGCGGCTCGGCAGCGCGAGCGTCATCACCTCGGGCTGCCGAGCAGCGAAGCTGGGCTGCAGCGCCTCCGGCAGGCATACCGTCACGTAGCCAGCACCCGCGCGCATGGCAGCCGCGGCGGCAAGGCTCGGGGCCCCGGTCAAGCCCGGCGACCCGCCGCAGACGGCGACGTACCCGCTGGTGAACTTCGTCGAGCCCGGCCGGCGGCGAGGGATCACGTCCAGCACCTGCGAACCGATCAACCCGGCGTCAGCCTTGACCGGCGCGCCCGCGGGGATCCCGATGTCGAGCACCTCGACCTGGCCGGCGTGTCCCTTGCCCGGGTGGATCCAGAGCCCCGGCTTGGCGGCGGCGAACGTGACCGTCGCGGTCGCACGGACCGCGACCACGGGCACTTCGCCGGTCGACGCGTCCACCCCCGACGGCACGTCGGCGGCGATCACGGCCGCCGCCGGAGCCGCGTTGATCGCGTCGATCGCCGCGCGCGCCGCGGCTCGAGGCACGCCCGAGAACCCCGTGCCGAGCACGCAGTCGACGATCGCGGCGGCGTCACGCAACAGTTCGGTGCCGAACGGGACGACGATCGTGGCACCACCGGCCTCGAGCAGCCGCCGCAGGTTGACCGCCGGATCACCCGTGAGCTCGTCGGCCGAGCTGAGCAGCATGAGGTGGACGTCCCGCGACGCCGCGAGCAGAAGTCGCGCCGCGACGAGCCCGTCGCCGCCGTTGTTGCCGCCACCACAGACGATCGCGATCGGTCCCTTGGGCGCCGCGCGAGCGACCGCGTCCGCCAGCCCGCGGCCGGCACGTTCCATCAGTTCGAGCGACGAGATCCCACCCTGCTCGCCGGCCCAGCGATCGATGTCGCGCATCGCCTGTGCGTCAGGGAGCGGCTCGATGAACGCCGGCCACCCGGCGGCATCGGACGCGGGGCCCGCCTCCGGCCTCATCTGAGGCCTCCGGCACCCGCGGGGGACGCGGGGCCCGCCTCCGGCCTCATCTGAGGCCTCCGGCACCCGCGGGGGACGCGGTACCCGCCTCCGGCCTCACAAACTGACCGCCACGGCTCCGGCGGTGGTGCCAGAGTGCGTCAGCGAGACGCGCACCTCGCCGTGCGCCGCGAGCGGCCCGTGCAGCACGATCTGCGGCGCTCCACCACCGGAGACGACCTCGATGTCGCGCGGATTCCAGGCATCCAGCGCCAGCGCCTTGGCGACCGCTTCCTTGGCGCAGAAGCGCGCCGCGAGGTGCTGACCCGGGCGCGCGCGGGCCGCGGCGTAGGCGCGCTCGGCGTCGGTGAACAGACGAGTCGCGAGTGTCGGGCGACGTTCGAGCGCCCGCTCCATGCGGTCGATCTCGAGCAGGTCGATCCCGACCCCGCCGATCACTCGACCGTGACCGTCTT
>Ga0075430_100000599_pt1 | contig 27437 bp, 30 predicted proteins | sample RhiMetdeltSRZDD4_FD_75294 | JGI IMG/M metagenome (GOLD analysis project Ga0075430, IMG submission 75294) | Populus rhizosphere microbial communities from Tennessee, USA - Rhizosphere MetaG P. deltoides SRZDD4 | ecosystem: Host-associated > Plants > Roots > Rhizosphere > Soil | place: USA... | reverse complement strand
GACGACCTCGACCGCATCGCCGGCGTCGCGGGCGCCCAGATCGGGGGCGGGGACACCGTGGCGGCCGTGCTCGCCACCGAGCCGCGCGTGGGCGAGCGCGTGTACCTGTGCGCGTTCGACGACGCCGACGGCCGACGGAGCTGGCTCGCGGTCGCAGCGGACGGATCGCCGGTCAGGAGCCGAACCGCCCTTCGTGAGGCCGTCTCCATCGCAGCCCTGTGCGAGATCGCCGTCGACGCGGCGGGAGGCGGCGACGTCGAGTCGCTCCTCGCGCGCCTGGTCGAGCTGCGCGAGACCGAGGAACCGGAGGGAATCGAGGAGGCCGAGGCCGCGGCGCGAAGGTTGCTGGGCGTGCTCGGAGAGCCGCCGCAGCTCGCGACGCCGGAGCGGCTGGACGCGATCGGCGCGGCGACCCGCCGCCTCGAGCGCGAGCTCGATCCGATCGCCCCGTCGCCCTTCGCGACCGCCCTGCAGGGGGCCCAGGCCGCCGTCTCGGAGCTCCAGCGCGAGGTCGAGGCGGGCTACCGGGTCGAGCTCGCCGGCTGAGCGAGCCCGTGGCACGGTCTCGTCGCTACGCTGAGGCGATGGAGAGCGGAGGCGGCGGCTTCTTCCCGTTCGGCGGCGATCCCGAGGACCTCCTCGGCGCGCTGCGCGACTTCGCGGAGCGTCAGGCCGAGACCGTCCAGGACGCCCAGCGGGAACAGTTCGCGACGCTGACGCTGAACACGGCGGTGGAGCTCACCTCGGCGGCGCTCTCGCGCGTCCAGGTGGAGGGCTCCTCCGACGCGCAGGCGGTCGCGCTCCGCGACGCGATGCGTGTGCTCTTCCCGGAGGCAGTCGCGCTCGTCTCCGCTGCCCGCCAGGGCTTCATGCGCCAGTAGCCGCGGGACTCCCGCGCAAGTGAGGGCGACGGCTCGTCCGGTGCCCTCGTAGAATCGCGCCGCGGTGAGAGTAGTCGACCGGGCAATCGTCCGCCTGCTGCCCGCCGTGCCGCGCCCGGTCGTCCAGCGCCTGTCGGCTCCGTACATCGCCGGCGCGACGCTCGACGACGCCCGCCGGACCGTCGCCGGGCTGAACGCGGAGGGGAAGCTCGCCACCGTCGACGTCCTCGGCGAGGAGGTCACGAGGGCGGCGGAGGCGGAGGCCGTCGCCTCGGCGTACCACGCCGTCCTCGACGCCATCGCGGGCGATCACCTGGACGCGAACGTCTCGGTGAAGCTGACCGCGCTCGGGCTGCAGGTCGACCTCGACCTCTGCCGGTCGCTGCTCGCGACCGTCGTCGCGGACGCGGCGGCGCGGGGGATCTTCGTCCGCATCGACATGGAGGACTCGAGCTGCACCGACGACACGTTCCTGCTCTACCGCGAGCTGCGGGAGGCCCGGCGCGACAACGTCGGGATCGTGCTGCAGTCGCGCCTCCGCCGCACGCTCGACGACGTCGCCGCGCTCGCCGAGCTGCGGCCCAGCGTGCGGCTCTGCAAGGGCATCTACGTCGAGCCACCGGCGATCGCGTACCAGGGCCGGGACGAGATCCGGGAGAGCTTCGTCCGCGTGCTCCACGCGCTGCTCGAGGCGGAGTGCTACCCGGCCGTCGCGACCCACGACGAGTGGCTGCTCGAGCGTGTCCTCGAGCGGGTCGAGGGGATGCCGCGTGACGCGTACGAGCTGCAGATGCTCCTCGGCGTCCGCGAGCGACGAGCATCGGAGCTCGTCGCCGCGGGCCACCGGCTGCGCGTCTACGTGCCGTACGGCGAGCGCTGGTACGAGTACTCGCTGCGCCGGCTGCAGGAGAACCCTTCGCTCGCCACGATGGTCGCGACAGCGACCGTTGGCCGACTCGTCCCCGGACGCGGCTAGGTGTCTTCCATCGGCAGCAGCAGGCTGCCGCCGCCGTCGAGCACGAGCACCTGACCCCGGATCATCGCCGCGTCGGGCGAGCAGAGGAACGTCACGCAGGCCGCGACGTCCTCCGGCGTGACGAGCCGTCCGACGGGATTCCGCCGTCCGAGCTCGAGCATCGCCTCCTTGCGCGGGAAGTGCTCGAGGGCGCCAGTCTCGACGACGCCCGCCGAGACCGCGTTCACCGCGATCCCGCGCGGCGCGAGCTCGACCGCGAGGTAGCGGACGAGCGCCTCGAGCGCCGCCTTCGAGGCCCCCACGAGCGCGTAGTCCTCGAGGACGCGGGTCGAGCCGAGGCTCGAGATCGCGACGATCGCCGCGCCCTCGGGCATCGACGGCGCTGCTGCCCGAGTCAGCGACAGGAACGCGCGCGCGTTCGCCGCGAGCGTCCAGTCCCAGTGCTTGTCCTCCGTCTCGAGCGCCGGCCGGATGACGCCGGTCGCGGCCGCATGCACGAGGACGTCCAGCGGGCCGAGCGCCGCGACCTCCTCCGCGACGCGGGTGGAGGCGACGTTGCCGCGGACGAGAATGGGCTCCACGTCGAGGTCCGCGAGCTCCGCGGCGGTCTCCTCCGCGGCGCGGTCGCCGCGCATGTACCCGAGCGCGATACGCGTCGCCCCGAGCGAGGCGAAGCGGAGCGCGGTCGTCTTCCCGATGCCACGCGTTCCACCGGTGACGAGCACCGACGCACCCTCGAAGGTACGGCCTGGGTCCGGGGTCACGCCCGGTCGGCGTCGCCGGCCGAGTAGCGCTTCGGGAGCGGGCTCGAGGCGGGAGCCGCGGACGGGATCGTCTCCCACCCGATCCGGCTGCGGGGCTCGAGCGGCGCGTCCCCGGCGAGCGACGAGGCGTGGCCGAGGCGGTCGAGGAGCTCCATCTGCTGCTCGCCGTGGCGTCGCACCGGGTGGTCCGCCGGGAGCTCCTCGATCAGCTCGCGGACGCGCGCGCGCAGCTGGTACGCGAAGTGCGGCGTCGCCGGGCCGACGAGCGCGTCGATGTCGTCGATGGTCGGCTCGGCCACGGGCGACAACCTAGCCGAAGGCCGTTCCGAGCACGTCGCGCGGGACGCCTGCTTCCCCGTAGTGGGACGTGCCCTTTGCGAGGAGCTCCCGGGCGCCACCGACGAGCGCGGCGTAGGCGGCGGACGCGAGCAGGCTGCCGGTCGAGACGCGCCGCACGCCGGCGTCGGCGAGCTCGGAGAGGGAGGGCCCTCCCGGCAGCGCGAGGACGTTCACCGGCGCGGCCACCGCCTCGACGAGCTCGCGGATCTGCCCGAGGTCGCGCAGCCCAGGGGCATACAGGCAGTCGGCGCCGGCGTCCCTGTAGGCGAGGAGCCGGGCGATCGTGTCGTCGAGGTCGTCGACGCCGCGGATGTGGTTCTCCGCCCGGCCCGTGAGCACCATCGGCTCGTCCAGCGCGTGCGCGGCCTCCGCCGCCTCGGCGACGCGCTCGGCTGCCGCGTCGACCTCGTCCATCCCACCGGTGCCCGGGTCGTAGTCCTCGAGGGAGCACCCGGCCGCGCCCGCCTCGGCGAGCAGCCGGACGGTCTCGGCCACTCCCCCCGGGTCTTCCGGGTAGCAGCGCTCGCTGTCGACGTTGAGCGGGAGCGCGGTCGCCGCGGCGACCGCGGCCACGTGCGCGACGAGCTCGTCCCGGGTCACCTGCTGGTCGTGCTTGCCGAGCGCCCAGGCGAAGCCGGCACTCGTCGTCGCGAGCGCGGGAAAGCCCAACGCCGCGAGCAGCTTCGCGGAGCCGACGTCCCACGGGTTCGGCATCACGAACAGCTCACTGCCCGCGTGCAGCTCGCGAAAGCGGGCGCGGCGGTCGCCGACGGACATCGCTCCTCCTCTCGGTCGCTGTGGGCTTCCTACCACGCCGACGCGGGTAGCGTCCGGCCGTGCGCAGGCCGTCGACCGTGGAGCTGATGCTCCTCGCCACGATCCTGCTCTGGGCCCTCAACCTGAGCGTGACGAAGTACATCCTCACGCACGGGCTCGGGCCGCTCCCCTACGCGACGGTGCGCTACGCGCTCGCCGCGCTCGTCTTCGTCGGGCTCACGCTGGTCGCGGAGCGGAGCCTGCGCGTCGAGCGCCGTCACCTGCCGCTGCTCGCCGTCGCCGCGCTGATGCTCTTCCTCAACCAGCTGTCGTTCGTGTTCGCCGTGGACCTGACGACGGCCTCGACGATCGGGCTCGTCCTCGGGGCGATCCCGATCTTCGCCGGCCTGCTCGGGCTCCTGCTCCGGACGGAGCCGCCGACGCGCCGCTTCTGGCTGGCTGCGTCGCTCTCCGCGGTCGGCGTCGGCCTCGTCGCCGCCGGCTCGGGCGGCGAGCTGGGGCACGACCTCGGCGGGATCGTGCTCGGGCTGTGCACGGCCGCGACGTGGGCCGCGTACTCGGTCGCGGTGGCGCCGCTGCTGCGGACGTACTCGCCTTCGCGCGCGAGTGCGATCGTGCTGCCGGCGGCGTGGGTCGGGCTGCTGCTCGTCGGTCTCCCGCAGACGGCCGACCAGGAGTGGGACCTCGGCTGGGAGATCTGGGCGCTCCTCCTCTTCGCCACGATCGGCCCGCTCGTCGTGACGAACGTCCTCTGGTTCCGCTCGATCCACCGGATCGGCGCCAACAAGGCGACGCTCGCGGCGAACCTGCAGCCGTTCGTGGCGGCCGTCCTCGCGGTGATCCTCCTCTCCGAGCCGCTCTCCTGGCTCCAGGTCGCGGGTGGCGTGCTCATCGCAGTCGGCATCCTCGCGGTGCGCAGGCGGCCGAGACCTCGGCCGGTCGTCCTAGAATCCGAACCATGAGCGACCACGACTTCATGCCGATCGACGGCTGGGACCACCTCGAGGTCTGGGTGGGGAACGCGAAGCAGGCGGCGTACTTCTACGAGAACGCCTACGGGTTCACGAGAACGGCGTACGCCGGGCCCGAGACGGGCGTCCGCGACCGGGCGTCGTACGTCCTCGAGCAGGGCCGCATCCGGTTCGTGCTGACGAGCGGCCTACGGGCAGACAGCGAGATCTGCCGCTGGGCGGGGACGAAGGGGGACAGCGTGCGCGACGTCGCGCTCGCGGTGCCCGACGCGTCGAACGCATACCGGCAGGCGGTGCAGCGCGGGGCGCGCGGCGTCGTCGAGCCGCACTGGGTCGAGGACGACGCGGGGCGCGTCGAGCTGGCCGCGATCGCGACCTACGGCGACAACATCCACACGTTCGTCAACCGCTCGGAGTACACGGGCACGTACCTGCCCGGGTACGTGGCGACCGAGCCGAACGGTGGCCCCGCGCGCGGCGTCGGGCTGATCGAGATCGACCACGTCGTCGGCAACGTCGAGCTCGGGCGCATGGACGAGTGGGTCGACTTCTACGCGCGCGTGCTCGGCTTCACGCAGCTGACGCACTTCTCGGACGAGGACATCTCGACCGAGTACTCGGCGCTGATGTCGAAGGTGATGACGGACGGCGAGGGGAAGATCAAGTTCCCCATCAACGAGCCGGCCGAGGGCAAGCGCAAGAGCCAGATCGAGGAGTACCTGGAGTTCCACGGCGGCCCCGGGGTGCAGCACGTCGCGCTGCAGACGGAGGACATCGTCCGCACCGTGGCGGCGCTCCGCGAGCACGGCGTCCTCTTCATCGCGACCCCGGAGACGTACTACGACATCGTCCAGGAGCGCGTCGGCGAGATCGAGGAGAACTGGGACGACCTCCGCTCGATGGGCATCCTCGCCGACCGCGACGAGGAGGGCTACCTGCTGCAGCTCTTCACGAAGATCGTCCAGGACCGGCCGACGCTGTTCTTCGAGGTGATCGAGCGCCACGGCTCGCGCGGCTTCGGCCTCGGGAACTTCAAGTCGCTGTTCGAGGCGATCGAGCGCGAGCAGGCGCTACGCGGGAACCTCTAGGCCGGCGCCGGCGAGCAGCTCCTCGGCCCGGCGGACGAAGCCGGTCGCCTCGAGCGGCCGGAAGAACGCGATCGCCTCGCGCAGGCGCACGTCTGCCTCGGCCGGTCGCCCTTGGGCGAGCAGGCGCTCGCCCTGGCGCAGCCTCGCGTAGCCCTCGTCGACATGGCCGACGCGGCGCAAGATGCTCGCCGCGCTCTCGTAGTCCTCGTCGAGCACCGCGAGCACGGCCTGACGCCAGACGTAGTCGTCGGGGGCCCTCGTGGCGAGCTCGCGAAGGGGCTCGACGCAGTCGAGGCGCGCCGCCATCCAGGCGATCTCGATCGTCCGGTGGATGTTGACCGGCGCCAGGTCGTCGGCCACGAGCGTCGCGAGCTCGTCGCCCGCGGCCTTCGCCTCGTCGGGCAGGCCGAGCTCGCACGCGACGAACGCGAGCTGTGAGAGGGCGGGGACCAGGGCCTGGCGGTCACCGGCCCCACGGCCGACCTCGAGCGCCCTCGTCACGTCCTGCAGCGCCGTGGCGCCGTCGCCGCGCGCCAGCGCGATGCGGGCGCGCGAGGTCCGCGGGTGGTACTCGAAGTACGTCGCGCCGCCGAGAGCGAGCCCCGCGATCAGGTCGTCTGCCAGCGTCAGCGCCTCGTCCCACTCGCCCGTCGGGTACAGCACCCCGCACAGGACGGAGCGGCTGGCGAGCGCGATCTGGAACGCGCCGTAGCGCTCTCCCACGCGGGCCGCCTCGGCGAAGTGGCTCGCCGCCGACGTGAGGTCGCCACGGAACCACGTGCTCGAGCCGAGGTTGTGCAGGGCGCGCGACTCCTCGGCGGACGCCACCGAGCGGGCCAGCTCCGCGCTCTGCTCGAGGAGTGTCACGGCGGCGTCGAAGTCGAAGGCGTTCATCCTCGCCAGGGCGAGATTCGTCATCGCCCGGGATGCGAGGTCGGTGAGGCCGAGCGCCGTCGCCATCTCGAACGCCTCCTCCGCGACCCGCCGGGCGTCGGCTCGCTCGCCAAGGGCGAGCAGCCGCGAGGACTCCGTGAGCACCCGCACCTTGGCCGGCGAGGGCGCGGCGTCCTGCGCGAGCGCGAGTGCTCGCGCCATGTGGCCGTAGGCGGCCTCGCCCTGGCCCCGCATGTGCAGCGCCTCCGTCAGGTATGCCTGCGCCTCGGCCGCGGACGCCCGGCTCCCGGCAGCTTCGAGCGCCTCGGCGGCCTCGCCCAGGATCGCCGTCCCGCGCTCGTCCCCGGACGCGGTCAGCGCTCGTCCGTAGCGGAGGAGGAGCTCCGGGTCGGAGTCGTCCCCGAGCTCGAGCGCCCGCCCGTAGAAGTCAGCGGCACGGCCGAAGGCCTGCAGCGCGAACGAGCGCTCGCCCGCGTCTCGGAATGCCGCCCTGGCTCGATCGGCGAAGGCGCTGCTGTCGCCGCCCGTCGCGTGCGCGTACTCGAGCGTCGCCCCGTAGTGGTGCGCGAGCATCTCGGAGTGGTCGTCGGGCCGGCCGAGGGACTCGATCCAGTCGGCGGTGCGCAGGTGCTTCTCCGCCCGCTGCGCTCGCGGGATCTGTTCGTAGGCGACGTCTCGCATCAGCGCGTGACGGAAGCTGAACTCGACCTCGCCGGCGACGATGCTGCGGCGCTCGCGGCGCACGAACTCGGCGCGCTCGAGGCGGTGCAGCCGCTCCTCGAGCTTCCAGCGCTCGTGGCCGAGTGCGCCGAGCCAGAAGCTCCGGCCGATGACCGCCGCATCCGAGAGGAGCTCCTTGTCCTCTCGAGCGAGCGTGTCGAGGCGCGCCGCGATCAGGCCCTGGACTGTCTCGGGTACGAGCGAGCTACCGGGACGCTCGCTCAGCATGCGCGTGAATTCCTCGGCGTAGAGCGGGTTCCCGCCGGCGTGCTCGAGCAGTCGCGACTGCAGCTCGGCGTCGAGGACCGGGCGTCCGAGCAGGGCGTGCACGAGCGTCGCGGTCTCCTCGTCGTCGAGCGGAGAGAGCAGGGTCGTCGAGGAGTTCACCTTGCCCCCGCCCCAGTCGGCCCGCCTCGTGAGCAGCTCCGGGCGGGCGGTGCAGACGATGAGCAGGGGAACGTGGCCGGCCCAGTCGGCGACGTAGTCGACGAAGTCGAGCATCGCGTCGTCGGCCCAGTGCAGGTCCTCGAACACGACGACGAACGGGCGCTGCTCCGCGAGCGCCTCGAGGAAGCGACGCCAGGCGGAGAACGCCTCGCTGCGCTCGGCGACCTCGAGTGCGCTCTCGGCCTCGACCCCGGCGAGCGCGCGGAGATGGCGTTCGAGCCAGCCCGCCTCCGCGGGGTCGGCCACGACCGAGGACACCGCCCGGCCGAGCTTCTCGGCGGCCTCGTCGGGGCCGTCCGACTCCAGGATCCCGGCCTGGGCCTTGACGACCTCTCCGAGCGCCCAGAACGTGACGCCGTCGCCGTAGGGCAGCGACCGACCATGGCGCCAGTAGACGAGCCCGAAGTCGCCGGTCTGGATCGTGGAGAAGAGCTCGAAGACGAGCCGGCTCTTGCCGATGCCGGGCACCCCGACCAGCGTCACGAGCTGCGCCGAGCGCTCCTGCAGCACGCGTGCGAACGTCTCCCGCAGCAGCGTGAGCTCACGCTCGCGCCCCACGAGCTCGGCTCCGCCCGCCCGCTCGACCCCGACGCGGGCTCTCGCCCGGAGGGCGCTCCAGACGGAAATCGGCCCGGACTTGCCCTTCGCCTCGACCGCGGGAAGGTCCTCGAACTCGATGACCCGGTCGGCCGCCCGGTACGTCGTCTCGTCGACGAGAACGCCGTTCGTGGGAGCCGCTGCCTGCAGGCGGGCCGCCGTGTTGACCACGTCGCCCGAGGCCATGCCCTCGCCGGCTTCCGGGCGCGCGTTCAGGGCGATCAGCGCCTCGCCGGTCGTGATCCCGATGCGCACCTCGAGGTCGCCGTCCTCCGCGAGGGCCTCGCGGATCGCCAACGCCGCCCGGACCGCTCGCTCGGGGTCGTCCTCGTGCGCGATCGGCGCGCCGAACACGGCCATGACGGCGTCCCCGATGAACTTCTCGACCGTGCCGCCGAAGCGCTCGAGCTCCGAGCGGACACGGGCGTGGTAGGGCTGGAGCAGCCGCCGCACGTCCTCCGGGTCCATCGCCTCCGCGCGCGCCGTGAAGCCGACGAGGTCGCAGAAGAGGCAGGTGACGACCTTGCGCTCCTCGCGCTGTGGCGTCGCGTCGTCGAGTGGCGTCGCGCACTGCGAGCAGAAACGCGCGTCGTCCGCGTTCTCGTGCCCACAGCTCGGGCAGGTCTTCACGCCCGGAGGATAGGGCGCGGTCGGCCCCGGCACGACCCCGTAGCCTTCCCCGCATGTCGCCGCAGCGCCGCACCGCGCTCGTCTCGGTCGGGGCCGCGTGCCTGCTGATCGCGATCAAGCTCGTCGCCGGGATCGCGAGCGGGAGCCTGGGGCTGCTCGCCGAGGCCGCCCACTCGGGGACCGACCTCGCCGCCGCGCTCGTCACGTTCTTCGCCATCTCGGTCGCCGTGAGGCCGGCCGACCGCGGCCATCCCTTCGGGCACGCGAAGGCGCAGAACCTGGCCGCGCTCGCCGAGGCCGGCTTCCTGATCGCGGTCAGCCTCGTCATCGCAGGGCTTGCGATCGCACGGCTTGCGGGCGCGGTCGAGATCGCGGTCGAGCCGACGGTCTGGACGTTCGCCGCCGTCGCGCTCGTCATCGCGATCGACGCGTCGCGGACGCAGATCTCGCGCCGGGCGGCGCGCGAGCACCGGAGCGAGGCCCTGCAGGCGAACGCGCTCCATTTCGGGAGCGACCTCGCCGGCACGCTCGCCGTGCTCGTCGGGCTCGGCGCGGCCGCCACCGGCTTTCCCGAGGGCGACTCGATCGCTGCCCTCTTCGTCGCCGCGCTCGTCATCGCCGCCGCCGTGCGGCTCCTCGGCCGGAACGTCGGCGTCCTCATGGACCGGGCGCCCGCGGACGCCGAGGACGAGGCGCGCGCGGCGATCGCGGCGCTCGACCCCCCGGTCGAGCTCCGCAGGCTCCGCGTCCGCGAGGCGGGCGGCGCGCACTTCGCCGACGTCGTCATCGGCGTCGCCCCGGCTGCGGCGGTGGGCCAGGGCCACGCCGCCGCCGACCGCGTCGAGGCCGCCCTCCACGACCGGCTCCCCGACGTCGACGTCGTCGTCCACGTCGAGCCGCGGGGTGACGAGGAGAGCATCCGCGAGCGAGCGCTCGCGGCCGCGCTCGGGGTCTCCCACGTTCGCGAGATCCACAACCTGGCGGTCCTGGACGTGGACGGTCGGGTCGAGGTCTCGCTCCACCTGAAGCTGCCGGGCGACCTCGACCTCGACCGCGCGCACGCGATCGCCGAGCGAGTCGAGGTCGCGATCCGCGACGCGGTCCCGGAGGTCGAGGACGTCCGCACCCATCTGGAGCCGCTCACCGAGGCCGCGGAGGCGCGGGAGGTGGCGGTCGATGCCGAGTCGGTCGAGCGCGTCGTCCGCCAGGAGACGGGAGCAGCGCCGCGCGAGCTCCGCTTCGTACGTACCGACGACGGCATCGTCGCCTTCCTCACCCTCGCCCTGGCCGGGAACGAGCCGCTCGCCGACGCGCACGCACGTGCCAGCCTCGTCGAGGAGCGCATCCGGGAGGCCGTCCCCGAGATCGCGGACGTCGTCGTGCACACGGAGCCGTAGCGCGTGCTTCTCTGCATGTTCCACCCCCTCGACCATCCGCTGGAGCGCGGCTGGGTCGGCCGGATCGACGGCGAGCACGTGGTGCAGCTCGCCGCGCAGACGCTCCAGTCGTTCTTCACCGGCGGCGGCGGCGCGCGCGAGCACGCCGTGTATGCGCTCGACGAGGTCTGCCTGCTCGCGCCGGTGCTCCACCCGCCGGCGGTGCGCGTGTTCGAGAGCCAGGGGTCGTTCGCGTTCGCGAACCCGGCCGCGATCGTCGGTCCGCGGGCCGAGGTCTCGAATGGGTCGGCAGAGCTCGCTGTGCTCCCGCGACTCGCCGCCGTGGTCGGCGCGGACCGCGCGCTGGGCGGCACGACGATCTTCGCCGAGTGGCGCGATCCCGGCCGTCCATCGCCGAAGGACCGCGACTTCGCGCTCGGCCTCGGGCCGCTCCTCGTCACGCTCGACGCGCTCGAGACCGAGGGCCTGGAGGGAGTCGTCCGGGTCGACGGGGTCGAGCGCCTCCGCGCGCGCTTCGGCGGGTTCGACTGGGAGGCCGCTCGCGAGCTCGCGGCGGACGGCACGTGGCTGCGGCCGGGCGACCTCCTCGCCGGACCTGCGCTCGGGGTGGTCGACGGCGTCGCCGCGGGGAGCTCCGTCGAGGTCGACGTCGCCGGCATCGGCGCGCTCGTCCAGGGCGTCTCCGCGTGAAGGTCGTCGTCGACTGGGACGGCACGGTGACCGAGGTCGACGGCCTCAACGAGGTCATCTGCACGTTCGGCGACGAGCGCGTCTACGAGGAGACGGAGGGCGATCTCGGCCGTGGGCTGTCCTTGAACGAGGTCATCGCCATCGAGGTCGCGACGGTCACGGCTCCCCTCGCCGAGGTCGTCGAATGGGTGCTGGCGAACGTTCGCGTCCGCGCCGGCTTCGCGGCCTTCGCCCGTGAGCATCGGCCGCTCGTCGTCTCGAGCGGGTTTCACGAGCTGATCGAGCCAGTCCTCGCGCGGGAGGGGGTCGAGCTCGAGGTTCGCGCGAACCGTCTCGATCCCCGCCTCGACGGCTGGATCGCCCGCTTTCGCAACGAGCACGCCTGTCCGGTCTGCGGGGAGGCCTGCAAGCGGGCCGACGTCGCCGGGCTGGACGGCTTCGTGTACGCCGGCGACGGGTTCTCCGACCGCTGCGTCGCGCTCGCGGCGTCGCGCGTCTTCGCCCGCGACGGCCTCGCCCGCTACCTCGATGTGTGCGGAGCGGCCTTCGAGCCGTTCGAGGACTTCCACGATCTCGCGCGAGCGCTCTGAGGGGGCGTGTACCTCCGCGTCCCCCAGCCGTACGACTTCGCGCTCTCGACCGCCCGCTTCCGCGACCTCGGGACGGACGGCGCGACCGTGCTTCACGATGGCGGGCTGTACCGCGTCGTCGCGGGGCGCGAGGTTCGCATCGAGCCCACGGCGGGCGGGGTGCGCCTCGAGCCCGGAAGCGCGGCGATCGCGGCCGAGGTCGGCCATCTCCTCGGGCTGCCCTTCGACCTCGGCGCCTTCCGCGCCTGGGCCGTGCAGCACGAGGTGCTGGCTCCGATCGTCCGCGCGCTCCCGGGGCTCCGGCCGCCGCTCCACCCGGGCCCGTTCGAGGCGCTCGTCGTCGCGGTCACGACGCAGCAGATCTCGCTGCTCGCCGCGGCCGCGATCCGCGGCCGGTTCGTCGAGCGCTTCGGCACGCGTCACGAGGTGGCCTGGGGGTTTCCGACGCGGGAGCGGGTCGCCGCGTCCGACCCGGAGGAGTACCCCTCGCTCGGGTTCTCGAGGCGCAAGGCGGAGTACGTCGTCGGCCTCGCCCGCTCCGACCTCGACCTCCACGCGCTCGGCGCCCTGCCCGACGAGGAGGTCGTCGAGACGCTCACCGCGCTTCCCGGTATCGGCCGCTGGACCGCGGACTGGTTTCTCGCCCGTCACCTCGCACGGGCGGAGGCGTGGCCGGCCGGCGATCTCGGGCTGCGCAAGGCCGTGTCGACGTTCTGCGCGGCCGGCCGCCCGCTCACGATCGACGAGGTTCGCGCCCTCGGCGAGCGCTTCGCGCCCTTCCGCAACCTGTCGGCGCACTACCTCCTCGCGGCCGCGAGAATGAACGCGTGACCACGCGCAGGGCAGGGCCGGACGACTTCGACGCGATCGCGGAGCTGTGGCGGGAGTTCGACCACGAGGTTCCCCCGCCGATCCACGAGGGGCCGGCGGACGTCGAGAAGGAGCTGGCGGAGGTCGCCGAGATCCTCGCCGGAGAGGTTGCCTTCGTGGCGGAGGACGACGGGCGCCCGGTCGGGTTCGCGCTCGCGCGCCGGCGGACGCCGACGCTCGCGACGCTCACCGACCTGTACGTGCGGCAGGACGCGAGGCGCTCCGGGGTGGCGACCGAGCTCATGCGTGACGTGCTGGCCGCCGTCGCCGAGCAGGGCGCCGAACGGCTCGACCTCGAGGTGCTGGCGTCGAACGCGGTCGCCCGCTCGCTGTACGCGCGCTGGGGGTTCCGCGACGACGTCGTGGTGATGACGCAGACGGTCGCCGACCTCGAGACCCGCCTCGGGCAGCAGGAGGCTGCCTCCTTCGGCTCGATCCACGTCCAGACCGACGACCTGAGCGCCGTCGAGCACGCCGTGCGCCAGTTCGTCCCGCGGCTCCCGGGCGCGTCTCGCGGCTCGCTCATCGCGCCGCCGCGCCACGGGTGGATCGCGGTCTACGACGACGTCTGCGACCGCAGCCCGGAGATGCTCCGGCGGCTCGCGCGCGAGATCTCGGACCGGATGGGCGCGGTCGTGCTCCTCCTCGGGATCGAGCGCGACGAGCTCCTCCGCATGATCCTCTTCGAGCGCGGGAGCATCGTCGACGAGTACCTCTCGGTGCCGGAGTTCTACGGCCCGCTGCCCCCCGGCGACGTCGTCGGCCTCGCTGCCAACCCGAGGGTCGTGAACCGGCTCACCGGTGCCGATCCGGAGGCTGTGAGACGAGTCGCACGCACCGCGCCCGCACCTGCTGACCTGCCCCCTGCACGCGAGCTGCTCGCCGAGCTCGCCCAGGTGCTCGGGATCGAGGGCTCGGGCCACGGTTGGGCGGACGCGCCCGAGCTCGACGGTGCCGTCAGGGTGGGGCGAACGTGAAGGTCGTCCTGCTGCACGGCTGGCCGCGCGACGAGCGGATGTGGGAGCGCCAGGTGTCCCTGTTGCAGGCCGAGGGGTTCGAGGTCGAGGCACCGCGCCTGTACGGCCGCGGTCCCTCGATCGACGGCTGGGCGGCGCAGCTCCTCCGCGACGACGACCGGCCGTTCGTGGCGGTGGGGGCGTCGATGGGGGGCTACTGCGCGCTCGCGCTCGCGCGGCGGGCGCCCGAGCGCGTGGTCGGGATGGCGCTCGTGGGCTCGCGCGCCGACGCCGACTCCTGGGACCGCCGGCGCTACCGCGAGGACCAGATCGCGGAGCTCCGCAGTGACAACGCGCATCCCCAGGTGTACGGGGAGCCCACGAACGAGGATCTCGCGGTCGCCCAGGAGGCGATGCGCGACCGCCTCGACCTCACCGGCATCGTCGCCTCCTTCGGCGGGCCGATCCTGGTCTGCATCGGCGACCGCGACGAGTTCGTCTCCATGGACGAGGCGCTCAGCGTGTCGGAGGGCGCGCTCCAGGGAACGCTCGAGGTCTTCCCGGGCGCGGGCCACTTCCTCTCCCTCGACCAGCCGGAGCGCTTCGACACCGTCCTCCTCGAGTTCCTGCACCAGTGGAAGCCGTGACCCTCGACGAGCTGCGCGCGAGGCTCGATCGCGGCGGGATCGCGCTCCTCGACGTCCGCAGCCCGCAGGAGTTCGCCGGCGCCTCCGGGTACGGGTGCGACCCGCGCCAGGGTCACATCGCGGGCGCGCGCAACCTCCCGCTCGACGAGCTGCTCGCATGCCGCTGCGCCGAGGACGTGCGGGCCCTCGTCGGCTTGCCGGAGGGTGCGGAGATCGTCGCCTACTGCCACTCCGGGAGCCGCTCGGCGTTCGCCGCCCAGCTGCTTCGCGACGCGGGCTACGCGGCCCGCAACTACGAGGGCTCGTGGCACGAGTGGTCGCGTGAGCCCGACCTGCCGGCCGAGTAGCCGCGCGACGTGACGGGCGGCACCCTCCCGGGATTGCATCTCGGGCTGAGCGCGCCCGACGACGTCTTCGCCGAGATCGCGCTGATCCTGCTCGTGTCCGCGCTCGCAGGGCTCGTCGCGGTCCGACTCCGCCAGCCCCTCGTGGTCGCGTTCGTCGCGGTCGGTGTCGTCGTCGGCCCGAGCTTCCTCGGTGTCGTCCAGCCAGGCTCCGAGCTCGAGCTCTTCGCGGAGCTCGGCGTGGCGCTGCTCCTCTTCGTCGTCGGGCTGAAGCTCGACCTCCACGTCGTTCGTGACCTCGGCCCCGTCGCGCTCGTCGTCGGGGCAGTGCAGGTCGCGGTGGTCGCCGGCGCCGGCGCAGGCCTCGCGCTCGCCGTCGGCATGGACGTGGAGGCCGCGCTCTACGTCGGGATCGGCCTCGCGCTCTCGAGCACGGTCATCGTCGTCAAGCTCCTCTCCGACCGGCACGAGATCGACGACCTGCACGGGCGCCTCGCGGTGGGCATCCTCATCGTGCAGGACCTCTTCGCCGTGGTGGCGATGATCGCCGTCGCCAGCGCGGGCGAGGAGGAGTCCGGGTCGCTCGCCGCGGCGCTCGCGAGCGCCATGCTCGGAGGCGCCGCGCTCCTGGTCGTGCTCGCGGCGCTGATGCGGTGGGTGCTGACGCCGCTCCTCCACGCGCTCGCGCGCAACGCGGACCTCCTCCTGCTCTTCGCCATCGCCTGGGCGGTGGCCGTCGCGGCCGCCAGCGAGGCGGTCGGCATGGGGCCGGAGGTGGGGGCGTTCCTCGCCGGTTTCTCGCTCGCGTCGACTCCGTACCGCGAGGCGATCGGTTCGCGGCTCGTCACCGTGCGCGACTTCCTGCTGCTGTTCTTCTTCATCGACCTGGGCTCGCGGCTCGAGCCGGGCGAGGCGGTCGACCAGCTCGCGGTCGCGCTCCTGCTCTCGGCATTCGTCCTCGTCGCGAAGCCGCTCGTCATCGCCGCCCTGCTGGGCGCGCTGCGGTACCGGAGCCGCGTGGCGCTGGAGACCGGGCTCTCGCTCGCGCAGATCAGCGAGTTCTCCCTGATCCTCGCGGCGCTCGGCCTGCGCTACGGCCACATCGACGAGGAGACGACGACGCTGATGATCGTGGTCGCGCTCGTCACCATCACGGCGTCGTCGTACCTGCTGCTCAACTCGGAGGCGATCGCGCGCCGGGTCGCGCCCGCGCTCGAGCTGCTCGAGCGCGAGCCGCCGGTGCACGCGCCGCCGGAGCACGAGGCGCCGCCGGACGTGGTCGTCGTCGGGCTCGGCCGCTACGGCGAGGGCATCGTCTCCGGCTTGCTCGAGCGCGACGTCGACGTGCTCGGAGTCGACTTCGACCCCGTGGCGCTCTCGCGGTGGGCGCAGGCCGGCGTAGCAGTCCTCTACGGCGACGCCGAGGACCCCGAGCTTCCGCACCTGCTGCCGCTCCCGGAGTCCGGCTGGATCGTGAGCTCGATCCGGCGCACGGACGCGAACCTCGCGCTTCTCCATGCGCTCGCGAAGCGCGGCTACGCGGGCCGCGTGGCCGTGGCCGCGCACCGGCACGCCGACGCCGAGCGGCTCCTCGCGGCCGGAGCCGACCGCGTGCTGCTGCCCTACGCCTCGGCCGCGAGGGAGGTCGTCGAGCTCGTCGCCCGATGAGCGTGGCCGCGCGCGGCGTCCTCGAGGAAGGCCGCCGTGCAGGGCGCCCGCCCAGGTGCCCGGCGGCCTCGACGACCTCCTCGAACACGCCGCCAGGGACGGCTCGGCCCGTGCGTGAGGGAGTGAACGCGCACGCTCCGACTCCAGTCCGCTGAAGCAGCGACCCGGCTTGACACGCTTCGCGAGACGGCGGATGATCCGTGCCTGGAGCTGCGAGGTCGTCCCAGCCCCGAGGAGGTTCGGACGACCGAGGAGGGGGTATAGGGGCATCATGCCGATCGTCACGAAGTGCACCGCGCCGGGATGCGAGACGCTGACCATGGGGCCGCTCTGCCTGGAGCACGAGCTGGCGCTGCGGGCGCTCGACGCCGAGGTCACGGGCCACGCTCAGAACAGCGTTGGAGCGAGCGGCGGCGGCTCGATGCCGCCCGTCGCCGGGATCCCGGCCGCGTCCAGGAGCCCGCGGAAGGTCGCGGCGCTCCGCGGCGCGTAGTCGTCGCGGTTGTTGTTGAAGAGGGCGTAGACCTCGTCCGCCCTCTCCGCCAGCTCGCCCAGCTTCGGGACCCACTCGGCGAGCTCGTCGGCGGAGTACATCCAGTCGAACCGGTCGGAGGACTTCTCGGAGCGGATGTTCCACGTCTTCACGTTGCGGCCGTGGAACCGCACGTAGGCGACCCGGTGCGTCGCCGCGGCGACCGGCGGCAGGACGTTCGAGGCGCGCGTCGGCGGGGCGTCGACGGAGACGTAGGCGAGCCCGTTGCGCTCGAGGAAGGCGAGCGTGTCCTCGCGCTCGTCGTCGACGAGCCAGGAGCGGTGGCGGAACTCGACGAGCGGAACGAGCGGGTCGAGGAGCCCACGGACGCGCGCGAGCTCGTCCTTCGCCTCGGTCGACTTCACGAAGCGCGGGTGGTACTGGAGCAGGATCCCGCGCAGCTTCCCCGAGAGCTCGAGCGGCTCGAGCGAGGTGCGGAACTCCGCGAACGCGCGGGCCTGGTCGGCCGGCTCGTGGTGCGTCATCGTCGCGTGCGCCTTCACGTGGAAGACGAACTCCGGCGGCGTGCGCTGCGCCCAGCGGCCGGCCACCGCCGGGTCGGGCAGGTGGTAGAAGGGCGAGTCGACCTCGACCGTGTCGAAGCGCTCCGCGTAGTAGGCGAGCCGCGCCTTCGGCGTGGACACGCCGCGGGGGTACCACGCCTTGAGCAGCCCTTCGTCGGCGAAGCTGCACGTCCCCAGGCGGACCGTCGCCGGCATGCGTGGAGCCTAGGCTGAGACGGGCCTCGGCGGCGCTCCTCGCCGCCGTGCTCCTCACGGCCCCGGCCTGCGGCGGCGCGGACGGCGGCGGCGAGCGGCCGCTGCGCGTCCTCTTCGTGGGGAACAGCCTGACCGCGACGAACGACCTTGCCTCGGTCGTTCGCGCCCTCGCAGCGGAGGCGGGGCGGCGGCCGGTCGAGACACAGATGGTGGCGCCGGGCGGGGTCAGCCTCGAGGAGCACTGGCGCTCGACGGGCGCGCGGCAGGCGCTCGACGAGGGGCGGTGGGACGTCGTCGTCCTCCAGCAGGGGCCGTCCACGCTGCCCGGGAGCCGTGCGCACCTGCGGACGTGGACGCGGCGCTGGGCGGACGAGGCCCGCGCGCACGGCGCGCGGCCGGCGCTGCTCGGGGCCTGGCCCGAGGCCGCGCGCCGGGAGGCCCTTCAGGGCGCGATCGACTCGCATGCGGAGGCGGCGTCGGCGTCCGACGCGACGCTCCTGCCCGTGGCCGCCGCCTGGCGCGCCGCCCTGCGGCGCGATTCGCGCCTCGAGCTGTACGGTCCGGACGGCTTCCACCCGAGCCAGCTCGGGACCAGGCTGGCGGCGCTCGTCGTCTACGCCGGTCTCACGGGCGCCGATCCGGCGAGGCTTCCGCTCGAGGTCGACGACACCGTCGCGCCCGTTCTCCGGGCCGCGGCAGCCGAGGCGCTCGCGGCTACCGGGTGACGGGCGACCGTAGCCCCGGCAGCGCGAGGACGGCGGTCCCGATGCGCACGCGCGCGCTCGCCGGAAGTGGCGGCTGGTCGAGGTAGAGGAGGTTCGAGGCGGACTGGGCCGTCGACGACGAGGCAAGGGTCAGGGTGAGGCGTGACCGCCTGGGAACGAAGGTCGCCTGGCTGAAGAGGCGGATCGTGACCGTGCGCGAGCCGTTCCGCGTCGGGATCCCGCCCGCGCTGACGACGATCTCCTTGCCCTGCGGCGTCCTCGCGGTCAGCACCGCGACGAGGCGCGACCAGCCGCCGCTCGCCGCGACCGGGACGCGCACGGTCGGTGAGCCGAAGACCTCGATCGCCCTGCGCAGTCGTGTCGTCGTGCGGACGGACCTCCCGCCCGGAGCGAACGTCGAGACGCCGGGGAGCGCGAGCGTCGTCCGGCTCGTGCGCGGGAGCGACGCCGTCCACCGCGCCTGTCCGGCGAAGCGCTCCGACGCGACCGCGACCGCGGCGGGCGGATGCGCCGCCGGTGCGCCGCGGAGATACGTGTCGAACCAGGAGCGCGCCTGGGCGATCAAGTAGGCGGTATCCGCCGCGGGGAACGAGGACGGCGTGTGACCGTGGAGGCCGACGTAGAGCGCTTTCGGCCCGCGCAGGCGCTCGAATGCCGTCGATCCCTGCCCGACTCCGAAGAGGAAGTCGCGGCGACCCTGGGCGATCAGCACGGGTGTCGTCACCGACCCGAGCTTCGCCAGGCTCGAGCGCTCCGCCGCCCACGTGCGCGCCGCCGCCGGGCTCCCGCTCAGGATCGCCGTCTGCAGGGCGAGGAGCGACGGGTCGCGCCGGGTCTCGGGGATCGATGCGGCGAGCCCTACCACCACCCCGGACTTGAGGAGCCCCTGCGGCGCGAGCGCGGTGTACAGGTCGGTCCACGTCTCGACGGCGACGACCGCCGCCCAGGGCACCCCCGCGACGAGCGAGTTGAGCGCCGCGCCCCCGCCGTAGGAGACGCCCCACGCGCCGATGCGCGTGTCGGAGACGTCCGGGCGCGCGGCGAGCCAGTCGCGGACCGCGCGGGTGTCCGCGACCTCGCGCGGCCCGTCGATCCCGACGAGGCCGCCCGACTGCCCGTGGCCCCGCGCGTCGAACGTGAGCACCGCGTAGTCCTGGCCGACGAAGCCGTATCCCTCTGCGATCGCGTTCGTCTGTCCGCGGTCGCCGGCGAGCCCGTGCAGGAAGACGAGCGCAGGCCAGCCGCCCGCCGGCATCTCCCCCTCGGGCATGTACAGCGTGGCCGCGATGGAGGTGCCGTCGTCCATCGGGATCGCGAGCTCCTGGCGCGCGACCGATGCCGCGGGCGCCTCGCCCGCGACGAGGACGAGCACGGCCACGGCGGCTGTCAGCAGGAGCCTGGGCACGCGCTGCAGGGTAGAGGTCCTGGCCTCCTTCCTACAATCCCGCGGATGGACGGTCGCGCGATCGGCGTCTTCGACTCGGGGATGGGCGGGCTCACCGTCCTCCACGAATGCCTCGTGACGCTCCCGCACGAGGACTTCGTCTACCTCGGGGACGGCGCAAGGCTCCCGTACGGACCGCGCCCGCTCGAGGAGATCCGGCGCTTCGCGGGCGAGATCGCCGGCTACCTCGAGCGGAGCGGCGTGAAGCTCGTCGTCGCCGCGTGCAACTCCGCGACCGCGGCTGCGCTGCCCGACCTCCAGCGCCGGCTCGCGGTGCCGGTCGTCGGCGTCCTCGCCCCCGAGGCGCACGCGGCCGTCCTCGCGACGCGCAACCGGCGCATCGGGCTCCTCGCCACCGAGGCGACCGTCGCGAGCGGCCGTTACCCGGAGCTCGTGCGCGCGCTCGACGCCGGAGCCGAGGTCGTCTCCGTGGCCTGCCCGCGGCTCGTCCCCCTGATCGAAGGGCAGGACCCGTTCGGCGAGGAGACCGCCAATGCAGTCCGCGAGTACGCGGCCCCGCTGAAGGACGCGGGCGTCGACACGGTCATCCTCGGCTGCACGCACTACCCGCTGATCCGCCCGATCCTGCAGCGTGTCCTCGGCCGCGGCGTGACGCTCGTGTTCTCGGCGGAGGAGACCGCGCGCGAGGTCGCGGAGACCCTGGCACGCAAGGGCATCGAGAACGACGAGTCCAGGGAGGGCGCATACCGGTTCCTGACGACCGGGGATCCCGAGGTGTTCCGCGAGACGGGCAGGAGGTTCCTGCAGCTCCCGATCGAGGCCGCCGAGCACGTCGAGGTCTCCGCGCTCGAGGCTGCTGCCGCATGAGGGGCGATGGTCGCCGCCCGGACGAGCTTCGCCCGCTCGAGATCCGCACCGATTTCCTCGAGCAGCCCCACGGCGCCGTCCTCTACGGCCAGGGGAGGACGATCGTCCTGTGCACGGCGACCGTCGAGGAGGGCGTGCCCCGCTGGCTGTACGGGAAGGGCCGCGGCTGGATGACGGCCGAGTACTCGATGCTCCCCGCCTCGACCGGTGAGCGCACGCCTCGCGCTGTCTCGCGCGGCAGGCCCGACGGGCGCACCGTCGAGATCCAGCGTCTCGTCGGGCGCGCCCTGCGATCCGTGTGCGACTTCGAGGCGCTCGGCGAGCGCACGCTGTGGCTCGACTGCGACGTCCTCCAGGCCGACGGCGGGACCCGCTGCGCGTCGATCACCGGTGCCTGGATCGCCGCCAGGCGCGCGCTCGACCACTTCGGGCTCTCGAAGGCGCTGCCGCGGTCGGTCGCTGCCGTGTCGGTCGGGATCGTCGGCGGCGAGCCGCTGCTCGACCTCGACTACGAGGACGACTCGGCCGCGGAGACGGACATGAACGTCGTCATGACCGGCGACGCCGAGCTCGTCGAGGTGCAGGCGACGGCGGAGCGCGACCCCTTCTCCCGCGAGCTGCTCGACCGGCTGCTCGACCTCGCAGCCGGCGGGATCGCCGAGCTGACCGCTGCGCAGCACGAGGCGGCCGCCGCGCCCCGCGCGTGAAGCTCCTCCTCGCCTCGAGGAATCCGCACAAGTTGCGGGAGTGGCGCCAGGCGCTGCCGGCCTGGGTGATCGAGCCGGTCGGTGGCGTCGATGAGCCCGACGAGGACGGCTCAACCTTCGCGGAGAATGCCCGCATCAAGGCGCTCCACGGAGCGACGGCGGGCGGCGCGGAGTGGGTGGTCGGCGAGGATGCCGGGATCGAGGTCGACGCGCTCGGGGGCGCGCCCGGGATCGCGTCTGCCAGGTGGGCGGCAGACGGCGTGGCGCGTCTGCTATCCGAGCTCCGGGGCGTGGAGGGCCGCAGCGCGCGTTACGTGTGTGAGGTCGTTGCGGTCGGGCGGCGTGGTGGCGAGCTCCGGGCGTCGGGCACGCTCGAGGGGACGATCGCCACGGCCCCACGGGGCAACGAGGGATTCGGGTACGACCCGATCTTCGTGCCGCTCGGCGAGTCGAGGACCGTCGCGGAGCTCGGGAACGCCTGGAAGGCGCAGCACTCCGCTCGGGCGAAGGCGGCGTCCTCGCTCGCGGCGCTGCTCGGCTCGAGTAACACGTTGTAACGAGCGCGGCCGTCGGGCCGAGGCGGCGCGGCATTCGCGCGGCTCGGGTGCAAGTTGCAAGTTGTAACTTGCGCGTCGCCGGACGCTGAAGCTGTTAGCGTCGCGACGATGGACGCCGCCGAGGCGCTGGCCGAGCTGACCGAGCTCTCGTCGCAGGTCGAGCGCGCGGTCGTGCTGCGCGCGGACGGCTCGGTCGTCGCCGCGACGCCGGAGAACGACGCCGCGGCGTCGACGCTCGCCCGCGCGGCCCTCGACGTGCTCGCGAGCGCCTTCGAGCTCCGCTCGAGCCCGCAGGAGGTGACCCGCGTCGAGGTCGAGCTCGAGGAGGGCGCCCTCTTCGTGCTCCGCGAGGGCGGACGGACGATCGCCGCGGTGACGGGCCCGCAACCGACGGCCGGTCTCGTTGCCTACGACCTGCGCACCTGCCTCGAGCGGATCGAGCCGGACAAGCCCAAGCGACCGCGCAGGGCGAAGGCGTCGGACGCATGAGGCGCCTGCTGCGGCTCCTGGTGCTCGCCGCGCTGGCCGTGTGGGCCTGGCGGTCGTTCTTCGGCGCGCGGAAGCCCCCCGAGCGGGCGACGGCCTCCTACGCGGACGGTTCCTCGATCGTGCTCGCGCCCGACTCGGACGCCTTCGACAAGCTCGCTGCGTCGGCGCGACAGGCGATCCGAGGATGAGCCAGGACGAGCTGGGGCGCCTGCTCGTCGACCGTGCGCTGCTCGAGGGCGAGTTCGTGCTGCGCTCGGGGAAGCGCTCGTCCTGGTACCTCGACAAGTACCGGTTCGAGACCGATCCGGCGCTGCTCCGCGCCCTCGGCGAGCGTCTCGCCGCGGCCGTCGGCGAGTTCGAGCCGGAGGTGGACCGGCTTGCCGGCCCCGCTCTCGGCGCCGTCGCGTTGGCCGCTTCGGCATCGCTGGCGTCCGATCTCCCGTTCATCATCGTGCGGGGTGAGACCAAGGAATACGGCACGGCGAATCGCATCGAGGGGCCGTTCGAGCCCGGCGAGCTCGTGTGCCTGGTCGAGGACGTCGTCACGACCGGCGGCGCCCTCGTCGAGGCTGTCGCCGTGGTGCGCGAGGCGGGGCTGCTCGTCCGTCAGGCGGTCTGCGTCGTCGACCGAGAGGACGGCGGATCCGACGCGCTGGCGCGCGTCGGCGTGCGCTTACGAGCGCTCTTTCGGGCCGAGGAGCTCGTGGGAGTGCGAAAAACCGCCGCAAAGGGGCATGGTTGAGCCAAATGCGAAGGGCTGTTAGGGTCCTTCGGTTTCCTGGAACCGAATCCACGTCAGGAGGAGGAACACGTGACCAAGCAGGATTTCGTGGACGCCGTCGCCGATAGGGCCGGCCTGTCCAAGCGGGATGCGGCCACCGCCGTCGACGCGATGCTCGACACGATCACCGCGGCGCTCAAGGACGGCGACTCGGTGACCTTCACGGGCTTCGGCAAGTTCTCGACCTCGGCCCGCGCGGCGCGCATGGGCGTGAACCCGCGCACCGGCGAGCGAGTACAGATCGCCGCGACGACGGTCCCGAAGTTCTCGGCCGGCAGCGCGCTCAAGTCCGCGGTCAAGGGCTAAGCCACCACCAACACTCGACCGCAGAGGGCCGCTGCGGCGGCCCTCTGCCTTTCCTTCGGGCTTGAGGTACGAACGTATGTTCGCTAGGCTCGGGACGCATGCAGCTCTCCTTCGACGCCGCCGACCGGCTCGTCGAGCTCGTGCAGGCCCGTCACGGGCCGGTCGCCCCGGACGAGGCGGCTAAGAGGCTCTTCGCGCTCGAGCGCGCGCCGGAGGCGCTCGCACGCTCGCTCCTCGACGACGTCGTCGCCGGAGACGCCCGGCTCGCGTGGCTCGGCGCCCGGGTCGGGCTCGCGGGCGATCCCACCGCCGACATCGCGATCGAGGACGCAGAGCTCGTCGTCTTCGACCTGGAGACCACCGGCCTCGCCGCCGGGCGCGACCGGATGTGCGAGATCGGTGCCGTGCGCGTCTCCGCGCTCGAGCTCGCCGACACCTTCGAGACGCTCGTCAACCCGGGCACGGCGCTGCCGCGGCGGATCGCGTCGTTCACAGGGCTCCGCGAGCCCGATCTACGCCGGGCGCCGCCCCCGCGCGTCGCGGTCACGCGCTTCCTACGCTTTGCGGGCGACGCGCCGCTCGTCGCCCACAACGCCCGCTTCGACGTCGGCTTCCTCGACCGGGAGGTCGAGCGGCTGACGGGGCGGCGCGTCGCGGCGCCGGTCGTCGACACCGTGTGGCTCGCGCGCCGGCTCCTCCGGGAGCGCAGCGACCGCTACTCCCTCGCGCAGCTCGCGCACTTCTTCGGCACCTCCTCGCGGCCGTGCCACCGCGCGCTCGCGGACGCCCTCGCGACCGCGGAGATCCTCGTCGCGCTCCTCGGACTGGCGCAGGAGCGGGGTGCCAGGACGGTCGCCGACGTCGTCGAGCTCGCTGCGCCCCGTGCGCGCAGGCTCAACGGCAAGCGCGCGCTGGCGGCGGGCGCGCCGCGCTCGCCGGGCGTCTACCTCTTCCGCGATCGCAACGAGACGGTGCTCTACGTCGGGAAGGCGAGGGACCTGCGGGCGCGCCTCCGCTCCTACTTCTCCGGTGCCCGGAAGCGGGCTGCGGTCGAGGCGGCGCTGGGCGCGCTCGAGCGGATCGAGTGGCGGCTCGTCGGCTCCGAGCTCGAGGCGTCCCTCGAGGAGCTTCGGCTCATCCGCGAGCTACGACCGCCGGCGAACGCGCGGGGGAAGCCCGGGCGAGCGGCCTATCTCGCGCTGCGGGGAGATCGGTGGGCCGTCGTCCCCGAGCCGGGGCCGTTCGGGCCTCTCGGGAGCAAGGTACGAGCCCGGCTTGCTGCGCGCGCGCTGGACGGGTTCGAGGGAGACGACCTGGCGGATGCCCTGCCGCCGCTCCGCGCCCGGCTTCGCCGGCTCTCCGCCGATCTGCGCTTCGAGGACGCCGCGCGGGTGCGCGACCGCCTGACGGCGCTCGAGGAGGTCGTCGAGCGCGTCGGCGAGCTCGAGCGGCTTCGGTCGACGCGCCTCTGCCTCATCGCTCCCGCTCGCCAACCGGGGATGCGGCGGGCGTTCTTCGTCGCGGGCGGGCGCGTGGCCGCCGCGAGGACGCTGACCCCGGGCGCCGCCGGGCGTCTCGAGGTCGAGGCGGGGCTCGCCGAGGCCGCGGTCGTCGAGCCGTCGTTCGAGCCAGAGCACGCCGACGAGCTCCTCGTCGTCTCCGGCTTCGTCCGCCGTCCCGGCCCCGAGCTCAGGGTCGTATCCCTCGACGCGGCGCAGATCCTGGCGGCGTAATGGGCGCGCTTGTCGTCGGCCAGCGCGAGCCGGCGCCTACGCTTCGTCGGGCATGGAGGAGCACGGGCACTTCGGCGACCGGCTCGCGGAGGCCGTCGAGCGGAAGCGCACGCAGCTCGTCGTCGGCCTCGATCCGCGTCTCGACGTGCTGCCGATGGAGCTTCGTGGCGAGGCCGTGCTCGGGCGCGCCGCGGCCGCGTCCGCGGTCGCCCGGTTCTGCAAGGGGATCTCGGAGGCGGTCGCACCCTACGTCGTCGCCGTGAAGCCGCAGTCCGCGTTCTTCGAGGCGCTCGGCTCGGACGGCGTCCGCGCGCTCGAGGAGGTCTGCGATCACGCGCGCTCGATCGGGCTCCTCGTCCTGCTCGACGCCAAGCGCGGGGACATCGGCTCGACGGCGCGCGCATACGCCGGCGCGTATCTCGAGCCTCGCGACGGGCTGCGGCCGCTCGCCGACGCGATGACCGCGAGCCCGTATCTCGGGGAGGACTCGGTCGATCCGCTCCTCGCGGCCTGCCGGCGGCACGGCGCCGGCGTCTTCTTCCTCGTCCGGACGTCGAACGCGGGCGCCGCGGACGTCCAGGACCTGACCCTGTCCGACGGCCGGATGCTGTGGCAGTACCTCGCGGAGCTCGTGGGCGAGTGGGGCAGGCCGCTCGTCGGCGCGCGCGGGTTGTCGAGCGTCGGCGCGGTCGTGGGCGCGACGTATCCGCGGGGCGTCTCCGAGGCACGGAAGCTGATGCCCCGGACGCCGCTGCTGCTGCCGGGCGTCGGGGCTCAGGGGGCGACGCCGGCCGACGTCGCCCGCGCGTTCACGGGCGGTCCCGCGAGCGCGCTCGTCACGGCGTCGCGCTCGGTCATCTACGCGTTCCGCGAGACCGACGACGACTGGCGTGCTGCTGCCGCGGCGGAGGCCGAGCGCCTCGCGGGCCAGGTATGGGCCGTCTCCGGCTGGTAGCCGCCTGGGCCTGGCGGCCGTCCGGGGACTCGGGCGGTAGCATGTCGCGCCGGTGCTGCGCAGGGCCCTGCTCGCCGTCGTCGCCGTCGTCGCCGTGCTGGCGGCGCCCGTCCGGGCCTCGAGCGACGACGTCACTCCGACCGCGGCTCCGCCGCCGATCGACGCTGCCGCCTACTACCTCGTCAGCGCGGACGGCGTCGTGCTGGCGGAGCACCGGCCGCGCCAGCGGCGGGCGATCGCGAGCATCACGAAGCTGATGACCGCGATCGTCACGCTCGAGCGAGCAGAGCTCGGAGAGGTCGTGACCGTCGCCCCGCGGGCGGCTGCGCTCGGCGGCTCGACGGCCTTCCTGCGGCCGGGGGAGCGGCTCACCGTCGCCGACCTGCTGCGGGCGATGCTGGTGCGCAGCGCCAACGACGCCGCCGAGGCGCTTGCGTTGCACGTGGGGAAGGGCTCCGAGCCCCGCTTCGTCTCCGCGATGAACGAGCGGGCGAGCGCGCTCGGGCTGACCGACACGCACTTCGCCAACCCGCACGGGCTCGACGTCCCCGGGCACGTCTCGAGCGCACGCGACACGACGATCCTCGTCCGCTACGCCCTCGGCGTGCCCTTCGTCCGCGAGACGCTCGAGCGAACGTCCGTGTCCCTTCCCGGCGGCCGCGAGCTCCCGTCCACGGACGAGCTCCTTGCGAGCTGGCCGCCGCTCGTGGGCGGGAAGACCGGGCACACGGACGACGCGGGCTGGTCGCAGGCCGCCGGTGCCGAGGCGCGCGGTGCAACGGTCTACGGGACGGTGCTCGGCACGACCGGCCCGGGCGCGCGGGACCACGCGCTCCGGACGCTGCTCGAGTACGGGCTCGACCGCTACCGGAGGATCGCCGTCGTCGATGCGGGCCGGGTCTACGCCGAAGCCGGAACCGGCTACGGGCGCCCTGCGGTCGAGCTCGTCGCGCCCCGGACGATCGTGAGGCCCCTGCTCGGTGGCACGTCGCTCGTCGAGCGCGTCGTCGTGCCCGAATGGGTCGGCGTCCCGGTGCGCAAGGGGGCCCCGCTCGGGCGCGTCAAGGTGTACGCGGGCGATCGCCTGCTCGCGTCGTCGAACCTGGTCGCCGCCTCCGACGTCTCGGAGCCCGGCCTGTTCGGCAAGGCCTGGTGGTACGTGCGCACGACCGCCGGGAACCTGTGGGGGCTCGTGACGTGATCGTCACCGTGACCGCCAACGCGGCGCTCGACCGGACGCTCACCGTGCCCGTCTTCCAGATCGGCTTCCGGCATCGCGCGAGCGACGTCCTGACGCTTGCGGGCGGCAAGGGGATCAACGTCGCGCGGGCGCTGAAGCGACTCGACGTGCCCGTCGTGGCGACCGGCTTGAGCGGCGGCAGGACCGGGACGCGGATCGTCGAGGAGCTCACCGC
>Ga0075430_100000596_pt1 | contig 27476 bp, 22 predicted proteins | sample RhiMetdeltSRZDD4_FD_75294 | JGI IMG/M metagenome (GOLD analysis project Ga0075430, IMG submission 75294) | Populus rhizosphere microbial communities from Tennessee, USA - Rhizosphere MetaG P. deltoides SRZDD4 | ecosystem: Host-associated > Plants > Roots > Rhizosphere > Soil | place: USA... | reverse complement strand
ACCTGGAGGAGCCCGATGCCCACGTCGCCGTGGACGACCAGCAGCGGCGCACCACGGCGGGCGCGGAACTTCTCTTCCCAGTCCACGTCGACGCCGCCGCTCTCGTGGCCGAACACCTGGACGGCGCCGACGCCCACGTCCGCCTGGCTTGCGACGCACACGTCTTCGGGCACCACGACCACGCCTTCGCCCACGCCCACGTCGAGCGTGACGTCCTTGCCCTCCGGCGGCAGGCGCACGAAGCGCAGGTCGAGCACCAGGCTGCCCATGCCGAGCTCGTAGCGGTCGCGGATGTCGGCGGCCGCCGTGGGGCGGTACTCGCGTTCCCCGATGCCGCCGTCGAAGTCGACGTCGGCCGCCGCGATGAACGCGACCGAGGTGGCAAGCGCGAGCGCGGGCAGGATCAGCCACCGCACGCGGCCGATGAAGGCACCCGCGATCAGCATCACCCCGGCGGCGATCACGAGCGCCGCGCCGACGGTGCCGCCGCCGATCGCCGCCGTCCACGCGCCGGCCACGAAGACCACTCCGGAGAGCACCAGCAGCCCGGCGCCGAGCGCCACGGCGATCAGCACGTCGCGAGTGCTGCCGACCGGTCGCTCTCCGGTGACGAGCCACCACACGAGGAACCCGACCAGCGCGATCGCGGCCAGCGGCAGGATGAGGAGTCCGGCGAACAGCCCCGCGCCGAGGACGAGCAGGACAGGAACGAGCAGCAGCGGGCCCGCGACCACCGCGAGCACGACGATCGCGAGCGCGGTCAGCGCGCCGCTGCGCTGGCGCGGCGGAGCAGCCGTTGTCGTGGCGCCGGTGTCCTCCGGGATGAACACCCAGGCCGCGAGATACACGAGGCCGCCGAGGCCGCCGAGCACGAGCGACGCGGCAAACGCGATGCGGAAGATGACCGGATCGATGTCGAAGTAGCGGCCGAGGCCGCCCGCCACGCCGCCGAGCATGCGATCGTCGCGGGAGCGCGTGAGTCGCCGCGGCGCCGGCTGGACGGCGGTGGGCGCGGTCTCCGCCTCTTCGGGTCCGGGAGGAGGCTGGGGCGGGCGCTGCTGGGACTCGTCCTCGGTCATCGGTCTCCGTTCGTCGGGGCGGGCAACGATCTGCAGACTGACGCAGCGTCGCGCTCCTGCCTATCGGGAATGTCCCTTAGGGACCCGCGCGACCCGGGTTCGGCGCCGTAATGCGGCTGACGCGATTTCCCTTCGGCAAGCGGGAGTCAATAAGGTCCCGCCCAACTAACCGCTAGCCAAGAGGAGGCGCAGCATGAGAGTCAAGATGACTTTCGCGGTCTTGGCCCTGGCAGCGTTGGCACTGGTCGTGCCGGCGTCGTCGACCGCGCGAACCGTGAAGGTGGAGGCCGGCGAGTCGATCCAAGACGCGATCGACAATGCCAAGCCCGGTACCACCATCAAGATCGAGGAGGGGACCTACGCCGAGAGCCTGCTGATCGACAAGGACGGCATCGAGCTCATCGGCGAAGGGCGCAAGAAGACCCACATCGTGCCGCCGGCTACGCCCACCGTGGGCGAGGGATGTGTCCAGCCTGCGGGGCCGGGCGGTCCACCCGAGCCGGTCGTGGACGGTATCTGCGTGTTCGACGTGGACGCGGAGTTCAACCCGCTCTCGACCGTTGAGGACGTGGAGATCGGCCACCTGTCGGTCGACGGGTTCAACAACAGCATCTTCCTTTTCCACACCAGGGATGCCGAAGTCACGCGCACGATCCTGTCCGACTACCACGAGTACGGCGTGTTCGCCAACGACTCGCGCGGAACGGAGATCGAGCGAAACGTGACGTACAACAGCGTGGAGGACCACAACCCCGAGGCAGGCATCTATGTCGGCGACTCGCCGGAAGCTGATGCCACCGTGTGGAAGAACGTGTCGTTCGGAAACCTGCTCGGGATCTTCGTCAGGGACGCGGCGCACGGCAAGGTGCTGGAGAACAAGTCCTTCTCCAACTGCGTCGGCGTCCTGTTCTTGAACACGGACGCCCCCGTCGACGTGGCTGACTGGCTGGCGAGGGACAACCTCGTGACCGGCAACAACAGGGAGTGCCCGCCCGGTGAAGAAGCGCCGCCGCTCTCCGGTGTCGGCATCGCCGTCCTCGGCGGCGACGACATCGACCTGATCGACAACGGCGTGTTCGGAAACCGCACTGCCGCGGGCTTCCAGTCCGCCTTCGCGGGCGGCATCGTCGTGACGGCCTCGCCGTTCGGGCCCGCGCCGGTCGCTTCGACCGACATCAAGGTGGCGTTCAACACGGCGTTCGGCAACAACCCGGACCTCGTGGTGGACGAGGGCAATGAGGCCAAGGTGTTCGGGAACGACTGCCTGACGTCGACGCCTGAGGGTCTGTGCGAGGACGCCGAGCATTCCGGCAGCCACGGCAACGGTCACCACGGCGATCGCGACGACGACCACGGCGACCGCCACCACAAGAAGCACAAGAAGCACAAGGGCGGCAAGCACAGCAAGAACAAGAAGCGCTACAAGAGCCACCGCGACTAGCAAGCGGCTGGATGTCGTGCTCCAGAGGGGCGGCTGCGGCCGCCCCTCTGTCGTTGGGATGATGCGCTCCGGCAACGAGCGAACGGAGGTACCGGTGAGCGCGGAGAACCAGCAGATTCGGACCGAGGTCGACGCCGACGGAATTGCGGTCGTGACGCTGTCCCGGCCGGAGAAGCGCAATGCGCTCTCGATCCAGCTGCGCAGCGAGCTGATGGACGCGCTTGCATGGTGGGCCGACGACTCGCAGGTCCGCGTGGTGATCCTGACGGGCGCAGGGCCGGCGTTCTCAGCGGGATTCGACCTCGCAGAGTTCGGGCAGCCGGAGCTGGCCCGCAAGATTCGCCACAACTCGACCGCCTACCACCGCGCCGTTTGGAGCTATCCGAAGCCGATCATCGCGGCGGTGAACGGCCCCGCGATGGGCGGCGGCTTCGATCTCGCGCTGCTGTGCGACATGCGGATCGCATCGAGCGGCGCAGCGTTCGGTCATCCCGAGATCAAGTTCGGCGCGCCGCCGCTGTTCACGCCGCTGCGCTGGATCGTCGGCGACGGGGTCGCGCGCGACCTGTGCCTGACCGGGCGGCCGGTCGACGCGGTGGAGGCGCTGCGCATCGGGCTCGTGAGCCGTGTGGTGGCTCCCGAGGCGCTGATGGACGAGGCCCACTCGGCCGCGCGGCAGATCGCGGAGGCTCCCCAGCCGGCGCTGCAGGCGACCAAGCGCTATCTCAGCGGAAATCAGGGCTTCGGGTTCGAAGACTCCTTCCGCATCGAGCACGACGACGTCTTCGACACCCTGCTGACGGGCGGCGCGCCGGCTTTCGGTTAGGGTCGCGCTCGTGCCGGCCAGGCTGTATTTCTTGACGCTTTCGCACCCGTCGCAGGCTGCGCGCCTGATGCTGGAGCGCAAGGGCATCGACCACGACCTCAAGGAGCTGTTCCCCGGAGGTCACCCGGCGCAGCTGCGCATGGCCGGGTTTCGCGGCGGCACCGTGCCCGCATTGAAGATCGACGGGCAGCGGGTGCAGGGGTCGCTCAACATCTCGCGCGCCCTCGACGCGCTGCGGCCCGAACCACGCCTCTTCCCCGCGGACCCGGAACGGCGGCGCGCTGTGGAGGAGGCCGAGGCCTGGGGAGAGGGCGAGCTCCAGCCGGTGCCGCGGCGGATGTTCCGCTGGGGCGCATCGCGGCGCCAGGATTTCCGCGTGTGGATGGTGCGCGACATGGGCATGCCCGCGCCGAACGTGATGGCGCGGGCACAGAAGCCGCTGGCACACGCGTTCGCGCGGATGGCGGAGGTGTCGGACGAGCGCGTCCGCGCCGACGTCGCCGGGCTCCCCGCGCAGATCGACCACATCGACCGGTTGATCGCGGAGGGGGTGATCGGGGGCGACGAGCCCAACGCGGCCGACTTCCAGATCGGCACGACGGTGCGCGTGTTCCTGGCATACGAGGACCTGCACGGCCTGGTCGAGGGACGGCCGGCAGGGGACCTCGCGATGCGCCTGCTGCCGCGCTATCCGGGCCCGATCCCGGCGTTCCTGCCGGACGAGTGGCTGGCCGCCGTCAGGTGAACCGCGTCGCCAACGGCGCTCTCGCCGGCGCTGTCGCCGCGTGCGCATGGGCGCTGCAGCAGCCGTTCGACAAGCGCGTGTTCGGCACTCGCTACGACGACGTCGAGTTGCTCGGCAAGCTCGTCACGCGCGGTCCGGCATGGCCGGCGGCGGGACTCGCCATGCACGCCGCCAACGGCGCGATGTTCGGGGCGACGTATGCGCTCGTGCGGCCGCGGCTGCCCGGACCGCCGGTGGCCGTGGCCTTCGGTGCCGCGATGGTGGAGAACTTCGGCTTCTGGCCGCTCGGCCGCCTGATCGACCACCACCATCCCGCACGCAAGCAGCTCGAGCCGCTGCAGGGCAACCGGCGGGGCCTGGCCGCCGCGACCTGGCGCCACGCGCTGTTCGGCGTATTGCTGGGGGCGCTCGAGCAGCGGCTGAACCGCGACCCCGTACCATTGCCCGACGGCAAAGCCTGAACTGAGACCGGGAGGTCCCCGCACATGAGTAACCGCACGTTCGTCATCGGAGTCGGCATGACCAAGTTCGAGAAGCCCGGCTCACGCGAATGGGACTACCCCGACATGGCGCACGAGGCGGGCACCAAGGCGCTCGCCGACGCGGGTATCCCTTACGACCGCGTGGAGCAGGCCTTCGTGGGCTACTGCTACGGCGAGTCGACCTCCGGCCAGCGCGCGGTGTACGGCCTGGGCCTCACCGGCATTCCCGTCGTGAACGTGAACAACAACTGCTCGACCGGGTCGTCGGCGCTGTACATGGCGCGCCAGGCCGTGCGCGGCGGGCTCGCCGACTGCGCGCTCGCGCTCGGCTTCGAGAAGATGGAGAAGGGTTCGCTGGGCGTCAAGTACACGGACCGCACGAACCCCATGGACAAGCACATGACGACGATGTTCGAGGTGCGCGAGGTCGAGCAGTCGCCGTTCGCGCCGCAGATGTTCGGCAACGCCGGCCGCGAGCACATGGAGCGGTACGGCTCCGAGCCGGACCACTACGCGTGGATCGGCTGGAAGAACCACAAGCACTCGGTCAACAACCCCTACGCCCAGTTCCAGGACGAGTACTCGCTCGAGGACATCAAGGCGGCGAAGATGATCCACTCGCCGCTGACGAAGCTCCAGTGCTCGCCCACGTCCGACGGCTCGGGCTGCGCGATCGTCGCGAGCGAGCGGCTCGTGGACGAGCTCGACCTGTGGGACCGCGCAATCGAGATCGCGGGGCAGGCGATGGTGACCGACATGCCCTCGACGTTCGAGGAGCGCAGCTCGATCAAGATCGTCGGCTACGACATGTCGAAGAAGGCGGCCGAGAAGGCCTACGAGGAAGCGGGCGTCGGCCCGGACGACGTCGACGTGATCGAGCTCCACGACTGCTTCTCCGCCAACGAGCTGATCACGTACGAGGCGCTCGGACTGGCCGAGGAGGGCGAGGGGCACAAGCTCGTCGAGAACGAGGACACCACGTACGGCGGGCGCTGGGTCGTGAACCCGTCCGGGGGCCTGATCTCGAAGGGACACCCGCTCGGCGCCACGGGCTTGGCCCAGTGCTCGGAGCTCACCTGGCAGCTGCGCGGTGACGCGGACAAGCGCCAGGTGGAGGGCGCGAAGGTCGGCCTCCAGCACAACATCGGGCTGGGTGGCGCGGCGGTGGTGTCGGTCTACAAGCCCGCGGCCGCCTAGGCGCGGGCCATCTCCTCTTCGCTGGGCTCCCAGCCCATCGCCATCGCCTGCAGCCCGCGGAAGAAGATCGCGAGCATCGTCGCGTAGAGGCTGTCGTCGAGCTCCGGGTCGACGAGCTTGTCGAGCAGGAAGCCGTCGGCCATGAAGTCGGTCATCGCCGCCACGTCCGCGATCGGGACCGGTGGCCTGGCCGGGAAGTTCGCCGACCAGCGCTCGTACACCTCGGTGAGTCGGGCGCGCAGCGCGCGGTGGCGCGTGGCGAGCTCCTGGCGGAAGTCCTCGTTGCGGGCCGCGTAGGCGACGAACTCGAAGTAGAGCCGCGGCCACTCCGGGTCGCTGAACACGTAGCGGACGAAATCCTCCGCGGCGGCGTTCGCCTCGTCGCGGGCCTCGCCGGTGCCGGCCAGCAGGCGGTCGATCCGCTCCAGCTCGGCGCCGAACTTCTCGTCCATCATCACCAGGAAGAGCTCCTCCTTGCTCTTGAAGTTGGAGTAGAAGGCGCCCTTCGTGAAACCCGCGTCCTGCGCGACATCCTCGACGGAGGCGCCCGCCAACCCGTGGCGGCAGAACAGCTTCGCGGCGGAGCGCAGGAGCGAGGAACGCGTCTCCTCCTGCTTCTGGCGGCGTGACTTCGGCTTCATCCGACCAGCACCTCCGCATCGTGGCGCGGAGTCTCGGTGATCGCCCGCCGGTAGACCCGTTCGTCGCCTTCGCGGCTCGGCCTCAGGGTGCGCCGCCGTACGAGCTCGCGCAGCACGACCTGCATCTCGAACTGTGCGAACGCGCCGCCCAGGCACCTGCGCACGCCTCCCCCGAAGGGGATCCATGTGTAGGTGCCGGGCGGGCGTTCGAGGAACCGCTCTGGGAGGAAGCGGTCTGGCTCGGGATACACGTCGGGGCGGCGGTGAGCGAGGTAGATGCACGGCGCCACCTTCACGCCGGCGGGCAGCTGGTAGCCGCCGAACTCCATCGGGGCCTTCAAAGTGCGGTTCACGAGCGAGATCACCGGCCGCAGGCGCAGGGTCTCCTGGATCACGGCGGTCAGGTACTCGTCGCGCTCGTCGGCCACCTCGGCCGTCAACCGCTCGAGCTTGGCGGGGTGGCGGACCAGTCGCTCGACCGCCCACGCCAGCGCCGTGGCGGTGGTCTCGTGCCCCGCGACGAGCAATGTGACCAGCTCGTCGCGCAGCTCGGCGTCGCTCATCGGGCTGCCGTCCTCGTGCCGCGCCTGCAGCATCAGGGAGAGGATGTCCTCGCGCTCGGCCAGATCTTCGGCGTGCCGCCGTTCCGCGATCTCGGCATAGATCAGCGAGTCGACGCCGGCGATCTTGCGCTTGAACGGCCCGAAGTTGCGGATGCGCTGCGGTCCCAGCGCGATCAGGAAGAACGCCTGCCGCGGGTCAGTGAGAACGTCGAGCAGATTGCGCAGCTCCGTCCGCAGGCGGTCGAGGCGCTCGCCCTCCTGTACGCCGAACACCGCGCGCAGGATGATCTCGAGCGTCACGGCCTGCATGCGGGGCCGCAGCCTGTACGGCTCGCCCAGCGGCCACGTGTCGATCTCGCGCGCGGCGATGTCCGACATCAGCTCGCCGTAGCGCTTCATCCGCTGTCCGTGGAAAGGGGGCAGCAACAGCTTGCGATGCTCCATGTGAGCGTCCTCGTCCAAGAGCAGGAGCGACTGCGGGCCCACGACCGGCAGCAGGATCCGGTTCGCCTCGCCGGCATGCAGCAGCTTCGGGTCGCCGGTGAAGACCTGCTTCACGTCGTCGGGATGCGTGACGAACACCCACGTGCCTTCGTATGCGATCTGCAACCGAAAGGTGTCGCCATAGCGTGCGTGGCAGGTGCGCAGCATGCGCTGCGCCTGGCGGAACCAGATCGCGCTCTGCACCAGCATCGGCAGCCGCGGCCCGGGAGGGAGGTGACCGTTGCGGGCGCTCACACCGCCTCCACCGGACCGGCCGGCCCGAGGCTCCGGCGGCCCGCCCGCTCGACCACGCCGCGCACGTTCTCGATCCAGCATGCACGCTCCCGCGCCGAGAAGGTGGCGACCGGCTCCGTGACGTTGCGCAGCCAGTGCATGCGCCGCTCGCCGAAGTCGATCTTGCGCATGCGCCCGGCGGCGCTGCGCGTCGCGTCGCTGACCAGCACCTCGCCGCCGGGGGCGACCGCGCACAGCCGCGCGGCGACGTTGACCGTGCGCCCGTACCAATCGCCGTCGTGTGTCACGGCCTCGCCGCTGTGGATGCCGATGCGCACCAGGGGGAAGGCGGGGTCGTCCTCGAGCGTCGCGACGATCCGCAGGCCGAGCTTGATCGCGGCCGCCGGGTCGCCGCAGCGCAGCATGATGCCGTCGCCGAGCGCCTTGACCTCCTCGGCTCCGTAGCCGGGAAGCAGGGCGCGGACGCGGCGCTGCAGCTCGAGCGCGACCTCGGCTGCCCGATGGTCCCCCTCGAGGTCTGCGAGGGCGGTGTAGCCGACGAGGTCGGAGAAGAGGAACGTGTGGGGAGGCTGCATACTCGCCGGTATTTGAATCACATACCGTGCGGTATGTCAAATAGGGATGTCCCCTAAGGGACTACGTGATGCCCGCCGGTGGCCCCGCGGCCGTTCGCGACGCCGCGCGGAACAGCAGGAGGCTTGCGGCCAGGAGCCAGAGCGCGATCAGGATCATCGGGAAGAAGAAGACCGAGCCCAGCGCCAGGATGCCGATGGCCACGCCGAGCCAGCCGGCCCAGCTCGGCACGAGCCCGGCGCGCAGGGCGGCCAGCGAGACCGCCACGATCAGCGCGGCAGCGCCGGCACCGCCGGTCGCGTGCAGCACGTACCCGGCATCGCGCGCGGCATGGATCAGCTCCGGAAAGACGCGGTCCTGGAAGGTGTCGTCGCTCATCGTCTCGATCCCGGCCTCGAGCCCGATCCCGGTCAGCGTCAACGAGGCGTACACGGCGCCGCCGATCGTGGCGACGTTGGTGAGCAGCGGGTCGGCGCCGATGCGGCGCATGAACTCACGCACCGCGGCGATGAACCAGAGGAAGCAGAAGACGCCGAGCAGCACGAGCCCCCAGCCGAGCGCGATCTGGTCGCGGTTGCCCGAGTCACCGTAGAAGCTGACGACTTCGGCCGGCGGCGCGTCGAAATCCGGGGCACCGCTGTCTTTGATGAGGATGCCGGCGATGAAGAGGACGACGTACGCGGCGCCTCCGAGAGCCGCCCAGCGTGCCAGGCCCGAGCGCTGTCCAGGGGTCGTCATGCTCATCTCGTTTGCCTCCCCGCTTGTATGAGTCGTGTCCGGTGCGAATCTAGACGCTCGCCGCTGCGGATGGCAAGGAGGTTGCGCCGGGCGGTGTCACGGTGTCATAGTCGGGAGGTGAGGAGGGTTGCGGTGATCGCGTCGGTCCTGCTCGCCATGGCTTGCGGTGAGGTGCATCAGGCCGCCGCCGCCCCGCGCCTGCTCGAGACGCTGACGGTGCCCGCGGCCCCATCGACGCCGGTCACGACCAAGACGACGCTCAAGCAGGGGCGGCAGTACACGCTCGAGGTGCGCGGGATCGTGACGAGCTCGACCACGCGGCCGGACGGCGTGACGATCGGGGAGCGCGAAGACGCCTTCTACTGCTTCGAGGAGCTGAACGAGGCGGCCGTCAGCCCGACCAGCTCGTGCACGAAGAACATCCGCTATCTCGGCGCGCTGCGCGCCAGGATCGGCGGGTTCAACGATTTCGTCGAGACCGCGCTCGGCATCCAGGGCCGGATCCCGTACCAGCCAAGCCACGCCTACGTGGTCGGCTTCCGGGCGCCGCGCACCGGCGCGCTCAGCTTCGTGTCGAGCAAGCTGATCACGCTCTCGCTGCAGGGCTCCTTCCAGTTGAAGCTGTACGGCAGCGCCGCGAAGAAAAAGAAGAGGAAGAAGAAGAAGAAGCGGATCACCGGATGTCCCGCAGCACGGGCGAGCGGCCCGCAGGCGCGCGCGGCATCGGCGTGCCACTGGGAGGTGAGCTTCCACGTCGAGCAGAAGGGCGTTCCCGCCGCGTCGACCCCGGCGCCTGGCACGGGGTTCGTGGAGACCGAGACGAACGCCGTCGGGAAGATCTTCTTCAATGCCAAGCCCAAGCCCGGGCGATACGCCGCCGGCAGGCCCGCGGCCGTGATCGTCCACACCGAGACCTACCAGTCGGCCTTCAACCCGTTCTCCTTCCTGGAGGGCGAGGTCAGGACGACCCCGCTCTCGGCGAGGTACCGGTACGGCGGTCGGGAGGCGGAGGTCCGCATCGCAGGTGTGGTGACGAGCGTCACGGGAGTTGTCTACGGCAAGTCCGGACAGGGGCACAGCACCGCGGCCGGAGACCGCGGCAGCTTGGCCGCCACCGTCGATTTTCCATTTCACCGCGACGACTTCCTCGACGTGCGTTACGGGTGCAGCGCATGCGAGAAGGAGCCCTCCGGCATCTTCGGGCTACACCTGCACCGCTTCGACGTCGGGCCGAACAACAAGCTGCGGGTCACGATCGGACCCCCGCGACAGCTCGCGGGCAGCTGTCGCTGCCGCGGCACGACGCCCTAGGCAGCGGGCTCAGGGCCGCGTGAACGCCGGCGCGGCCGCGCGCCGCAGCTCGCAGGGCTCGAGCTCCGAGCAGCCCGGCTCGTAGGTGCACGCCACCGCCGCGCCGCAGGGCTCGATCAGGCGACCCGACGCGAGGTAGACGTATCCGTCGCCGTCGGGCGCGCCGGCGATCACGGGCCGAAAGCCCTCGCCCGGTCCCGGCAGCGCCGGCAGGGGCGCCTGCTCGCGCGTGCGGTCCAGGAACGAGAACCGTCGCACGAACGCCGCGGTGGTGTCGCCGAAGAACGACGCGACGTACGCGATGCGGACCTGCTCGTCGAACTGGGGGGCGATCAGCTCGCGGCCCTGGATCTCACCCGAGCCGCCGTAGTCGACCCGCGTGTGAGCGGTCCGGCCGGTGCTGCGCAGCACGTCCATCCAGACGGTCGACGTCGCCCCGTTCTCGGTGGAGTCCCAGCCGAAGGCGACGCGGCGGGTGGCGATGTCGAGACTTGTCGGGCCCGGCTCGGGGAGCCGGCGGCAGCGCCGCGGCTTGCCGGAGCAGTAGAGGTCACGCGCCCGCGGGCCGGCGGGGAGCCGGCGCGTGTCGCCGCGGCGCCCCTGGGAGGCGAACAGGCTGTTGGGCCGCACGTACAGATAGGCGCGGCGGCCGGCATCGCCGCGGCGGCGCTCATACACCCGCGCGAACGCCAGGCGGCTCGTCCACACCGTCGGCAGGAACTCGGAGGCCGCGGCGGTGCTGGCGTGGCGGATCTGCACCTCCCGGGACTCCTCGAAGGAGTACATGAAGAGGTTGCAGCCCTGCCCGCGGCGCCACTCGGGCGTCTGCACGAGGGCGTTGCCGGTGCGAGGGTCGCGCAGCGGCGGGTCGCGGCGGCAGCGTGAGTAGACGGCGACCGGGTTGCCGTCGGCGTCCGGTCCCACGTCGACGTCGAACGGCACCGAGCGGGGGTCGACCGGCAGGCGGGAGGTCAGCCCGGCGAAGCGCTGCACGAGGAAGTAGCGGTTCGCGCCCGCGTCGTAGTCGCTCCACACCAGGCGGCCGTCGAAGGCGGTGACCGGGGTGGGACGGGCCACGATCGCGATCACCTCGTCGGCGGCGGCGGGAGCAGGAGTGACGCCGAGAATCAGGTGGGTGAGGACGAGCAGGGCGAACGTCGCTGTTGGTGTCCGGCGCATCTTCCGCTCGCTACAACACGTTTCGCGGGCAATGGATGCTCCCGCCGCATAGGATCAGCCCCATGCAGGGGGGAGACGATCTGCCACTGGGCTCAGCCATCACGCCGAATCTGGACCAGTTCCAGCAGCTGGCGGCATCGGCGGACACCGGCCCGGTGGTGATGGTCAACCTGCTCAAGTTCCGCAACGGAGACGCACCCGACGGGGTCACCGGAGTCGAGGAGTACCGCCGCTACGGCGACGCTGCGCTGGAGATGATCGCGGCCCAGGGCGGGCGCCTGTTGTGGGCGGGCACGGGCGACCAGGTGCTGATCGGAGACGCCGAGCAGGACTGGGACGCGGTGCTGCTGGTCGAGTATCCGTCGCGGGCGGCCTTCGTGGAAATGGTGTCGAGCCCCGAGTACCTGGAGGCGCACGCGTACCGCGAGCGCGCCCTGGAGCGCACCGTCGTGATCGCCTGCAGCCCGGCGCCGTTCGACACAGACTCGTAACGCCCGACACCCACGCGTGACGCTCACGCCGCGACGCTATCCGGGTGGGCGGAAAAGCGAGCGCATACCGCACGGATTCCCGCCCACCTGCCGTGGGGCAGGTGGTTGCGGAGATCGCGGCGCGCCAGCATGGGGTCGTGACGCGCGCACAGCTGGTGGACCTGGGCTGGGACGGGTCTGCGATCCGGCGCCGAGTGACGGCCGGCTACCTGCACGAAGCGCACCGGCATGTGTATGCGGTCGGACAGCCAACGGTCTCCTGGTCGGGCAAGTGCATGGCGGCGGTGCTGGCGTGCGGTCTCGATGCGGCGCTGAGTCATCGGGCCGCAGCCGATCTCCACGGCCTGCGACGCAGCGCAGTCATCGAGGTGACGATCCCTCACCACCGGGACCCTCCGCCCGCGGTGAAGGCCTATCGCTCCCGCATGGCGGACCCGGTCGACTTCACGGAGGTCGACGGCGTCCCCGTCACGTCGGTTGCGCGTACCTTGCTCGATCTCGCGGCCGTCCTCGGCGAGCGACATCTGTCCTATGCGCTGGACCGCGCCGAGCGCCTCCAGCTGTTCGACCTGCGCGCCATCGAGGACGTTCTCGTCCGGGCTCGCGGCCGGCGCGGCGTCAGGGCTCTGCGCAACGCGATCGCCGGCTGGCAGCCCGCCGACACCTGGAGCGAGCTCGAGCGGCTCCACGTCGAGCTCGTCACCGCAGCGGGGCTCCAGCGCCCGGAGCTGAACGTCGTCGTGCAAGGCGAACTGCGTCAGCACGTCGTCGACGCGCTCTGGCCCGACCAAGGACTCGTAGTGCAGCTGGACGGGTTCGCCTATCACCGCACACGCCGAGACCGGGAACGGGACGCCGCCGCCGACGCCGACCTGGAGCTGGCGGGGTATCGGGTCCTCCGCCTGACCTGGGACGACGTCACGGTTCGTGGCGCACGGACCGTACGTCGCCTGCGCAACGAGCTCACACGGCGCTCGGGACCTGCGGCGGGCGCGTGAACTCCCCCGCCGGCAGTCCCGCGAACGCCTGGAGCTCGGCCAGCGACTGCTCGAGTCCCGCGGTGAGGGCGGAGAGGTCGGGCATCGCTCCGTGGTCGCCGTTGAGCCCGAACACGACCTCTCCGTCGTAGCTCACGACCGCGAGGCCGACTGCGTGGTCGGCGAAGATCGGGACCAGCGGGATCACCCGGCGCAGCGGCGTGCCGAGGGCGTAGAGAGTCTGCTGCGGTCCTGGCACGTTGGTGATCGTGACGTTGAACAGCCGCGGGGTGAACGCCCTCTTTGCAAGCGCGGAGTGCAGGATCGGAGGCACCAGGCCGGCGATCTCCATCAGCGTCTCGGCGCCGGCTGCGATGCCGCTGCGCTTCAGTTCCGCGGTGGCCGCGGCTGTCTTGCGATACCGCATGACGGGATCGGGCTCGCTCACGGGCAGCTCGACGAACAGCGAGCTGACCCGGTTGCCGAGCGACATCATCTCGCTGGCGCGCCGCAGGTTGACCGGCACCATCACACGCAGGCCCTGGTCGGGCAGGGTCTCTCCGCGGGCCTCGAGCAGATGGCGCAGGCCGCCGGCCGCGATCGCCAGCACGACGTCGTTGACGCTCCCGCCCAGCTGGGCCTTGACGGCCTTCAGGTCCGAAAGCGGCACGGCCAGCATCTCCATGCGCCGGTGGCCGCCGATCGGGACGTTGAGGGAGGAGGGAGGAGCGGGGACGAGCTCGTCGCGCACGATGAACTCCGCGAGCTGGCCGGCGCGCTGCAGGAGCTCGGACAAGGACTGCGGGTGGAGCGCGACGTTCACGCCGGCGCGGGCGCCCCGGGCAAGCATTGCCATCCCTGGCAGGTGATGGGATGACGCCTGCGGGGCGCCGGATGCCGGTGTCTCTCCGCGGGACGGAGTGGGGGAGGAGTCCAGCAGGAGATTCGTGACCGATACGCCGCTCATGCCGTCGACGAGGCAGTGGTGCACCTTCGTGGCGATGCACCATGAGCCGCCGGCGAGGCCGTCCACCAGCGTCATCTCCCAGAGCGGGCGGCTGCGGTCGAGGCGGTGGGAATAGAAGTCGGCCAGCCAGTCCAGCAGCTCGCGCTCACCGCCGGGGGAGGGCAGGGTCGCGTGCCGGACGTGGGCCGCCACGTCGAACCGGGAGTCCTGCTCCCAGCGGGGCCAGCGCAGGCCGCCGGCGCGCTGGTGGGACAGGCGGCAGCGGAACCGGGGCATGGCGTCGAGCCGGCTTTCGAGCAGGTCGCGGACCTCGGCGACGGCCGGCGAGCCGCCGCCCAGCCGCGGGTCGAAGATCATCGCCCAGCCGATGTGCATGTGAGAGCACTCGTCGGCCTGTTCCAGTTCCAGATACGCGGCGTCAGCGGGGGTGAGCTGCTCTTTCACGGTGTCCTCCGGTGGGAGTTCATGTGTCCTGATTCGAAGCTACGCCCGGGCCCGCCGCCGACCATCCGCAGCGACTACGGATTCGGGCTCGGGAAAGCACGCGCTCCGGCGGCGAGCGGGCGGCTCACAGCCCATGATGCGGCCACTCGGGAGTGAGATTGCCCTGCTTGAAGGCCCCGGCGCCGATCGTGTGGCTGTCCTTGCGCATGAACATCGAGATCGTCTGCTCGGCCTCGATCCGCAGGCGCTCCTCCAGCGTCCGGCCGATCCCGCGGATCACGGATTCCTTGTCGGACCGGATCGCCCCCTGCGGCAGCCGCGCGATCTCGTGCGCGAGCTCCTGCGCGCGTGCCAGCGCCTGGCCGCGCGGCACCACCTCGTTCACGAGCCCGATCCGCTCGGCCTCGTGCACGTCGATGCGGCGCCCGGTGATGATCAGCTCCATCGCGCGGGCGAAGCCGACCACCAGCGGAAGCCGCACGGTCATGCCGTCGCCGCCGACGATGTTCCAGCGCCGCTCGAGCGCGCCGAACTCCGCGTTCTCGGCCGCGATGCGGATGTCGGCCAGCACCGCGGTCTCCAGCCCGGCTGCGAACGCGTACCCGTTCACGGCCGCGATCACCGGCTTGAAGATGTCGACGCGGCGGGTGTAGCCGCACTCGCCCGGTGAGTTGTAGATCGACCGCCGGTACTCCTCGTAATCGGGCGTCTCGGTCATGGCCGCGGCATCCGCCAGGTCCCAGCCCGCGCAGAACGTGGTCTCCCCGGCGCCGGTGATCACCAGCACGAACGCGTCGTCGTCGTCGCGGAAGCGCTGCCACGCGTGATGCAGCTCGCGGTTCATCGTGCGGTTGACCGCGTTGTGCTGGTCCGGCCGGTTGTAGGTGAGGGTCACGACGTGGTCGTCGTGCTCGTAGATCAGGGTCTCGTAGTCCAAGGTCGCCTCCTTCGGTAGGAGGGCTGACCCTTTCAGAAAGGAAAGTCGGCGGGGAGCTCCGTTCTTGCTTATCTTGGAATTCGTGGTTCGGGCGCCCCGCGCCCGGCAGGGGGGACATGAATTCTTGTTCGACACAGCCGGCACGCCGCCGCGTGCTGATCGCCGCGCTCTTCGTGCTGGCGCTGGCAGTGCCCGCTCCGGCAGGAGCCGTGACGCTGCCGAGCGGGTTTCAGGAGACGACGGCCTTCAGCGGCCTCGACCAGCCCATGGTCGCGGAGTTCGCGGCCGACGGGCGTGTCTTCGTGGGGGAGAAGAGCGGCCGGGTGAAGGTCTTCGACAGCCTCACCGACAGCACGCCGACGGTCTTCGCCGACCTGCGCACGAAGGTCCACGACTACTGGGACCGCGGCCTCGAGGGGATGGTGCTGCACCCGAACTTCCCCGCCCAGCCCTACGTCTACGTGTACTACGTGCACGACGCGGCGATCGGCGGCACCGCGCCGCGGTGGGGCGACACGTGCCCCGACCCGCCCGGCGGCACGGGCGACGGCTGCGTCGTGAGCGGCCGCGTGTCCAGGCTGACGGCGAACGGGAACGTGATGAGCGGCTCCGAGCAGGTGCTGGTCGAGGACTGGTGCATGCAGTACCCGAGCCACGCCGGAGGAGGCATGGGCTTCGGCGCCGACGGCTACCTGTATGTGACCGGGGGAGACGGCGCAGCCTGGCACTTCAACGACTACGGGCAGGACGGCAACCCGGTGAACCCGTGCGGGGATCCGCCCGGCGGCGCCGGCACGGCGCTCACCCCGCCGACGGCCGAAGGCGGCCGCCTGCGCTCCCAGGACATGCGCACGACCGGGGACCCGGCGGGCCTGAACGGGTCGCTGATCCGCATCGACCCGGCCACGGGCCTGGGGGTCTCCGGCAACCCCTTCATCTCCAGCGCGGACCTGAAGGCGCGGCGCATCATCGCGTACGGCTTTCGCAATCCGTTCCGCATCACGATCCGCCCCGGCACGAGCGAGGCGTGGGTGGGCGACGTCGGCAACGCACGCTGGGAGGAGATCGACCGCCACGCCAACCCGAACGGGCCCGCCGGCAACTACGGCTGGCCGTGCTACGAGGGGGCAAACCGGTTCGGCAGCTTCGACTCGCTGAACCTGAACATCTGCGAGAACCTCTATGCGCAGAGCGGCGCCGTCACGGCTCCGTACTGGGCCTACGACCACAACGCCGCGATCGTCAGCGGTGAGAACTGCCCGAACTCGGGCAACGCGCTTTCCGGGCTGGCCTTCTATCCGACCAGCGGCGGGTCGTTCCCGGCCGCTTACGCCGGAGCACTGTTCTTCGCCGACAACTCGCGGAACTGCATCTGGGCGCTGCGCGCCGGAAGCAACGGGCTGCCCGACCCGAACCAGCGGGTCATCTTCGCCGAGGACGCGAGCTACCCCGTGGACCTGAAGGTCGGCCCGGGCGGCGACATCTACTACGTCGACATCGGCACCGGGGCCATCCGGCGAATCCGCGCCACGACCGCCGCCAACGCGGCTCCGAACGCCGTCGCAGGGGCGACTCCCACCTATGGCCCCCTGCCGCTCGAGGTCGACTTCGACGCGACGGGCTCCACCGACCCGAACACGTCGGACACGCACACCTATGCCTGGGACTTCGACGGCAACGGCACAACCGACTCGACGTCGGCCACCCCGACCCACACTTACAACACGGCCGGAACCTTCAACGCCCAGCTCACCGTCCGTGACCAGGGCGGCCTGACGGACACCGACACGATCGCGATCCAGGCGGGCAACACACCGCCGACCGTGACCATCGACGCGCCGGCGGCCTCGAGCCGCTGGAAGGTGGGCGACCCGATCGCATTCGCGGGCCACGCCACCGACCCCCAGCAAGGGACGCTGGCCGGAACCGCGCTCACCTGGTCGCTCGTGATGCGGCACTGCGTGACGCCGAGCTCGTGCCACTCGCACCAGATCGAGGACTACGCGGGGGTCGGGAGCGGGTCGTTCAACGCGCCCGACCACGAGTATCCGTCGCATCTGGAGCTCACCGTCACTGCAACCGACGCCGGCGGCCTGACGGACACCGAGACGATGCGGCTCGACCCTCAGACCGTCCAGCTGACCCTCGCCTCCGAGCCCGCGGGCGCCTCGGTGACCTTCAACAGCGAGACCGCCGCCGCGCCCCTGACCCACGAGGTGATCGCACGCTCGCGCAACTCGATCAGCGCCACGACGCCTCAGACCATCGCGGGTCAGAACCACGTGTTCGAGTCGTGGTCCGACAGCGGCGCCGCGAGCCACGACGTGACCGCGCCGGACGCCGATGCGACGCTCACCGCGCAGCTGAAGCCCGTCACCACGGTCACCTTTGGGCCGCAGGCGGACGCACGCGTGCAGGAGGCGAACCCGTCCACGAACTACCCGACGGGCTACCTGCGCACCGACGGTGGCGCCAACCCGGACGTGGAGACCTATCTGCGCTTCCAGCTCGCGGGGATCGGTGGCCAGGTGGTGAGCGCCAGGCTGCGGTTACAGAACACCGACAACGCGACCGTCGACGGGCCTGCGGCGTATGGGACCTCGACGTCGTGGACAGAGCAGGGCATCAACTGGTCGAACCGCCCCGCGCGCACGTCCGGGCCTCACGACGACAAGGGCGCGATCGCGGCCGGCGCGGTCACCGAGTGGGACGTGACGCCGCTCGTGACCGGTAACGGGGCCGTCGGGATCACGCTCGCCCAGAACTCGGCCGACGGCGCCAACTTCGCCGCCCGGGAGGATCCGGCGAGCTCGCGGCGACCGCAGCTGATCGTCACGTATGCGCCGGTGGCGGACGCCGGGCCGCCGGTGGCTCCGACCGGGCTGACCGCGCAGGCCACCGGGCCGACCGAGGCGAGCCTGACCTGGAACGCCGCCACTGACGACATCGGCGTGACCGGCTACGAGGTCTACCGCGGCGGCGCCCTGATCGCCACCGTTGGCAACGTCACCTCATATGCGGACAGCGGGCTCTCGCCCGCGACGACCTACTCGTACACCGTGCGCGCACTCGACGCAGCGGGCAACCGCTCCGCACCCAGCGACGCCGCAAGCGTGATCACGCCGGCGTCGCCGGCCGTCACGACGGTCACCTTCGCCGCGGCCGCGGACGCGCGCGTGAACGAGGGCAGCGCGACCAAGAACTACGGCACCAGCTTCCTGCGCACCGTGGGCGGCTCGAACCCCGACGAGGACACGTATCTCCGCTTCCAGCTCTCCGGGATCGCAGGCCAGGTCACGAACGCCCGGCTCCGCCTCTACGCGGACGACGGGAGCACCGACGGCCCCGCTGTCTACGGCACCTCCGGCTCCTGGACCGAGACCGGCTTGACCTGGTCGAACCGGCCTGCCCGGACCACCGGACCGCATGACGACAAGGGGAACATCGCCACCGGAGCGACGGCGGAATGGAACGTGACGCCACTCGTGACCGGCAACGGCGCCGTCTCGATGACGCTCGGCACGACCTCGACCAACGGGGCCAACTTCCCGTCGCGGGAGTACGCGACTGCCGCCCGCCGCCCGCAGCTGGTGGTCACTTTTGGCGGCTGAATCCGGCCTTCACCAATTCCAGTAGCGCGTTCCGGCAGTCGTGTGTACGGTGGCTGAACTGGATTCGTCGCTCCCCCGCGGCACAAAAACGGAATTCGTAGGTCGGCTAGGAGGGCCATGTTTCACGCACTCACCCCCCGCTGCTTCACCCATGCACGCCTGAACCTCGTGAGCGTGCTCGTCGCTCTGACGGCCCTCGCCGGCCTGTTCGCCGCGCTGCCCAGCAGCGCCTCTGCCGTCATGCTCCAGCCCGGCTTCGAGGAGAACATCGCGATCGGTGACCTCAACCAGCCCATGGCGATCCAGTTCGCCCAGGACGGCCGTGTCTTCGTCGCGGAGAAGAGCGGCATCATCAAGGTGTTCGACGGGCTCGGCGACGAGACCCCGACCGTGTTCGCCGACCTGCGCACGGAGGTCCACAACTACTGGGACCGCGGCTTCATGAGCATGGCGCTGCACCCGAACTTCCCCGCGAGCCCGTACATGTACGTCTACTACGTGCGCGACGCCGCGATCGGCGGCACGGCGCCGCGCTGGGGCATTCCCGGCGCGACGTCGGACACCTGCCCGAACCCTCCGGGGGGGACGGTCGACGGCTGCGTCGTGAGCGGCCGCCTGTCGCGCCTCACGGCGGCGGGTAACACCATGACCGACGAGCACGTCCTGATCGACGACTGGTGCCAGCAGTACCCGAGTCATGCCGGTGGCGGCCTGGGCTTCGGTGCCGACGGCTATCTCTACTTCTCGGGCGGTGACGGCGCAGCCTGGCACTTCAACGACTACGGCCAGGACGGCGACCCGGTGAACCCGTGTGGCGACCCGCCTGGCGGCGTCGGCGACCTGCAGACCATCCCCACCGCGGAAGGCGGACGGTTGCGCTCGCAGGACCTGCGCACGCCCGGCGACCCTGTGGGCCTGAACGGCTCGCTGATCCGCATCGACCCGATGACGGGTGAGGCCGCACCCGGCAACCCGCTGGCCGGCCACGCGGACGCCAACGCGCGTCGCATCGTCGGCTACGGCCTGCGCAACCCCTTCCGCCTGGCGATCCGCCCCGGCACGAGCGACGTCTTCATGGCCGACGTCGGCGGCGGCTGGTGGGAGGAGATCGACCGCGTGAACGGCGGGGTCGACCCCGTGAAGAACTTCGGCTGGCCGTGCTACGAGGGCGGCAGGCACCACGGGGACAAGCCTGCCGGCGGTCCGCACATCGGAGCCATGTTCTCGAAGAAGCTGCCCGGCTGGGACGCGATGAACCTGAACGTCTGCGAGAACCTCTACGCCGACGACACGGCCGCCGCGCCGTACTACGCGTACGAGCACGACATTCCCCTCACGGACGTCGACAACTGCGACGACAACGGGAACTCCGTCTCGGGCATCGAGTTCTACCCCGCCGCGGGTTCCTTCCCGCAGTCCTTCGGCGGCTCGCTGTTCTTTGGCGACTACTCGCGTGAATGCATCTGGGTGATGAAGAAGGGCGCCAACGGGCTGCCCGACCCGTCCCAGGTGGAGATGTTCGCCAACCTCGGGATCTATCCCGTCGACCTGAAGGTCGGTCCGGGCGGCGACCTGTTCTTCGTCGACATCGGATTCGGCGCAATCCGCCGCATCAGCTACACGGGCGACGACAACCGCACGCCGACGGCGCGCGCCGAGGCATCGCCCGCCTACGGGCCGGCACCACTCGAGGTCGGCTTCGACGCCTCCGGCTCGACCGACCCGGACGGGGACACCCTCACCTATGAGTGGGACCTGGACGGCGATGGTGAGTTCGACGACTCGACCGAGGAGTTCCCGCGGGTGACGTTCCCGGAGGGCTCGCACGAGGTCACCCTGCGGGCGACCGACCCGAGCGGCGCAAGCCACGAGGACACGGTTCGCATCGACTCCGGGGAGACGCCGCCGGAGGTGTCGATCGACTCGCCGACGGCAGCTCTGAAGTGGCGCGTGGGTCAGACCGTCGCCTTCTCCGGCTCGGCCACGGACGAGCAGGACGGCGCGCTGCCGGCCTCCGCCCTGAGCTGGAAGCTGATCCTCAACCACTGCATCAGGGCCGACGCCTGCCACGCACACCCCGTGCAGGACTTCGAGGACACGGCGAGCGGCGAGTTCGTCGGGCCCGACCACGGCTTCCCGTCGCACCTGTTGCTCGAGGTGACGGCCACCGACTCGCGCGGCCTGACGGACAAGAAGACCGTGCGGCTCGACCCCGAGACCGTGAACCTGACGCTCGAGTCGAACCCGCCGGGATTGACGCTGAACATCGACGAGAAGTCCGGCCCTGCGCCGATTGCGTACGAGGCGATCGTCGGGCAAACGACGACGATCTCGGCGGAATCGCCGCAGGTCGTGGGCGAGACGTCCTACGGGTTCGGCTCGTGGTCGGACGGCAAGGGCGAGAGCCACGAGATCACGGCCGGCACCACGGACACCACGTACACCGCGAACTTCGAGGCGCTGACGAAGATGACCTTCGACGCGGTCGCGGACGCCCGTATCGATCAGGCGAACCCGAGCACGAACTTCGGAGGCCTGAACAAGCTCCGCGTGGACGGCGGCGCCGATCCCCACATCCACAGCTATCTGAAGTTCAACGTCACGGGAGTCACCGGTCCGGTGGTGAGCGCGAGGCTCAAGCTCTCATCCACGACCGGCTCCATCGACGGACCCACGCTGCGCTCCACGAGCAACGCATGGACCGAGGGCACGATCAACTGGTCGAACCGTCCGGGCGGCTCCGGCTCCGTGATCGACGATCGCGCACTGATCGGCGACAACGTGCCGGTCGAGTACAACGTCAAGCCGCACGTGCCCGACAACGGGACGTTCAGCTTCGTCCTGGAGCCGGCGTCGAGCGACGGCCTGGACTTCGCTTCCCGCGAGTGGGGCGAGATCGCCAGGCGCCCGCACCTCGAGCTGCTGGTGCTTGGTGCCGACCACGAGGCGCCGACCGCGCCTACCGGCGTCGAGGCCGAGGCTGTCGATGCCCGGCGTGTCGACCTCTCGTGGACGCCTGCAACCGACAACCGCGGTGTGACCAACTACGAGATCTACCGCGACGGCAACCTGCTGGCGACGACCGGCAACGTGTCGAGCTTCTCTGACACGACTGTCGCTCCGCAGACGAGCTACGAGTACACGATCAAGGCGCTTGACGCCGCCGTGAACCGCTCCGACGCGAGCAACGCGGCCAGCGTGACGACGCCTCCGGCGCCGCTCACGACGCTCACGTTCACGCCTGTCGCGGACACGCGCGTCGAGGACGGCAGCCCGTCTGCCAACTTCGGCTCGTCGGTGAAGCTCCAGTCCGGCGGCGGCGTGCCGAAGCGCGAGAGCTACCTCCGCTTCAACCTGGCCGGCGTCACCGGCCCGGTCGTCGAGGCCCAGCTGCGCCTGCAGTCCACCACGGACGGGACCAAGAACGGGCCCGCACTGCACGGAGCCGGTGGCGGCTGGAACGAGACGGAGCTGGCGTGGTCGAACCGGCCCAGCCACGACCCGACGGCGGCGCACGACTACGGCGCCATCCCGAAGGGCACGGTCGCGATGTACGACGCCGACTCGCTGGTGAACGGGAACGGCCTGGTCAACATGGCGTTGATCTCGGACTACAACGACAGCGTCGACTTCGGCTCGCGAGAGCACACCGACGTGAACTCCCGCCCGCAGCTGATCGTGACGTTCGACTCGTCCGTGAATGACACCGAGGCCCCGACTGCCCCGGACACTCTCACGGCCGAGGCTCCGAGCCACACGCGCGTCAACCTCGCGTGGGGCGCGGCGACCGACAACCTGGGCGTGACCGGCTACGAGATCTCGCGTAACGGCAACCCGATCGCGACGGTCGGCAACGTGACCAGCTACGCGGACACCACCGTGAGCCCGCTCACGCACTACGACTACTCCGTGAAGGCGATCGACGCCGCGGGCAACCGCTCGATCGCGGGCAACACGGCAGGCGTGGACACGCTGGCGCCGCCCGCCTCCACGACCGCGACGTTCCACGTCACGGCGGACGCGCGCGTCGAGGAGGGCGCTCCCGACACGAACTTCGGGACGTCGAGCAAGCTGCGTGCGACGAACGCACCTCCGAAGCAGGAGACCTACCTGAAGTTCGACCTCACGGGAATCTCGGGCACGGTGCAGTCGGCGAAACTCAAGGTCTACGACTCCAACGACGCGACCAACAACGGTCCGGCCGTCTACCAGGCGGGCAACTCGTGGACCGAGACCGGAATCACGTGGAACAACCGCTCCGCACGAATTGGCGGCCCGTCCGACAACAAGGTCGCGATCGCCAAGGAGACGTGGGTCGAGTACGACGTGATCCCGTTCGTCCTCGGCAACGGCGAGCTCACGCTTGTGCTGGCCGGCGACTCCACGGACGGCGCGAACTTCGCGTCCAAGGAGTTCGACGACCCGAGCAAGCGGGCGCAGCTGGAGGTGACCTATGGCAGCTAGAGGTCTCCTTCGACGTCGATCACGCTGGACACGCCGCCCCTGAGGCGGAAGCCGCCCAGCTTCTCCAGCAGGCCCTGCATCTCGTGGTTCTCCGCCAGCAGTGAGGCGGTGAAGCGCCTGACGCCCTCCTGCCGGGCTCGATTCGACAGCTCCTTGACGAGCGCGGTGCCGACGCCGCGGTGCTGCCAGTCGTCGACCACCGTGATCGCGAACTCGGCCGACGACGGGTCGGTCGTGGAGCGCACGTAGCGCGCCACGCCGATGGGCTCCGCGCTCGCGGCGTCGAACGCGATCAGGGCCTCGTGGTCGTGGTGATCGACCTCGGTCAGGTAGATGAGGTCCATCGGGCGCAGCTCGCTGACCGGCGAGAGGAAGCGCTGGTAGACGGAGTCCTGGCTGAGCCGCGCGAAGCCGCTCTGCAGCGCGGGCTTGTCGTCGGGTTGAATCGGCCGCACGCGGATGCGTGCGCCGTCGGGCAGCTCGATCTCCAAGAAACGCTATGTAACCAGCGCCGGGACCGGCCGGTCCGCCCGCTGGAGCAGCTCGTCCAGCGAGCGCTCGACGGCGCCCGCCAGTTGGTCGGCGTCCGGGACCGTCTTCCTGTCCGCGTAGATGCCGAAGAAGCCCCGCTCGGCGACCGTGGTGAAGCCGATGGAGACGGCGTGCCGGTCCGCAAGCGGAACCACCGGGTACGCCTCCTCCAGCGGGCACCCCGCCATCCAGAGCGGCTGGCGCGGGCCCGGGATGTTCGACACGGTGAGGTTGTAGGCCCACGCGCTCGCGACCGCATGGGAGACGGCGTGCTGTACGGGGTGCGGGACGAACGAGACCGCGTCCAGCGCCTGTTCGGCTCCCCGCGGCTCGCCTGCCTCCTTGCGCTTCGTCATGGCGAGGCGCACCTCCTCGAGGCGGCGCAGCGGCGAGGGCTCGTCGCACGGCAGCTCCACGAACACGAACGAGATGCGGTTCCCGAGGTCGGCTGCGGCGCCGTCACGCAGGCTGACCGGCACCATCGCCTTGAGGCGCGCCGGCGTCTCTCCCCGCCCGCGCAGGTAGGAACGCACGCCGCCCGCGGCCACGGCCAGCACGACGTCGTTCACCGTGGTGCCGAATCGCCGCTTCACGCGCCGCAGGTCCTCCAGTGGGCGCGACACGGTGGCGAGCGTCCGCAGCGGTGAGATCGGCTCGTTGAATGTGCCGTGCGGAGTGGAGGGGGACAGCGTGTGGAACAGCGCCCGCCCGGCGCGCGCGGCCTCCCCGGCCAGGCCGAACACCCTCCCCGGCGACCGGATCACCTGCTTCGGGATCTCCAGGATGCGCAGCTGGTCGCGCACCCTGTCCTCCACGCCCCGGACGAGGAGGTCCCGGCGGCTCGGCTCGGCAGGGGGGTCCCAGGGCCCGGCAGGCTCCGTCGCAGGCGCATCCGCTGTCACGTCGCAGAAGAGGCTTGCCAGCTCGACCGCCGCGATGCCGTCGACCATGCAGTGGTGCGCCTTGCCGACCACGCCGATCCGCCCGTCGGCGAGCCGGTCCGTGATCCAGACCTCCCACAGCGGGCGGTCACGCTCCAGCGGCGACGAGTAGACGTGCTCGACGAGGCGCCCGATCTCGCGCGCCGACGAGCGCCGCACGTGGTTCCGGATGTCGAACGCCGGATCGTCGACCCACTCCGGGTCGTTCAGGCCGAACGGGACCCAGGCCAGCTTCTGGCGGTAGCGGGGCGCGAACGGCACACGACCCTCGATGCGCCGCCGCAGGTCCGTGAACCTGGGGGGCTGGGAGCCTGCGGGCGGCCGGAAGAGCGCCACCCATCCGACGTGCATGTGAGCCGTCGGCGACTCGACTTCGAGGAACGCCGCATCGAGCGGCGTGAGTCGCATGCTGCGGCCGTTCGGACTCGCCGATGGCATCTCTCAACTCCCTCCGGGTCGGGAAACAACCGCTGCATCGCATGGTCCCACCAGCAACCCCGCGACGCACCGCTTGGGGTGGCATTACCTCGCAACGTCCGCGTGAAACTTGCTTATCCGTCCACCTTCGGCGGGTTCGCCAGTGACCGCAGGGCCGGGGACCGGTCGACGGGATAGCTGTCGGGCCGCTCTGCCTCCCCGCCCAGCTTGCGCAACCCGGCCGGGAGCGCCTCCAGCTCGCTCAGCGCGCGGGCGCGCATCGCGGCCAGCTCCTCCCGGAAGACGCGCCGGCCGCCGCGCATCACGGGCACCAGCAGCGGCGTGCCCTCGACATCCTCGTCCGCCGCCGCGATCACGTCGCCGCACATCTGCGTCCCGGACCAGCGCCGGAAGACCTGTTTCGCCCCGGGGATCGTGGCCTTGTCCGGGGATGCCTTCAGCGTGCCGCGCCACACCCCGCCCGCGGCGCGGTCCGCGACCAGCTTGTAGACGCCGCCCACCGCCGGGGCGTCGCGGCTCGTGCCGAGGTCCGTGCCGACGCCCCAGCGGTCGATCGGCGCCCCGCTCGACACGAGCTCCTCGATCCGGCGTTCCTCGAGGTCTCCGCTCGCGGTGATCCGCGCATCCGGCAGGCCCGCTTCGTCGAGCAGGCGGCGGGCTCCCCGCGACAGCTCCAGCAGGTCGCCCGAGTCGATTCGCACGCCGTGCAGCGGAACCCCGGCGGAGCGCGCGGCCTCGATCGCGTGCCGGACGCCCGCGAGCGTGTCGTAGGTGTCCACGAGCATCACGGTGTTGTGGGGCATGTCCTGCATGAAGGCCACGAACGCGTCCCGCTCGTGCTCGAAGGACATCACGTAGGAGTGCGCCATCGTGCCGACCGGCGCGAGGCCGTAGCGCATCGCGGCCGCCACGTTCGAGGTGCCGCCGGCGCCCGCGATCGCAGCGGCGCGCGCTGCCTTCACCGCGGCGTCCACTCCGTGGGCGCGGCGCGGAGAGAAGTCGATCAGGCGCCCGTCACGGTCCGGCGTCCCGGCTCCGATGGCGAGCACCAGGCGGGCGGCCTTGGTCGCGATCGCCGTCTGGAAGTTCACCTGGTTGAGCAGCAGTGTCTCCAGCAGCTGGCCCTCGATGCGGGGCGCAGTCACGCGCAGCAGCGGCTCGTTCGCGAACACGACCGTGCCCTCCGGGACCGCGTCCACGTCCCCCGTGAACCGCAGCTCCGCGAGCGCGTCCAGGAAGGGCCGCTCGAAGCCGAGCCCCTCCAGGTACTCCAGCTCCGGCGCTCCGAATCGCATGGCTTCGACGAGCGCCAGCGCCGGACCGATGCCGGCCGCCAGCAGCCATTTGCGCTGCGGCGGGAGGTGGCGGACGAACAGCTCGAAGATCGCCGTCTGGTTCATGCCGCGGCGGTGATAGCTCGCCGCCATCGCGAGCTCGTACTGGTCGATCAGCAGCGAGGTCTGGGCGGGGGAGAGGAGCCCGGGGTCGTTCGGATCGGGCGGCGCCATCCGGCGCCAACATAGCGGCCTATCTGGCGGGCCGGTGGGTTCCCTTCACGAGGGAAGCCGCGTGCTGCCGCAGCCGCTCGAGGTCCGCGGTGATCTGGCCCAGCGCCGAGCGCGCGCTGCGAAAGCCCTCGGACACGTCGATCCGCGCCTCGCGGGCGGCCGCGGGCGGTGGGACGGCGCTGCTCACCTTCTCGGCCGGCCCGGCTGTCTGTCGTTCGGCCATCACCTCTGCTCCCCGGGCACGATACTTCTATGCGGCGCCGCCGTGCGTTCCGTGGCGCAGACGGGCGATCTCCTGCTCGAGCTCGCGCACGCGGCGGCGCAGGCTCGCCGGCGAGCTGTCGATCCCGCGCATCGAGCCGCGGGCCTGGCGCAGCAACTCGATCACGCGGCGCTGCTCGTCGCGCAGACCCAGCGGACCTGTGCCCCGCAATTCTCGCCCTGACCCCTTCATCTGACTCCTCCGACGCTTGCGGGGCAAAGCTATTGCCCCGATCCGGGCACGGCATCCGTGGCCACCGCCGTTGCTGCTCGGTACTTCCCACGGATCTTGGTGCGCCGTGCGGCGCGGCCTGAAAAGCTTCCGCGCATGAGTCAGCCCGCCGCGGAGGCTCCCATCCTGATCGCCTACGACGGATCCGCACACGCCCGGGC
>Ga0075430_100000594_pt1 | contig 27485 bp, 20 predicted proteins | sample RhiMetdeltSRZDD4_FD_75294 | JGI IMG/M metagenome (GOLD analysis project Ga0075430, IMG submission 75294) | Populus rhizosphere microbial communities from Tennessee, USA - Rhizosphere MetaG P. deltoides SRZDD4 | ecosystem: Host-associated > Plants > Roots > Rhizosphere > Soil | place: USA... | reverse complement strand
CATCAGCTGGTCATTCACCACCGCACCCGGAGCCGCCATGGATCGTTTGCCCACCCTCGAGCCTCTCGAGACGCTCCATACCCGCCGCGAGACACTGGCCAGCACCGGAACCGCTGTCGCCGGCTGGACCGCGCATGCCGCCGTGCTGGATCGTCTGGCGGCGAACCAGCGCGTCGCGCAATCGTTAGGCTGGACGTCGTGCGCGATCGAGCGGACGGGTGCCGGCCGGTTCGCGGCGTGGGGCGTGCCGCCGGGCGAATCGCGCCGCCATCGCATCCCCGACTGGTCGTCGGAACCGACGTAAGCCAAGCCGGGCGAGCGCGGCGCCTACCGCGTTAGGCCGCCGGATCCTGCCCGTACGGGCGGCCGTCGCGTCGCGCGCGTGACTCCCCGCTCGCCGACGCTGCTCCCGTACACCGTGATGACGACGCGCGCGCCGAGCGCCGCGGCGGCTCGGAGCGCTTCATTGCCGACGAGACACTCGAAGGAGTACGGCTGCCGCCCCGCCTGGATCCCGATATTGAAGTCACGCCGCTCCGCATCCTTCCAGAGCCGGCGCGCGCCGCGCGGCAACGCCTTCACCAGCGCGGACAGGCGCTGAATCGTCGCGTCGGCGGTCCTGTTCGCCGTCGCCGAGAGCTCGAGCGCCGCGCGGTGCCTGCCATGGCGGAAGCCGACGTGCAGCGGAAACGCATGGGGCGCCAGCGCGTCCACCAGCGGCTGGAGGTCCCGGCGTCCACTGATCTCGAGATCGACGTTCAGGTACCGAGTCTCGCGTTCCATGTCGAGATGGCTGAAGGGCGAACCGCCACAACATAGGCGCGTCGAGTCCGCCACGCTCGTCGATACGGCGAGCCATTGACTCGCCGACGAAGGCCGTACAGCGTGTTCGACAATGCAACTCGACCATGATGTCGTGTGCCCGACCCTGGTCGGCCGCCTTCCCCAGGTCACTTCGGTCCGCCGCGTGCTGGGGCGAGCCCGCGAAGGAAACGGCAGCGTCTCCCTGATTGTCGGCGAAGCCGGAGTCGGCAAGTCTCGACTCCTCCGCGCCATGACCGAAGAAGCCCGCTCCGCGGGCTTCTTCGTGTTGAACGGCGCCTGCTTCGAGGCGGAGCGCACCATCCCCTACGCGCCGCTGCTCGACCTCATCCGCCTGTTCGCCCGTTCCGCATCGCCCGCGATCGTCGCGCACGTCCTCGCACCGGCGGCGTCCGAGCTCGTCGCCGCCTTCCCCGAGCTTCGGCCGCTCCTTCCCGACGCGAACCCCAGCGCCACGATCGACCCGGAGTCGGACAAGCGCCGCCTCTACCACGCGCTCGCGAACGCGGTCACGAATCTCGCCCGCGCCCAACCAGTCCTGCTCGCGTTCGACGACGTGCACTGGAGCGACGACGCCACCCTGGAGCTCGTGTTCCACCTCGCGCGCAGTCATGCGGCCCAGCCAGTCGTCATCGCGCTCACGTACCGGGCCGAGGACGCCGGGCCTCGCCTGACGCGGCTGATCGCAGACCTCGAACGCGCGCGCGTCGTCGGCGAGCTCCCCGTCGGGCGGCTCGGTCGCGCCGACGTCGATGAGATGCTCCGCGCGATCTTCGGCCCGCACGACAGCCTCGGCCACGAGTTCGTTGATCAGCTCCACAGCATCACCGAGGGGAATCCGTTCTTCGTCGAGGAGACGCTCAAGGCGCTGATCCTCGCCGGCGACCTCGTGTCGACCGAGAGCGGCTGGCGCGCACGCCCGCTGGAGAGGGTCCGCGTGCCACGGACGGCAACCGAGGCGGTTCGCCGTCGACTCGACGTGCTCACGGAGCCCGCGCGCGGAGTTGCCTCGACAGCTGCCGTTGCGGGGCGCCGGTTCGACTTCGCCCTGCTCCAGGCGCTCACGCATCACGACGAGCGGCAGCTCCTCGCGCTCGTAAAGGAGCTCATCGCGGCACAGCTCGTCGTCGAGGAGTCAGCGGAGCGGTTCGCGTTTCGCCACGCACTCACGCGTGAGGCGATCTACGCCGAGCTCCTCGCCCGGGAGCGGGTGGCATTGCACCGACAGGTGGCCGTTGAGCTCGAGCGGTTGCACGCGGCGTCGCTCGACGCCGTCGTCGAATCGCTCGCCTATCACGCGTGGGAAGCGGGCGACTGGGAGCGCGCCGCGCGCTATGCCACGCGCGCGGCCCGACACGCGCTCGCGCTCTCGGCACCTCGGGAGGCGGTTGGACACTTCGACCGCGCCTACGCCGCCTCGGAGCGGGCGGGGATCCACCCGGGCCTCGAGCTCTACCTCGCACGCGGGCGCGCGAACGAGACTCTTGGCGAGTTTCAGCGGGCGAACGACGACTTCAGGGCGGCAATCGCGCACGCGCACGAGACGTCGAACGACCGCGCAGCCTGGGAAGGACTGTACGCGTTAGGCAAGCTGTGGGCGGCACGGGATTACGCCCGGGCCGGTGACTACCGGCGCGAGGCGTTGCAGGCGGCTCGTGCGCTCGGCGACGAGTTGCTCGTCGCGCGAAGCCTGAATCGCGTCGGCAACTGGCACGTGAACCTCGAGGAGCCGCATGCCGGGGTGCCGCATCACGAGGAGGCACTCGCCATCTTCGAGCGGCTCGGCGACGAGGACGGGGTCGCGGAGTCGGTGGACCTGATCGCGATGGCGCATCATGTCGCGGGTGAGGAGCATGCCGCGGCGACGTTCTACGAGCGCTCGGTGTCGTTGTTCACGAAGCAGGACCATCGCCGAGGCCTCGCGAACGCGATCGGCATTCGCGCGCTCTCGGGACCATCGTACCATACGTCGGCCACGACGCCGTTCACGAGTCCGGAAGTCGACGAGGAGTTGCGTGATCCGCGCTCGATCCGCCTTGCTCGCGACATCGGGTGGCGCGCGGGCGAGACGTTCCTGAGGTTCGTCATCGCGGACAGCCTCGCATGGCGCGGTGAGTACGACCGCGCGATTCCACTCGCCCGCCAGGCGCTCGCCGAGGCGGAGGAGATCCAGCATCTGCAGTGGACCGCGGGGACGCTCCGGGTTCTCGGCCAGATCGCGCTCGATCTGCTCGCTCCTGACGCCGCTCGCCGGCATCTCGAGGTGGCACACCAGATCGCGCAGCGACTCGGGTCTCGGATCTGGATTCGGTGGACCGCCGCGCCGCTCGCGATCGCGCGGGCGAGGACGGCGGACTGGACGGGGGCAGTTCAGGTACTCGACGGCGCCGCGCGTGTGAACGACGCACCGGGGGCGCCGCACATCAGCGCTCCGCCGGGCAGCGCGGGCCTGACGCTGGGGCAGCGGCACCTCTGGCTGGCCCGCACCGAGCTCGCGCTCATCGAGGGGAAGGCGGACGTCGCGCTCAAGATCGCCGACGCGAGAATCGACGCGGAGCGCGCGGCGAACCCGAACACCACGGTCGGAGTTCCGCGACTGTCGCTCCTCCGCTCCGAAGCACTCGTGTCGCTCGGCCGGTACGATGACGCGGAGCTCGCGTTCGATCAGGCGCGTCGCGAGGCGGCGGAGCAGGGGGCGCGCCCGTTGATGTGGCGCATCGACGCCGCGGCTGGCCACGCGCATCGCCTTCGGCGCCAGCGGCTCGAAGCCCGCCGCGCGTTCGACGCCGCCCGCGATATCGCTGAGGAGCTCGCCGCGAAGCTCCCCGACGACGCGATGCGCGTCGACTTCCGCACGGAGCTCGACGCGCTCATCCCACCGGGCCCTCCTCCGACACCGGGTCGCGTGGCAAAGGAGGCGTCAGGCGGCCTGACGCGTCGCGAGCGCGACGTGGCGGAGTTGGTGGCCCAGGGCAAGGCGAACAAGTCGATCGCCCACGACCTCGGCATCAGCGAGCGCACGGTCGAAGGGTACGTCGCGAGCGCCCTCGCGAAGCTCGGGTTCGGATCTCGGGCCCAACTCGCGGCGTGGGTCGTGGAGAAGGGCCTGGCGCGTCGTTGACGTCAGACCGCCCGCGGCCAGGCAGACGGGGCGCCGATCCCGACAGGCTGTGGTGCCCCGAAACTACCAGGCTGGCGGTGCGCCGAACGGGCGGGACGCGGAAGACGCGGATCGCGCGCCTGACGGCGCGCGACGCGGGGAACGGCACGCGGAGGACGGGATACCCCTGCGGGACGAACGGCACCGCGACCGCGAGAGCTCAGGTGATTGGGGACACGGCGTTGCGGGACAGTCGCGTCTCGTGAGCCGTTCGCATGACATGAGATGCGTCGGCCGGCTCGAAGTCTGGCGTGGCGCGACGAATCGCCCGGTTGTACCGCGTTCTCCGCGGCCGCGCCCTCAGGCGCCGGCTCCGCGTCCTCCGCGTCCCACTTGTTCGGCGCACCGCCAGCGTGGCAGGACCGAAAATCCCCGTACCGCGCGTGAAAGTCCGCGTGGTTTCCACGATGTGAGCGGACCCTAATGTCCGTATCCTCCCCCCGCGTTCGAGGCCGGCGCAAGAAACCGGACTCGGCCATAAAAAAATCGGCGAAAGCGTGACCCGATCCGCGGCCCGCTTGCGCCTAATGCATATCGCGCGGATCACAATCCTCGGAATCATGACTCCCACTACATATAAGAAGGCCGTCCGCGGGCGCGCGCTCGACGCGACTCCGGCCCCCGACCCGATCTCGGAACGCGTTCGCGCCACGTGGACGTCCGGCGACTTCGGGCGCATTGCCGCCGGGTATGAACGCGGTGCCGCCGAGTTCATCGCGCGGCTCGGCTTCAGTCCGGGCGAGCACGTGCTGGACCTGGCGTGTGGCACCGGAAACCTCGCGCTCCCGGCCGCTCGCATCGGCGCGAGCGTCACGGGCGTCGACATCGCCCCGAACCTCATCGCGCAAGCACGCGCTCGCGCTGCCGCCGAGCAGCTGTCCGTTCGCTTCGACGTCGGTGACGCCGAACGGCTGCCATACGCCAACGGCTCGTTTCAGACGGTCGTGACGATGTTCGGTGCGATGTTCGCCGCGCGCCCCGAGCGCGCGACGCCAGAGATGCTTCGCGTGGTACGACGCGGCGGCCGCATCGCGATGGCGAACTGGACGCCCGGCGGCTTCGTCGGCGAGATGCTCAGGACGACCGTCCGGTACGTGCCCGCTCCGCAAGGCGTCTCGTCGCCGCTCCTCTGGGGCACCGACGACACGATCCACGCCCGACTCGGCGGCCGAGCGGAATCGATCACGATCACGCGCCGCCTGATGACCTTCGAGTACCCGTTTGGCCCCGCGGAAGTGGTGAACTACTTCCGCTTCTGGTACGGCCCCACGCTCCGTGCATTCGCCGCGCTGAATGAGCCCGCGCAGGATGGGCTCCGCCGCGACCTCGAGGCGCTGTGGACCGACCACAACCGCGCGACGGATGGGACGACGCGCGTGCAGTCCGAGTACCTGGAAGTGATCGCTGTTCTGAACTGAACTACCTGACCACCGGAGATCTTGAAATGATGTCGATGACTCGCACCGTTGCCCGCCGCACCGCGATCGCCGCCTCCCTGGCTATCGTTGCCGGCACTGCCATTGTCGCCGCCCGCGTTCCGACGCTCGACGCGAAGCCCGCCGCCACCCCGAGCACCGTCGAGCCGAGCAACCGCTGGCTCGAGGGACTCAAGGCGAAGCACCGTCAGTTCTTCGACGCCCCGGCGCCCGCCGGCGGAATCCCGCTCGTGCACGTGATGAACTACTACGACACGTACAACAAGGCGTTCGGCGTGAAGGACAACGACATCGATGCCGTGTTGACGTTCTACGGCGCGACGACGTTCCACGGTCTCAACGACGCGGCGTGGCAGAAGTATGCCCTCGGCGAGTTCCTCGAGATCAACGACCCGAGCGGCAAGCCGGCGACGGCGAACCCGTGGCGTGCGGTGCCGGTGGTTCTCGGCATGGAGCTGCCCTCGGCCAGCATCGAGGCGCTGCAGAAGCGCGGGGCGACGATGATCATCTGCAACAATGCGCTCCAGATCTTCTCGAGTCTCCTCGCGAAGAAGCGTGGCCTCGACGCTGCGACGGTGTACACGGACCTCAAGGCGAACATCCTCCCGGGCGTCGAGCTCGTGCCAGGCATGGTCGTGGCCGTCGAGCAGGCCCAGCGCGCCGGGCTGGCGTACCACCGCCAGTAGATCGGGGTCGGGTTTCTTGAAACTCGTTTAGATCGGGGTCGGGTTTCTTGAAACTCGTTTCAAGAAACCCGGCCCGTTGAAGGTTGAGGGGAACTGCTCATCGGGACGTTGGCCCGTGGCGGTTCCCCCTTTTTCTATCAAGCGGATCCGACGGATCATCCGCATAGCCTCACGTGATGCCGGGCCGGCGGCAAATGGTACGCAGGCGCGATGAGGCATGGGGTAAGCGGTGCGGCACGGGCCGGCGTTCCTACGATGAAACTCGGAACTGCTCACTATTGCGCCGCTCGTGGACGGGCGTGATTCTCAGAGTCACGCCCGCCGTCGTTCCTCCCACCCGTCTTCATCACCCATGCGTTTTCCAGTCGCCACCCTCGTGGGCTGCCTAACGTGGTCGCTCGCCGCGTCGACCAGTGCCGCCCAGGCGCCGGCACTACCGGACAGCACGCGACTCGCGATCAACCGCGTCTTCTCCAGCACCGCGAACGACGCGCCGGGATGCGCGGTCGGGGTCAGTCGAAAGGGCGCCGTGGTCTTCGAGAATGGCTACGGGATGGCGAACCTCGAGACCGGCACGCCGATCACGCCGGCATCGATCTTCCACGTCGCGTCGGTGTCGAAGCAATTCACGGCGATGGCCGTGGCGCTGCTCGCGCGCGACGGCAAGCTCTCGCTCGACGACGACATTCGAAAGCACGTCCCGGAAGTGCCGGACTACGGTCACACGATCACGATCCGGCATCTGCTGCATCACACGAGCGGGCTCCGCGACCAGTGGGACCTGCTGATCATGTCGCGCGGGCGCTTCGAGGAGAACCGCATCACCGAAGGCGATGTGCTCGAGATCGTCGCCCGACAGAAAGCACTCAACTTCGTGCCTGGCGCCGAGTACTCGTACAGCAACACCGGATACACGCTCGCCGCCGTGATCGTGAAGCGCGTGAGCGGCAAGTCGCTGCGGGAGTTCGCCGACGAGCGGATCTTCCGCCCGCTCGGGATGAGCCAGACGCACTTCCACGACGACTTCACGATGGTCGTTCCCGGGCGCACGTCGGCCTATGCGCGCACCCCGAACGGCCGGTGGCGCGTCAGCGTTCCGAACTATGACACGTACGGTGCGACGAGCCTGTTCAGCACCGTCGGCGACCTGCTCAAGTGGGAAGCGAACTTCACGTCGCGCAAGGTCGGCGACGAGGCCCTGTTCCGCGAGATGAACGCCAGCGCGACGCTCACGAACGGCGACTCGACCCTCTACGGGCTTGGCCGCGTGACCGAGAACTTCCGAGGCGTCAGGCTCGTTGGCCATTCGGGCGGCGACGCCGGCTACGCAACGTACGTCGGTCAGTTCCCCGAGCACGAGCTGGCGGTCGCGGTGTTCTGCAATGGCGGCAACAACCCGTCGTTACTCGCGCGTCAGGTCGCCGAGGTGTTCCTGACCGGGAAGCTCGCGGCGGTGGATCCACCGGTGCAGCCGAAGGTCACGCTCACGGCCGAGCAGCTGAAGCCACTCGCCGGCGTCTACGCGAGCTCGATGAACGGTTCCGTGGTCTTCATCAACGTGCGCGGCAACGCTCTCGCGCTCGGGCGGACGCCGGGCCCGGCGCTGGTCCCCATCGCCGAACGACGGTTCCGCGTCGAAGGTGGCGGGCCGGCGGAGTACGAGTTCCGGCCCGACGGGACGCTGCTGTTGCATCAGCGGCAATCGCCGCCGCAGAGTCCTCTCGTGCTCACGCGTCACGAGCCCTCGCGCCTGACGCCGGCGGACCTGCGGGCCTACGCGGGCACGTACCACAGCGAGGAGCTCGGCGCGACGTACACGGTCAGCGTCGTGGACAGCACGCTCGTGTTGAAGACGCGCGGCGGATCGGACCGGGTCGTTCGAACGGCGTTCGGTGACACCTTCGTCGGGCCGTGGGCCGTGACGTTCACCCGGAGCCGCGGGCGGATCGACGGCATGATGCTGACGAGCGGACGGACCCGCAAGGTCAGGTTCGAGCGTGCGCGTTAGGCGGCCGGGTCGGGTCGATCCGGGCGCGGCGCTCTCCCACTGCATGACGCGGCGAGGACGCGCGTGGCGCGACGGCTGAGCGCCGGGATGCTGCTCGGTGCCTTGGCGTGTGGCCCGGCCGCCGTCCCGCGCGAGGAGACCGCGGAAAGCCGCCGGGACTCGTTAGGCACGAGCGCGGTCTTCCTCTTCGGCGATGAGTTCTCGGGCCCGGCCGTCGATCGCACGAAATGGACGGTGTACACTGGAGCGGTCTACAACTCCGAGCTTCAGGAGTACGTGGACGACTCGATCAACGTCCATATCGCCCGCGGCACCGAGGCCGCCGGGGCGAGCGATGGCGCGTTGGCGATCACCGCGCGACGTCGCGCAGGCGCACCGGGTCGCCCCGGCCGCGCGGAGTTCACGTCGGCGCGTCTTCATGGGCGCGAGCTGTACCGGTTCGGAACCGTCGCGGCGCGAATCAAGCTTCCAGCGGGCGCCGGTCTCTGGCCCGCCTTCTGGCTCCTCGGCGCGGGCGACTGGCCCGCGCACGGCGAGATCGACGTGATGGAGAACGTCGGCGATCCCACCTGGGTCAGTGCCGCCCTGCACGGCCCGGGCTACTCGGGCAACACGCCGCTCACGCAACGGTGGACGTTGCCGGGCCCGGACGTCACGGCATGGCACGAGTATGCGGTGACGTGGACCGCGGACAGCGTCGTGTTTCGCGTCGATGACGCGACGATCTATCGCGTCACTCGCGCGCAGATCGCCGCCCACGGTTCACCGGCGGCGCTCGACAGCGCGAAGTACGTGGTGCTCAACCTGGCGTTAGGCGGTGAGTATCCGTCCGCGGTGAACGGCGCCCGCACCCCGCGCCTCGGTCTTCCCGGCTCCACGCTGCCGATCATCGAGGGCGGCGAGGCCAGGATGCTCGTGGACTGGGTCCGCTGGACCAAGTAGCCATTCCGACCGCTGGCGAGGAATCGCGATCGTCCTGGTAGCGGGGTTCAGCAGTTACAGCGGCGCTGGCCTTGCAGTGAAGCAGGGTCATGCCTGGGCCGCTTTCTCGCGAGCGTATGCGGAGGCCGATCGAGTACACCGATCGGAACGGCCGGTTGTGGCACGTGACGCAGATCGCGGAGCTCAAGGTCGTGTCGCCGGCGATCGACGGGCCGAATCGGTGCCTCGTGATCCAGTTCGAGCGCGAAGGTGAAGCGCGGTTCGCACGTTGGCTTGGCGACACCGCCGGCTGGCGCGGGCAGCAGACACTTCATCGCCTGTTCGCCAGCACCTTCCCCTGAGGCGCCCGCGTTAGGCAGTCGATTGTGATGCCCGTCACGGCGCGTTTCCCACCGTCGCCGACACCGCGCCCGCACGAAAAGCCAACGAGGACCGCTGTCGCTGGCCTGTCGCTTGCGCCTCGCGGACGCTCGAATCACGCATCGTGCGATGGCCTGTCGCGGACGCGATGGGCGTGAGACGAACGCAACCAGCGGAGGACCCATGCGTGCGATCCGAACGACCGTAATCGCGTCAGCGACCGTGCTGATGGGTTTGCCCATCTCCACCGGCGCCGCGCAGGTCCGCGTCACGACGTCTACGGGTGACGTCTCGATCTACACCGAGAAGAACCTCGTGGACCGCCTGATCGTCGTCGATTCCGTCGAGCTCGAAATGGCCGAGCTTGCGGCCAAGCGAACGCAGAACACGGCCGTGCGCGACTACGCGAACATGCTCATCAGCGATCATCGCGGTCATCTCGAGTCTCTGCGGAAGATCGCGTCCGAAGACGATGTCGGTCGCCAGGCGAGCGCGTCCGACACCGCCGGCGCGGTCGCGATCCGCTCACTGACGAGTCTGGCCCAGATGTCCGCCGACTCCGGATTCGACAAGGCGTTCATCCGGGAACAGATCCGTCTGCACAATCAGGAGATCATCGCGCTCAAGATGTTCGGCGGCGCGGCGAAGGACGACGACCTGAAAGACGAGGTGAAGCGTACGATGCCAGTGCTCGAGCGTCATCTTGCGCGCGCACGCGAGGTCGCGGCACAGATCGGAGTGCCCATCGATTCAGCCGGCACGACTCCCCAGCCTACGACGACTTCCAAACCGCCGCGCTGAACCGTTCCTCGCGCCCAAGGCCGTACGCCTACAGCGCTCTGCCAGACGGCGCCGGTGCCGGTGGTCAGTCGTGAGTAATCAGCTGAACGGTCGTCAGCGGTCAGGATTCAGTGAGTCAGGTATCAGTGGATTCCGAACGGGGTCGTCTGATAACCGGCCACTGAAGCCCTGATGGCTGATGACTGCCTGGCTGAAACCGATGACCCGGAACTGACGCCGCTCCTGAGCGAGGGCCATCCGCGTTCATCAGATCTCGGCTACCGCCGCCGATGGGTCGGTGGGCTTCCGCACGTGCGGTCTCGATGAGCTTGCCACTGTTCGCCAAGTTATTCGGCGAAACCAGCCCCGGGACCTCGATTGCGACTCCAGTCCGGCCGGCGCGCCAGCACGACACGCGGCCTAACGATCGCTGCCTTCGCGCTCGTGGCCGCGTGCAACGAGCCGCCTAACGTGGCAGAGGTGTGGGTGACGACGGGCGATCAGTCGAAGCTGCTTGCTCGCGAACCCGACGCGCCCATCTCGGCGGCAACCACCGATACCGCGTTCGGTACCGCGTACATCGACGTCGACGCGACGACCGCCCACCAGGAAATCGTCGGCTTCGGCGCGTCGATCACCGACGCCTCGGCGTGGCTGATTCAGACGAAGCTGTCAGCTGCCCAGCGCGACTCGCTGCTCCGTGACCTGTTCGGCCGCACGCCGGGCATCGGCCTGAGCTTCACGCGCCTCACGATCGGTGCGTCCGACTTCTCGCGCGCGCACTACACGCTGGACGATGTCCCCGCCGGCGAGACCGACCCGGCGCTCACGCGCTTCTCCATCGAAGCGAATCGCGCCGATCTTCTTCCGGTCGTCACGCAGGCACGCGCGATCAATCCGGCGCTCTCCGTGATGGCCTCGCCATGGAGCGCACCGGCATGGATGAAGTCGTCCCGGAGCCTCTACAAGGGCACGCTGCGCCTCGACGCCTACCCTGCGTTCGCCGAGTATCTTCGCCGATATGTAGAAGCGTACGCGGCCGAAGGCGTGCCCATCGTCGCGATCACCGTTCAGAACGAGCCGCACCACGAGCCGGACGACTATCCCGGCATGCGCCTGACGCCGGCGCAGCGCGCCGACTTCTACAGGAACCATCTCGGTCCGCTGTTCGCTCGGACCGCCACACGCACGCAGATTCTCGACTGGGACCACAACTGGGACGAGCCCGGGTCTCCGCTCGCCGTCCTCGCCGATACCGCGGCCCGCAAGTGGGTCGCGGGCATCGCCTGGCACTGCTATGCCGGCGACGTCACAGCGCAGACGACCGTCCATGACGCGCACCCCGACAAGGACGCGTACTTCACCGAGTGTTCCGGTGGCGCGTGGGCACCCGTGTGGGGAGACAACCTGAAGTGGATCACGCGCACGTTGATCATCGGCTCGACGCGAGGGTGGGCCAGGGGCGTGCTGCTCTGGAATCTCGCGCTCGACGAGGCGCACGGGCCCCACCTCGGCGGGTGCGGCAACTGCCGCGGCGTCGTGACGATCGACTCTCGGACGGGGGCGGTGACGCGCAACGTCGAGTACTACGCGCTCGCACATGCGAGCCGGTTCGTCGTCCCCGGCGCGCGGAGGATCGCGTCGACCCGAGCCGCCGAGGGAGTCGAGAGCGTCGCCTTTCTGAACCCGGATGGCTCGAAGGCGCTCGTCGTCGTGAACACCGCGAGTGCCGCACGAGACGTCGCCGTGCGCGATGGAGCTCGTTCGTTCCGTTCCGCGATGCCAGCCGGCGCCGTCGCGACGTTCGTCTGGCGTTAGGCGGGGGGACGCCCTGGCGGTGGGCCGCGACGCCCTCCCGGCCCACCAGGTCCGCCACCACGATCGGCTTTGCCGACCTCCGCGTCGGAGAGGTCGAGCCCGATCTCGAACGTCGCCGCATACCCGGCGTTCAGCGGGTCGAGGGCGAGCATCAACTGACTCCCGCCATTCTGGAAGATCCCGTCATTCGCGTTCCGCGTGTCGCGCTCGCCTTTCTCCGCGTACGGCGCCTGCGTGAACACGCGGTCGCTCGTCGCCTCTTCGACGAACAGCTGCGACGTGAACTCGTATACACACCCTTCGCATCGCAGTGCCAGACGTCCACCATCGCGCCCTCGAGTGGAGTGCACTGGCCATTGCTCACTTGGACGACGTTGAACGCGAGCGCGAGCGGAACGCCCTCGCGGAACGCACCGGTCGTGGGCTCCACTCTGAGCTCGGAACGATCGAGCTGCTTGTCCACGAAGTACGGCCCGACGGTCATCTCCGGCCGCACGACACACCCGGGCGCCTTCGTGGTGACGCGACCGACAGGGACGCCGGACGTCGCAGGGGGCGTGCTGAAAACTGACGACTGTCTACTGAATACTGACGACTCTTTACCGGTCACGCTCGGATGTCGAGCCGGCATGGCGCGACGCACGCCGCATGACTGGCGCCGTCAGTCCTTGACGGCGACCGGCACCGACCAGACGGCGTCCGCCCAGGCAACCGTCAACGCGCCGTCCTGTACGCCCAGCGTTAGGCGCTCCGTTACCTGCGGGCTGCTGCGCCGCGTGAGCGCGACTCGCGCCAGGTCGTGCGCCGGGTTGTAGCTCGTGCCGAACACGTTCACGAGACGGCTCACGATGAGCTTCGGCGCCGTTTCCGACGGAAGCATCCAGAGCGTGTAGCGACCCGCGGGCACCGTCGCACCGCCGATCACGAGGTCGGCGTCGGACGTGAAATGCGTCGCCACGTCGGCGCCGAGTCGCCACACACGATCCCAGGGAACGATATCGCCCCAGATGCGACGCCCACGAACCGACGGACGTGAGTAGTCGAACGTCAGGTGCGCGCTGCCAACCATTGCCTTGGCCGAGTCGCGTGGCGACAAGGCCCCGAACCCTTGCTTCCGTTGCTCTGCGTCACTCCACGCCTTCGCAATCGGTTCGAGGTTCACATCCGCGAGTCGCTCGACCCGGTAGCGATACGTCGTGCCGGTCCAATCCGATCGAACGAGTCGCCCCTCGCCGTCGAACCTGTAACCGCTCTTCGCGACGCCGAAGTAGCTGAGCTCCGCCGAGTCGCTGCCGACGACCCACGCTCGAGTTTTTGCGGGTGCGGGCTGCATGGCCACGAGCGCGAGCTGGTACAGCGACGTGTCCGCAGCACTCCCGGCGGCGAGGCGCCGGCGCAGCGCGGCGAAACTCCACTCGTACGACAGATACGACACGCCGACGTACGGCAGACCCGGCGATGGGAACGCGCCATTCGGGGCGTAGATCCGCTGGGTCTCGGCCTGCCCGTTTCGATACGCCGTGCGCACGATCGTGTCGCGCGCGAACTCCATCGATCCGGTCACGCCGTTCAGCATCGGATTGCCCGCGGCGTCGACGACGTTCGTCTCGTACCGCGTCGGCTTGCCGGCGTCGTCGACCGTCATCGTCCAGCGAACGGCCCGATAGGTCGGGGTGCGCTGGAGCACAGTCCCGCTGAACCGGTTGCCGGTCCGCTCGAACCGTTCAATGTGCACGGTGTCGGCCCCGAGCCGAGCGATGAAGCCACCTCGAGTGGTCTGCGCACCGGCGAGGCTCGAAGACACCAGTCCGACACACGCGACGAACAGTCGGCGACGAGACGGCATGAGCACGGTCAGCCTCCGGAGTGCGCAGTCGAATTCAGCGGGCTAGGGCGGATGGCGCCATCCTGAATTCGCCTCGGGAGGCTCCCGGAAACAACAGAGCGATGATGAAACGAGCGATTCCCAGCACCAGTCGGCTTTGGGGACAGACGACAAAAAAAAGGCCCCCATTACGGGGGCCCGTTCCGCCGTCGATTCCGCCGCTCCGTTCGCCGGCGGGGAGTTGCAGGCGCCGTGCGTTCGACGAATGGTCGTATTGGACGGGCGCTCAGGAACAGCGCCTCGATGATCTCGGGACACGTCCATCCCAGCGGGCCGCAGCGAGCGAATCGCTGCTCCCGCATCGAATCTTCACTCGTGAACCTCAGGACCAGCCTCGGCGACGGCCCATCCATCGACGGGACCACCGTCTCCAGTCGTGCTACCTCCTCTGCCACCCAACGTCGACCGCCTGGTTCCGTGTATCGGGCCGCGAATGCGCGGCGATTGGTCTCGTCCATGGCTCGCGGGTGAGAACGACTTTCCGTAAGAGCAAGGAGTGGTCCCGTTCGTGTCTGCGAGCAAGCCCGGTTTCAGGATCGTGACGGTCTCGTGGTTGTGGCGCTTCTGGGGTCCTCCATCGCGTCTGGTTCAGTCATCGCGCGGACGAGTCCGGATGACGGAGAGGTCCTCGCGGGCGTCCCGCTCCGCGAAGCTCAGCTTGGTTTTGACGACGTCCCGGATGAGTTGAGCGAAACCGGCGTCGGAGAGATCACCGCGCACCGTATTCAGGCGCGTGAGAATCTCGGACACCATGGTCTCATCGGCCCCAACTTCCCGTGCTATGCGTTCAGCGTTGAGCTCGCCCATTCCACGTAAGCCTCGTGACTTGACCATGAAAAGTGAGACACGTGGTGGTGCGGCTGCTGTGATCTAGGCGACAAACCCGACGGTATTGTCGAACTCAGCAGTAAGGAGCGACGATTCCTGCCCTCGCGAACCGACCTCCGCCGATTATTCGGACCGGATTGCCAACAGTGGATCCGCTCGCGTGGCCCGGAGCGCTGGGATCAGCGTCGCGAGGAGGCCCACTACCATTAGAATCCCGGTCGTCATCGCCCACGTCCCCCGGTCGAGTGGGCTCACGCCATAGAGCATCGCCGACAGCAATCGGGTAGTCGCAATCGCCCCAACCAACCCGAGCGCGATCCCGAGCGCGATCAGCGACAACCCTTCACGCGTGATCAGGGCCAGGGTGTTTCCGGCCGTGCTCCCAAGCGCGCTGCGAATGCCAAACTCGCGAGTCCGTTGCGCGACTGCGTAGCTCAGCACCCCGTAAATGCCGGCGATGGCAAGTACGACGGCCACCGCGGCGAACGTTCCGAGCATGGTGAGATAGAACCGCGCGCGTCCGGTGCTCTGCGCCATCACCTGTGGCATGCTGCGGACGTCGGTAATTGCGACCTGTTGGTCCACCGACCGAAGTGCCGCGCGAACCGGCGATGTCAGGGCGAGCGGATCTCCGCTGCGGCCGCGAATCATCAGCGCGAAGCCCGAGCTGCCGCCGCCGGCCTGCGCGTACGGCCGGTAGACTTCCGCCCGCGGTTCCTCGACAGGGCCGAAGTTCCTGATATCGCTGACGACGCCGACGATCGTCGTGAACGTCGTGTCGCTGGTGTGGATGCGCGCGCCGAGTGGGTCCTTGCCCTGAAAGTCGCGACGCACGAGCGCTTCGTTCACGACGACGACGGGCGGCGACTGGGGCCCGTCCTGCGCTCCGATGAGCCGCCCCGCGACGAGCTTCTGCTGTGTGACAGCGAAAAACTCCGGAGTCGCGACGCGGTTCTCCGTGATCGGAAGGCGCGCTGGGTCGGTACCTGGCTGCCCCTCGTACCGGATGGTGAAGTTCCAGCCCCAGTTGTCGTAGGGGATGAGCGAGATCGCGGCCGCCGCCTCCACGCCCGGCACCTCGCGAATCTTCTGAAGCGCCGGCTCCAGAAACCGCTGCACCGAGCTCCCATCCGGGTAGCGCTCGGGCGAGATCGTGGTGTGGAGTGTGAGAATCTGGTCGGGGACGAACCCCGGGTCCTTCGAGACGAGCTGTGCGAACCCCCTGAGCACGAGCCCCGCGCCAACCAGCAGCACGAGTGACAGGGCGACCTCGGCGACGACGAGCGTGCGCAGCACGCGATGGTGCGCTCGGCTCGTTCCTCCACCGCGGCCGTCGCGCAACGCGTCTTGCGGATCGACGGCGGCACTGCGCCACGCCGGCAGCCCGCCACAGAGCACAGCGACCAGCACGGCGAGTACGATCGCGAACGCGATCACGCGCATGTCCACCGAGAGTCCCACGAGCTGCGGCAGGCGTGCGGCCGCGATCGCGCCGATGGTGCGGACCCCGGCCCAGGCGAGACCGAGACCGACCAGGAGGCCGAGAATGGTGATCACGAAGCTCTCGCTCAGCACCGGACGCATGAGCTGCTGCCGGCTCCCGCCTAACGCTGATCGAATGGCGAGCTCACGGCGCCGCTGCACGGCGCGAGCGAGTAACAGGCTCGCGACGTTCGTGGCGGCTATGAGCAGTACCATGCATACCGCGCCGAAGAGGAGCAGCAGCGGTCTGCGCACGGAGCGCACGCCCTCGCCGACGAGTGACAGCGCTCGTACCTGCTCGCCCCTGAGCTGGGGGTTCGCGGTTACGATACCGTCGAACAACCGCACGAGCTCGGCGTGCGCGGATTGCATCGTCGCGCTCGGCGCCAGTCTGCCTAACGCAAGCAGATAGCTGCTGCGCCGCTGGGCGAGCTCGCTCGGCGAGAAGCGCATCGGCACCCAGATCTGCGATCGGATCACCTGCGCGCCGTGCGGGATCGCGAGCTCGCGTGAGGCAATGCCCACGACGGTATACGACTGGCCGTCGAGCCGAACCTGCTTGCCAACGACCGTCGGGTCGCTCCCGAACCGCTCGTTCCACAGCTCCTCTCCCATCACCAACACCTGCGGGGCGTCCGGCCGGTCGTCGGCTTCATTCAGCAACCGCCCGCGCAACGCCGGAGCGCCGAGCATCGGGAAGAGATTGCCGGTGACACGCTTCGTGGTCACCTGAATCGCTTCGTCGGTGAGCTGGAGCAGGTTCGTGGTCGGCGTCATCGCCGCGAGCGCGTCGAGCTGACGCACGTCGCGGGCGAGGTCGGAGTAGTTCGGGGGCGAGAACGGCCCGGTGTCGAAGTGGGGCGTCGTTCGATAGACCGTCACGAGCCGGTCAGGATCCCGAAACGGGAGCGGCTGCAGCAGCGCCCGACTGATCGCGCTGGAGATCGCGGCGGTAGCTCCGATGCCGAGCGCGATGCACAGGATCGCGGAGCCGGAAACGAGCGGCGCGCGACGGAGTGCGCGCGCGGCGCTGACGAGCTCGGTGACAATGGTGGACATGTGCGCGGCGTGGTCCTCGAGAAAGGGGCACCGATGCGAGAAGCGCCCGTCGGGCCGGCGACGAGCGCCCCGTTGGACAGTCCGTTTTCGACGGCGGTTTGATGCGTTGTGACGAACCGCTGGTGGCATTCCGAGCGCCTTCGCTCGGAATGGGCGAGAGGTTTGACAAACGTTCCGTGAGGATTCTCGCGCCCTGGGTTGGCGCGACTAAGTAGACGCGGTGCGCGAACCAAACCGGACGCGGAAGACGCAGCCCGGGCCGTCAGGCGTGGCTCGGCGGCTTCCGTGTCCCGCTGGTTCGGCGCACCGTCAGGGTGGTCGCCGGATCCGTGGTCGCATCGAGCGTGATTTGCGGCAACCGCACCGGTCAGCGACGGGATGTGTGCACGGCGAAGTCGAACACGTCCGGCCGGCTATAGTGACCCGCCACATCGAGTGACATCGACTCTTCTCTCGTTAGGCCCGGGTCCAGGTCGGCCACCAGCAGGGCAGGCGATTCGAACACCGGATCGACCACGTAGCAGCCGTTCGGCCCAATGATCGCGCTGCCGCCGCGGATCACGAACTGGTCCGGCGACGCCACGATCGCCGGATGGGCCTCGAGCTCGCTCGGCAGAGCGGCCGCCCGCATGAGGGAACCCGCCGCGAGCACATAGCATCGTCCCTCGAACGCGTAGTGGCGACTCGCGACCTGAAGCATGTCCTTCACCGTCGGCCACGCGGCTACGTGGATGTCCTCGCCTGACTCGTGCAGCGCCTGACGCGCGAGCGGCATCCAGTGCTCCCAGCATACGAGTCCTCCGACGCGCACGTGTCCACCGCCCGCGGGCACGTCGACCGCACGCAGCCCATGCCCGTCACCCGGCCCCCACACCAGCCGCTCGGTAAACGTCGGAACGAGCTTCCTGTGATGGTTGAGCAGTGAGCCGTCGGGACCGTAGGTCAGCAGCGTGTTGAAGAGGGTCCCACGCCCAGGACCGCGCTCGACGCGTTCGACGACGCCAACCACGATGCCGACGCGATGACGCCGCGCGATCGCCGCGAGTGCGTCGCCCGACGCGCCGCCGACGACTACGCTCTGCTCGGCCATCCGTCGAAAGACCGCCTTCACCGGCGGGTAATCCCAGAGCCCAGCATCGCGACAGACGTCGAGCCAGATGGGGTAGCCGGGCAGCCATGTCTCCGGAAACACGACGAGCGCCGCGCCCGCGCGCGCGGCTTCGGCCGCCCTCGACTCGGTGAGTGCGAGGCCATGCTCGAGGTCGGCGGCTACCTCGTCCTGTGCGATTGCTACTCGTATGGTAGGTCGGCTCATAGCGCTCGAATCTGTCGACTCGGCTGTCCGGGCGGGACCCAACACTTCACGCAACCGTTCCGAAACAACCGGTGTCCTATAGACGTTCGATACGAAAGCATGCACGTTCATATCGAGTGTCTATACGTGGCCGTTCAGGCCATCATAACCATGGAGCGATCGATGGCCCCGCTCACGCGACTGCGTGCGCTCTGGCGCAACCTGTTCACGAAGCAGCGTGCCGAGCGTGAGCTCGACGAGGAGCTGCGGTCGTACGCGGCGCTGCTGGCCGATGAGATGCACCGCGGTGGCGCCAGCAGCGGCGACGCACGCCGGCTCGCGCTCGCCGAGCTCGGTGGGGTCGAGCGGGTGAAGGATGACGTGCGCGATGTGCGCAGCGGTGCGCTCGTCGAGACCATGCTGCAAGACGTTCGGTACGCAGCACGCGCACTCGTCAGGCGGCCGTCGTTCACGATCGTCGCGGTGTCGGCCCTCGCGCTCGGCATCGGTGCGACGACGGCGATCTTCAGCGTCGTGAATGGCGTATTGCTGCGGCCGTTGCCGTACGTCGAACCCGACCGGCTCGTCGCGCTGCTCCACAACTCGAGCGATCCGGTCGCGCCCGCGAACTACCTCGACTGGAGGCGACTGAACACCGTGTTTTCGTCGGTCGGCGCCGCAGAGTATTGGGGGGGCAACGTCGTCGGCGACGTGGCCGAGCGTGTTCAGGGCCTGCGGGTCACGTCGGACATCCTGCGCATGACCGGCGTCGCGCCAATTCTTGGTCGCACGCTGTTGCCCGAAGACGAGACCGAGGGTGCCGAGCGTACCGCAGTGCTGGCGTGGGGCTACTGGCAGCGTCGGTTCGCAGGGAGCCCGCAGGTGCTCGACCAGCGCGTGACCGTGGATGGCACGTCGTACCGCATCGTCGGCGTGATGCCACCGGGGTTCGACTTCCCGATGTTCTGGGCGACGGGCGTGCAGATCTGGAGCCCGCTCACGTTCGGCGAGCGCGCGACGAGCCGACGCGGCTCGAGCCTCCGCGTGTTCGCCCGGCTCGCGCCTAACGTGACGATCGAGGCCGCCCGCTCACAGATGGCGTCGATCACGGGCAACCTCGATCGCGAGTTTCCCGGCACGAACCGCGATGTGACCGTCACGCCCCTCGAGACGATGGTCGTGGGGAACGTGAAGCCGGCGCTGATCGTGCTGCTCGTGGCCGTCGCGTTCGTGCTCCTCATCGCCTGCGCGAACGTCGCGCACATGCTGCTCGCGCGCGCATCCGCGCGGCACCGCGAGATCAACGTGCGTCTCGCGCTCGGCGCGAGTCGTCGCCGGCTGCTGCGGCAGCTGCTGACGGAGAGCGTCGTGCTTGGTCTTGCCGGTGGCATTGTCGGAGTCGTGCTGGCGAGGGTGGGACTCACGATGCTCCTCGGTCTCAGTGCGGGCAGCATCCCTCGAGCCGATAGCGTGTCGGTGGACACGGGCGTGCTGGTATTTACGGCGGTGGTCTCGCTCGCCACGGGGCTCGCGTTCGGATTGCTTCCGGCGTTGCGCGTGTCACGCATGGAAGTGGCGGACGCACTGCGCGATGGTGCGCGCGGATCGACGGAAGGCGTGCAACGGGGGCGGCTCCGGTCGATGCTCGTCGGGTCGGAGATCGCGCTGGCGCTCGTACTGCTCGCGGCTGCGGGGTTGGCCATGCGGAGCTTCACGGCGTTGCGGGCGATCGACCCGGGCTTCGAGCCCCGAGGCGTGTTGTCAGCGATGGTGACCGTGCGCGGTACGGCGGAGGAAGCTCCCGGGAGACGTACGGCCTTCTACACGTCGGTGCTCGACCGGATACGTCAGCTGCCAGGCGTCGAGTCGGCCAGCTACATCAACCATCTGCCGATCGGGGGGGACGTGTGGGGCCTTGGCTTCCGCGTCGAGGGCAGGCCGCCGCAACAGCCGGGAGAAGAGCTGCGGGCGGCGTATCGCGTGGTATTTCCCGGCTACTTCGAGACGATGCGTCTCCCGATTCTCCGCGGTCGCGGCATCGACGAGCGAGACCGATCCGGGTCGACTCCGGTTGTGGTCGTGAACGACTGGTTTGCGCGCCGGCACTGGCCTAACGGGGACGCCCTCGGGAAGCGCATCACGCTGGACTCCGGTGAGGATCCACTCTGGGTGACGGTCGTCGGCGTGTCGAAGAATGCCGTGCGGTCGGATTGGTCGGCGCCGCCGGAGGAGGAGCTGTTCCTCCCGTACCATCAGACGGCTCGCTACACCGAGGGCGAGGGCGGCCATGTGGCATACATGACGCTCGTCGCGCGCGCGACGTGCCCCCGGTTTCGCGACTGTGAGCCGGCGCGGCTCGCCTCGGCGGTGCGGGAGGTAGTCGGCTCGCTCAACCGTGCTGTGCCGGTGACGGAAGTCCAGCCGATGATGGCGGTCGTCGAGGGCGCCAACGCGCGGCCTCGGCTCACGCTCGTTCTGCTCGGAACGTTCGCGGCCGTCGCGCTCGTGCTGGCGGCCGTTGGGATCTACGGCGTGATCAGCTACGCGGTGTCCCGTCGCACGCACGAGATCGGCGTCAGGATGGCGCTGGGTGCGAGCCCTCGGAGCGTCGTCAGGCTCATCGTGGGGCAAGGGATGCTCGTCGTGTCGTTAGGCGCCGTGGCTGGCGTGGCGGGGGCGCTCGTCGTGACCCGGCTCATGACGAGCGTGGTGTATGGCGTGCGCGTGACGGATCCCCCGACGTACGTGACGGTGACGCTCCTGCTCGTCGGCGTCGCGCTGCTCGCGAGCTACATCCCGGCCCGGCGGGCGACCAAAGTCGATCCTCTCACCGCCATCCGGACCGAGTAGCGGGCGACCCGCAACCAGTGTCGAAAAACTGGTCACCTGCATCTCTTGCGCGCCCACGTCGCGCCGCGCGTCGTCAACGGTCAGTGTTGCACCGCCTCAGCGGTGAGATGGGTCACCCGGAGTTCAGGCGACGATCGCCGTGCCAATTGTGATCGAGATCGGGTGCGAGGGCTGCCTTGTATGGGGCCGCAGTCAACGTGAGGCGACTCCAATGATGGCATCTCTGTCGGTCATTTCGATCGCTTCGGTCGCGGCGGTGTCCGCCGCGGCCGGAGACAGCGTACGAGCGCGGACCGTCGCGGCGAACAGTCGCGTCGAGGTCATCGCGTCCACTGACTCGGCGACGTCGTCGAGCCCGACGGTCGTCACGGGCGCGGAGCTGTCGAGCCGCCTGCTCGCGACGGCGGTGCGTCACCTCGGGACGCGATACAAGTTCGGCGGCACACGCCCCGGCGCGTTCGACTGTTCCGGCTTCATTCGCTACGTGTTCGCGCGTCACGGCGTGGCGCTGCCGCGTACCGCGAGCGAGCAATCGACGGTCGGGCGAACCGTCGTGGGTGGTCTCGACTCGCTGCAGGCCGGCGACCTTCTCTTCTTCCGCACGCGACGTGGCCGCGCGGCGCACGTTGCCGTGTACGCGGGGAACGGGCGCATCATCCACGCGAGCTCCGGGAGCCGTCGCGTTCGCTACGACGATCTCAGCTCGGCGCGCGGGAAGTGGTTTGTGACGCACCTCACCGGTGTGAAGCGAGTGATGGAGACCGATCCACCGATGGAGCCCGGAGTCGAGACCGAGAACGGAGCAGCGTCCAGAGCAACAACGGCCGGGCCGCGCTCGGGTGGATAGGGCGCGCGGTCGCTCCTCTTGACTTCCGAGAGAAGGTATCCCACCTTCTGTCGAAAGCCGACAAGAGACCGGCGACACCCAACCCTCGTCCTCCCTGGCATGCAGCCCCCGTCGAGTGACGTCCTGCGCGGCACCCTCGATCTGCTCATCCTGAAAACGCTGACGCTCGAGCCGATGCACGGATGGGGCATCGGCCAGCGCATCCAGCAGCTTTCGCGCGGCGTGCTCGACGCGAATCAGGGCTCGCTCTACCCGGCCTTTCAGCGGCTGGAGCAGAAGGGCTGGATCGACAGCGAGTGGCGGACGACCGAAAACAACCGGCGTGCGAAGTACTACCGCCTGACGACGGCTGGCCGGCGCGCCGTGGGAACCGAGGCCGCGAGCTGGCGTCGCTACGTCGAAGCGGTCGAGTTCATCCTCCAGACGACCTAACGACACGACCGAGCTGGCACCGGCCAGCCCAGGTCCGCGGAGCGACCATGAGTGCGATCAAGGGCCTCGCCGCGCGGATGCGTGCGCTGCTGTTCCGGCGTGCCACCGAGCAGGCACTCGATGACGAGATCCGATTTCATCTCGAGCAGGAAGCCACGAAGAACGAAGCGCTGGGGATGTCGCCCGACGCGGCGCGTCGACAGGCGCTCGTTCAGTTCGGTGGGCTCGCGCAGGCGCGCGAAGCGCATCACGACGTGTACGCCGCACGGCCGGTGGAGGACGCCGTCGCCGACGCACGCTACACGCTCCGCACCATGCGCCGAACGCCGGCGCTCGCGATCGCCGCCGTGCTCACGCTCGCGCTCGGTGTCGGCGCGAACACCGCGATCTTCTCGGCCGTGAATGCGGTGGTGGTGCGGCCGCTTCCGTACCCGAACCCGCAGCAACTCTACATGGTGTGGGAGGAGAACCCCGAAAAGGGGTGGTACAAGGAGGTGGCCGCGCCGGCGAACATGCTCGACTGGCGAGAGCAGGTGGACGCGTTCGCCGACGTGATGGGGTATACCGACATGTTCGGAACGTCCACGCTGACGAAGGCCGGGGAGCCGGTCGTCGTCAAACCAGCGCTCACGACAGGCAACTTCTTCTCCGTGCTTGGCGCGCGACCGGCGTTAGGCCGGACGTTCACCGACGCCGAGACGTGGCGGACCGACCAGGCCGTAACGGTCCTGTCTCATCGGCTGTGGCGCGATCGATTCGGGAGCGACCGGAACGTCATCGGCCGGACGATCGAGCTGGATGGAAATCCGGTGCAGATCGTCGGGGTCATGCCCGACGGGTTTGCGTACCCGAGCGAAAGGATCGATCTCTGGCGGCCTTGGGGGTGGCTCCCCGTGAGTCGCGAGCAGACGTCGTTCCGCCGCGCGCATTTTCTGAGCGTCGTCGCCCGTCTGAAGCCAGGCGTGCCGGAGACTGTCGCGAATGCCCAGCTTCAGGCCGTCGCGGCGCGCCTCGAGCGCGACTACCCTGCGACGAACGTGCGCATGGGCGCCGGCATGACGCCGCTCCATGAGTTCCTCGTCGGTGACACCCGGTTGCCGTTGTTGATCCTGCTCGGCGCTGTGGGCCTGTTGCTCCTCATCGCCTGCGCAAACGTGGGAAACCTGATGCTCGTGAAGGCGGCGGGGCGCGAGCGCGAGGCGGCGTTGCGGCTCGCGCTCGGCGCCGGCCGAAGTCGCCTCGTGCGCCAGGCCCTCACCGAGAGCCTCGTCATGTCGCTCGCGGGCGGAGCGGCGGGTGTGGCGTTAGGCTGGTGGGGAACACGCGTCCTGCAGGCGTTGCAGCCGCCGGGCATGCTGCGCGTCTCGACGTTCGAGTTCGACTGGATGGTGCTCGCGTACGTGCTCGTCATCACGACGGTGAGCGGGCTCCTGTTCGGCATCGCGCCCGCGCTGTGGTCCAGCCGTCGCTCGCCCCAGGATGCGCTCAAGGAGGGCGGCCGCGGCGGCGAGAGCAGACGCATGCGTCGCTGGGGTGAGCGGCTCGTGGTCGCCGAGGTCGCGCTGGCGCTCGTGCTGAGCATCGGGGCTGGGCTGCTCGTGCGCAGCCTGCTTCAACTCCAGCATGTGGACCCCGGGTTCGATCCGAATGGCGTCCTGGCCGCGCGAATCTCGCTGCCGGACGGCCGGTACGACACGGACGAGAAGACGACGGCCTTCTTCGCGCGGCTCACCGAACGCATGCGGGGGATCCCCGGCGTCGAGGGCGTCGCGGGTGTCTCGCCACTCTCGCTGACGGGCACAGGGTACACGAGCGACTTCACGGTTGCGGGCTGGCCGGCGGGCACGTACGGCAGCGAGGTCACGCATCGTCGCGTGACGCCGGGCTACTTCCAGGTCATGCGCACGCCGCTCATCCGCGGGCGGGACTTCACGGCCAGCGACCGACCGGACGGACCGCAGGTCGTCATCATCAACGAGGCGTTCGCCCGCAAACATTTCCAGGGACAGGACCCGATCGGGCAGCGCATCGCGTTCGACCGGGTGCCTGACTCCACGTCCACGTGGAACACGATCATCGGCGTCGTGGGCAGCGAGCACCAGTCGAAGCTCAGCCTCGCGCCGGAGATCGAGGTGTTCGAGCCCACGACGCAATCGGCGACGGGCGGGCTTTCGCTCGTGATTCGCACCCCGGGCAACCCGGCGTCGTTAGGCCCCGCGGTCCGCCGCGTGGTGGCCGACCTGGACCCGGCACTTGCCCTGGAGTCGGTGCGGACCATGAACGATGTTCGGGCGGCGTCACTGGCGCGCGAGCGATTCCTCACGACCCTTCTCCTCGTGTTCGCTGGAGTCGGGCTCGCGCTCGCGATCGTCGGCGTGTACGGCGTAATGGCACAGATGGCCCGACGCCGAGTGCGGGAGATGGGAATCCGGCTCGCGCTCGGCGCTCAGGCGAACGACGTCCGCTGGCTCGTGGTGCGCAATGGGCTCAGGCTCGTCGTGTCGGGGCTCGCGATCGGCATCGTCGCGGCATTCCTGACGACGCGAACGATGCAGGCGCTGCTCTTCGGCGTCGCGCCGACGGATCCGCTGACGTTCGTAGCGGTGCCCGTGGTACTCATCGTCACCGCGGTCGTCGCGACGTGGGTTCCCGCGACGTTCGCGAGCCGAGCGGACCCGGCATCTGCGTTACGGTCGGAGTGATGGCGCCGGTGACGACGCCGGATGCCGTTACCTGCTGTCGCCGCTCTTGTTCGTAGGCGGCGTGATCGCCGGGAACTCGCCGCTGCGTCGCTCGATGTAGTCGAGCACGTCACGCTCGAACCCGAGCGCGAGCTTGAGCTTCCCCACGTCGCGCACGAGGCGGCGCGAGTAGTCGTGCGGAAGCTGGGCGCATACGTGCTCGAGCATCAGCACCGTCGCGCCGTCGACGCGGGCGTTAGGCGCCGCGCGGTCGCGCGAGGAAACCGAGGATGGCATGCGGGTCCCATGGTGAGGTCGTGCCAAACTATGCAGCCCAGTCCGGCAGAGCAAATATTTGCTGCGTCTAACGGACGATCCGTGTTGGACTTACGCAACGGCCGGGGCGTCGAGTATCGATCGCACCCGACGCGCGAGCTCGGCGGGCTCGTACGGCTTGGGCAGGAAACTCTCGTCGTCGCGCGCCTTCGACTCCCCGCGCGCGTCGAAGCTGTATCCGGAAACGAACAACGTGCGCAGTCCCGGATCGCGGAGGCGGAGCATCTGACTCAGCTCGCGGCCATTCAATCCTGGCATGACGACGTCCGAGACGAGCATCGCGATCGGTGCGGGGGCGGTCTCGAACACCTCGATGGCCTGCCCCGCATTGGCGGCCTCTAACACCCCGTACCCCGCCTCGACCAGCACCCGGCGAGCGACCGCGCGCACCTCATCTTCGTCCTCGACGAGCAGGATCGTCTCCGAGCCACGTTGAATCGCCGTCGTGTGCGGCGGGCCGTGCGGAATCGCGATGTGCGACGATCGCGGGAGGAACACCGTGAAGACCGAGCCCGCGCCCGGCGCAGTCTGCACCGTCACGAACCCGCCCGACTGATGCACGACCCCATGCACCGTCGCGAGCCCCAGTCCCGTCCCCCGGCCGACCGGCTTCGTCGTGAAGAACGGCTCGAAGATGCGTGACCTCGTCGGCTCGTCCATCCCGATCCCCGTGTCGCGCACGCGCACGGTGACGTAGGCGCCCGCGGGAATGCCGCGCGCGGAAGCCTCCGCCGGCGAGAGGTCCACGTCCGCCGTGGCGATCGTGAGCACGCCGCCGTTAGGCATCGCGTCGCGCGCGTTGACGACGAGGTTGACCAGCACCTGCTCGATCTGCCCGCGGTCGGCCGTCACGCGCGATACGGCCGTCGCGAGCTCCGTGACGAACGTGATGTCCTCGCCGATCACGCGGCGAAGCATGCGCTGCGCATCGGAAACGACTTCGTTCAGGTCGAGCACGGCCGGCGACAACACCTGCTTGCGGCTGAACGCGAGCAGCTGCCGCGTGAGCAGCGCCGCGCGCGACGCCGCGTTCGCCACCTGCTCCAGATCGGCGCGCAACGGCACCCCGTGCGGCAACTGCTGCAGCGCGAGCTCGATGTTGCCCTTGATGATCGTGAGGAGGTTGTTGAAGTCGTGGGCGATCCCGCCCGCGAGCTGGCCGACCGCCTCGATCTTCTGCGACTGCCTGAGCTGGTCCTCGAGATGCCGCTGCTCGGTGACGTCGATCGCGAGCACGAGCCGAGCGGGCCGGGGGCCGAAGACGAAGTCGCGCGAGACGATGTCGACGAGCAGGATCGATCCGTCCTTCCGCTGGTGACGATACGGGCCGGACCGCTTCGTGCGAACCTCGGGTGGCGCCGCCGCGCGCGCGAGCGCCAGCGGGATGTCCTCCGGTGGCCGGATGTCGGCGATCGACATCCGCTGAAACTCCTCGTGCGAGTAGCCGTACTGCCTAACGGCGGCGGCGTTCACGGCGAGGAACCTCAGCGTGTCGGCGTCGATGACGAGGAGCGGGATCGGGTTCTCCTCGAACAGGAGCCGGTGTCGCTCCTCGCTCTCCCGCACGGCCGCGTCGGCGCGCTGCTCCGCCAGCTTGCGCTCGGTGATGTCGATGTGGATGCCCGTCATGCGACGCGGCGTGCCGTCGGCGTTTCGCTCGACGACCTTGCCGCGCCCGAGGATCCACAGCCAGCCGCCCTGCTTCGTGCGGAAGCGATACTCGGCTTCGTACGCCGGGGTGCGACCGGCGACGTGCGCGTCGATCGCACGTTGCACGCC
>Ga0075430_100000592_pt1 | contig 27527 bp, 18 predicted proteins | sample RhiMetdeltSRZDD4_FD_75294 | JGI IMG/M metagenome (GOLD analysis project Ga0075430, IMG submission 75294) | Populus rhizosphere microbial communities from Tennessee, USA - Rhizosphere MetaG P. deltoides SRZDD4 | ecosystem: Host-associated > Plants > Roots > Rhizosphere > Soil | place: USA... | reverse complement strand
CTGCGTCTGTCACATCAGCCTGATTCGTAGCATTTTGTCCTATAGCTTGGTCAATAGCAGTGTCGTCTGCGTCTGTCACATCAGCCTGATTCGTAGCATTTTGTCCTATAGCTTGGTCAAGAGTGCCGCCACCTGATATTACTCCTTCATTGCTTGCAGCTTGGTTGATTATCTGGTCAACCTCCACAGCATTGGTTGTATTCGCATTCAATATATTAGTGGCACTTTGTTGAATGACTTGGTTCACGGTATTGTTATTTCCAGTGATGTATGCAATATTGTATGCGTTTTGTGTTATCGCGTTTTGCATAACGACAACGTTTTGTAAGTTAACAATCTGGTTATTCACTACCTGGACGAAATTGTTTACTGTGTTCTGAATTATTGTCTTGGTGGCGACACTTATATTGACATCGTCGTCTTCGTCGCCGTCATTTTCATCCGCACAAATAACGCCTATTGAAGCAGATCGTTCTTCATTGTCGTCAGTATTCGTGACAACTGACAGCCACGACATGCGGTCGTCAGGGTATGCTACTGGAAATGAATTGTATTCAATGATGTCTGATGACTGGAACATAGACATTGAGGATACGGCAAACTCATCTTCTTGGCAGTCAGCGAATAACACTGCTTGGTCGTTTGGTCCTATTCTAGATATACCTCCCCATCGGGGCGTGAATTCTATACCATTGACATCTCTATCTGATTCACTCAGGTTTTCTGTAGCGGCGTCTTGAGTATCCAAAATCTTTTGTTCTGCGTCTGTTAGTACCGTTGTCGCTGCTGTCTGTTGAACTGTTGTTAATGACCCTGCAAACAAAAATGCAGCAATAACCAGCGCTGACAATACTGAGCCAGTTCTTGCCAATGACGAATATGATGGTAGTTTATCAAATGTCATTTGTTACTAGCCCCTCCTTTTCCGCTTGTTTTTCCTCGTAGTTGTTGTTCTTCTTGATACAGTGTGCCTGATGTCATTGAGTTGCAGCTGTTTTCAGCAAATTCTTTTGTTGTCGATATCAAAGGTGCCATATTCATCATGGCCGTTGTTGATATCGTCGCCGGCATGGCGATCGTATAAGATAACATACCTCGAGTGACTTATGCTCGTAAATAAGCCGTTCTACATACCACTCTAGAACTTTTTTCATCATAGTCCTTATCCAGCATCGAAAAAGACAGCAAAGAATTATTCCCCCAAATAGTTTTTCACATAAAACCTTACCATTATTGCGGTTAATATCCTGTTATTATAGAAGTAACATCAGAGTCAATGGCTAAGACAATGGGAGGATCTAGTAATACATGGATAAACAAAAGAGGTTAGATATACATTCGAACATGCGCAGTTAGGGAAATTTGCAAATTTCGCATTTTGAGTATGTCTCCCCATCTAAGTGATTGAAATGTGTGCCACAGGATTTGCATGTATGATGAATATCATCAAAACCGTCATGCGTCACAAACTGGTTGCTTTCAAGCTGCTGACTCTTACATGCTATGCATCTGCAACTACACGATATCATCTGGTATCATCAGCGAGATATCTCGCTCTCTTCTCTACACTATTGCTTTAACAATCTTGCTATATATATATAATATAACCTAATCCATGGCAGGTATAGTCAGCTTGATGTCAGGAGCTGAATCAGGTTCCTCCCAGTCAAGTACATCTGGAATTATTTCGCCCAAGGGATCATAGCTATCAAATCGAGTCTTTTGCGGGGCTGATGCAACAAGGTGAACGCGGGTGCTGTTAGAAGCTGACATAGAGGATAGCATCCCAACTTCTATTGAGCCATCCTCTGTGAATATTCCTCGCACGCAGCCTACCAACTTGTTCAGCTCACCAATAGAGATTCTTTTACCTCCCATTACATACACCATTGCTCTTTTGATGGTACTTGCATCTGGTATAGTATCATATAGCATTGCAAGTGAGTCGCGCAGAGAAGATTCCGAGCTAGGTCTTGCTCTGCTTGTGCACAGCACGTTCATTGATGGTTTTATCATGCCAGATGACACTGACGCAATTACTTCAATTATTGCATTGTTTGTTATGGCAAAGCAATCATGCTGAGACAGCTCTGGATTATTGTCCAAAAATGCATCATTGTCCATCACTATTGTAGAATCAGAAACATCGCGCACTCTTCTTAAAGCGGTCCCAGCGCTGAAAATGCGATCGGTTTCATACTTGAAGGGCATAATTGCTATAGAGATTACCGAAATTCTCGAATCTTTTGCCATCTTGCATACAAGCGGCGCTATTGCGGTGCCTGCTCTGCCGGCTAAATTTGATACGACAATAACCGTTGAGTAGTCGTGCATTGCCTCAGCCATCTCATTTCGATGACCCTCTACAAATGAGCGTAACTTATAACAAGAAGGATTAACCCATTCACCAGAACGAACAAAAATAGCAGTGCACCTATCATTATTTGCCAAATCCTTCTTATCGTTGCTTATCATTAGGCATTTGCATTCAAGAGCCGCACTCGCTGCAGCTGCGATTTTACTCCCTACGCCGCCGATGCCCACCAGCAACATAGGATTTTTGATAGATAGATCTTCCTCCAAGATCCCCCAAGCTCCCCCGCACAGAGATACCGACGTCAAGTTAAAAAGCTTTGGTGATTAATCAAAAGCTAATCACAACCTAACAAACTTTAGCTTGTCACTAAATTACATTTGCCTTCAATGAAAAGTTGGAAAAATCAAAAATTTTTACATTCACAATATCACCAAGTAAAATTTGACGATCAGCAGCGTTTGCTGTTGAGGAAGATGTTGAGGAAGATATAACCACTGGTTTGTATGCATAGTTTCTTCCTTGCATAACTTTCCCAGTCTCATCAATTACTATTTCTCCCTGCCATTCCCGCCATATGGAGTTGCGCTTCTTTGCGATTCTCCTCGTAAGATCGTGCAGGTACTCTGACCTTTCCTTAGATACTTGAGAGCTAACCTTCATTTCCTTCCATCCAGATGCCACCGTCTTTGGCCTAGCAGCATAGCGTGAAATATTAACAAAGTCCGGCTGAGATCTCTCAAGTAAGTTAATAGTTTGTTTGAAATCATCCTCGGTTTCTGATGGAAATCCTACAATGATATCAGTTGAAATAGTCATCTCAGGGATTTTATCTCTAAACGCCTGCACTGTGTCTATAAATGTCTTGGAAGTGTGACCACGCTTCATCTTTCTCAATATTCTGTCGCTTCCGCTTTGTACAGGAATGTGGAGAAACTTGAAGAGTTTGTCGTTTTCACAGAACAAACTGACCATCCTATCTAGGATCGCAGGAAGATACATAGGATTCATCATTCCGACTCTTATCTTGAAGTTGCCTTCTATAGAGCAGCATGCCTGTAGAAGATCTACAAGGTTGGTGTCTATGTCTCTTCCATAGCATCCATTGTCGGTTGAGGAAAGCCAGACTTCTTTGCAACCACTTTTGATATCGGATTTGATCTCCCTTACGATATCGCCTATGCGGTAGCTTCGAAGCCGTCCTTTGGCAATTTTTGTTTGGCAAAAGGTGCACTCGCTCATGCATCCATTTGCTATCTCTACTATGCTGATCACAGGGTTAAGTCTGACCCTTGGAATATTGATCTTATCAAGTTGAGAGTCCTTAAGGGCTACCAGCCTGTCACCTGAAAGGGCGGACCTTACTGCATCAGGTGCTTTGTCAATAGAGTTGGGTCCAATAAGACTTGCCGATGAACTCGCTGATTCTATTTTTGATTTGTCTGCCTTTGGCAGGCAACCTGCAACAACGAGCGGCTTGCCCGATTTGACCATGGTCCTGATCCTACTCATCATCTTGTGCTCGGTTGTATCCTTAACAGAGCATGTGACAATCAGGTTGAGAGCACTCTCGCTCCTCTTGGTTGCAATTTCATAGCCAGCCTCCTTTAATATTCCCCCAATCATCTCAGAATCAGCCATGCTTGCCGAGCAACCATATGCTTCAATCCACACCTTGGGCTTAGACTTTGTCAGCAATGGAATTGTTTCTATGATTGATGGCTTGAGCGATACACTAAACATCGTAGAAGTCATTAAATCAGCTATCCTTAAAAATCATATGCCATTTCTATCAGGATGTTTCTAAGCTTGATAGCCTTCCAATCATTAGGAATGACAGTGAATTAGTGAGAAGAATATTCTCAGAAAGGGAAAGCGAGAGGAAGAGGTATGTGCACTTTTAATTGAATGCCACTTCCGCAAGAGTCATATCTACTTTTCCATTCTACTATTTCTTCTGCTGCTGACGATTGTGCAGCCAGATCTCAGTTAATACAGTAACATAATTGGTGACTATTGCACCAGACTCCATGCTGTCGCGGTTTTTCTCTAGATCATTTCCAAGTGCCATCATAAAAGGTTTGGGCACCTTCAAGTACTCACCCATAAAGATCAGTAGAGAATAGTACATTATTTTCATTATTTCGTTGTTATCAGCATCCTCGTCAATCTTCATACTTGACATCATATTTGAAACTACGAGAGACAGCTGCGGTGACAACAGCGCACGGTCTCCCTTGTCGACAAGCCTAATCGCACCCATGTAAAGCAAGTCCTCTAATGCAGAGGCAGTTTGCTCAAGGCGCTGATGGTCTTCTGACATTGCTAGATGTTCTTTGGTCGGTAAGCCTATTTTAGCTTGCTTACAACTGAACGATAGGTTGCCACATAACTAGGATCTACTATCCCCTGCAACACATACGGTTTGCCATCGGAAAGCCTAATATCCATTGCAACTGCACTGTATGGTATGTCGAACTGATCGATTTTGTCTTGCTCAGTTGTGTCAAAGAATTTTGTACACTTTCCGCGTTCGTAGCAAGAAAAGCCATATATCCTCTCAACTCGTCTGTAGCCGAAGCCTGCTGCCCTTCCGCCTGCGGAACCCGTTGATTCTTCTACCAATAGAATGAAAATATCGTTTTTTATTTGCTTGTCCAAGAAAACATCATTCTCTGCTACAACGATCTTGCGCTGGGGAAGCTGTAATATGGTATCAATTGAATCTGACATTTATACATCAAGGCAAACTAAGGAATAAGAATTGTCTGTCGAGCTCTTTATCTATTCAGTTTTTGACTCCCGCAATGAATGGCAGAGCTTTTGTGATAAATATATATATATAATATCTACAAATCGCATGATCTATTATGGTCAAGACTGCTTCATCACCTCAGGTTCTCAGTTCAGGTAGTAAGGCACCGGATTTTACACTAAAAGGTGTGGATAATATAATGCACTCATTACAGGATTACAAGAGCAGGACAACACTTGTTGTCTTCATTTGCAATCACTGTCCCTACGTCAAAGCAAGGATTGGTGACATTGTGGATTTGCAAAACAGATTCAATACATCAGAGCTTCAGGTTATTGGCATCAATAGCAATGATCCAAACTACGAAGGCGAGGGCTTTGATAACATGCTTATATTTGCAAATGAGCACAAACTCAATTTTCCCTATCTAATAGACGAAAGCCAAGATGTTGCGAGGGCATATGGCGCAGTGTGCACTCCAGACCCATTCCTATTTGATGCAGATCATAGGTTGGTATTCCACGGTAGGATAAACGATGCACTTGAGCCAGAGGCTAGGCCTACAGTACCGGTTATGGAGAGCAATATTCGCAAGCTGCTAAGAGGAGAAAAGATAGAGAAGGACTTTGAGCCTTCTATTGGCTGCTCAATAAAGTGGAAGAACTAGATGGCTAGCCGTACTGATAGATCACCCCTTTTTCTCCTCTTGGGTGGTGCCACTCTGTTTCCTTGGCACAGGTTCCACACTCGATGCAGGCTTCATGCTGAAGCGTAACTTCACCTCCTCTCTCCATACTGTAGCAGAGTGTAGGACAAAGGGTCACGATCTTTTTCATGAATTCAGAATTTGGGTGAAGCACCTTGATGTGTGAGATCCTATCGTCATCATATTTCAGCTGTGCAATGCGCAGGGCTATCGTAGGTATTGTAGGTTCATAAGTTGCCCGAACATGCCTCCCCATCTTTTCTGCAAGTTCTATTGGCACCTGAACGTATGTGTCTTCTGATTCGACCAAAGGTAATAACCTATCATAGCCAAGAATGTTTGCAAAGCCTACAGCCAGCCCTCTTAGTGTCCCGCTTGACATTAGCTTGAATACTACGCCGTAGCGCTGTCCGATAATATCCTTGGGTACATCTCGTGCAGCATCTAGGAATATCTTTAGATAATCCTTGTCTATCTCCTTCATATCCCTTGTGTATGGGCTGTCTTCTATTGACTGGCTGTAGAATTCGCCCATGTAATGAGTGGAAAAATCGTTTCTATCAATAGATCTTGCAACTGCATCTGCTGCCCTAACCGCATCGTCAATGCCGACGTTGAGTCCTTCTATTCGCGGTCCGATAAAAACTCCTCTTCCTGCTGCATCGCCTATAAACAGGATATTTTTGTAGTAGGGCTTTTTCATTGCACAGCGCTTGCCATCTGGCACCAGTTTGGCTCCATATTCAAGCTCAATGTAATCAGTGACAAATTTTGTGTCGTATTTTGTGGCAAGTTCATTCTGGACATAATCAAGCCTTGCTCGGATTTCCTCTTCCGATTTGTACTTACCGCTTTCGACCAGCTTTTTCCTTCCATCACGAGAGTAATATATATCGCGAAGTTCATTCCATGTCTTTATTAATTTGCTAACTGCAAACCGTGTCCTAAGCTGTTCCTCCTTTGGCAGGTTCTTGTCTATTTCCTCTTTGATTGCCACTTGATCTTTGATGAATTCTGTAACTAAAGGATTCTGTAGCAGAGTGTTTATCAGCGTATATGGCTCGGATGGCCTTTCCATAAGTGAGTCATAGTGATAGACTGCACCTACAGAAAGTGTATCTAGATTTGTATACAAGAATCCGCCCCCAATGTGGTTAAGTGTGACGTCCCCAGCAAATAGATGGGCAGCGCCTTCATCGGGTCCAATTCCGAATCGCTGTTCGATTATCTCTTCTGGCAATTTGACTATGACCTTTACGCCTTGATAAAGCTGCTCTGGCGTAAATTTTGCCCTAGCACCAGTCATTTCCGCAACTTCCGAGTTGACGCCATCTGCAGCAATTACTGCTTTTGCTTCAAAGGGCTCTAACTCATCAGTTTCGATAATTACTTTTTTTTCATCCTGCCAGCTTAACGAACGAACGTGCACGCCTGAAACTATGCCGCCGCCCTGCCGCTCTGCGCTTTCACCGGCCTGCTTTGCAAACCACCTATTCAGCCTATTGAGAAGTACAGAATAACCAAAGTTCGCTTGATATTCATGTGCTGCAGTTAGGTCCATTGTGAAAATCTTGTCATTGGAGGTCGCATGCAGCATATACTGAGTTATCTTGCGCTCGATAGGAGCATCCTGCAGAAATCCGGGATAAATGTCTTCAACGTTATACGTCTTGCCATGTTTCGGTTTCTTAGAATATAATATACCACCAGAAATATTCTTGCTCCCGACCTTCTTGCCGGCCTCAATCAATATTGCTTGTTTGTTCAAGTCAGACAGCCGTTTTAAGGCTGCAAGGCCAGCCGATCCACCACCAATTATTGCAACATCATAATGTTCCATATTATTTCTTCACCTCTATTGTAGGCCTTTGCTTTCTAAGTTCCTCAAGCAAGAGTGGTATCACATCCTCCATTCTTCCCTTGATAAATACATCACACTCGTCTTTTATAGGCGAGTTTTCATCTGGATTAATTGCCACTATAAAGCCGGACTCTTTCATGCCTGCAATGTGTTGCATGGCTCCACTTATCCCTACTGCAATATAGAGCAATGGTGCTATCTTGCGGCCACTCGTTCCTATGACCCTATCAGGAATCATATAGGTGGAGTTTGTAGATTCACTTACAGAAAACGGCTTTTTTGATATTGGAAGCGAAACGCCAACTTCGGCTTCAATTTCTTTTGCAAGCTCAGCTATCAACTTTATGTTCTGCTCTGGTGAATCCTTGACACCCTTGCCAAAGCTTACTACAGCCTTGTGACTGTCAAAGTCGACTGCACTTTTCACTATTTTTCTATCAAGTACTCTTACTCGAAGATCCTTTTCGTCAAATTCCGGAATATATTCTACTACTGTTCCTCGCCTTGATGTATCTCGCTCACTTGGGGCAAACACGCCGGGAATTATGCTGCATGCCTGTGGATGATACTCACGCTCATTAGCAGGGTTACGGTTATCAAGGCAAAGAATAGTAGTCCAAAGGAACCCAGAGAAATCTGGCCTATACATTTCAAGAGTTTTTTCATATTTCATTGATTGTCCCTTTGTCTTATGTTCATGTTTTATTTCCAAGTCCTCGATAACAAGTTTGTTAATGTCCGACGCAAGCCCTGATTCAAGCTCTGCAAGAACTGTAGATGACATGTGCCTCCCTATGCTGTCTGCGGCAAAAAACATGTATCGTGGCTTTATAAATTCAGAAGCATTAGAAAACTTCGCCACCAGCTCTCTGCTCCTTGCTATCTGGCTTATGACCTTGGTGTCTATAAGGTTCCTCCTGTGCTGAAGTTCAGGACTATCTACGCAGATTACTGCATCAGCGCCATAAAAAATAAGTTCTTCACACAACTTGCGAACATTGTGTCCAAGGACAACTGCAACTACTTTCTCGTCAGAGGAATATTTCTTGTTAAAACCATCCATGAGCCGCCTAGCCTCACCCAACATCTCGAGGCTGACAGGCACGGGCATACCGTCTTCATGCTCTACGACAACGTAGAGGTGTTGATATTTTGATGATGCCTTCATATATTATTTGATCACCATGCCTCCAAGTGCCTCATACATGTTGGATACCACCCTTGCAATTTGTTCACCGTTAGCCCCATCGATAACTTCGGCTTTTCTGCTAGCCTTCGCTTTTGGTATGCGCTCAACTTTGTAAACAATCGTTGGTGAGCCGGGCAATCCAACTAGTTTTGGATCGATGCCTAGTTGCTGTGTGTTTAAGACCTTCAGGAATTGTTTGTAGTTTTCTGCCCTGAGTTTTGCTTCCTTCTGATATTTTTCAAACGCAAGCCTTTGTGACACGGTGTTAAAAAATGCCTTGTAAGAAGGGTCAATAGAAATAAAAACCGGAAGGGGCGCCTCAACCTCTTCAATGATATCATAAAACCCTTGAAGGGAGATCAAGCGCTTTGCCCTCACAAGTCGACTCTCCAGATCAACGTTATAATCTACTACATTACCAAGGAAAGTATAGCCCAGCTTCCAAGCAGTCTGAGGTCCTGTCTGGCCAGTTTCGCCGTCAGATGCCCTGTGTCCGGAAAATACGATGTTCACCTTGCCTCCTTCTACCTTAGATACGCCAGCTCTGAGCACTTCGGCCGTAGCAAGCGTATCGGCACCTGCAAAGATTCTGTCGCTGTAGAGATGTAATTCGTCAGCATCACATAATAGTTGCGCTTGTTGTAGAGCGCTCTCGGCAATAGGTGGACCCATCGTTCCAACTGCAACTCGGGCGCCATATTTGACCTTGGCGTAAAATGCTGCACTTGATGCGATAGCACTATGGGGTCCAAGGATGCTCTTTGTTTCCGCCCTATTTAGTGTACCATCTGCGTTGTAGCTAACATTCCCTTCAGAGAAATCAGGTTCTAATTTTACAATAACTGCGACATTGAGGTCATTTGTTGTAGTTGTTGTTGTCGTCGTCAATATCTATCAGATGCCTTATCCCCATAAATTGCTCTCATTAAATTGTTTGTAAAGATGTTTGTAAAGAGAATTATGCCGCGACCATCTTTTGAGTCGAAAAAGTCCTCAGCCTCTCATAAGCGGCTCTTATGCTTTGATAAAAATGAGGCATTTTGGTTGGCAGCATTGTATATGAAATATAAAAGTCCTCTGCTTCTCGCATGTAGCGCCTTATCTTATCATGCCCCGGAACATTCAGGATAAACAACATATTGTTGAGCCTGTCTGCCAGCTTGATTACCTTAACATCATACTCTGCATCGCGGAGGATATCGCAGTATTCAAAAAAGCGCTCCAGCTGACGCTCCTGATCGGTTATCCCTGCATAGTTTTCAAGGGGCCTGATCTTAAGTTCACTTGCAATGTCTGGGATCCTGCTGCCAAACCGGTATGCAAGATAGGCTTCAAATCCGTACGACTTGGATTCGTGTAGGTTTAAGATTCTTTCATCATCTTCCATGACATCATGTAGAATTGCGGTTGCAATTTCTACACTCGTAATATTACGATTGACTGAGCGATAATGTTGTACAACATCCATTGTAACTGGCCAAGTGTGGGTTTCAAGGAACGGCGAAGTGCCATCTTCTCGCATTAAGCCCGAATGGACCTCTTCAGCTACTTCGATTGCACCCTCAATATAATCATCTAGTCTCACTTTACCCTCATTTTGCAAAAAATCCAAGAACTCGCGCTTGCTTATTTGAGGGATGTCGAGTCTGTCCATGACTCTAGATATTACACTAGTTAAACAAAAGATTTTCGTATAAAACCTGTTTTTCATCAAACCAAATGTACAGGTATTGCAATGACTTTCCATATAGCTACCAGATCAAAAGAGTATGAGGCATTAGCCATATAAGCCCGTTCGGAAAAATAGGTGTGCAAACACTTTGCTTAGCAGTTCGACCGGTTTTACACTGGCAAAAGATGCCTTCCCGCCTAGTGGAGACCAACCCGAAGCAATAGAGCAGCTTGTCAGAGGCGTGAGCAAATGTGGACGCCAGACACTCCTCGGCGTGACAGGCAGCGGTAAGACGTTTACAATTGCAAATGTCATTGCAGGTGCAAACAAGAATATGCTTGTGATTTCTCATAACAAGACCCTTGCAGCGCAGCTATATGCGGAATTCAAAGAGTTCTTTCCAAAGAATAATGTCGGCTATTTTGTGAGCTTTTATGACTATTATCAGCCTGAAAGTTACATCCCTCAGACAGACACCTATATCGAAAAGGACACTGAGGTAAATGAAAAGATAGAGAAGATGAGGTTAGAAGCAACGGCCATGCTAATGTCTGGGGAGCCTACAATAATCGTATCTACAGTATCATGCATATATTCCCTTGGCTCGCCCACAGAGTGGGAGAAAAACGCAATTTCAGTGACAAGAGGAATGACAATCGACCGAAAACTGTTAATTCATAATTTCATCGAAGCGCGTTATGAGCGAAATGATATATCACTTGTGCCCGGTAACCTTCGCGTCAAAGGTGACACAATTGATATCATCCCTGGGTATTCTGATGACATTATTAGGATCTCAATGTTCGGCGACGAGGTTGAGCAGATAAGCATACATGACCATGTCACCATGAAGAAATTGCGAGACGTAAATACAGTCAAGATATTTCCGGCCAAACACTACATCACTGACGACGACTCTCGTAGCAGGGCTATTTCCTCAATCAAGCGTGAATTGGGGAACTGGCTTCCAAACCTGCCGTCAGAACTTGAAAGGCAGAGGCTTATGCAGCGCACAAAATACGATCTTGAGATGATAGAGGAGTTTGGCTACTGCTCAGGAATTGAGAATTACTCGCGTCATTTAGATGGAAGGGCACCGGGTCAACCGCCCTACTGCTTGCTTGATTTTTTTGGTGATGACTTTTTGTTAGTAATTGATGAGTCGCATGTTACATTACCACAATTGCATGGTATGTACAATGGCGACTATTCACGCAAAAAGATGCTAATTGACTATGGGTTTCGTCTGCCAAGCGCATACGACAACCGTCCACTCAAGTTTGAAGAGTTTGAGAAGTACCTCAAGAATGTGATTTTTGTATCCGCTACTCCAGGCCCCTACGAATTAAAGAGTAGTCTGCAGGTCATTGAGCAGCTAGTGCGCCCTACAGGACTTGTAGATCCTAAGGTCGAGATCCGGTCCACTAAAAACCAGATGGAGGATTTGATAAAAGAGATAAAGGACAGAGCAAAGAAGAACCAGCGGACGCTTGTCACCACAATGACAAAGAGGATGGCAGAAGATCTGGCAGAATTTCTTGCGAAAAACAATGTGCGTGTACGCTATCTTCACTCTGAGATTGGGGGACTTGAGCGTACAGAACTCATAAGACAGCTACGTCTCGGCGAGTTTGATTCTTTAGTAGGCATCAACCTGCTAAGAGAAGGCCTTGATATCCCAGAAGTTTCCCTAGTTGCAATCCTTGACGCAGACAAGGAGGGATTCTTGCGCAATACGACCAGCCTAATTCAGACATTTGGTCGAGCAGCAAGAAACCTTGACGGTACTGTCATAATGTATTCAGATCATATTACTCAGTCAATGAAGCAAGCACTTGAAGAAACAGAACGCAGACGCAAAAAGCAGCTGGAATATAACAGGAGGCACAAGATAACTCCAAAGACAGTAGTTAAGGCAATACCAGAAAGTACTAAGGAAGTGGCTGATATCGAAGTGGAGACAAAGTCTATGGCAAGAGATGACCTGTTCAAACTCGCTGTAGAGACAGAAACTACTATGAAGCGGTTTGCAGAAGAACTAGAGTTTGAAAAGGCAATAATGTTTCGCGAAAAACTGGATAAGATAAGAAAGGCTCTTGGAGAACCGGTGTTTTCAAAGGTGTCATAATGTAATGCACAACAAGATAATTATCAAAGGAGCAAGACAGCACAATCTCAAGAATATCAATGTCGAAATACCAAAGAACAAATTGGTAGTCATTACAGGCCTATCTGGCTCTGGGAAATCGACGCTCGCATTTGATACAATATATGCAGAAGGTCAGAGACGTTATGTAGAATCACTATCAGCTTATGCGAGACAATTTTTAGAGTTGATGGACAAGCCTGATGTTGATTCAATCGATGGTTTGTCTCCAGCAATATCCATACAGCAAAAGACGACAAGCAAAAACCCTCGCTCAACTGTTGGCACTGTGACAGAGATCTACGACTATCTACGTCTTCTGTTTGCAAGAGTAGGCGTACCTCACTGCCCAAAGTGTGGCAGAAAAATAGCCAGCCAGTCAGCTGACGCAATCACAGAAACCATAATGAAAACAGCAGAAGGTAAGAATGTAATGATCTTGGGTCCAGTCATACAGGGCAAAAAAGGAACATATGAAAAATTATTCGATCAACTCAAGCAGGAGGGCTTCTCTCGCATTAGGCTGGATGGGGAGGTGACGCGGCTCGACGACGAAGAGGAGGAGGAGGAAGAAAAATCCAATTATCCAAGGCTTGATAGACAAAAAAAACACAATATAGAAGTAATAGTAGACAGATTAAAACCCTCTCCAGAAGACAAGAGCAGACTATTTGACTCGATACAATCTGCGCTTAAGGCGGGGGGAGGAGTTGTTGTAGTTTCAGTTGACAATAAGGACACAATGTATTCGCAGAGGAATGCCTGTCCTCATTGCGGTATTTCACTTGGAGATTTGGAGCCCCGAACCTTTTCGTTCAATTCTCCATATGGAGCATGCAGAGAATGTAATGGACTTGGCATCAAAATTGAATTTGATCCAGATTTGATAATACCAGACAAGTCAAAGAGCATAATAGAAGGCGCAATAAAACCGTGGACTGGACACTTTGCAACATTTCGATCTTCAATGTTGCGTGATGTAGGCAGAAGGTTTGGTTTCGACCTTGCGACCCCCATATCCAAAATGAGGCCAGAACAAATTAGGGTAATACTCTATGGCAGTGACGAGAGCATCCATTACAAATACCAATCACGTTATTCTGACAGCAGATGGGAGTATCGTGGATCATTTGAGGGTGTAATACCAAACCTTGAGCGTATTTACCGCGAAACCGAATCAGAGTCAAAGCGTGAAGACCTAATGCAATTCATGCGCGAGCGCCCCTGCGAGTTGTGCAATGGCAGGCGCCTGCGTGACGAAGCTTTAGCTGTCAAGATAGACAACAAGTCGATAATGGATGTATCTGACATGTCAATAGATGAGTGCTATCGCTTCTTTCAAACGTTAGAACTCACAGAAACTGAGCGCTACATTGCAAAGACTATACTAAAGGAGATCATGTCAAGACTCGATTTTCTATTAAATGTAGGGCTCAATTATCTAACTCTCAATAGAATGACTGCCACACTTTCAGGTGGCGAGTCTCAAAGAATTAGACTTGCAACCCAGATTGGGTCAAACCTGACAGGTGTGCTCTACGTATTGGACGAGCCAACGATCGGCCTGCACCAGCGCGATAACATGCGGCTAATTGATACCCTCAAAAAACTTCGAGACCTAGACAATACTCTCATTGTTGTAGAACATGATGAAGAGGTTATACGAAACTCTGACTGGATAATAGATATAGGCCCAGGAGCCGGCAGCCACGGAGGCGCTATTGTTTCAAGTGGCCCGCTTGGTGAGATCGTAAATAATCCTAATTCTATTACAGGTGCTTTTCTCAGAGGAGATCAACGGGTTGCCCACCTGCATGAACGAAGAAAGCCAAGCAAGTGGCTGACGGTCCATAATGCATGTGAGAATAATCTAAAGTCTATTGATGTCAGGTTTCCACTAGGGTGCATGACAGTCGTCACCGGTGTTTCAGGCTCAGGTAAGTCTACACTCGTAAACGATATAATGTTCAGAGCACTCGCCTCACACTTTTACGGTTCAAAAGAAAGAGCAGGCAGACATGATAAGATATCAGGCCTAGAACATATAGACAAGGTAATAGGCATAGACCAGTCTCCAATTGGCAGAACTCCAAGATCAAATGCAGCCACTTATGTCAACGCATTTACACCAATACGCGAACTATTCGCTAAGACACCCCAAGCAAGAGAGATGGGATACAAAGCTGGCAGATTCTCATTCAATGTCTCAGAGGGGAGATGTGACGCATGTGAAGGTGGCGGCTCGAAAAAGATAGAGATGCAATTCTTGCCCGATATCTACGTCACTTGCGATGAATGCAAAGGTAGACGCTATAATTCTGAGACTCTTACAATCAAGTATAAGGGTAAGACAATTTCAGATCTGCTTGACATGACTGTCGAAGAAGCACTAAAATTCTTCTATGCGATACCGACTATTACCAAAAAGCTCCAGACTCTAAGCGACGTGGGCCTTGGCTACCTGAGGCTAGGGCAGCCTGCAACCACGCTCTCTGGGGGTGAAGCCCAGAGAATCAAGCTTGCCGCAGAGCTGTCAAAGCGCGATACTGGCAAGACGGTCTACATTTTAGACGAACCTACTACAGGCCTCCACTTTGCAGACGTAAGCAAGCTACTAAATGTACTGAAAAGACTGGTTGACCTAGACAACACAATCATAATCATAGAGCACAACCTTGATGTCATTACAGCGGCAGATTGGATAATAGACCTTGGACCAGAAGGTGGAGCAGCAGGTGGACGAATAGTTGTATCAGGTACCCCAGAGGAGGTAAGCGAAAGCATTAGCAGTTATACTGGCGAGTATTTGAAGCCAAAGTTGTCAGTTGATAGTATGATATTGCAGAGGGCAAATCAATGACTTTGACCACTGCAATTCTAAAAGAAAAGCGCATTCCAGAGCAACCAGGCGTCTACCTAATGAAAGATAGCACAGGTGGGATAATTTACATAGGTAAAGCCAAGAACCTGCGAAAACGCATCAGCTCTTATTTTATCAGACAAGATCTCAAGTTAGGATGGAAGACTAGCAGGCTTGTTAGCAGGATAGCAGATATAGACTTTGTAGTTACAGACAATGAGATAGAGGCATTTCTTCTTGAGTCCAACCTCATTAAGCGGTACCGACCGGTCTTCAATATCGAACTGAAAGATCAGCAGCGCTATACTTATCTAAAAATAACAGATGAGGCATTTCCTCGTCTCCTAGTAGCCCGACGCAACAGAGCAGGGGAATTCACAGGGCCAAAAGGGAAAATTTACGGGCCCTTCGTGCGAGGTAGTTCTAAATACCTGACGGTTGGACTATTGAGAAAATTATTCAAAGTAAGAGTATGCAATAGACTGCCCAAAGCTCCATGTCTCCAGTACTTTATCAAGAATTGCGACGCGCCGTGTATAGCAAATGTAATGCGTGAGCAGTATATGACGAATATAGTAGCATTGCAAAACATATTGGAAGGTAAGAGCAGTATTGATATGTTTGTCGAGAAGATGCACGCGGAGATGAAACATGCATCTGAGCTTGGCGACTATGAAAGAGCAAAAGAGGTCCGTGATACTCTATATAGACTGAACAACCTGCGCATTAAGCAAAAGATGGAAAAGGCTGTCAACCGTAATCACGATGAAGAGTACATTAGTATTTTAAAAGATACCAAAAAGGGAGTAGCTCATGTGATGGCATTACGCAGGACCCGTGGTGTTATAAGCGATCGGAAAAAGTTTGAATTTGATTTAGTAGGCGACAACTCACTTTCCTCATTTCTTCTACAGTATTACTCTTCGATCCCAGCAATCCCACGGTTCGTCTATGTCAATGAAGACCTTGAGGACAAACAAGTATTAGAAATGTCACTTGAAAAAATAGCAGGGCATAATGTAAGCGTCTTTAATGTCGAAAAGACGCTTACAAAGGACAAGCGGCAACTTATGGACCTCATCATGCGCAATCTTTCGATATATATTGAAAAGGGCTATGACCCAGCAGTAGTAGAGCTTAAAAATGCTTTGAAACTTATGTCTATGCCGGAAGTCATTGATTGCTTTGACGTATCGAACCTTGGAATATCAATTGCAGTTGGGTCATGTGTTCGATTTATCAATGGTAAGCCGAGCAAGAGCCTCTATAGGAGATTCAACATCACCACAGTAGTAGGGCAGAATGACTTTGCGATGATAGGCGAACTTGTTCGACGGCGTTATTCCTCTGTAGGCGAAAAACTTCCCGATCTTATACTGATAGATGGTGGGCGCGGCCAGCTTGGGGCGGCCGTCATGTCCCTTAGAATCTTGGGGATCTCAGATGTCCCCTGCATCAGTCTGGCAAAGGAAAATGAAGAAATCTATGTGACTAGTTCCAAAGAGCCGATTGTGCTGCCGAAGAGCAACTCAGGCCTTAAAATGCTGCAGCATGTTCGAGACGAAGCTCACAGATTTGGCCTTGCCTATAATATCAAGCTGAGAAAGGTTCAGTAAGCGTTTCTATTCGTTAATACTGTCATTTTTCTCTTTAACAGCTCCTTACATTATTTAGATAAAGAAAAAAGGAGTTAGTGAATTATTCTTCTAATATGTATTTTCAGTCTAACTGATTGTAGTCAGTGGTTTCTCTTCTTTCTTCTTTTCAAAAGCTTCGATATCTTTTGCCTTCGCTTTTGCGCTAACTACCTCTTTTTCTTTTATTTGTTCGAAGTTCCAGTCACACATGGTACTCGCACTATGCACTTAATGGTAAATAAGAATAACATGCTAAATACAATCGTTACCTTATAAAATCTTCTGAAATCATCTAATACGGGGAACTTATTTGTTTGTAATACAGCATTCATTGATATGTCCATGATACTTGACAGCTAAGGACGCCGTATTTCTGTTTGTGTAGAAGGTCAAGCAGCCGGCCCAAAATTTTCTAGCATTTATGAGAATTTAACCTTTCTCACCTTAACTAGAGGAGAATTCAGACTCCTTCGCTCACATTCTGACCACCACTCTAACCAAACTATATATGTTAATTACAATTTATGAACAAAAATTTACATAGTTCTTGATGATGATATTATTAATATTTCAGATAGAAAAATTTTTTAGGCTGGTATAACACATCACAGCATGGCCGAAAACAGAAAGAAAGTTTTGCTTAGCTTTGAGCTTAAATGTAGTGATCAGGGGCAGAAGCGTATCATTAAGGCCATGGCAGATTTCAACCCTGAAATTCCAAATAGTCTTGTTACAAATTACTCAGCAGAGTACGATGAAACTGAGTCTATAAACATAATTCAGCAAATGTCTGACGGAGGGTTTCAGGTAGCAAAGACAGGCAAGGCCTTCGAACTGCAACTGGAAGCAGACAATTTCGAATTTACACTGAATATCAAACCTAAGTATCAACGCCATTGGGGCCAGTCTTTTGTTGAAAAAATGGAAAGTGCAAGGAAGAAGATGGGTTATGGAATAGCAACGGGAAGCGACGTCGGATAGATTAAAAGGATGACTTAAGGTTCAGGAATTCAACAGATGAAAATATCAAGCTATCCAATCATGTTACTAGAAGTAAAGCTTTCTCTCTATTAACTCCCTGGAAGAAATTAGCATATTGAACCTTCAAGTTTAATTTCACAAGACGCAAATCATGCAGAAGCTATTGACATACAGAAATACTACTATCTCAAAATCCTCTCAGTATTTCCTATTACGAGTCATAAGCATCAACGATTCGCTCGCAAGCATCAATCAATTTTGTATTCACCATACTAATCGGTAGTTGATAGCCCCTTTAAGAAAGAAGAAGTGTGCTTTCATTAGATATTGACCATGGATACATTCATTGATACATCTATCGATTGAGTTTACTACGTCGCAGAATTTCACTCTCAGCGAAGAGCTTGTTTTATTGAGAAGCGCACATCAGTCAGAAGTGTTGTAGACAAAAAAAGGAAGGCTAAAAAACCACCTATCTTTTTGCGTGCTATTGGAAACCAGAGCTTATGACCCCATATAATGTGTCAAGCCTATTGGCTGCAGAATAGCGTTGGTCACCGCGGAAGTCAATCTCGATGTTGGTTGGTGTTAGCTCCTCGCCGCCTCTCAATATTACATGTACTCTTTCATCATTGGAATACATGTCGCCATTAAGCAGTAGGTCGGCAGTTCCAGAAATTACATAACCGTTTGGTCCAATGGGTCTTGCCACTCTTGGCTTGAGATCCACTATCTGGAAGGTATCGTGATCTCTGCTCCTCTGTGACTCTAGGTCTACATTTTCATTTGAGTCTTCTCTTACTGACGTAAAGTAAGCAGAGAGAGTTGCACTAACAGGTTCTTCGTCACTTACTCTCAGCGCAAATGTTCCAGACAATACAAACGGTCCTTCAGGGCGTGTCTGATTCGACGTAATAGTAAATAAGTTCCCCTCAACATCTAGTGGCGCCTGTATGTTGAACTGCTCTTCAACTATTGTGGTTCTATTGTACAGCGCTGTCACTACGATATTATGGTCTTCGCCATCATCTGGTATAGTCACAAGGCCCACTCCACCAAATGGAGTCTGGCTCCATGTGCCAGGAGACGCGCTTAGGAATACAAGTTCTTCAAAGTTTGCGAAGAATATAGGATAGGTGCCTGGCGGCAGATCATCAACTCTTAGTTCCGTGAAACCCTGCTCTATTTTTTCTGCAACATCTGCATCATAGATCGTTACAAACATGCCCTGTATTAGATTCCCCTGAGTGTCTTGTGTGCGAAGTGTAAGTGAATTGTCTGTCGCCCTTGGGGTGGGAGGAGGCGCGGGTCGCTCGCTATATAATGCAGTAACCGTAGTATTTCTCCCTTCCCTGATCGTTATAAGGCCTGAGCCTCCGTTGGGTGTATTTATCCAAGTCCCAGGCTCTGCAGACTCAAATTCAAAGCGTCCAAAGTCAGAATAAAATATAGAGTAAGTACCTTCTTGAAGCTCTATATCCATTGGAGTCCTGCCGCGCTCTATTACTTCACCGCTGCTGGCATCAAATATTGTGACTCGTGCGTTACGCAGAGCTTCCCCATTGTCTGTTGCAGATACTGCAGTTAAGCGAAGTGTTGAAGGTCCTTCAGTCGTCCCATTCATACCTATTATATCGACATTTTGAATAATGTTGGTCTGCTCGCTTCTGACGACCACCTGGGCACTGCCTGCAGCCACCGTGGTTGGCACAATAATGACTGTGTTGAATGATCCTTCAACATTTGTAATTACAGTTGTTATTGGAACATTGTTTATGAATATCTGGATCGGAGTGTCTGGCTGGAAGCCCTCACCTCTGATTGCCAGCGGCGAGTCTGGTTCTGCGCTTGTTTCATCTACCTGAACTGTTGGCTCCTCGTTACCGGTATCAATTTGATTGCTTTGTGTCTGGTTCTGTGTTGACTGTGTTGTTGTTTCTTCTTCTACTCCTTCTGGTGCTGATTCTTCCACAGTGATTTCTATACTGTCAGATACAGTTTGACCGCTAGAGTCGGTAACAGTAGCGATTACATTATACGTGCCAGCTTCATCAAATGTATGCGCAGCAGTTTGCTCATCGCTTCCTTCAGTGTCATCCCCAAAGTCCCAGCTATAAGTATAAGGCTCAGTGCCTCCTGTTACGTTGGCTTCAAATTCAAAGGTAGCTGGTGCAGTACCCTCAGTGGCATTTGAAGTTATTTGGGCTGTCAGAGGTTCAGAAGATTCCTCTTCTGTTAGTTCTTCCTCTTCTTCTTCAGGAGCTGGAGTGAGAGTTTCATTCAGGATACCTCCCTCTGTTGCATTAGCAGTGGTAGTTGCGTCGACAACAGGCTCTTCTGCAGGTTCTGCAACAATCACTGATAGTGTAGAAATTGCCATTCTTCCATCGTCTGCTACTGCAAGAATTGCATATTCGCCTCCTTCAACGTTGGGCACTGTTATTGACGGTTCAAATGTTCCTTCTTCGTCAGCAGTAGCAGAGGTCACTATGCTATTTGCAAAATCTTCTTCAGAATCAGAACTAATTATTAGCTCATCAATTTCTCCTGCATTTGTAGTATCGTCGTCGGTGATGGAAATTGAGCATTCCTCGTATATTCCAGGACTTGCTCCAAAAGTGCCAATGGTGCCATTTATTCGACCTTGAGCAATGTTTACATCCTCGCAGTCAAGGCTCATAGTGCCATTCACTGGCGTGCCGTCTTCAAGTACAACAAGCAGATTTTGCCCAGATATACTGGAGGTAGTGTTAGTAGTATTGTTAGCGCCGCCTTGATTAAGGGTCGATTGAATCAGGTTCCCTAATGTATGTAGGGCAGTACCATTAGTATTAAAGAATGTGCTAGCGCCTCCAGGTTCAATTGTTGAACTCTGGTTTGTATTGATCCCTTGTAGAATTAATGCACTTCCTTCTGTCAGGTCGACAGACTCAGCAGACAAAAAATATATTGAAACCGAAGAATCAGCCCCAAAGTCTGTGCCCTCTATATCAACTACTAAACCGGGTGAGGCTTCACTCTCGCTGAGAATAAGCTCCGCAGGCTCTGTTGGTGTCTGTCCTTGGGAGCTCACAAAATATAATTGTCCGACTGTTCCCGAAGCACTAAGAAGTAAGGCCACTACTAGAATAGCAGTTAGGGGCTTTGGCATCATATATAGTCAAGTCGCGCATGTATTAGATAAAAAGAGAGATCATTCTGACTCTATAAGAAGGTGTGACTGCATTAGGCGAGCTGTGAGAATCCTCTTTGCTACTCTTAAGTCTTGTTTCTGATACTGGTTGACATCTGCAAAGTTGTGAGACAAGGCGATGAGTGGAAATATGAATACCACTAGCTCTAGGGAGAACAGTTTTGAAATGCGGTTTATGACACAGTAATAACTACACCATTGAGGTTTTGGTGATTCGTAGCCATCGGAGTACAGCTTAGTGTAACTTGAATCTTAACAACCTACTCGTATTTAGGCTTGGGCTACATCTGTCCTTATTGAATGAGCAAGAACTCAACATACCTTAACTTTGTTAAATAAGACCTATTTCAAGAACCTCTAGAAGTCGATCTTAATGCCAGTTCAGATTAATTGGAAAAATTTACTCCAAATGGATCACAAACGCCTCATGAATTGTAGCATTTCTATATCATAATCTATTTATCTGTGAATTTGGAGATTTATTTTAATGGGCAGATTGTTTGGAAGGGCTAGCAAAAGAAAGGACAGTATCCCTTCTGAAGACAGACTAGAATCTGATTATGATGAGAGTGATTTTCAAAAACGAGACCTCTACAATAAGGGCATCAACGACATGTCTAGTCAAAAGTATCTTGAGGCTATAAGGAGCTTTGACCTTGCATTAAGGATTGACCCACAGTATGTTGATGCGTGGATCAAGAGAGGGTATGCCCATTTTCTCCAAGATGAATACACCGTTGCTCTCGCTTCCTATGATAAGGCACTTGAGGTCGATGTCAACAATGCTGAAGCATGGAATCTCAAGGGACTTGCTTACTATAAAATGAAAAACTATGACAAGGCTATTGAATGCTGCGAAAAGTCAGTGGACATCAACCCCAACGAGGGTATGTCTTGGTATAATAAGGCTTGCTATCTTACCCTGAGTGGCAGAATCGATGAGGGACTTGACGCTCTGAAGAGATCTATAGAGATAGACATTCAGAACGCCAAGAGGGCAGTACGCGACAGGGACTTTGAAAACGCACATGCAGAAGAGGGTTTCAGGAGGATCATTGAAGTAGTCGTACTTGAGTCAATAAGACAAGGTTATGACTATGTGGGCAAGATAGTATGGGTCACTGCCATGGACAAGGCAGAAGTTGAGGATGCGCTGATGCGCCTCGCCATGAAAGGTCTTGTTATCAAGCACGAGAGGAGGACCTTTACAGGCAAGGAGGAATATTACGAACTTCCAAGCGAGATTGCAAACAAAGTAGGAGTAACAAAGAAAAGCGGCCTATTAGGCACCAAACAAGTTTCAGCTTCTCTTCAACAGTTAAAAGACATAAAAGAAGTCCTCACCAAGGCCAAGGATTCAATTGAGAGAGGCGATTTGGCTAGCACGCTTGAACACTTTGATGAGCTTGTGAGTCCCATGAAGCATGGAAACGCTATGATGGAGCAATTCTTTGACGAACACAGAGATCTTAGGCTTTATAAGATAAGACTTCAGGACAGGGGGCAGGAATACCTTAACGCCCACAAATCCGACCTTATTGACCTGATAACAAAGATAGACCATACGCTGGGAAGTGGTGTGACCAACAAAACATCCGCAAGAGATTAACTCTTGCTTGCATAGTGCAGCATAGGCGCAGTGAGATTAAACCCCTTTGAGTAAAACCCATTGTAAATAGCATCTTATCGATGTTTGTAAATAGATCCATTAGATGGATTCATAGGTATATCCCGTTTTTGTATGAATCCACCATAGCCCAATGCCAGTTTTAACCGCAGCATAGGAACACACCTAATCTATTAATAACCATCCGAGGCGGATGATATCTCATATGGCAAAGATATTTGCCGACGTAAGCGAGAAAGAAATTACCAGAACTATTGCAGAAATGTTTAATGAAACAATGACAGAGTATACGGATTCTGACGTTATAATTATCGGTGCCGGTCCTGCTGGCCTCACTGCTGGCAGGGATCTTGCGAAGACTGGGGTTAGGACGCTCATCGTAGAGCAGAATAATTACCTCGGGGGAGGATATTGGGTAGGAGGCTATATGATGAATCCTGTCACTGTGAGGGCACCAGCGCAAAAGGTATGGGATGAGCTTGGAGTTCCATACAGAAAGATAAATGAAGGACTATACGCTACATGGGGCCCCCATGCATGCAGTAAGTTGATAGCTGCAGCATGCGATTCAGGAGTGCGCTTTTTGCAGCTCACTAAATTTGATGACCTGGTGCTTAAGAATAAGCGAGTAGGGGGGGTCGTAGTTAACTGGATGCCGGTCTCTGCTTTACCTAGAAATATCACATGCGTTGATCCTGTCGCCCTTGAAAGCAAGATTGTAATTGATGCTTCAGGACACGACTCAGTTGCAGTCAGGCGTCTGATGGATCGCGGATACGTCAAATGGAAGGGCATGGATCCGATGTGGGTTGAAGGAGGCGAGGACGCGGTAGTTAACTACACAGACGAAGTTTTTCCGGGGCTGATCGCAACAGGCATGTCTGTTACTGAAACACATGGCCTTCCAAGGATGGGACCGACCTTTGGTTCGATGCTCCTATCGGGCAAGAAAGCAGCCGAGGTTGCATTGGGCAAGCTCAAGGAGATGCCAAGTCCACCTAAACTGAGGGCAAAGTAACCTTTTTTATTTTGTCCATTTTGGTCTAGATATAAAGTAGTAGTAGTAGTTTATAGCTTTATCCATCCATTATTATTGGTGCTCACAGAAATATCGACAGAGGCAAAAAATTATCTAATAGGGCGCTGCTCTGTAGCCCAAACATCTGATTCCTGCTTTTTGTGTATGATGTAAAAGGTCGTCGTATAGCATGACAACACATTATCTATTTTCCGAAAACACTAAGCACTAGTAGCAGTGAGAGTAATGCTATCAGCACTGCTACAATAAACCTGACTCAACCTCATTTTTTCTTGTACGGCTTTATCTAGCTCTCGCTTGATTGTGGTGATCTGAATCACATTTTCTGGTTTGCGCTCCGCCATCAAAAAAAGCAATTCATGCTTTAGAACCTCTATATATTCGTCTAGTTCTTTTATCCTCTCCCCAAACTCTAGAGCCATGTTCTATGTCACTCCCCTGTAAGTCTATATGTTGCCAGTTCAGGGTATGTAAGCCTTTCGTCTCTAACATGAGAAAGATGAAGTCTTCCACATGATATCTCACCAACGATTCTTACTGTCTGGTTGGTGGTCCTTATCTTTTGGACTATAATTGTCATCCATATAAGACACCCTTCGGGCGCACCTTCATACGGTAAATATTACGCGGTAAAATACCACCACCCTCTGCATCCACATACTGGCTCCGATACAACGTCTACATTACTGTATAGCTCAGATATCACGGATTCTAGCTATGTATTGGCATAGCGGGTAGAGACCCAAATCAAAAAAGGGTTGAGGGTTCCGTCAAAGATACTAAAGTCAGATACGCCAAATCCCAATGGAGCAGCAAATCTGAGGTTAGAAAGAATGTATAATAATGAATTCCAGGTTCAGGTGATCTCAATCATTCATGATGTAAAATTTCTTGATTATGACAATTGGTTTTATTATGAGGAGTTTACTGTAATATCGTCACCACTGCTAAAAGTCATACTATAGGGTTCAATGTCTGTATTATGTGAGTCTCCTTCACCTTCTTCTTCGCTTTCACCTTCACCACCCGCCTCATCTCCTTCATCTATTTCTCCTTCTCTCACTTCTATTATCCCTGAATCTACAATCTCTATTTGGCTGTCGGGCCCCGAGCCGTACTGTGATATTAGGTCATTCTCAAAATGTTGTCCTCTGATTATAATGCTCGAACCTCCCGATAGGCGGTATTCGCTTGATTGTATGTTTGAAAGTGTGTTACTCTCTAAAACAGTGTCTTGGCTTCTTACTGCTTCAATGCCAATTTCAGAATTAATGATAGTATTGTTATAAACGAAATTGCCCTCAGTCAACCCATCATCCGCCAGGAGAGGATTAAACAGACGTATCCCTTGTGAAGTTATTCCTTCAATTGTATTGCTATAAATCTGGTTATTTGGGGATTCTGCTACTGTTATTCCAATATTCGAATTATAGACGTAGTTGTTTCTTGCAATTGAATCATGCATGTTTCTTGAAAAGAATATTCCATAATTGACGTTGTTTTCTACCCGATTTCCTTCAATGAGAATATTGTAGCAATCAAGAGAACAGATTATACCTAATGGATTATGATGAACCCAGTTATTTGTAATACTCATATTATTAGTTCCGGTATGAGGGTCTAAAGCATACAGTATATTATTATAATATTCATTGCTGTCGACTACAATATTGTATGCACTATTAGAGTAAAATGCCATCCACATATCATGAAACTTGCTACCTCTAATCACTATGTCGTGAGATGGATCTCCCATACCAACAACATCCAACCCTCTCCGCGCCAATCCTCCTCCACTGGCAGATGACGCTCCCAGATATCCGAATTCTGAATTTATTATCTGAGCTTCTTCACTCCCAGCAAATCGCACATATCCTCTAGTAACGGCACCATCCGTATCTTGTTGAATAACGTCTTCCTCAGCGATATCCCAAGATGTGATTTTTACACCATCTATCAATATTTTTCCATAGACTATTATCCCGTTTTCACCAGCAAGTTTTAGATATTGCAGACCATCGCTATTGGAAGTCATGGCAAAGCTTACTCCATCAGCTACCTCCAAATTAGCATCTAGTATGTATTCACCATTGCCAAGATTCGCAAGAATTTCAGTATCATTTATGGTCTGGGCTACATCTGAAAAGGAAGAATTGCAGTTTATGGTGATAGTATTTTCTCCGCTACCATACTCTATGCATGCTAGTTCTCCCGCTTCAGCTACAAAGGTGACGTGATGCAGTTGCTGATACAGCAGTATCAATTCTGTAAGAAGGAAGAGAAGGATAACAGCGCTGACAGCTGCAGAAGTCTTGTTAAGATTGGTCATACAACTGTTACTTTGACCATCTTATTGATGTTCTAGAACTTAAATATACCTTCTTCTTCTACTAGAAGAAAATATAACTTAAGTAGACGCATAGGCAATGACTAAACAGAATCAGTTATGTCCCTTTGAGGTAAGCAATCAAGGTCGTAACCTATTGTAGAATAAAGACTCTATCAAGCAAATAATTTTTTTTCTCTGATTTTGTTCTTTTATCCCACCAAGCACTACATTGTAACGATAGAGGTTCTTCTTATAATAATAATCACATGGCGATATTTTCGATAAAAACGTGAACGACTAAAGCTGAAAGATAGTAAGACCCTAAAGCTTATCAAACATTGAGGGCATTAGAGTTACATGTTGATTTCATCAACATTGGTAGCGCAAACAATCCAATCAATATTAGTGTTATGACTATTCCATCGAGAATGGGCAATTGTCTTCTGCCGCTACTTTTTGTTGTTGATTTTTCTACCTCACCTCTCTTGGCCATGTTGGAGTTGCTGTTGCCTCTTCTTCTCACTACGCGGCAGGATTTGTTATTGTTGTTGTTGCTGCTGTGAGTAAAATCCTCAGAAGAAACTTTTCAGTAACTGTCAAAGATATATAGTGCAGAGAATATTGGAACGGACTTGCAGCCCTATATCCGGGACCGCAAGTGTTTGCAGTTTGTATTCACAGAGTTTGTTATTCCTGATAGCCCTTCCTCTTATAGTGTTAGTCTAACTACCATCATTATTATTATCAATATGATTAGACCTTTACTACAAGGTAAGGTTATAGCAAAATCTAAGCTTTAGTTTGTTTGATTTAAGAAAAGAAAAAAATGTAAGTTAGAAGTCAGCTCACGCTGACTGTTCCAATCATATTTGGATGCAATATACAGAAGTAGGGGTATTCGCCTGCTGCCGTGAATGTGTGCTCAAAAGTGGCAGCTGGAGCTAGTATGCCAGAGTCAAACGTGCCATCTGGTGTTACATTTTCACCGGATGTTGCAGTGTGTGGTTGTGAGTCATCATTTGTCCATGTTACTGTAGCTCCCGCGCTGACTTGAATTGGGTTCGGTTGGTATGCATCAGTAGTCAGGCTTGAAGAACCTTGGACTATGGAAACGCTGGTGGAACCGCCAGTAGCGCCTGTATTGGTGGCATTAGTTGCATTTCCTGCTCCAGTCATAGTTGCATTAGTTGCATTACCGCCGCCTTCTACTGTAACTCC
>Ga0075430_100000591_pt1 | contig 27556 bp, 21 predicted proteins | sample RhiMetdeltSRZDD4_FD_75294 | JGI IMG/M metagenome (GOLD analysis project Ga0075430, IMG submission 75294) | Populus rhizosphere microbial communities from Tennessee, USA - Rhizosphere MetaG P. deltoides SRZDD4 | ecosystem: Host-associated > Plants > Roots > Rhizosphere > Soil | place: USA... | reverse complement strand
CGATGTGAACCGCAGGTCAGCTCCCGTTCCGTCAGTTGAAGCGCAACAGCAGTTGCAAGATCCGCGCGCGACAGCGGTCCTTACGTCGGGCACTCGATCCGATCGCAGCGCGATTCTCAAGTCCATGACGTCGAAAGGATTACACGCCGTCTTCCGCGGCGTGGCTACGAGACCGCGCGGAGCGTACCTTTTCGGCACCACACGGCACACCCGCACTGTCATCGGCGTGAGCGCACCGACCATTTCACGACCTGAGCCCCGCATTGTTCGGGGTGCGTGTCCACACGACTGCCCGGACACGTGCGCCACGATCACCACGGTCGAGGATGGACGCGCCGTGCGAATCGCGGGCGATCCCGGGCATCCCTTCACCAGCGGGTTCCTCTGCGCGAAGGTGAATCGGTACCTCGAGCGGACCTACCACCGCGACCGTCTGCTCTACCCACTCCGTCGCGTTGGTCGGAAAGGCAGCGGCGAGTTCGTCAGGATCTCGTGGGAGGAGGCAGTCGACGAGATCGCCGAGCGTCTGGCCGCGATCGCGGCATCGAGCGACGGCCCGCAGGCCATCCTCCCGTACTCGTACGCCGGGACGATGGGGCTCGTCCAGGGTTCGTCGATGGACCGCCGCCTCTTCCACCTGCTCGGGGCGTCGAAGCTCGACCGCACGATCTGCTCGATGGCCGGAACGGTCGGCATGCGCATGACGGTCGGCGCGAACATGGGCGCCGATAGTGAAGGCGTTCCGGAAAGCGACCTCGTTGTGCTGTGGGGCACGAACACGCTCACGTCGAATCCGCATCTGTGGCCGTTCGTCATCGAGGCGCGAAAGCGCGGCGCCCGCATCATCGGCATCGATCCGATTCGGACTCGGACGATGGAACAGTGCGACGAATGGCTGGCGATTCGACCCGGCACGGACGCGGCGCTGGCGCTGGCCATGATGCACGTGGTGTTCGCCGAGGGACTCGAAGACCGCGACTACCTCGAGCGGTATACGTTAGGCGCGGACGCGCTGCGCGAGCGCGTGCGCGAGTACTCGCCCGAACGCGTTGCGCCCATCACGGGCCTGCCCGCTGACCGGATCGCGGACCTCGGCCGCGAGTTCGGGCGGGCACGGGCGGCGTTCATTCGCGTGAATTACGGACTGCAACGCCACTACGGCGGCGGGATGGCGGTCCGCACCATCGCATGCCTCCCGGCGGTCGTGGGGCACTGGCGTCGCGCGGGAGGCGGAGTGCAGCTCTCCACGAGCGGCACGTTCGCGTTCAACAAGGCCGCCCTCGAGCGCCCGGATCTGTCACCGGCAGTTCGCACCATCAACATGATCCGCCTCGGGGAAGCGCTCGGCCGTCCCGACGCCGGGGTGGGTGGACCGCCGGTTCGGGCGCTGGTGGTGTACAACTGCAACCCGGCGTCGGTCGCGCCCGATCGCAACGCCGTGATTCGCGGACTTTCTCGAGAGGACCTGTTCACCGTCGTGCTCGAGCACTTTCAGACCGACACGGCGGATTACGCCGATATCGTGCTCCCGGCGACGACGCAGCTCGAGCACTGGGACGTCCATTTCGCGTACGGTCACGTCTACGCATCCCTCAATCGGCCAGCCATCGATCCGCTCGGCGAGGCGAAGCCGAACAGTGAGATCTTCCGGCTCATTGCGCGTCGGATGGGACTGGACCATCCCTGCTTCGACGACGACGACGTCACACTCATTCGGCAGGCGCTCGACAGCACGCACGAGCGGATGCGCGGCGTGACGTTCGACGCGCTCGCGGAGCACGGCTGGGTTCGGCTCGGCGTCCCGCGACCGTTCCTTCCTTATTCGCACGGCAACTTCCCAACGCCGAGCGGCAAGTGTGAGTTCTACTCGGAGCGGCTCGCACAGATGGGCATCGACCCGCTTCCGACGTACACGCCGCCACTCGAGTTACCCGAGACCGCCCCCGAGCTCGCGGCCCGATTCCCGCTCGTGCTCATCTCGTCACCCCGCCACTATTTCCTGAACTCGACGTTCGTGAACATCGAGTCCCTGCGAAAGAATGCGGAGCCCGAGTGCGTGCTCCATGCGCGCGACGCGGAACAACGCGGCATCGCTGACGGTGCACGCGTGGTAGTGTTCAACGATCGAGGAGAGTTCACCGCCGTCGCACGCGTCGGCGAGCAGCTGCGCGAAGGGGTCGTTTGGGCGCCGTCCATCTGGTGGGGCAAGCTCGCCCCGGACGGAACCAACGCGAATGCCACGACGTCGCAGCGCGAGACCGATATGGGCGCCGGGCCGGTGTTGTACGACAACCTCGTGGAGGTCGCACTCGCCGACTGATCGCCGGCACGACTTTCGATCGTGTCGCCATCGGCGTGTGTCACGACGCAGATTACTCGGTACCGGTCACTGGCCTGCCGGTACTTCCATGGCATCGAGCAACGGAGTCCTAAGTTGCAGTCCTATCCCACGACTCTCGGCGCGCTGAAGCGCTCACCCTGGGGCTCCGCTGAGCGGCAGCGGCGTTCGGTGAAGGATGAGCTCCGCGAGAATCTTCTCAACCGTCTGTGTGCCGGAGGTCCGCTCTTCCAGGGCGTGCTCGGGTACGAAGACACCGTGATGCCGCAGATCGTCAACGCGGTGCTGTCGCGGCACAACTTCATCCTGCTCGGTCTCCGAGGTCAGGCGAAGAGCCGTATTCTCCGCGCGCTCACGACGCTGCTCGACGAGGTGATTCCGATCGTCGACGGGAGCGAGGTGAACGACAACCCGTTCGCGCCGGTATCGAAGTTCGCCCGACAGTTGCTCGGAGAAGCAGGCGATGACACGCCCGTCGCATGGCTCGAGCGCGACAGTCGGTACGTGGAGAAGCTCGCGACGCCCGACGTGACGATCGCCGATCTCATCGGCGACCTCGATCCGATCAAGGCAGCGCGCGGCGGACACGTGCTGTCCGACGAGCTGACGATGCATTACGGCATGTTGCCGCGCGCGAACCGCGGCATCTTCGCGTTGAACGAGCTTCCCGACCTCGCCGGAAAGGTGCAGGTCGGGTTGTTCAACATCATGCAGGAGGGCGACGTCCAGATCAAAGGCTACCCCGTCCGCCTGCCGCTCGACGTGTTGCTGTGCTTCACGGCGAACCCTGAGGACTACACCGCGCGCGGCAAGATCATCACGCCGCTCAAGGACCGCATCGGCAGTGAGATCCAGACCCATTATCCCGAGACGGTCGACACCGGAATCGCCATCACGCGGCAGGAGGCGTGGACGGACCGTGCCGGTCGCGCGGTGCGCATCCCCGATTTCATCGGCGAGCTCGTCGAGCGCGTGGCGTTCGAGGCGCGCACGGACAAACGCATCGACCGACGCTCCGGTGTGTCGCAGCGCATGCCCATCACGGTTACCGAGAACATCGTGTCGAACGCCGAGCGACGTACGCTGCGCACGGGGGAGACGGAGGTGGTCCCTCGCGTCGCCGACGTGTATGCGGCGATGCCGTCGATCACCGGGAAGATCGAGCTCGAATACGAGGGCGAGCTCGTTGGCGGACAGACGATCGCGCGCGAGCTCATTCGCCGCGCCGCGGACGCAACGTTCCGCGAGCGCGCCGGTGTCGTGAACGCCGACGAGGTCGTGATGTGGTTCGATGTCGGCGGCGCGCTCGAGGTCACCGACGATGCGTCGTCGGACGCGCTCGTACAGGGGTTCTCGACGGTGCCGACCTTGCTCGATATCGTACGCGACGTCGGATTGGCGCCGCCGGATGACGCCGGTGTGACTGCGGCGGCGTGCGAGCTCGTGCTCGAGGCGCTGGTCGCGCGCAAGAAGATCTCTCGCACGGATACCGGGCGGTACGGGCGCGCCGTTCAGGAGCCAAGGCGTCGCCCGAATCAGGACCTTTTCGGCGGTGGAATGTCGGCGTGAAACGAAAACCATCGGGAATCGAGCCTCTGCCTGACGACACCGGCCTTCGCCCGCGGAACAACGCGACGGCCGAGGCGATTCCCGGTGCGCTGCTCCCTGCCACCGCGTCGAAGGTCGCGATCGGATCCCTCCTGATCCGCGAGGCAGGACCGAAGGACCTGCCAGCGATCGTTGCACTGCGAATGGCGCTGCTCCGCGAGCACGCCCACAACACGATTTACAGCCGGCTCCGCCCGGATGCCGACGCGCGCGCCGAGAAGTTGTTTGCCGCCCAGCTTCGCTCACCGAACGAAGTCATCTTCCTCGCCGACATGGGCGGCGAGACCGTCGGCGTGCTCCGCTGCATTCAGTCGATCGGGTCGCCGTTGCTCGATCCGGCGCAGTACGGGTACGTGTCGTCCGTCTACGTCGTGCCGCGTGCTCGAGAACGCGGCGTACTGCGCGCACTGCTCGCCGCCGCCGACCGGTGGTGCGCCGACCGCGGGTTGGATGAGATGCGACTCCATAACGCGGCCGACAACCCGCTCGCCAACGCGGCGTGGGAGGCACTCGGCTTCGAGGTCGTCGAGCACCTCCGCGTTCGGAAGCTGGCTTCGCGTTAGGTTCCCATGCCAATCATCACGATCTCGCGGATGTTCGGCTCTGGCGGATCGGAGGTGGCAGCGCACGTCGCGAACGAGCTGGGCTGGACGTTGCTGGACAACGCGCTCGTCGAGCGCGTGGCGGCGCGGCTCGGCCGCACGCCGGTCGAAGTTCAGGCGATCGAAGAGCGAGTGCCTTCGCTCGCGGAGCGACTGGCCGACACGCTCGCGCTCGGGTCTCCGGAAATCGTTTCCCCCGCGCTGTCGGCGCCGTTACCGCCGACCGAGGAGCGCCTCCTCGAGGTAACGGAGCACGTCATCAACGACGCCGTTGCGCGAGGGCCGGTGGTGCTCGTCGGCCGCGGTGCGCAACAGTACCTCGCCAAGCGGACCGACGCGCTCCACGTGCTGTGCTTCGCGCCGAAACCGGCCCTCGTGCGCCGGGTGGTCGAGCGCGAGGGCATAACGCCTGAGGAAGCCACGCGCCGGGTGGAGGAGACGAACAAGCGTCGCGAGCAATACGTGCGGCGCTACTGGCACCGCTCCTGGCTCGCGCTCGAGAACTACCACCTCTGCGTGAATACCGACTGGCTCGGCATCGAAGGGGCCGCCTCCCTGGTCGTCAAAGTCGCCGAAGAGCGGCTCGTCTAACCGAAAAGCGCTGGTGACTGGAAGCTGGAACTGGTTGCTGCAGGGTGAACAGCAGAACTCAGCCGCGCTGATGCAACGGCCTCGGGAGCCTTTGTGCGTCCCGAGGCCGTTACCTGCAGCAACCAGTTCCAGCTAACAGCAACCAGCGCTTTCAATGTTCTTCGACGATCCAGGCCGACCCGCGCCTGAACGCATACATGGCGTATCCGAGCATGATCGCCGCCCCGATGCCGATCGCCCAGTCCACGCCAATCGCTTCCGCCACCGCACCGGCGGCGAACGAGCCCACCACCTGCGAGAGGCCGACCGAGATGAGCGAGTACACCGACATGAGCCGTCCGCGGAAGTGATCGGGCACGAACCCCTGGAGCATGCTGTTCGCCACGGCGTTCGTCACGATCATCGTGAACCCGGTCACGAGCAGAATCGGGTAAGCGAGCCACGGCCAGCGAACGAGCGAGAACATGATCAGCAGGAACGCATACGTGTACGCCGACCCGACGAGCAGCTTGCCGCGCGGAATCCTGCGACCGACCGCTGCGAGTGCGAGCGCCCCGCTCAGTCCCCCGATGCCGAGCGACGACAACATCAGCCCGTAACCGCTGGCGTCGAGTCCGAGCAGGTCCCGCGCGACCACCGGCATGAGTGTGATGTACGGCACACCGAGGATCGCGAACACCGCGATGAATCGGATCAGCGTGCGCACCTTTTTCGCCGATCGGACGTACCGTAGCCCCTCGAGCAGTCCATGCAGCGGTGACCCGGTCGTGAGTGGCGGCTGCCACACGGGCAGGCGAATCATGCGGAGGCCGAGGATCACCGTGAGGTAGCTCAACGCGTTGAGGCCGAAACACCAGGCGATCCCCACCTGCGCAATGACCGCGGCGGCGATACCGGGGCCGATGATTCTCGCGAGGTTGAAGCCGCTCGAGTTGAGCGCGATTGCGTCGCGCAGGTCATCGCGACCGACGAGCTCGATCATCATCGCCTGACGCGCCGGGATCTCGATCGCGACGATCGCCCCATTCACGGCGGCGAGGATGAGCAGCCAGCCGATGGTGATCTGGCCGCTGTACGTCAGCCACCAGAGCGCGATGGCCTCGAGGAGCAGGAGCGACTGCGAGATCTTGACGAGCCGGAGCTTGTGCTCGCGGTCGGCCAGGACGCCTGCGGGGAGCGACAGCAGAAGAATCGGGAACGACCCGATCGACGCGACGAGCCCGACGAGGAACGCGTTGTTCGTGAGCTCGAGCGCGAGCCACCCCTGCGCCATCATCTGCATCCACGTACCGACCAGCGATACCGTCTGGCCGATCCAGAACAACCGAAAGTTTCGGTGCGTGAGGAGCACTCGAAACGGGTTGATCGATGCGGATGTCGGCGGGACCGAAGCGCGCGGCGCGAGCGTCACGGGCGTCGCTGAGGCGGTACGAGTCGTGCGCGGCCGGAGTCCGGGCAGTACGTTTCGGTAGACCGCGTACAGCGAATCTAGACGAGTCAGTTCGTAGACGCTGGCCTTCCGCCGAACTCGTGCTGCCTCGTCGCTCGCCACTCGTTCCTCGTCCCTGCGGTTATGCGCTTCCACACGTATTCCAAGTTCAGCCCCGAGCTGGCGGACGCGGTCGACCTGCAGTCGCTGCTCGAGAAGCTCGCCGATTTCCTCTTGCAGTCCGGCTTCGCCGGCGGGCGCATGTCGCACCCGTACTGGGGCGACTTCGGTGGTGACGCCGACCGCTCACTCGACGCGCTCAAGGAGGCCATCCTCAACGCGCTGATCGAAAGCGGGCAGTTCACGCCGGAGATGCTCCAGGCACTTCGTGGCGACGGCGACGAGGAAGCACAGGCCAAGCTGGCCCAACTTCTCGACGACCTCGTTCAGCGGCTGGCCGCTGAAGGATATCTGAACATCGACGCACCGCCCCAGGTCGCGGATACACATCAACCGCTCGAAGGGCGCGGGAGCCTCGCACATGCCGCCTCACGCGACGTCCAGTTCAACCTGACCGACAAGGGCATCGACTTCCTCGGATATCGAACCTTGCGCAACCTCCTCGGGTCACTCGGCAAGTCGAGCATCGGGGCGCACGACACCCCCTATCTCGCCACCGGCATCGAGTCCGACGGGTGGAGCAAGCAGTACGAGTTCGGCGACGTGCTCAACCTCGACGTCAACGAGACCCTCAAGAATTCGCTCGCGCGCACGGGGACGATCGGCATCCCGATCGACCTCGATTACTCGGACCTCATGGTCCGGCAGGCCGAGTATCGGTCGTCGTGCGCCACGGTGCTGATGTTGGATACATCACACTCGATGATCCTGTATGGTGAAGACCGCTTCACGCCGGCGAAGAAGGTCGCGCTCGCGCTCACCCATCTCATCCGCACGCAGTTCCCCGGCGACACGATCCGCGTCGTGCTGTTCCACGACTCGGCCGAAGAGATTCCGCTCCCGACCCTCGCGCACGCGCAGGTGGGCCCGTACCACACGAACACGGCCGAGGGGCTCAAGCTCGCCCGCCGCATCCTGCTCGCGCAGAAGAAGGACATGCGGCAGATCATCATGATCACGGACGGGAAGCCGAGCGCGCTCACGATGCCGAACGGGCAGATCTACAAGAATTCGATGGGGCTGGACGCGACGGTCATCGCGCAAACGCTGAAGGAGGTCGCGAACTGCCGCCGGTCGGGGATCGTGATCAACACCTTCATGCTCGCGCGCGACCGCGCGCTCGTGGAGTTCGTGAAGCGCGTCTCCGAGATCAGCCGCGGCAAGGCCTACTTCACGAACACCATGACGTTAGGCCAGTTCATCCTGATGGACTTTCTTCGTCGAAAGACTCGCACGGTCAGCTAGCCGCTCTCCCGGTCGAAAACGACTGCAACGCAGAATACGCGGCAACCGCGAACGCAGAACACGCAGACAGGGCGCCACCAACCGCGACCCCAACATCGCTGCGGCGATGGGTTGACCTGACGTGAGAGGAACGGCGTTCAATGAAGAGGCGTCCCCTGGTCCGTTCCCACCTCGATTGTCAGGCTCTCGTCCGCGCCGCAGCCGACCGCGGCGCACACTACCGAGAAGTCTCTCCTCTGCGTTACCCTCTGCGGCCTCGGCGGTTGAAGCTTTTCACCGGAGTATCCCGACAGAGAGCCTTCCAACGTTAGGCAGGTCATACCAGAGGCCGACCTGATGGGGCTTGCGGAATTCGAGCGTCTCGCTTACACATACTGTCACAATTGATTCCTCGTGGTGATTTGCGGCGTATTGCGGCCACGTAAAACAAACAGCTAAAAGGCCACGCGTCCTCGCGGCTTTCTCGCCTCGGGGGCTTTTTGCGCCCACGAACGACGAGCTCGGGACGGGTGGAAGGAGAAGATGCATGGCACCCGTCGAGCTCCGCCTCGGCCTCATCGGCTGCGGCACCGTTGGATCGGCGTTCGCGACATCGTTCGCCGAACGGCGCGCGTCGCTCGAGCGCGTCACGTCCGCACGGCTCACGATTGCGGCCGTCGCCGTCGCGCGACCGCATCTGCGCGACCCGCGCGTCGCACCGGCACCCCTCACCGACGATGCCGCCGCGCTCGCGGCAGACCCGTCGATCGACATCCTCGTCGAGGCGAGCGGCGCCCCGGACGCGGGGAACTGGATCCGCACCGCGCTCGCGCGCGGCGCGGCCGTCGTCACCGCGAACAAGCAGGCGCTCGCACGTGACCCGCGGTTGCTCGCTGCGCTGTCCGCCCGCGATTCGCGCCTGCACTGCGAAGGTGCCGTAGCCGCCGCCGTCCCGATCGTGCGAGCGCTGCGCGAGTCGCTGGCAGGCGAGGAGATCCACGCGCTGCGGGGCGTGCTCAACGGAACCACGACGTTCGTGCTCGGGCGCGTCGAGCAGCAGCGCCCGTTCGCCGATGCCATTCGCGATGCGCAGCGCGAAGGGTACGCGGAGCGCGATCCGGCCAACGATCTGAGCGGCATCGATGCGGCGGCCAAGCTCGCGATCCTCTGCTCGATCGCGTGGCACGAGCCGGTGACGCTCGAGCAGATCCGCGTGCGTGGAATCGACGCGTCTGTCGTCGACACCGTCGATGCAGCGCGCGAGTACGGCGGACGCGTCCGCCTCGTCGCGACGGCGGAGCGAAACGGCCGCATCCATGCGTCGGTCGAGCCACGCGTGCTCGACGGCGCAGACCCGCTCGCGACGGGCACCGGTGTGCATAACGTCGTGCAGGTGCGGACGGCGCTCGCGGGCACCCTGACGTGGCACGGCGCCGGCGCCGGCGGTCGATCCACGGCCTCGGCGCTGATCGCCGATACGATCGCCGCGGCGCACGCCATCACCCGCACCCGCCGCCCGAGCGCGCCCCACCGCGCTTCTCTCTCCGCGCGAGCGGTCTTCGCGCCGCGCGCGACCGGCGGGCCGCTCGCCGCCACGACTCCGTCGGTTGGAGGCCTCGGCTCATGACTGCGATCGCGTTCGACGCCGCGCGCGCCCGCACGGCCACCCTGCCGAAAGCGACCGCGACACCGCTGCCGCTCAGCTGCACGAACTGCGGCGCGCGCTTCGACCCGGATCCCGCCGCCATCTGCCTCAACTGCCTCGGTCCGCTCGCGCCCGAATACGACGCGACCCGCACGCTCCCCGACCGAGACACCATCGCGGCGCGCCGGCCGTCGCTGTGGCGATATCGCGAGTGGCTGCCGTTCGAGGGCACACCGTCGCTCTCGCCCGACTCGGGGTTCACGCCGCTCGTCGAAGCACCGGCGCTGGCGCGGCGGCTCGGCGTGGCGCGTCTCTGGGTAAAGAACGACGCCGTGTCACATCCGACGCTCTCCTTCAAGGACCGCGTCGTCTCGACGGCAATCAACGCGGCACACGCATTCGGGCTCGACGTCGTTGGCTGCGCCTCGACCGGGAATCTGGCCAACGCGGTTGCCGCGCACGCCGCTCGCGCCGGACTCGATGCCTGGATCTTCATTCCGTTCGATCTCGAGCCAGCCAAGGTACTTGGCACGAGCATCTACGCGCCGAACCTGGTGCGAGTCCGGGGGACGTACGATGACGTCAATCGCCTCTGCGCCCAGGTTGCCGACAGCTTTGGGTGGGGGCTCGTGAACGTGAATCTGCGCGCGTACTACGGCGAAGGGTCGAAGACGATGGCGTTCGAGATCATCGAGCAGCTGGGGTGGCGACTGCCGAACGCGATCGTCGCGCCGATGGCAGGCGGCGCGCTCGTGACGAAGCTGCACCGCGGCTTCCGAGAGTTCGTCGACGCCGGGTTGGCAAGTGGCGAGCTGCCGCGGATCCACGGCGCGCAGGCCGCCGGCTGTGCGCCAATCGTTAGGCTCGTCGAGCGCGGCGGTGGCCGTATCGAGCCCGAGATCCCGTCCACGATCGCGCGGTCGCTCGCGATCGGAAACCCTGCCGACGGGCTCACGGCCGCCCGCGCCATCACCGAGACGGGCGGATGGGGCGCCGCCGTGTCCGACGCCGACGTCGTCGGCGGCATTCGGCTGCTGGCGGAAACGACGGGCGTCTTCGCCGAAACGGCGGGTGGCGTGACGACCGCGGCCGCCCTGGCGCTCGCGAAGGAAGGCCGGCTTCGCGCGGAGGATGAAGTCGTGCTGTGCATCACCGGTAACGGTCTCAAAACGCTCGATCCGCTGACGGACGTGCTTCCGCCCGCGCCCGTGATCGCGCCACACTTGCGCGCCGTCGCGGCACTGGTGGAACACCAGCTTCGCAGTCACCCTGAGCCTTCCATCGTACGCCAACGGGAACCAAAACCATGTCAGTGACCGTATCGCTTCCGAGTATCCTTTCCCGCCTCGCGGGTGGCAGCCGTGCCCTGGTCGCGAACGGCGGAACGGTCGGCGAGGCCGTGTCCGACCTGACGAGCCGCTTTCCTTCCCTCGCGCCGCGACTCGTCGACGAAGGCGGACAGCCGTATCCGTTCGTGACCTACTACCTGAACGACGAGGACATTCGCTTCGCCGGCGGGTTCGATGCCGCGGTTCGCGACGGCGATGAGCTCACGATCGTTTCAGCCGTGGCGGGAGGCTGACATGATCAGCGGACTCGCGCTCGACGCCCTGAAGCTGCGTCCGACGCCTGCTCTCGGGCGGGAAGAGCTGCTGCGATACGGCCGTCACCTGTTGCTGCCCGAAGTCGGCATCGAGGGTCAGCGCCGGCTCAAGGCCGCACGCGTCCTCATCGTCGGTGCCGGAGGTCTCGGCTCGCCGGCCGCGCTCTACCTCGCCTCGGCCGGCGTGGGCACGATCGGCCTCGTCGACTTCGACATCGTCGAGGTCACAAACCTTCAGCGCCAACTCCTACACGGCACGCGCGACGTCGGGCGGCCGAAGCTCGACTCGGCCCGCGACCGGCTGTTCGATACGAACCCGAACGTGAAGCTCGAGCTGCACCCCACGCGCCTCACGTCGGCGAACGCGCTCACGATCATCGGCCAGTACGACTTCGTGCTCGACGGCACCGATAACTTCGCGACGCGGTATCTCGTCAACGACGCCTGCGTGCTCCTCGGCAGGCCTAACGTGTACGGCAGCATCTTCCGGTTCGACGGGCAGGCGTCGGTGTTTGCGACGGACGACGGCCCGTGCTATCGCTGCCTCTATCCGGAGCCGCCCCCGCCGGGGCTCGTGCCGAGTTGCGCCGAAGGGGGCGTGCTTGGCGTCCTGCCAGGGCTCGTCGGCACGGTGCAAGCGACAGAGGCGATCAAGCTCATCCTCGGCATTGGGACGCCGCTCGTCGGCCGCCTGCTCCTGGTGAACGCGCTCGACGCGGAGTTCCGCTCCGTCAACGTGCGTCGCGACCCGACGTGCCCGGCGTGCGGAACGCGAGAGCTGACGGAGCTCGTGGACTACGAGCAGTTCTGCGCCACGATCGGCGGAGATGCGGCGGGATTGGATGCGGTTCCACAGATCGAGCCGCGCGATCTCGCGATCAGGCGGGCGTCGGGCGAGACGATCCAGCTCATCGACGTCCGCGAGCCGCATGAGTGGGAGATCAGCCGGATCGACGGCGCACGATTGATTCCTCTGCACCGGCTCGAGAGCGCGATCACGACGATCGACCGCAACGCTTCCGTTGCGGTGTACTGCAAGGTCGGAACGCGCAGTGCGCTCGCGGTGCGCGACCTGCTCGCCGCAGGCTACCGCCAGGTATGGAGCGTCACCGGCGGGATCGTCCGCTGGTCGCGCGAAGTGGACGATACGGTGGCCGAGTACTGAGTCGTGATGGGGTCAGAGTCCAAGGGCATCGTTCCATCGCCACGGCGATGGAACGATGCCCTTGGACTCTGACCCCAACCGCGCCGCCGAGTAATATTGGGCGATGCCACGAACGCCTGCGGCCTCGCGTCGCTCGAAGAAGGCGGCAACGCCGGCGGTCGTCATCGACCCGACGCGTCTCCGCGAATTCTCGCGGCGTCTGCGCGCCTGGTTTCGCCGGAACGGACGCGACCTGCCCTGGCGCCGCACGCGTGACCCGTATCGCGTGCTCGTCTCGGAGCTGATGCTCCAGCAAACGCAGGTCTCCCGCGTCGTCGACTACTACGAGCGCTTTCTCGAGCGCTTTCCGACCCTCGACCACGTGGCCGAGGCGCCGCAGCGGAAAGTGCTCGCGTCGTGGGTAGGACTCGGCTACTACGCTCGCGCCCGCAACCTGCACTCGCTGGCGCGACGCGTGACCAGGGACGGCGGGCCGCTGCCGTCAGATCCCGCGACGCTCCGCACGCTGCCCGGCATCGGCGCATACACCGCCGGGGCCGTCGCGTCGTTCGCGTACGAGCGGCGCACGCCGCTGGTCGACACGAACGTCGCGCGAGTGTTGCATCGCGCGTTCGCGCCGACGCTCGAAGCGAAATCGTCCGAGGCGCAGCGGCTCGGGTGGCAGCTCGCGGAACAGCTGCTCCCGCGTACCGGTCGCGCCTCGTGGGCGCACAACCAGGCGCTCATGGAGCTTGGGGCGCTCGTCTGCACCGCCCGCACCCGCCACTGCGAGCGGTGCCCGGTCGCGCGCCTGTGTGCGACGCGCGCCGCGGACACCGCTCGAACGTTAGGCGACTAGGCGCGCTTCGCCACCTTCTTCCGGTGGTCGAGCGCCGACTTGTACGGACGCTCGTCATACCCCGTGTAGATCTGCCGCGGCCGGGCGATCTTCTGCTCCTTGTCGAGGAGCATCTCTTCCCACTGGGCCAGCCACCCGGACGTACGCGCGACGGCGAAGAGCACTGTGAAGAAATCGGTCGGGAACTTCATCGCGCGGTAGATCAGCCCGGTGTAGAAGTCCACGTTCGGGTAGAGCTTCCGCTGCACGAAGTAGTCGTCGCTCAGCGCGATGCGCTCGAGCTCGAGCGCGATCTCGAGGTCCTTGTCCATTCCGACCGACTCGAACACCTCGTTCGCGAGTTGCTTCACGATCTTCGCGCGCGGATCGTAGCTCTTGTACACGCGGTGACCGAAGCCCATGAGCCGACCGCCCTTGCCGCTCTTCACCTCGTCGATGAACGCCGGCACGTTCTTGACGTGACCGATCTCCTCGATCATCCGCAGCACGGCCTCGTTTGCACCGCCGTGCAGCGGACCGTAGAGCGCCGCGACACCCGCCGCGACCGCCGAGAACGGGTCGACGTGTGATGACCCGACCGCGCGCACGGCATTCGTCGAGCAGTTCTGCTCATGGTCGGCATGCAGGATGAACAGAATCTCGATCGCCTTCGTGAAGACCGGATTCGCCTCGTACTTCGGCTCGCTCATGCGAGCGATCATGGAGAGAAAGTTCTCGGAGTACGAGAGGTCGTTGTCCGGATAGATGAACGGCAGCCCTTTGTTGTGGCGGTAGATGAACGCCGCCAACGTCGGCACCTTGGCGAGGAGCCGAATGATCGAGATGTAGCGCTGGTCCGGATCGAAGATGCTCTTCGCTTCGGGATAGAACGACGACAGCGCCGCGATGCTGCTGCAGAGCATCGACATTGGGTGCGCGTCGTAGCGGAACCCCTCGAGGAACCGCTTGATGTTCTCGTGCACGTACGTGTGGAACGTGATGTCGTGCACCCAGCGGTCGTACTGCTCCTGGTTAGGCAGCTCGCCGTTCCGGAGCAGCCACGCGACCTCGAGGAAGCTCGCCTTCTCGGCCAGTTGCTCGATCGGATAGCCCCGATACCGAAGAATGCCCCTGTCGCCGTCGATGAACGTGATGGCGCTCCGGCACGACGCGGTGTTCATGAACGCCGGGTCGTAGCTCATCAGGCCGAAATCTTCGGCGTCGGTCTTGATCGGGCGCAGGTCGCTGGCGCGGATGGCGCCGTCGACGATGGGCGCGCTGTACGCTTTGCCCGTGCGTGCGTCGCGGATTTCGAGCGCGTCGGTCGCCGCCGGTGCGACGGCCGCTTCGGTCTTCGTCATGCCACGGTCTCCTCGAACGATCTCGTGTCGCGTGCGTTTGGTGCGAGTAAAGTAGCCCGCGACGCCCGCGAACAACATTGCTCACGCGACTCGGCCGTGCTTTCTTCCCCGCCCCATGACCCCATCGTTCGCATCGGACCCCGTCCGCCTCGCTCTCGTCGTGCTCGCCGCGATCGCAGGCAGCGCGGTGAACTCCATCGCGGGCGGCGGCACCCTGCTCACCTTCCCCGCCCTCGTGGGGCTCGGCGTCCCGGCCATCACCGCGAATGCGACGAGCACGGTCGCGCTGTGGCCTGGCACGGTCGCGAGCGCCTGGGGGTACCGCGACCTGCTCTCCGGAATGCGGACCTGGGTCGTGGCGTTCGCGATTCCCAGCCTGCTCGGTGGTCTCGTGGGGGCGCTTCTGCTGCTCGTGACACCGCCGTCGCGGTTCGACGCGATCGTCCCGTGGCTCGTGCTCGGCGCGACGTTGCTGTTTCTCATCCAGCGGCCACTCAGCGAACGCCTCCGGCAGCGCGCCGAGCGCAGCGCGGTCGCTCCCGAGCCGGTCGACGATCATACCTTCGACCGGGCGGTGCGCCCGAGCCTACGGCTGCTCGCCTACCAGTTCGCTGTCGCCGTGTACGGCGGCTACTTCGGCGCGGGAATGGGAATCCTCATGCTCGCGGCACTCGGGTTCATGGGATTCCGCAACATTCACCGAATGAACGGGCTGAAGAACTGGGGCGGGCTGTGCGCCAATGCCGTCGCGGCGGGCACGTTTGCGGTGAGCGGTCTTGTGAGCTGGCCGGTAGCGGCGGCCATGGCCATTGGGGCGGCGATCGGGGGATACGGCGGGTCACGCCTGGCCCAGCGCGTGCCGCAGACGCGGGTCCGTCAGGCGATCATCGTGATCGGGTTCGCGAGCGCGCTGTGGCTCGTGACCAGGACCTGAGCTCCGGATTGACAGCCTCGCTCCGCCTACGCGCTCACACCCCGCGCCATGGCCTCGAGCACCTTGTCGCCAAAGCGATCCACTTCCTCGAGCGTCGTGTACACGTTAGGCGTGATGCGGAGCCCGTGGAACTCCTCGTGCAGGATCGGCGTGGTGATGATGCGGTGCTTCGCCCAGAGCCACCCCTGCAGCTTCGCGGTGTCGATCCCGTCCACGTTGAACAGCGCTATGCCGCCTGCCTGCTTCCCGTCGAGTGGCGTGAGGACGCGAACGCGCGAGCTCTCGGCCAGCAGGCGCTTGGCCCACCGATCGCGAAGAAAACGGAGGCGGGCCACCTTCCGCTCGCCGCCGATCGAGCGATGGAACGCGAGCGCCGCCGCGATCGCGTTATGGTTCGCCGCCGGGTGGGTGCCGATCTCCTCGTATTTGCGGACGTTCTCGTCCATGGTCGCCGGCGCCGCCATGAGCGGCCACAGCGATTTCTGTTTCGACTTCCGTACGTACAGGAATCCCGTCCCCACCGGTGCGAGCAGCCACTTGTGAAGGCTGGTGCCGTAGTAATCGCATCCGAGCTCGTCGCGCGTGAACGGGAAGTGCGCGAACGCGTGGGCCCCGTCGACGAACACCTCGATGTTCCGCGGCCGCGCCATCGCCACGACCTTGGCTACGGGGAGGATCTGCCCCGTGAGGTTCGTGATGTGCGTGATCTCGATGACCCGCGTGCGCGGCGTGATCGCTTCCCGGAAACGGTCGACGATGTAGTCGTCGGATGGCGGCGGCACCGTGAACTTGATCGGCTTGACGACGATGCCGTCGCGACGCACGCGCTGATCCCACGTCGTCAGCATCCGACCGTAGTTCTGTGTCGTCACGATGACTTCGTCGCCGCGCTTGAGGTCGAGGCCGAGGATCATCGTCTCGTTCGACTCCGAGGCGTTGCGCGTGATCGCCATCTCCTCGGTATCGCAGCCGAACTCCTTCGCGAGCTCGCGACGGACGCTCTCGATGCGCGGCTCGAGCACGCCCCACATGTGCTCGACCGGCACCTCGTTCGAGAAGCGAAGATCGCGGATCATCGCCTCGAGCACGTGGGTTGGCGTGGGACTCACGCCGCCGTTGTTCAGGTTGATGAGCGTACGGTCGGCGTCGAAGGCGCGCTGGATCTCGCCCCAGTAGCTCTCATCCTCGGCGAGCGCGGTCGCCGTCCGTCCGGTAGCCAGTCCTTCGGCCCGGAGCACGGATGCCAGCGCGGTGGTCTTGAACACCGGCACCGCGACGCCTGCGCGAGCGAGATTCGATACGAAAGCGCGACGGCTCTGCATAATCGGGAATCGGGAGTCGGGAAACAAAAATCGACCTGCCAGACCCACCTCGAAGCTGCAGCGGCTGGCCATGCCGCGTCCAGTCCCAACAGTCGGGTGTCGGTTCGATTCTGGATTCCCGACGCCCGGTTCGCCGTTCCCGATTCCCGATTCCCGATTCCCGACTAGAGCCGGGATCCTTGCGGCAAATCCAGGACGAAATGGAACCGGGTGCCCTTCTCGAGCTCCGTCTCGACGCCGAGCTCCCCGCCCATCGCGGCAATCAGCTTCTTGCAGATCGAGAGACCGAGCCCCGCGCTCGAGAACGCGTAGTCGCCAGTGATCTGCCGCTGGCGAAACGCCTCGAACAGGTTCGACATCACGTGTGCCGGAATGCCCCGGCCGGTGTCCTTCACCGAGAACTCGACGCGACTCCGATCGAGCTGACGGCACGTCACGTCCACCGAGCCCGTGTTCGTGAACTTGATCGCGTTCGTCGCGAGGTTGAGCAGCACGCGATTGAGCGCGGCCTGATACCCGACGCGCAGATCGGCTTCCGGCCCGACGCACCGCATCGCGAGGCGCTTCTCTTCCGCCATCGGCCGGAGGATGTCGAGAATCGACTGGAGGACGTCCGACACCAGGAACGGCATCGGCGACTGGTCCATGAGCGTGGTCCCACCCCGCGCGAGCTCGATGACGTCACCCGCGAGCGCGCTCAACCCGAATGCCGCCGAGTACACGAGACCGAGCTGACGCTCCTGAATCGGCGTTAGGGTCCCGCCAGACCCGTAGCGCAGCCGTTCGGCGAGAATGAGGATGGAGCCGAGCGGCGAGCGCATGTCGTGCGCCATCTCGACCACGAGCTGTTGCGCATCCTCCCCGGAAAGTCGCGAGGCAAAGCGATGCGCCGCATCCTGGTCGATCGCGTGTTGCACGCGTTCCATCGCCTTGATCACGTCGAGCACCGTGACATCACCAGCCGGCTCGATGTCGGTGGCGTCCGTTCGCTCGAGGAAAGCGCGCCGCGTGAGCTCGAGCGTCCGCCGGACCGGGGCGAACGGCGGGAAGGCGACGAGAACGACCGCGTCGCTGGTCAGCGCCTGCCGGATGTTCTCGGTCAGCGCGGCGACCGTGCTGCGCACGTCGGCGGGCGATGTGGTGCCATGCTCCGTGTGCGCCCAGTCCGCGCACACGTCGGACGACGCGTCCACGAGCGCGCGCCAGACGGCGCTCGTCAACACCGTATCGGGGTCACGAACACCCGGCTCGATGACCGCGGATGCGGTTCGGGCGGTGTTTCGCAGCGCCGACTTGTGTGGTCGCGGTTGCGGCAAAGCGTTCTACTCGAGACGGAAGCTCACTCGTCACCCGCGCCGCCGAACTCGTCACGGCGGAAGCCGTGCTTCTCCATGAGTCGGTAGAGCGTCGTGCGATCGATACTCGCCAGGCGTGCCGCCTTCGACATGTTCGAACCGGCCCGCGCGATCAACTCGGTGAGATACTCCTTCTCGAAGTGCGCGACAAGCTTCTCCTTGGCCAGATGGAAGCTCTCCGTCATGATGTTCGACGGAAGCCCGCTGGGCCCGGTCGGAGCAGGCGCGACGGCATCGTCGTAGAGCGGCACGTCGTCGGGCTGGACTGCCTGTCCGGGCTCCGCGAGGACCGCCAGCTGCTCGATGACGTTCTGAAGCTCGCGGACGTTGCCGCGCCACGGCCGTGAGCGCAGGAAGTCGACGGCCGCTTCGCTGATTCGCGGCGTCGGTTCCCCGGGCTGGCGGTGGCGCTCCCAGAAGTGCGTGAGGAAGTGGTTCGCGAGCAGCGGAATGTCCTCGAGTCGCTTGCGGAGCGGCGGCAGCTTGATCGGAACGACGCGGAGGCGATACAGCAGGTCCTCGCGCAGCGTCCCTTTCGCGACGCACTCGGCCGGATCCCGGTTCGTCGCCGAGATGAACCGGACGTCAACGACCGCATCCTGCTGCTCGCTCCCGACCCTACGCACCACGCCGTCCTGCAACACGCGGAGCAGCTTGGCCTGAAGCGGCAGCGACATCTCCGTGAGCTCGTCGAGGAACAGCGTGCCGCCGTTCGCGATCTCGAGCAGGCCGGCCTTCTCGCGATCCGCGCCGGTGAACGCACCTTTGCGATGCCCAAAGAGCTCGCTCTCGAGCAGACCCTCCGGCAGCGCCGCGCAGTTGATGGGCACGACCTGACGGCTCGCGCGGCGACTATGCTGGTGAATGAACTGGGCAATCAGCTCCTTACCCGTACCGCTCTCGCCCATGATCATCACCGACGCGTCGGTGCTGGCGACTCGCCGGGCGAGCTCCACGGCCTTCCGGAACGCCGGGGACACGCCGAGCAGCGTGATCTTATCGCTGTTGCCGCTCTGCTTGAGGAGCTGGATACGAAGGTCTCGCGTCTCGCGGGCGACCATCACCGCATGCGACGCGCGACCGATGAGCACCTGGAGGTGCGTCGCCGAGAACGGCTTCGGGAGGTAATCCCACGCGCCGGCGCGCAGCGCTTCGATGCTGGTCGTGACGCTCGGATTCCCGGTCATCACGACGACAATGGTTTCCTTGTGCGCCGAGAGCGTCGCACGGAGGATCTCCATGCCCGAGACCGGGGTCATATACAGGTCGACGAGCACGATGTCGAACTTCCGACGCCGCACCAGCTCCAGCGCTTCGTCTCCGCGCCCGAGGGTCGTGACGTTGAACCCGTCCATCTGCAGCACGCTGGCGCAACCCTCACGCAGCGTTCGATCGTCATCAACGATGAGCAGGCTCAAACTCGACTTGACTTCTGCGGAGATCGAGAGTGGGTCTCGACCGGCCTCCCCGTCACCGGCGAGTGAACGCCCCGAGTCCCCGAGTACGGCAGCAGACGACGACATCAAACAGGCTCCTTCGGATGGAAGCGGTCGGTGCGAACAGGCGTGCGACGGGAGGTCGCGTCCCTGGCGAGATGCTCTATCTTGCGGTGGGCCGGAGGCCGTCGAGCTGACTCATCTATATGACGATCGAGGTTGAATCCGTACAACGAAAAACTGCTGCCACTAAGCTACAGCATCGCGGATCGGCAACAGGGGGTGTGTATCACAATCAACAGGTTGTGCGGCATCACACCGACAGCAGGCTGGTCGGGTCGCCCTCGATTGCTCATTCCGCCTTGCGGTTGAACGCAATAACGCGGTTCGGTGGGCCTCCTCCCGCTGGGCCTGATCTTGCTAAACCGATCGGCGCTGTGTCACCGTAGCTACGCCACTTGTTGGCGTGGTTGGGCGAGCTACGTCACACACAGGGTAGTTACCTAAGTTGTAGTCTTCTGTTAGACAATCCTCACGCTCTCCCGTCACGAATGTCTGGTTCACTGGTTCCGTCGAATCCGGCCGACGTTCCTGCCCACGGCGAATCCTCCGGCGCGCTGCAGAGTTGGGGTCCGCCGGCCGCACCGATGGCTGTCGCACCCGCGGCGGCTCCGGGGCTCAACGTTGCCCGATACGTCTCGGCACTGAAGCGGTACAAGTGGCTCATCGCGGCCGGCCTTGTCGTTGGCGCGGCAGGTGGGGCCGTCGCGACTCAATTCGTAAAGCCGAAATACCAGGTCGAAGCGACCGTCGTGATCGCCGAGCCGCCCGATCCAAAGGGACCGATTCAGGCCGGACAGGTACTGAAGGAAGCGGCGTGGCGCGAGCTCATTAAGAGCTATGCGATCCTCGATCCGGTTGCTCGCGATCTGCGGCTGTACGTGGTGCCGTCGGAAGCGAGCGACTCGGTGCTCTTCCGTGACTTCGATCATACGAGCGACCTCCGCGCCGGGAGCTACATCCTCACGGTCGACGCTCCCGAGCGTCGGTACACGCTCGCGCGGCGCAGTGACCGCACATCAGCCGTCGTCGAGCGTGGGGCGCTTGGCGATTCCATTGGTCGCCCGGTCGGCTTCCTCTGGCAGCCCGCGCTCGACGGCTCGCGCAGCGAGATCGAGTTCGTGGTGAAGACTCCGCGCCAGGTCGCGAGTGAGATCCAGAAGTCGCTGGATGTGTTCCTGCCGACGGACAGCCGCTTCCTGCGCTTGACCCTCAAGGGCGAGCGGCCGACGGAGATGGCCGCCACGATGAACGCGATCCTCGGCGAGTTCGTGAACGAGGCCGCGCTCCTGAAGAAGAAGAACCTGACCGACATCCGTCTCGCGCTCGAGGAGCAGAAAGACCAGGCCGCAGCGACGTACGACGCCGCCAACCTCGCATACGAGCGGACGAAGATCGAGAACATCGCCAAGCCGGGCGACATGCCGATTGCGATGCCCAACGGCATGGTGACGTCGAGCCCCGAGCTGACGGCATTCATGAACATGCGCGTGCAGCACGAGGCCACGAGCCGCGACCGCGAGGCGCTCGAATCGCTCCTCGCGAAGGCGCAGTCCACCGGAAAGGGCCTGACGCCTGAAGCGGTGCTGAGCCTTCCGTCCGTCGTCGAAACGTCGCCGAACCTCAAGTCGACGCTCGAGGCCGTGACCGCCAAGCAGGCGACACTGCGCACGTTGACGGAGCGCTACACGAACGAGCATCCGCTGGTGAAGGACGCCGAGGCCGAGCTGACGCGCCTGCAGACGCAGACCATTCCCGGCATCGTCCAGCAGTCGCTGGAGCAGTTCCGCACGCGCGAAGCGGACTACGGCCGGAGAATCTCCGCCGCGACAACCGATATCCGTCAGATCCCGCAGCGCACCGTGCGAGAGCAGACGCTGCAGCGTGACGTCCAGCTCGCGTACACGCTCTACGCCGACATTCAGTCGCGCTTCACCGCCTCGAAGATGGCGGAAGCATCGGCAACGCCCGATGTCAGCGTGCTCGACTCGGCGCAGACGCCACTCTCGCCATCGAGCAACACGGCGCCGACGTTGTTCGCGATGGTCCTCGCCGCGTGTGTCGGGCTTGCGATTCTCATCGCGTTCCTGCTCGACCTCACCGACAAGAGGTTCCGGTATCCGGAGCAAGCCACGAACGAGCTCGGGCTCGACATTCTCGCGACGATCCCGACGATCCGCCGCGGCCGTAACGCCGTCGTTCGCGTCGAGGATCAGGCACAGCTCGTTGAAGCGTTCCGAGGACTGAGGCTCGCGGTACGGAACGCGGTCGGCGAAACCGGACCGGTCACGCTCGCGGTCTCGAGCCCGGGGCCTGGCGATGGCAAATCCCTGGTCGCCTCGAACCTGGCGCTCACGTTCGCGGAGGCCGGCTACAAGACGCTGCTCATCGACGGCGACATCCGTCGCGGGCTGCTCCACCAGACGTTCGCGGTTCCGCAGCGTCCGGGGCTCGTCGATCACCTCACTGGCGAAGTGGCGCTGGAGGACGTGATCAGGGAGACCGCGCACGAGAACCTGATGGTGATTCCGTGCGGCAGTCGTCGCCATCGCGGCCCGGAGCTGCTCGCCTCTGACGGCACGGCGAATCTCATTCGTGCGATGCGCGACCGCTTCGACGCCGTCATCGTCGACACCGCGCCGCTTGGCGCCGGCATCGATCCATACGCGCTCGGCACGGCGACCGGGTACATGGTCCTCGTGCTCCGCACCGGGAAAACCGATCGGAAGCTCGCGAACAACAAGCTGCAGACCCTCGACCGCATGCCGGTCCGCGTCATCGGCGCCATCCTGAACGACGTGCGCGCCGAAGGCATGTACAGGTACTACTCGTACATCGACGGCTACGGGACGCTCGAGGAGGACGAGCCGCCGCGCCTTGCCGCCGGCGACGGCGAGGAGCGTCGCGCAATGGCGAGTGGCCGCCGCTAAGCGGCCGGCCACCAGTGCCTAACGAAGAACCGCCGCTCGCCTCGAGGCGAGCGGCGGTTTTGTTTTCTCGGACTTTCGGCTGGCAGTCGCTACGGACTGTCGTCTCCCGACTCGACCGCGCAAAGCTTGCGCGACTACTGGATTTCTCTCGACGGCACGTCTTCGAACGCGGTGATCGTCCGTGTCGGCTCGGTGGAGCGAACGTGGCGGAGCGCCGTGGCCGCGCGGAGCATCAGCTCGACCGCGTCGACCGTGGAGTGCGCGAAATCCGGGACCGCGGCGTAGCCAGCCTGCATGTTGACCCGACCCTCATCGCCGACGACCGAGATGTGTGCGTCATCGACCGACGCCTGGATCCGTTCCGCGAGCCTCACGGCGCCATTTGCCTCGGTGGCCGGGGCGATGATCGCGAATTCGGACCGACCCAGATGCCCGACGGCATCCGAGACTCGGGCCACGCGACGAACGACCTGGCTCAGATGGTGGGTGAGCTTCGCGGCCGCCTCCGCGTTCCCGTCGGCGTCGAGCGGGATGTCGACCGCTGGGCCAATGGCGACACACGCCAGCGGCGCGCGGCGGCGCGATGCGTCGGCTCCAAGCTCACGGGCCCGACGGGCGAGCCCGCGGACGTTGTACAGCCCCGTCGCCGGGTCCAACAGGCTGTCGTCATGACACCGGTCGAGTTCGCGCTTCGACCGTATGAAGTTGCCCAGCTGGAGCAGCAGGGCCTCGGCATCCAGCGGCTGGCTGCAGTACTCCCAGGCGCCCGCGCGATACGCCTCGAGGCGCTCGACGCGCGAGGCCGGGCCCGCGGTGGTCACCACGATCGGAATGCTGGCGGCGAAGCGAGGATCAGCGCGGAGGATCCGACACACTTCGATGCCGCGCAGATCGGTCAGGTCGGCATCGATGATCACTGCGTCGGGTCGGGTGCGTCGGGCCAGCTCGAGCGCATGGCGGCCGGTATGCGCCTGTACCACGGCGAAGCCGCTCGGGCCGAGAATGCTCTCGATCGATCGCGACAGCCACTCCTGATCGTTTGCGACGAGCACCAGCGGCGGCGCTGCGAGCGCTACTTGCTCAGGATCGGACATGCGTCCCTGGGACCCGATAGGGCCGTGCATTGTTGGCTGGATGAGCGGGAAAGCGGGCACGGGGGGCGCATCTGCAGAACTCATGCGGAGGCTTCAGTCCCGAGCAACGTGTTTCCCTTGTTCGGGTTAGACTCGATGACTGTGAAGTAAGTCACAATGTCTGAGGCGCGAGCGCGACAAAACCGCAACAATGATGTGGACCCGGCTCGACAACGCTGCCGGAAGAAGTGACCATCGTTTCGTTCCGGGGTAGCAACGGGATGGCATCCTCGAAGGGTCTGGTTGAGATACAGGGGGAGGACGGTGACCCCTCGCAACGCGGCCCTCGCGGCCGAGCTCTTGCACCTAACGACCTCTACCGCGCCGCATCTGATCGGGTCGCCGATTTTGTCGCCGTCACCTGCAGCTGCCCACACCGCGGTTCGGCGATTCACAATAGCCGCACGGGAAAACTGTCGCTGTCGCACCACACCTTGTGCGCGCGGATGCACCACACCGGACCTATCGTTCTACATCGAAACTCATTGGTACGTATTAACTTCTCCTCACTCGCCATTGCTGATCTCTGCTAGCACGTTGGGTGCAGCGGGAAGCCCAGACCGACAACCCATTTCCACCAGAGCTTTGCACTCACCCGCTCGAATCGATCTGAAGCGCGTCGCCAGGGCCGCTTACCGTGTCTGCGCTGTGACAGTCGTCGCGGCCAGCAGTCTTGCCGCTCAGTCGACCGCGCGACAACCTGTCTCGCGCGCTGAGCTCGAGGCCGCTGAAGCGCGCCACATCGCGGCTGCGCGGACTGCTCGGGACAGCAAGACCAGGCAGAACCACACTGCGATGGCCACGCGAATCCGTACCCGGCTTCGCGACGGCGATTTCCAGGCTGGGCATCGGATTCTGCTCGCAGTGTACGCCGACTCTTCGCTGACCGACACCTTCACGGTCCGAGCGGACCGCAAGCTGTTGCTCCCGAACCTGCCGCCGATGTCGGTCGCGGGACTGCTCGATTCGGAGCTCGAACCGTTCCTTCAGAAGGAGCTGGGCAAATATCTCCGGAATCCGACCGTCCGGGCGCAGGGGCTTCTTCGGCTTTCGATCCTTGGCGCAGTTGCCGCCCCGGGCTTCTACTCGTTCCCGATCGACTTCCTGGTCACCGACGCGATCATGGAGGCGGGAGGACCCGGAAAGGACGCGAAGATGGACCGGTCCGAGATCAAACGAAGCGGATCGGTGGTGGTGAACAAGGAAGGAATGCAGGAAGCATTCAGGCTTGGTCTCACGCTGAACGACATCGGTGCGCGCCCGGGTGATGAGCTGGTCGTGCCCGGTGAGAAAACGGGATCCAAGTGGCAGACGGTGCTGACGGTCGCGAGCGTCGTGACGGGTTTAGTGTACGGGGTTTCCCTGCTCGTGAATTAGGTCACGTCGATGCCGCGACCGTGCTCGCGAGTGACTGTTCGCGCGAGGCACCAGCGGTTCATATAGAGAAAAGCATCAGAGGAAACATGGAGTCCATCCCGACGGTCGCTGACCAGTTGACCGCCAGAGTCCCAACGCCGCCCACGCGGCCAGTCCGACGCGCTTCAGCGCCGAGCGTCGATACCGGGCGGTTCCTCGACCGTCCGCGACACATCGACACTGTCCGCGATGGCGATGCGGCCGCGGTTGTCGAGAACATCGCGCCTGCTCCGCGCTCCGATCGGCTGAACCGGGGCGTGAACCTCGTGCTCGCAGTCATCGGGATCGTGCTGCTGGCGCCGGTGCTCCTCCTGCTCGCGCTGGCCGTGAAGCTCACTTCGCGCGGGCCGATTTTCTACACCCAGACGCGTGTCGGCATCGATCGCCGGTGGCGCCGGACGCTCGCGATGCACGAGCGCCGTCTCCAGGACCTCGGCGGCGCGGCGTTCACGATCTACAAGTTCCGCTCGATGTACATCAACGCCGAAGGGCCGGGCGGTGCCGTGTGGGCTACGGTGAACGATCCACGCGTGACCCCGATCGGTCGCGTCATCCGCAAGTTCCGACTCGATGAGCTCCCGCAGCTCATCAACGTCGTGAAGGGCGACATGAACATCGTCGGCCCGCGACCAGAGCGTCCGCTCATCGTCGCTCGCCTTCGCCAGGACATCCCCGAGTACCCGATGCGTCATCGGGTCAAGCCGGGGATCACTGGGCTCGCGCAGATCAACCGCGCATATGACTCGTGCCTCGACGACGTGCGCGAGAAGGTGCGCTACGACCTTCAGTACCTGCGCACGCAGAGCATGGCCGAGGACGTGAAGATCATGCTCAAGACGATGCCGACGGTGCTGCTGAAGATCCGCGGCTGGTAGCCGTCGTCCTCAGAAAATTCAGAACCTGGCGAGCGGCCGCGTCACGATGACGCGGCCGCTCGCACTTGTTGCTCGACCCACCGATAGGTGATGGCAATGCCGTCCCGCAGCGACGTCTCCGCCCGCCAGCCGAGAGACTCGATGCGACGATGGCTGAAGTTCCGCGACTGGACGCCCACGGGCCCGGGAACGTAGCGCACCGCGATGCGCTTTCCGCTCGCCACGCTCACGGCGTCCACGAGCTCGCGTACGGTGACGTACTCGGGGCTCCCGATGTTCGCGGGCTCCGTGATGTCCGACTGCACGAGCCGCACGATCCCGTCAACGAGGTCCGCGACGTACGTGTACGACCGCACGGCGGTGCCATCGCCCCATACTTCGATGGTGCCGCCGTCAGGAACCTCGGCAACTTTGCGGCAGATCGCCGCTGGCGCCTTCTCGCGTCCACCGGTCCATGTCCCCTCGGGCCCGTAGCAGTTCTGAAATCGGGCGATGCGAACCTGGAGCCCGTAGCGACGCGCGTGGGCGAGCGCGACACGCTCCGCGTACAGCTTCTCCCAGCCGTACTCGTTGTCGGGGCGAGCGGGGTAGGCCTCGTCTTCGGTCAGCGCGCTTTCACCAACCGCCATGTCGCGGTAGACGCAGACCGAGCTGGCGAAGAAATACCGCGGCACACCGGCGTCCACGACAGCCTTCGGCATGTTGATGTCGATCAGCGCGCTGTGCCGCATGATGTCGCACTCGGCGGTACTGATGTAGCCCATCCCGCCCATTTCGGCCGCGAGCTGGTAGACCTCATCCACGCGATGCCCGCCGTCGAGCCGAACGGCCTCGCGACATTGGTCGAGCTCTCTCAGGTCCAGCACCCGAAAGTCATCCGCGTTCGAGGCGGAGAACTCGGGGTGCTTGAGGTCCACGCCCCGCACCCAATAGCCATCCCGCTTGAGTCGGGTGACGAGGTGACTCGCGATGAATCCTCCGGCACCACATACGACCGCACGTTTCATGACTGGTTCCGGCGTTGCTCGCGAGCGCTCCCGCCGACGACGGTCGAGAGGTAACGAGCTGTTGACCACAGCTGCCGTGATGGACCGGCAGGGTTGGGCGAGGAGGGCCGCGCCGACGCCACGAACTGCTCGTCGCGGTCCCACGGACGCACGCTGCGAAATCCACTCCGAGCTGGCAGCATCCCGAGCTCCCACATCGCGCGATCGAGTCGCACGCTCGGAGAGGCCGGACGGATCGGAAGCAGGTTCAGAAGGTAATGTCGCTCGAGCCCGCGCAGGTACCACTCGGGGCGTGGCGGACGGAGCGCATCGAGGACGTGCGGCGGGAGTCGAACTCCGGCAGCCGTTTGCGCAAGCCGGAAGGTCCAGTAGCAAGCGGTCCCCGCGCGCATCTCCCGGGCCACACGCGTGAACCCTTCCCAGTCGATGCGGCCGGACGTCGCGAACGCGCGAATGTCGCGAAAGGTGCGCCAGGCGCCGAACCGCATGACGTGCGACCATGCGAAATGCAGGCAGACGTGCAGC
>Ga0075430_100000585_pt1 | contig 27621 bp, 21 predicted proteins | sample RhiMetdeltSRZDD4_FD_75294 | JGI IMG/M metagenome (GOLD analysis project Ga0075430, IMG submission 75294) | Populus rhizosphere microbial communities from Tennessee, USA - Rhizosphere MetaG P. deltoides SRZDD4 | ecosystem: Host-associated > Plants > Roots > Rhizosphere > Soil | place: USA... | reverse complement strand
GTCACGTGGGCGGGAGTAGTCGTCAACCGGACCGCCAGCGCGTTAGGCGCCCCGTGGCGCACCGCGTTGGAAACAGCCTCCTGCGCGACCCGGTAGAGCACCGATGCAAGCGTCGGCGGGACCGCGACCGCACTCTCGTCCGCGGAAATCGTGACCGTCGCTCGCGTCGACGCCTGAATCTCCCGGCCGAGCCGCCGCAGCGCTGCGGGGAGCCCGAGGTCGTCGAGCACGCGCGGATGCACCGTGTGCGCGAGCAGTCGTACTTCCTCCAGCACGGAAGCCGCCATGTTCTTGATGCTCGCGATCCGTTCCGCGAGCTCCGCGTCGTCAGAGGCGTGCTCGGCGATGTCGCGCTCGGCCGCGCTGAGTTGATACACGACGGCGGCGAGCGACTGCGCCGCCGAGTCGTGCAGCTCACGCGCGATGTGCGCGCGCTCGCGGTCACCGGCGCTGATCACCTCCGCGGCGAGCCGCCGCATGCGGGCCCGGTCGGAGGTGAGCCCGTCCAGCAACACGTTCAGCGTCCCGCCGATGCGCTGCACGTGCGCGTCAGCGAGGAGCGATGGCGGCACGCGCGCGTCGAGATCCCCCTCCCAGATGCGCGCGGCCGTGGCCTCGAGATCGCCCAGCGGGCGGAGCGCGATGACCACGAGCGTGACATTGACGACGAGGCTGCCACCGAGTGCGAGCCCGAGAATCAGCAGCACACGCGCGTCGGCTCCCGCGCTCCCCTGTACCGCGAGCGCCGCCGCCGTCGCCGCGATCACGATCAACGCATTCGCGCCGGCGAGTTTTCCGGCGAGCGGCACGCGCAGCACTCCCTCGACCCATCGCGGCACGGCAGGCCGAGCGGCCCTGACCGCGCGCGCGTTAGGCGCGGCGCGGTCGAGGCTGGGGCCGAACCGCCGGATTGGCGGCTGTCGTTCCGAGACGGGCTGCACGATGGACGTCGGCGTGGGGGTCAGAGTCGGCCAGCTATTTCTGCACGATGAGCGCGGTCACCATCCCGAACATACCGTGATCCGACTCGGCATGCGGGAGAATGTGGCAGTGGAACGCCCACGTGCCAGGGTTGTTGCAGTTGACGATGACGTCCCACCGCTCGCCCGGCGCGACGTTCAACGTATCGCACTTCCACGGAGCCGGCTGATCCCACCCGTCCTTCGCGATCACCGTCATGTGCATGCCATGCAGGTGCATCGGGTGGATCATCATCCCCTCGTTCATGAAGCGGATGCGCACCTTCTGGCCGAGCTTCGCGACGATCGGTTCGGTCGCGGGGAAGCCTTTTCCGTTGAGCGTATAGCCGTGCGTGCCGTCGTTCAGGATCATCGTGTAGTCGACGTCCACACGCTCGATCGGCTTCGGCCGGCGCGGCTCCACGATGAACGCACCGAGCAGTCCGAGCCCGACCTGCTTCGCCGCGTTATGGTGCGAGTGGTACATGTGCGAGCCGTAGTTCCCGTCGGGGATCGTGAACTCGTACGTGTACGACTGACCCGGTTTGATCGGCGGCTGCGTGATGAACGGGACGCCGTCCTGGTCGTTCGGAAGCTCGAGGCCGTGGAAGTGAACCGCGGTCGACTCCGGAAGCTCGTTCTTCACGATGACGCGCACGCGATCGCCCTCGCGAACGCGAATCTGCGGGCCGGGCACGACGCCGTTGTACGCCCACGCTTCGACCTTCTTTCCGGGCGAAACCTCCCACTGGACCTTGCTGCAGGTGAGCTCGTACACCTGCACGTCCCCATCGCGGCGGGGAGCGAGCAACTCGTTTCCCTTTCCTTCAGTCTTCGCCGGGAATGCCTTGATGCCGGCCTCGTGCATGCGGTCCATCTCCTCGGCGGCCGCGGCGGCGGAGACAGGGGCTGGGTGCGCGCCCATGGAACCGCCGCTCGCGTCGCCCTTCGTGCTGTTCGCGTTCTGGGCGGTGGAGGCGTTCGCGGCAGACGCCGTATTCCCCTTGCACGCCGTCAGCGCTCCCGCTGCGAGCGCGGAGAGCGCCGAGGTCCTCAGAAAAGCACGTCGGCTCGCGATTTCGGGCGCGATCGACGACGACTCCTGGTTCGTGTGTTCGGTGTTCGACATTCGAGACGGGACTCTGGAAATCGTGGGTGTACCTGCGTGCGCGTACCTTACCCACGCCCTGGGGCCCGCCTCAGTCGGGGATCGACCGATCGTGAATCAGCAAATTCGATCCGCCGGCGTCAGGGAATCCCTGACGCCGAGTTAGCGCTAGTCGTGCGTAGCCGCCTCGGCTGGCAGCACGAGCACTGGCACCCGCGCGCCTCGAAGAAGCGCCGTTGCAACGCTGCCAACCAGCACTCGCTCGAACGCGCTATGGCCGTGGCTGCCCGCGACGATGAGGTCGACGCCGCGCTCCCTGGCGGCGCGCAGCACCTCGCGCGCCGCGTTCCCGCGTACGATCTGGCGCGTGACGACCGTGTAGGCGGGAGGGACCATCGCCTCTCGGACAGCCTCGAACGCCCGTTCTGCAGCTTCCGCATAGCGAGCGTGCATCGAGGCGAGGAGTTCCAGCGCCGGCTGCGGAACGGGCGCAACGTGAACGAGGTGCACCGCGGCAAGGTCGGGAAAGAGCCTCAGCGCCACCTGGCCCGCGCGCACACTCGCCTCGCTGAAATCGATCGCGACGACGGCGGACTCGGGAACGTGGCTGCAGCCCCGAGGCACGACGAGCACGGGCACATCAGCGGCTCGCGCGACGCGCACCGCCGTGTCGCCACCGAACAGCCGCTCGAGGAGGTCGTGGTCGTCGGCTCCCAGCAGAATCATCGCCGCCTGAGCGTCGCGCGCGGCCCGCGAGATGATCGTCGGCGGGTCACCGGTCCCGATCTCTATCTCGACCTTTCGCTGCGGGATAGCCAGGCGCTTGAGCTGCGCCTCGACGGCGGCCCGCGCCACGCACTTCGGGTCGAGCTCTGTCGGATCGAGCGCGACGAGCGCGGTGAGCTCCGGCGCGAGGGTTGGAGACGGCTGTACTACCGCGAGGATGCGAACACGGGCGCCGGACGCAGTGCCCATGGCGACCGCCAGTTCGATGGCGCCATCGGACGCCGCGTCGCCGCGCGTTGCGACGAGCAGTGGAGGCGGAACCGGCGCCGGGTCGCGTGTGTGGCAAGCGTCCGCGGCGTTCGGGTAGCTCAGCGTGCCCATGCGTCCCTCCGATCAGAGCCGATGGGGCGCGCGGGCGAAGAGCCCGCGCGCCTCCACGCCACACTACCCAACGGTGATCCGGCGCACAGTCCGCGATTTCACCGACACCACGTCAGGGAACGCGCGATACGGCGCCCGGGTCAGTCAGCCGCGGCCGGCTCCGGCAGCCTCGCCTCGCGAACGAGCGTTGCGTGACGGCGCCCGTAGAGCACATAGACGGCCATCCCTAACGCCAACCAGACAAACAGGCGAACCCATGTCTCCCATGGCAGCCCCGCCATCTGCGCAACGCAGACGAGCGCGCCCAGCGCCGGAACCCACGGCATTCCGGGCGTGCGGAACGGGCGCGGCAGATCCGGCGCCGAACGTCGCAGGATGATGATGCCCACGCACACGAGCGCGAATGCGAGCAGCGTTCCCATGCTCACGAGGTGGCTCAACGTCGTGAGCGGAAGCATGCCTGCCGCTACGGCGACCACCGCGCCCGTTACGACCGTGCTGACGTGCGGCGTGCGGAACCGCGGATGCACCCGGCGGAACAGCGGCGGCAGTAGACCGTCTCGGCTCATGGAGTAGAAGATGCGGGTCTGCCCGAGCAGCTGGACGAGCATCGTGCTGAACAGCCCGAAGAGCGCACTGACCTTCACCACGGGGCTGAACCACGTGAGGCCCGTCGCCTCGATACCGACGGCAATCGGATCGGCGACGTTGAGTCTCGAGTACGGCACGATCCCGATCAGCACGACGGCAACCGCGATGTAGAGCACCGTACACAGCGCGAGCGACACGAGGATCCCGAACGGCAGGTCGCGCTGCGGGTTCTTTGCCTCCTGCGCCGCGGTGGAGACTGCGTCGAATCCGATATACGCGAAGAACATCACCGCGGACCCGCGCAGAATCCCGCTCCACCCGAAGTGGCCGAACTCGCCCGTGTTAGGCGGGATGAACGGCGTGAGGTTCGCTCGCTGGACGTACGCGATGCCGGCGACGACGAAGACTACGAGCACCGCGCTCTTGATCACGACGAGCACGGTGTTCGTGTTCGCCGATTCACGAATCCCGATCACGAGGAGCGCGGTGACGAGGAGGACGATGACCGCCGCGGGAACGTTGAACACGCCGGCCACTACCCCACCGTCAGGCAGCAACACCGGAACCCCGGGTGACGCCGTGAACGCCGGCGATACCTGCCAGCCGACATCGCGCATCAGGCTCACGAAGTAGCCGGACCATCCGACGGCGATCGTGGACATGCTCAGCGCGTACTCGAGGATGAGGTCCCAGCCGACGATCCAGGCTACGAGCTCGCCGACGGTGGCATAGGCATAGGTGTACGCGCTCCCCGCCACCGGCATCATCGATGCCAGCTCCGCGTAACAGAGCCCGGCGAGCGCGCAGGCGACGGCGGCGATCACCATCGAGATCACGAGCGCCGGTCCCGCATTCTGCGACGCCGCGGTTCCGGTGAGCACGAAGATACCGGTGCCGATGATGGAACCGATGCCTAACGCCGTGAGGTTGAGCCGCCCGAGCGACCGTCGCAGCGTTCCCTTCTCGGCTTCGACGCGCAGTTCGGCGATGGACTTCCTGGTGAAGATGGACATTGGGGGGGGGCCGGGTGGAGGTCGTTCCAGACGCACCGGGATTGACGCCCCCAACATGTGCCGTGCGCACGACGCGGGTCGTCCGGGCGGCGTACGCGGCGCGTTCGGGAGCCCTGCGGAATGCGTTAGGCGCTCGAACATCTGTCAGGCCGAGCGAGGGACTGGGGACTAGGGACTGGGGACTAGGGACTGGGGACTAGAAACACCCCCGGGATGCCGCTCTTCGCGAGCGTGCCATCCCGGGGGTTTTCGATTCCCGATTCCCGATTCCGATTAGTCTCGGCTGAGCCGATACCCGGTCTTCAACACCGTGAGGATGTGGCGCGGGTTCGCCGGGTCCATCTCCAGCTTGCGACGCAGCTCGGCAACGTGCGTGTCGACCGTCCGGCTCATGACCGAATCGTCGTAGCCCCAGACTTCCTTGAGCAGCTCCAGGCGCGTCGCGACCTGCCCGTTCCGGCGGAGCAGCGCGACGAGCAGATCGTACTCCTTCGGACGCAGCGCCACCATCGCGCCCTGCCGAGTGACCGTATGCCGCGCCATGTCGACGCGCACGTCGCCGAACCCCGCGGGCGCGGTGGCGCTGGATTTCGGCGCGTCGCCGTTCGGTCGCGACGCTCGTCGCAAGAGCGCGTCGATGCGGGCCAGCAGCTCCATGAGCCCGAACGGCTTGGTCACGTAGTCGTCCGCGCCGAAGCGGAAGCCGCGAACCTTGTCAGCCTCCTCGCCAAGGGCCGTCAGGACGAGGACCGGCGTCGTGTTCCCATCGTCGCGCAACGTACGCAGCACGCGATACCCGTCCGTGTCCGGGAGCATCAGGTCGAGGACAATGATGTCCGGCGTGCGCTCTCGTGCGAGCTCCAGCCCGGTCGCGCCGTCACTCGCGGCGACCACCTCGTACCCCTCGAACTCGAGATTGCTCTGCAGCCCACGCGCGAGCTTCTCGTTGTCCTCGATCAGCAGAATGACGGGCATCCGCTTAGAGTCCCTGCGATCGGTCCGTGTCGGAACCAACCCGCTTCTTCGATCGGATTCCCCACCCGTACCGCTCACGACTCCGCTCACGACGGAGCGGGGTGCGTGTGGCCGGCGTCGCCGACTCGCTGTCGGCCGCCGGGAACTCGACGACGAAGCGCGCACCGCCCTGCTCCGCGTCCTCTACGTGAACGCTTCCGCCATGCAATTCCGCGAGCTCGCGAACGACCGCGAGCCCGATCCCGCTCCCTTCGAGCCCCGCGTTCTGTTCGCGCCGCAATCGAACGTACGCAATCCAGATGCGCTCGCGATCGGAGAGCGGAATGCCGGGGCCTTCATCTTCGACGACGATGCGTGCCCGATCCCCCACACGGCCGACCGTCAGCCGCACCGTCTGTCCCGGAGGACCGAACTTGAGCGCATTCTCGAGCAGGTTCAGAGCGATTTGCCGAAACGCGCCCGCGTCGACCATTGCGGTGACGAGCTCGCGAACCACCACGATCACGGACGCGCCGCGCTCCGCGGCGAGAGGAGCGAACGTGGCGGCGATCGATTCGACGAGCGGACCGAGCTCGGTCGGCGTCGGCTCCAGGCGCACCCGCCCCTCGGTGCTGCGAGCGAAATGCAGCACGTTGTCCACCATGCGCATCAGACGGCGAGCCTCGTGGACAATCGTCTCGATGGCGAGTCGCCGGTCCGCGTCTGACCGCACGCGTCCGAGCTGCAGCGTCTCGCCGAACAGCAGGATCTGCGCGAGGGGAGTGCGGAGCTCGTGCGACACGCTCGACGTGAAATCCGCCCGCAGTCGAGCGAGATCGTGCTCGCGTCGAAGCTGAATCACGGCGATCGACGCGAGCGCCGCCGTGAGCGCGAGCAGTCCGAGGAGAAGAGGCAGCCGCGACCCGCGCGGACGTCCGACGAGCAGGAGCTCAGGCGCCGCTGGCCGCAGCGCCGCTCGCACGATGAGTGGGAGTCCGGCGGCGTCGAGCGCGACTTCGCTTGCGTAGGCCGCGCCCTTGGCCGTCGTGTCGGCGGCAGAACGGAACCACTCGTGGCCAGTCGCGTCGCGAACGGTCACGACGACGAGAGAGTCATTCGCCGTCCCTCCGGTCACGGAGCCCGGAAGCAGCGGGCGCGCCGCCATGACATCGCGAAGCACACCATCGCCGACGGCGCGCGGGCAGCTCGTGAACCCGTACGCGGCCAGCGGCGCGCCGTGCTGCGCGTACCGTATGCCGTAGAACACGACGCGGCCTGGCGACTTCGCGAGGTCGGCGAGTGCCGCGTGTCGCATCTCCGGCCGGTAGCGTAGCCGAGTGTGCGTGATGACGGTGTCGCGAACCCAGCGGAGGAACGTGGTGTCCGGGCGCGTCGCGCCCGTCGCGACGGAGCCGTCCCGCAGGTCCACCCGGAACACGACGCGGCCGGAATCTCCGCGTGAGCTCTGGCACGCGAGCGCGTCACGCGAGCCCGGCGTCATGAGGTCCGGGGGCGCGAGCACCTCGTACGGGGAGCTGGCGCGGACGCTCGTCACCGGCGACAGGATCTGGCTCGCGGCGACGTCCAGCCGTTCCCGCACGTTCGCGACGTATTCCCAGGCCGCGACAGACGCGTAGTCGCGTAAGGCCCGCTCGGCCGTGACGCGGTGCGACCGCGCGGCATCGTGCGCCTCGTACGCGAGCGACCCCACGAGAATCACGGTCAGGGTCAGCAGCGCCGCCAGAAGCGTGACGCGCGGCGCGGCGACCTGACGTGTGGGCAAGCTGGGCATATCGCACGATAGCACCCCGGCGGGGCGCGGAACAGGAATCGGGCTGTTGGATCGGGACGTCGGCCGGCTCGCCTTATGTCTCGGTCGGGCTCGTCGCCTGACAAGTGGTCTGACACCCCTCTGACACGCGTCGCACGCAGCGGCGGCGCCGCGACGCGGGGCGCGTCCCGCCCGACACCGACCCTGAGAAAGCGGACCGCCTCATGACGCCACCCGAACTGGACGCTAGTTTCCCGGTACGCTCCGCCTGCGCAGGCCGAGGGCCCGCCGCACGCGGTTCACGACCGCTCGTTTGCTACCCTCCCGTGACCACGCCAGCCCGCGTCCCGAGCCTAACGCCAATCGACGGCGGCACCGCCGTCGATCGCCACATGCCGCGCAGCGTGCTCCACGACGCCCGCGGGCGAACGGCGCGCGACATCCCGCCTCGCGAGATCATCGACGCGCTCAGCGACCCGGCGACCAGGTTGTGGGTCGACATCGACAGCTCGAGCCGCCACCAGCACGCGATCCTCGAGAAGCTCTTCAAGTTCCACCCGCTGACGATCGAGGACACGCTCAACCCGAACAGCCGCGTCAAGATCGAGGCGTACGACGGCTACATGTTCATCGTGCTCCGCGCGGTGCGGTTCTGCGACACGACGACCGACCCGTACGACCTCGAGACCGAGAACCTCTACATCTACCTCGGCGCGAACTACGTCGTGACCGTACACTCCGGGTTCTCGCAGACGGTCGAGGCGGTAGCGGATCTCGTACGCCGGAGCCCGGACCTCATCGACCGCGGGCCGGCCCGCCTTGCCCATACGATCTGCGACAACACGATCGACGCTTACTTCCCCATTCTCGACCGCGTGGACGACTTCGTCGATGGGCTCGAGTCACGGGTGTTCGAGCGGTTCGATGAATCGGCGCTTCGCGACATCTTCGGGCTCAAGCGCACCGTCCTGTCGCTCCGCCGATACCTCGCGCCGCAGCGGGAGATCTTCAACGTGCTCACGAACCGGCCGACCCCGCTGATTCCCGCCGAAGCACAGCTCTATTTCCGAGACGTCTACGACCACGTGCTACGGATCAACGACTCGCTCGATAACTACCGTGAGCTCCTGAGCAGCACGCTCGATAGTTACCTCACGCAGGTGTCGAACCGCCTCGGGTCCATCACGAAAGGGCTGTCGGTGATCGCGACGCTGAGCGTTCCATTCGTGGTCGTGAGCGGCATGTGGGGGATGAACTTCTCGAGGATCCCGCTCGCCGACTCGTCGTACGGCTTCTGGTCCATGCTCGTACTCCAGCTCGCGATCGGTATTGCGCTGGTCGTGCTACTCCGCTGGAAGAAGCTGCTCTGAGCGCGCCGGCTCGCGCCGCCTGAACGCGGCCACTCGAGCGGTCAGGGCAGCGGCCCGCGCCAGGCACCGACCGCGAGCTCGAGCGCGAGCGCGACGAGCGCGAGGGTGAGCGGCCAGCGATACAGCTCCGAGTACTGCGTGTAGATCCGCGTCCGAACCGGCGTTCGCTCGAGTCGATCGATCTCCTCCGTGATCCGCTGGAGCGCCGCGGCGTCACGCGCGCGGAAATAGCGACCACCGGTGCGTCGAGCGACTTCCGTGAGCAACGCGTCGTCGATCTCGACCGGGCGATTCTCGTAGCGGAGACCAAACACCCCGCGGCCCACCGGCACCGGCGCCATTCCCTCGGTGCCCACGCCGATCGTGTAGATCTTCACGCCGAACGCCGCGGCCGCCTGCGCCGCCGTTCGGGGGTCGATCGAGCCGCGGTTGTTGACGCCATCGGTGAGCAGCACCATCACGCGTGAATTCCCCGGGGCGTCCCGAAGGCGATTCGCCGCCGTCGCGATCGCCGTTCCGATCGCCGTCCCGTCCTCGAGTTGCCCGGGCTGCAGGTTGTCCACCGCCGCCATCACGACCGGGTAGTCGGTGGTCAACGGGACCTGCGTGAGCGCCTCACCCGAGAACGCGACCACACCAATGCGGTCGCTGTTCCGCATGGTGATGAACTGCTTCACCTTCTCGCGCGCCACCTCAAGGCGATTCTGCGGCTGGAAATCCTCGGCGAGCATCGAGCTGGAGATGTCGAAAGCAATGACGATGTTGATGCCCTCCGTCGTCGACTGCTCCGCCCGCCCCGCCGAGCGCGGACGCGCCATCGCTGTCACGAGTCCGGCGAGCACGAGGTTCCGCGCGATGACGAGCGTGCGCGCGATTCCGCGCCCGGCGCGCGGACCGCTCGCAAGCACGCCGACCCGCGAAAACACGATCGCCGATGGACGGCGGCGTCGCCGCCACACCCACCACGCGGGCAGCAGCAACAAGAGGAGCAGGACCCACGGCGCCCCGAATTCGATATGCGGGATGGTCATGCCGAGAAATGTGGCTCGATCCGCGTGGCTCGGCAGGGGGCGTGTGCGTCTAAAGATCGCCCGCCGCCGAGTGCGGGCGTCCTCGGCGACGCGGGCGCGAAGGTCCCGCCGATCCTCTCGACCTGGCATCTCGACTTCGTGCGTCTCGTCACCGCTGCTCTGGCTCGTACCTCACCCGTTTCCATCGCGCTGATCCTCGGAGTTGGTGGCGTCGCCATCGCGGCGGGCGCCTTCGTCTCTGGTGATCTGAGCGGCACGCTCGCCGTAGTAATTGGCGCGTACGCCCTCGCCACCTCGGGCTTCGCGATGCACGTCGCGCGAACGCCGGCAGCCGACCGGCAACGCGCTCCGTCTTCGTCCGTACCCACGACTGATCCGGCTGTTGCACCGCAACGGGCGACGGACGCATCGGCAGGCGCGCCATCTGGCACCCCGCCGGAGACAGCCCGGGCCGACGTCACCGTCCCCGATCTTCGCGACCCGCTCACGGGGCTGGCGACCCGTGCGCTGCTCCGCGATCGGCTCGAGCATGCGCTGACCCGTGCGCATCGGCACGAACGGCCGGTCGCCGTGATGGTCGTCGATATCGACGGCTTCCGCTCGCTGAATGACGCACTCGGGTACGCAGTCGGCGATCGCGTGCTGGCCGCCGTCGCCAGCCGCGTCGCGGCGACGCTGCGGTCGGGCGACACCGCGGGACGCCTTGGCGCCGACGAGTTCGCGCTCGTGCTCGAAGACATGGCGGACGAGAGCAACTTCGTGCAGGTGAGCGACCGCGTCAGCGAAGCGTTGTCGCGACCCATCACGATCAACGGCCGCGATCTCGCCATCTCGACGTGCACGGGCATCGCACAGGCACGGCCAGACGATGATGCCGATGGCCTGCTCCGCAACGCCGATGCTGCGCTCGCCGTCGCGAAGCGGCGCGGCCGAGGCGCGTGCGAGGTCTTCTCCGAGCGCGTGCGCGCGTCGCTGGTCGATCGTGTCGATCTCGAGTCGGCGCTGCGCGCCGCCGTCGCTGCCGGCGCGTTCGAGATCGAGTATCAGCCGATCGTCATCCTGCACAGCAGGCGGATCGCCGGCGTCGAGGCACTGCTTCGCTGGCGTCACCCCGCGCGCGGAGACATCCCGCCGTCCACGTTCCTGCCGGTTGCCGACGAGCTCGGGCTCTCGCCCGGCCTCGGCCGGTGGGTGCTCGACCAGGCGTGCCGCCAGGTGAAGCGCTGGCAGGAGCAGGTGCCAACCGCGCGCTCGCTGACGCTCACCGTGAACATCTCGCGCGCGCAATTGCGGCAGCGCAGCCTCATCGATGATGTCGCGGCCGCGATCGGGAGCTCACAGCTCGACCCGCGGCGCCTCGTGCTCGAGGTGTCGGATGCCGTGCTTCTCGACGACGCGGGCACCGCGCTCGCACGCCTGCAGGCACTGAAGGCGCTCGGGGTCCGGATCGCGATCGACGACTTCGGGGCGCGTCACGCCGCGCTGCACCAGCTGCCGCGAATTCCCGTGGACATTCTGAAGATCGACAAGGCGTTCATCGACCGCGTCGGTCGCTCGGGTGGCGGGGTCAGCGTGGCGCACGTCGTGCTCGCGCTCGGAAAATCGATGCGCCTGCGCACCGTGGCGGAGGGGATCGAAGCGGAGGAACAGGTGGCGGAGCTGCTCCGACTGAAGTGCGAGTTCGGTCAGGGAATGTTGTTTTTCAGGCCCCTGTCGGCCGCCGCCGTTGGCGCGGTCCTGAAAGAGAGCCGCCGCTGATACGGTCAGCTCGGCGTCGTCTCCGCCCAGAACTGCCGTAGCAGGTTGGCGGCGACGCGGCGACGATAATCGGCGGTCGATCGGATGTCATCGATCGGTGTGATCTCGCGCCCGAGCGTCGCCGCTGCTGCATCGATGTCTCCTCGCGCCAGCGCAGCCTCGGTCTCACGCGCTCGCACGACCACCGGCCCGACCGAGCCTAACGCAACGTGCGATGTCCCGTTCGCCCGTACACCCGCCATTACTACCTTCGAGATCGCCTGAGCGGCGCGCGTTCCGACCTTCCTGAACCACTGCGTGCCGTCCACGGCAGGAATCTCGACGGCCACGATCAGCTCGTCCGGCCGCAACACGTTTGCACGATACCCGGTGTAGAAGCCCGCGAACGGGATGCGTCGCTCGTCCGCGGCGCTTCGGGCGACAATCACGGCGTCCACCGCAGCGAGCACGGGCAATGTGTCACCCGCCGGTGAACCGTTTGCGATGTTGCCGCCTATGGTCCCGCGATTCTGAATCTGGATCCCGCCGATCTCCCGCGCGGCGGCAACCAGCATCGGCACGCGCTGTCGCACGAGTCGCGAGCGGATGAGCGACGTGTAGGTCGCGAGTGCTCCGATCGACAGGACGTCGCCGGCCAGCCCGATCCGTCGCAGACCTTGCAGCGGCCAGAGATCGATGAACCTGGTCTGCGTCAACGTGCCGAAGTTGAGCGACACGTACAGATCCGTGGCACCGGCCAGTGGCACGAGCGCTCCATCGTCGCGGAGCATGCGAAGCGCCTCGGGCAGGGTCTTCGGTCGCCGAAGCGACAACGGGCTGATCGCCGATTTCATCGGCCAGCGTCCGCCGCGGCCGCTGGCGCGCCGCCCTGGCGTTTCGCCGCGCGGATCGCTCGGAAGATCGCCTCGTAGCCGGTGCATCGGCACAGGTTGCCGGCGAGCGCCTGCTGCATCTCCTGGCGTGTGGGATTGGCGCCTAACGTCGCGGCCGCGATGATCATTCCCGGCGTGCAGATGCCACACTGTGCGCCCACCTCGTCCATGAACGCCCGTTGAAGAGGCTCGGCGTCAATGCCCTCGATGGTCGTGACCGAGCACCCTTCGACCTGCGCGAACGGGACGAGACACGACACCACACAGTCGCCGTCGATGAGCACGCTGCACGCGCCACACTCGCCTTCCCCGCATCCTTCCTTGGTGCCGGTCAGGCCGCAGTCCTCACGCAACACGTCGAGCAGCCGGCGCATCGGGTGTGCGTCGATGTCGACGTCCGCTCCGTTGAGTCGGAACCTCATGAGCGGCGCGCAGCCATCACGACCTCGGGAATGGCCGGCGCCTCGCGCACATCGAAGCCAACGCTGCGAATCGCGTTGATGAGCGCGGGCGCAGGCCCGTCCATCGGCAGCTCACCAAGCCCCTTCGCCCCGAACGGACCGCCGGGATACGGGTTCTCGACGAGCGTGACGTCGATGGGAGGCGTGTCGAGGGTCGTCGGAATCGTGTAGTTCGTGAGCTGCCCGTTCGCCATGGCGCCGTCGCGCATCACGACGTGCTCCAGCAGCGCGAAACCGATCGCCTGGGCGGTGCCGCCTTCGACCTGGCCGATCGCGAGTGCCGGGTGGATCGCCTTGCCGACGTCCACGACAGCCGTTAGGCGTAGCGGGCGCACCTCGAACGTGACCGGATCCACCTCGACTTCCGCGACGTTGCACCCCCACCCGTACGTTGCGTAGGCATCACCGGTGTAGGAGTCGTCGTCCCACCGAATCCACTCCGGCTGCTCGTATTCGGCTTCGACGCGGAGCGGCCCGTTCGCGCGGAAGTAGTCGCCCGGCGCGGCGTCCCCGATTCGCCGTCGAACCTCGGCCGCCGCGCGCTGCAGAATTCCACCGACCACCATGCACGTACGCGACGCGACCGTCGGGCCGCTGTCCGGCACGCGAGACGTGTCCGGCTGCGCGACCTCGACCTGCTCGTACGGGATTCCGAGCGCATCGGCGACGATCTGCGCGTGCATGGTTCGCGTTCCCTGTCCGATCTCGGTACTCGACGTCAGGACACGGACGCCCTGGTCCGTGAGCTCGACGGCCGCGCGGGACGCGAGTCGCAGCTCACCGCTCCCGGTGAACCCCGAGCCGTGATAGAAGAGCGAGACGCCCACCCCGCGGCCGGTCGATGCGACGTTGGCTCGCTTCTCATGATAGCGCGACTGTTTGACCGCCCGTCGCAGCGTCTCGAGGGCACTGCAATCGTTGCCTAACACCTGGCCGGTGGCGGTAGTATCGCCGGGCGTCAAGGCATTGAGCTCGCGAAGCCGCACCGGATCCATTCCTAACGATTCCGCAATGCGGTCCATGTGGACCTCCATCGCGAACTGCGTCTGAGGTGCTCCAAATCCGCGGAACGCGCCGTTCGGCGGCGTGTTGGTCATCACCGCCCGGCCGACGATGCGCGTGTGGTCACATCGGTACGGGCCGGCGGCGTGAATCGTCCCGCGCGACAGCACCACCGGGCTCAGCGTGACGTAGGCGCCGCCATCGAGCAGCACGTCGATGTCCATCGCGACGATGCGGCCGTCCCGCGTGACGCCGGTACGATGCCGCACGATCGACGGATGCCGCTTCGTCGTCGCGACCATGTCTTCGGAGCGGTCGTAAATCAGCTTTACCGGCCGGCGCGCCTTGAGCGCGAGGAGCGCCGCATGCGCGGCAATCGTGGACGGGTACTCTTCCTTGCCACCGAACCCGCCTCCCGTCTCGGTCTGCACGACACGCACATGCGACACTGCATCGCCAAGCAGCGTGACGAGCGCCTTGTGGACGTAGTACGGACACTGAATGGAGCCGTGCACCGCGATCCCACCGTTTTCCGGCACGGCGATCACGCCGTTCGGCTCGATGTAGACGTGCTCCTGCGCCCCCGTGCGATACGTCCCTTCGACGATGAGGTCCGCGCCGGCGAGCGCGGCGTCCACGCCGCCCTTCTCGATGCGAATGTGCTTGAACACGACGGAAGAACGCTCGGGCTCGAGCACCGGCGGCCGCGCATCGTATTCGATGTCGACTCGCGCGGCGAGCAGTCGCTCACGGTCCTCGTGGGCGAGCAGGAGGACCGCCTCCGTCGCATGCCGAATCTCCTGCTCGACCAGACACGGCTGGTCGTGCTCGATCAGCGCAATGACGTTCTTCCCGGGGATGTCGCGGAAGTCGACGACCGTGAAACCGGACTCGTCGAATGCGCGATGAATCGTCCGGACTCGCCCGCACGGGATATCGGCCCGGACAGTCCGGCCCCATAACATCCCGGGAAACGACAGGTCGTCGGCATAGATCGCCCGGCCGGTCGCCTTCCCGATCCCATCCTTGCGGGAAACGCTCCGGCCGACGGCGTGCTCAATCACGGATGGCATTCGGCGAAACCTTCGCCGCCCGGTTCGCCGTATCAAGGTGTGAGCGCGACTCGAGTAACCGATCGGATCGTGCGGCCGATCCCAACCCACTTGTCGCACGTCGCGCACACGGCCTAGGATGCAGGGACAGGCGTGCGACAATCCGACGCACCTTGCTGACCTCGCTCCGTCCAACGGGCGGCTCTCGTACACCTCCTGCTCTCCAACCGATGCCACTCAGACCGCACGTTCGCGCAGCGGATCGGCACGGGCTCACCTGGGGTCCGCTCGCGCTCGCACTCGCATTCGCGATCGCACCGCTGACCCTCGCCCACGCACAGCAAGCGTTACGCGTGCCCGTCGAGTACACAAAGCTCTCGAATGGGCTCAAGGTCGTCATGTCACCCGATCCGACGACACCGACCACCGTCGTCGCGGTCTACTACAACATCGGGTTTCGAAACGAGCCGAAGGACCGTACCGGGTTCGCTCATCTCTTCGAGCACATGATGTTCCAGGGGTCGACGAACCTGGGGAAGATGGAGTTCATCAGGCTCGTCGAATCGAACGGCGGGACGCTGAACGGCTCCACGCGATTCGACTTCACGAACTATTTCCAGGTCGTCCCGTCACACAAGCTCGAGACCATCCTCTGGGCCGAGGCCGACCGCATGCGCGGGCTGCAGATCGACAGCGCGCGGCTCAAGAACCAGCAGGACGTGGTGAAGAACGAAGTGCGCGTGAACGTGCTCAATCAGCCATATGGCGGGTTCCCGTGGATCGACCTGCCGATGGCCGCGAACACGAACTGGTACAACGCGCACAACTTCTACGGCGACCTCGCGCACCTCGACGCCGCGACGCTCGACGACGTGAAGAAGTTCTTCACCACCTATTACGCACCGAACAACGCGGTCGTCGTGATCGTCGGCGACTTCCAGCCGAGACCGACGCTCGCACTCGTCAAGAAATACTTCGAGAACATTCCGTCGGTCGCGCAGCCGCCGAAGCCTGATCTGACCGAGCCGCGCCAAACCGAAGAGAAGCGCGCGAGTCGCACGGACTCGCTCGCGCGCCGGCCAGCGCTCGCCCTCGGCTACCACGTTCCGCCGCGCTATACGCCCGAGTGGTACGCGTTCGGCTTGCTCGACCAGATCCTCGGGCAGGGACGCGACAGTCGGTTCTACGACGAGGTCGTGCGCAAGCGCGCCCTCACATCGAACGTCGCCGCAGGAATCAATTACGGGCTCGGGAACATGTACGACTACAACGGGCCGATGCTCTGGATCGTCAGCGCGTTCCACGACACCGACAAGCCGGCAGACGCCCTCGTCGCCGCGATGGACACGGCGATCGCATCCGTCCGGGATCGTCCGGTCGATCGCGCCACGATCGACCGGGCGCTCGTGAAGCTCCGCTCTCAGCTCTACTCCACCATGGAGTCGCTCGTCGGGTTCGGCCGAGCGAACATCCTCGCGTCGTTCGCGCTCTTCGACGACGATCCGGGCCGCATCAACCGACTCGAGGCGGAGTTCGCGAAGGTGACGCCGGAACTGCTCCGGAAGACCGCGCAGGAGTATCTCCGGCCGACCAATCGAACCGTCTACACGATCGTCCCGGCCGCGCGCGCGGCCAACAACACCAGCGGCCAGTGACTCGGGAGATGATATGCGCAGACTGTTGATCATGGCCGCGCTCGCGCTGGCTCCCGGCGGAGCCGTGCTCGCGCAGCAAAAGCAGGCGCCGCCCCCGGGCGGCACGCCCAAGGACGTCAAGCTGCCGGCCAAGCGTGAGTTCACGCTCCCGAACGGCATGGAGGTCACGCTCGTGCCGTTCGGCACGGTACCGAAGGTGAATGTGAGCCTCGCCGTCCGCGTGGGGAACGTGAACGAAGCGCCTAACGAGGTATGGCTCGCGGACGTCATGGGCGACCTCATGAACGAGGGGACGACGTCGCTCACCGCGGCTCAGATCGCCGAGCTCACCGCCGGCATGGGAGGTGGCATCGGGATTGGCGTCGGCCCCGACCAAACGACGATCGGCGGCTCCGTCCTGTCGGAACGAGCGGCGGATTTCGTTCGCCTCATCGCCGACGTGGCGCAGCACCCGCGATTCCCCGATTCCGAGCTGCCACGAATCAAGGCCGCTCGGGTGCGTCAGGTTGCGATCGCGAGGAGTCAGCCCCAGCCGCTCGCGCAGGAGCGCCTCTACCAGGTGCTCTACGGCGACCACCCGTTAGGTAGGCTGTATCCCTCGGAGGAGATGCTGAACGGGTACACGGTCGGCCAGGTTCGTGAGTTTCACGCCAGGAACTTCGGAGCGGCACGCGCGCATCTCTACGTTGCCGGCGTGTACGACGCCGCGACCGTCGAGAAAGCCATCCGCGACGCGTTCGGCGGCTGGGCGAAGGGCCCGGCGCCGGTGACCAACGTGCCGAAGCCGAGGAGCGGACGTCGCGTCGAGCTGATCGACCGGCCGAGCGCGGTGCAGAGCACGCTCATCGTCGCACTGCCGGTACCGAACGCATCGCACGCCGACTACACGGCGCTCGCCGTCACGGACGCGCTGTTAGGCGGTGCATTCGGATCGCGGATCACCGCAAACATCCGGGAAGACAAAGGCTACACGTACTCGCCGTTCAGCTTCATCACGAACCACTACGGCGATTCGCACTGGGCCGAGATCGCGGACGTGACCACGAACGTCACGGGCGCATCGCTGAAGGAGATCTTTGGCGAGATCGAGCGCCTGCGCAAAGAACCACCGCCGGCCGATGAGCTCCGCGGCATCCAGAACAACATGGCGGGGCTCTTCACGCTCCAGAACGCGTCGCGCGGCGGCGTCGTGGGTCAGCTGCAATTCGTCGACCTGTACGGTCTCCCCGACACCTACCTCACCGAGTACGTGAAACGCGTCATGGCCGTATCGCCGGCGGAAGTGCAGCGGATGATGCGCACGCATCTCCGTCCCGAGAACATGGCCATCATCGTCGTCGGCGACAAAAAGGTCGTCGAGGAGCAGGTGAAGCCGTACAGCACCTACGTCCCCTGAGCGGCGCCGCGGGCGCGCCGCGCTGGCCGTTGGTCGGTGCTCGGTAGGGAATGGCCCGCGGTGTGAACTCGTTCGAACAAAACGACCGGGAGGCTCGGCCTCCCGGTCGTCTCTTCCATCGGCTACCGACTAACGACTGTAGATCAGCACGGGCGCTCGCGCGCGCTCACACGTCGCTTACCGGCCCCGTCGCTGGCCCTGTCGTCGGCGGTGTCCCCTCGTCAGGCTTCGAGCCGTTCCAGCCCATGAGCCAGCGGAGGACCCACACCAGCAGGACGATCGGCACGATGATCTTGAGCGCCAGTAACCCGAACGACAGCACAGCCGAAAGTATCGCCAGTAGCGCGCCGCCGATCAGGAAGACCAGAATGAACGGCATCCCGAACAGCGCGAGCATGATGAGAATCGGCAGTGCAAGCACGCCGAGCACCATGAGGATGGGCAGTCCCACGGTCTTCAGCAGCAAGGCGATGGGGACCAGTATGCCCAGCGAGCCCAGGCTCTTGAGCAGCCACTTCAACATTGCCCACTTGAGCAACAGGCCCTTGATGAGCGCCCACATGAGTGCACCTCGTGTTCGGGAAGTGAGTGGCCCTCCCTACGTCGTCCCGGGTCGGCGCGGTTTCACTATCGTCCCCAACCGGCCGCTGGTGGCCTGATGGCACCACCGTCCACACATCACGACCCCGGACCCGAGGCCGCCACGCTCCGCGCCGATGCGATTGGCGACGCGCCTTCCACCCCGATCGCCCTCCCGAGTGGACACCGGGTCCGCGTCGGCACCGCCGGGTGGACCGATCCGACGCTCCTCCCAGCGGGTCGGTTCTACCCCGCCGGTGTGGACACGCCCGAAGAACGGCTCCGGTTCTATGCAAGTCGGTTCCCGCTCGTCGAGATCGATTCGTCCTACTACGGGTTGCCGGTCCGACGGAACTCGGAGCTGTGGGTCGAGCGGACCCCCGACGGGTTCACGTTCGACATCAAGGCGTACGCGCTGATGACCGGGCATCCGACCGAGGTGGCACGCCTCCCAAAGGCGCTGCGAGCCGTGCTTCCACCGGCGATCGCCGCCGAGAGACGCGTTTACGGACGCGACCTCCCGCCCGAGATCTACGACGAGGTCTGGGCCCTCTTTCGAGACGCAGTCGATCCCCTCGTGAGCGCAGGGAAGCTCGGCTCCGTCCTCCTGCAGTACCCGCAGTGGTTCACGCCGAGCAAGAGCGCACGCAGCGCGATTCTCGAGGCACGAGACCGCCTCGATGGGATTCCCTGCACCATCGAGTTTCGAAACAGGAGTTGGTTCGATGGTCAGGCTTCGGAACGAACGCTGGCGTTTCTCCGCGAGCATCGATTGCCGTACGTGATCGTGGACGAGCCGCAGGGGCTGCCTAACAGCGTGCCCCCGATCGCCGACGTGACCGCCCCACGCCTCGCCATCGTGCGCATGCACGGCCGCCGCGACGACATGTGGGGACGACGCGGGGCCAGCGTGGCGGACAAGTATCGATATCTCTACGATCGGGACGAGCTCGCGAGCTGGGTGCCGCACGTGCTCGACGTCGCCGACCGCGCGGACGAAACGCACATCGTCTTCAACAATTGCTACGCGAACTACGGCACCACGAACGCGCGCGAGTTGAGTGCGATGCTCGCCGCCGCAGCCGCCGATCGGTAGCGCCTCGTGCTGGCACCGCGGCACGATCCACGCACCGGCACCAACGCATGACGGACCACACCAGGCTCGTCCGCGAGCATCTCGCGGACGGTTCGCCGCTTCCAGCGATTCCCCTCATCATCACGGAACCGATCGTCATCCGCGATCGTGAGGACGTGCCGATCGTCCGCTCGGTTCGGCCGACGCATCGCATCCGATTCGTGTGGCGCGGCCGCACGCGCGATCCGATGTTCGTGTTCCAGAACTGTCGCGAGCCGAGTTGGGAACGCGTGGATATCGCGGTGGAGCAGCCCCTCGAAGCGGCGTTCGTCATGGAGCGCACACGCCACGGCCCTGGCGTGATTCCGAGCACCATGCACCAGTGGCGCGACGTGCGAGTGTTCGGCAACGCGCTCCTCGAGCGCGGTTTCTGGCACCGCCGAAAGGACGTCGACCAGAACAACGAGCACGCCCGATTCGATTCGGTGTCGGTGTACGGCTACACCGATTGCGCGTGGCTGATCGAGGGGACACAGTCGAAGGAGCACCTGTTCACGCACTGTCGAGCGAACGGCGATACGACCGGGCGTGTCGGCGTTCGGTGCTTCGGATCGTTCCAGTGGATCGGCGGCGCGATGAGCGGTCACGCAGAGAGCTGCTTCTCCCTCGGGCCGCCGTGCGATGTCGTTAGGATCTACGGCGCCGGATGCGAGACCTCAGCGCGGCTGCTCACCGCACAGGGGCCAACGGGAAACGCGTACCCGGTGCTCCTCGAGCAGGTGCGGTTCATGACCGATCGACTGCATCCCGACGGCGTGATGATCGATTTCAGGGCACCGGGTCCGCTGACGATTCGCGGTGGCCAGTTCGGAAACGGGCGTCAGCCGATCCCGACCATTCGCGTTCGCACCGTCGCCGACTTCGCCTTCATCTGCGAGGGCGCCGCGTTCGACGCCTGGGGATCACGCGAGCGAGCAGATCACATCTTCGATCTGCCGACCAACACCCGTCGCGACGTTCGCATAGCCGCGAACCTGTTCGCTGACGTCAGCGGGATGGCGCGGCGCCTCTAGCCGACAATCGTCCGTAGTGCCCTTCCGAGGACGCCGCTCGTCATCCGCGTAGTCCGCCGGTTGCGGTCGTTGACAGGCGGCTACCCGCTTGGTTTTGGGGAAGGGCGATGAGCGAACCAACGAATCGGGCACAGACACCGGCATCGGTCACCGGACGGAGACGACGCTTCACTGGCGCGAACCCGTACCCGGCGTTACCTCAGTCGCGGCTGCCGCTCGTTCGGGGCGTGCTCTGGATCACCTGGGCAGCTGTGCTCGCTGCGATCGAAACGGTCCGCGAGACGCTTCCTGGTGGTAGAAAGCGTGCGCCGAAGGCAGCTCCGTCGTCATCGGCGTCGGCAGCGCGGCCGGCACGAGTCCCTTCGCTGACACCTACGGGTTGACGCTCCCGTACGACGAGGGACGCACGAGCCCGAGCGCGATGCGATGCCTAACAGGTCATCGCACCGAACTCCGCACGCGCGTCCGTCGAACGAACAGCTCCGCCCGCTGACGCTTCGCAGATACCGGCCATGCGCCGCCCGATTCCGTTACTGATTCCGATCTACGTTGCCGCCGCGCTCGTCGGCGTAAACGCCACCGCGCATCCGACGACACCCGTGGCCGCGGCCGCTGACGTCACGAGCGTTGCGCCGCCTTTGCGCGCCCGATGGGAGCGCAGCGTCGACCGGCCACTCCGCGTCTTCATCCAACCATCCCGGCAGGCGAGGACGTGGCGTCCCGCACTCGTCGATGCGGTCTGGGCGAGTTTCAGCCGCTGGTCGACCGACGACGTGCCCATCCGGTTCACGCGCGTGTCACGAGCCGAGAACGCGGACGTCGTGGTCGAGTGGGTCGATACACTTCCCGGCAAGAGCATCGGCAAGACCTGGCGTGAGGACCTCGGCGGAGCGATCAACGCCGCGCGCATCACGCTCGCGCTCCACGATCACCGCGGGCGAACCCTCAGCGCTGAAATGCAGCGTGGGGCAGCGCTCCACGAGATCGGCCACCTCCTCGGCCTCGAGCATACCGGCCGCCGCGACTCGATCATGTACCCGCAGGTGTGGGCCACTGATGTGAGCGCAGGTGATCTCTGGGCGCTTCGCACGCTGTACGACAATCGGCCGCGCTCGATCGGCGACTGACTCGGTAGCTCTCGCTACCGGTCCCACACCGCGAAGCTCGACACGTTGATCGGGCTGGCCACTTTGAGCTCGAGACGCTGACCCGGTCCGAGGACGACGGGCTCGGTGAGGTAGCCCTGCGACGCGCCGATCGGGTCCGCCATGATTCGCAGCGGGCTGCCACCGCTATGCGCGCCCGACGGCAGTCGAAAGGTCTCCGTCGAGGTGCTTCGCACCGTTCCCATGCGGAAGCGCGACGCCCCCCGAACAAGATAGACGACGACGTCGAGCCAGTTGTCGTTCCGAACCGTGACGCTCGGCGCGTCCGCGTTCGACCACCCCCGCTGCCCCGACCGCTTCGAGGCGCAACCCGTCGTCGTGGCGATGACGACGGCGATCAGCCCCCCAAGTTTGACGAGCGACATCGATGCCTCCGCGTACCGAATTGCCAGGGACGTGTAGTGCGGGTGTCGTGCCATTCGGGCCCGACCGATGAGCCGTCTGGCGGGCGCCGTCAGGTCGACGAGAGCGCGCGCAGATCGTCACTCGGAGCTGGAGGCAGGTGCGGACAATGCGCCCGGGATCGCGCGCTCATTTTTTTGTCGCCATACGATCACCGCGCAGGGGACGATCAGTGCGACTACCGATAGCAATCGAACCGTCGCCGGCGGGACCGGATCGGCTCCCGGAATGAAGCCGAGGAGCACGGGAAGCAGAAGCCAGGAGCTCGCGGTGAGCGCGATCATCTCCCGCCAGGTTTGCGGAATCAGCCAGAGCATCATGTGGTCGCTCGGCACAATGCTGACCGGAACGAGCGTGTACGTGAGAAGCGCGCGGCCTTCCGGCGTTCTCCACCGCAGGAGCCCGACGAGCCCGAGCGCCCCGAACGGCCAGAGGAGAATCGGGACGTGAGCCACAGGCTGCCGCTGCAGGTGCGACAGCCACGATAGCGGCCATGATGGAAGCGCGAGCAGGGTGAGCGCGCCGAAGCCGATGCACGCCGCGGCCGATCGCCAGTTCCAACGATATCCGAGCGCGACGAGGCCGAGGTTCGGTTTCACGGCGGCGAGCCACGTTAGGCCGGGGAGGAGTGCCGCGGAAACGAGCAGGAATCCCCAGTTCACAGACATGACCGTCATGACCGCCGGCGCCGACGCAAGCGCGAGCAAGCCCCACCAGCCCCGGGCCGTGATCGCGTAGGCGAAGATGCCGATCCCCAGAGCCAGGAACGCGACCGCCGCCACGTTTGGCGGGAACGGTGCGAACGGCGCCGCCACCACAGCGGCCGGAAGCGGGTACAAGAACGGTCCGCCACGCCCGTATGGCGCCGAGGGATCCATTGCGGCATACGGATCGGCGCCGGAGAGCAGCCAGCGCGCGGCCATGAACGCGTACCCGAAATCTCCGGCCCCCGAACCCGAGCGCGCGGTCACAAGTCCGATGGTGAGGAGCGAGCCAGCGAGGCTAGCCGCGACGATGCCGCGGACCTTCTTACTCGGCGCCACGTGGTGTCCCGGTGGACGTACGACGTTTGGCGCCGACGGCGCACACATCTAACGCCAAACCCGGCCGGCCAGAGAGGCCGCGCCGGGTCGGAGTCGTCGCGCGATTGGCGCGCCTACTGGGATGGGCCTGGGTAGAGTTGAACTACCGACCTCACGCTTATCAGGCGTGCGCTCTAACCACCTGAGCTACAGGCCCTGGAGGAATCGGAAAAGCTAGTGGTGCATGGATGTTGAGTCAACCGAATCAGGCGCGTTTGAAGTGAGCCCAGCAATACGGGGAACGGAATTTGCCGCGCAGTGTTCGGCCTTCTCGCGCGCGCGGCGAGGTGTCATTCTCTATCCTCTGGCTGGAAACGCTGGACACGCGCGGCGGTCACACCGCCCCTGTCTTGCGAACGCTGGCCCGTATCACTCAAAGAAGCTTTCCCACATCGTTTTCGCATGGTAGACCGACTCGGAGGCAACGTCGTGATCACAGTCATCATTTTGTCGATGCTGGTCGTGACCATGACTGCCTGGTGGACGGTGTCGCGGCGACGCCACCGCACGACGGAGTCCCGGTTCGACAACTTGCCGCTTCTGGCGGTCCCGGCGGCGCCCGCCCAAATCGCGCGGCCAGGCCACGTCGCGACGGAGGCTCGGCGTCGCGCATCGCCCAGAGCGAGCCTGGCGCCGGACCCGAGCGGAGACCGACCCTCCGAACCCAGGAACTCCTACGGCCCACCTACTGTCCGCACGCGGGATGGCGAAAGCGGTCCCGTCGGTCGTCCGGCCGGGATGGTCCCGTCCTCAAACGCGTACGATGAGACCGGTGAGGCCGTGGAGGGCGCGTCCGTTCGTTATTGGCGTGCCGCTGACGGTACGCTTCAGTTCCTGCCAGGACGGCTCGAGCTCGCGGCGGGCCGCGACGCTGGTCAGGAGATCAGGTTCGTGCGCACCGCCGGGCCGGACGGTACTTCGGTCACATTCGGCCGAGCCGAGGGAGCGCCGTATCGGCACGTTCAGCTTCGTGAGCCGACCGTGAGCCGGTCTCACGCGCGTATGTCGCTCGATGCCCTCGGTGCCGCCGCCGGCGCATCGGGACCGGACGGAGCGCAAGCGTCCCGATGGCGACTCGAGAACCTCTCGGCCACGAATCCAGTGCTCGTGAACGGCCGCTCGCTCGCGGCTGATGCAGGTCCCCGCGCCTCAGTCATTTTGTCCGACGGTGATCGTATCGAAATGGGCGAGGTTGTTTTCATCTTTCGCTCTCGCTGACACCCGCGCTAATGTTGGGCGATGTGGCGGCCGAGCTCGCAGTTGTCCCCGTTTCAGCTGACGATCAGCATGGTGCTCGTGGATGCTTGGTGACACCGAAGCGCACGACGCGACTACCGATCTCGAATCGGAGTACGAGATTCTCGGAGAGCTCGGCCGCGGTGCGACTGCCGTTGTGTATCGCGCCAGGGATCGAGAGCTCGGCCGCGAAGTCGCGATCAAGGTCATCCGTCCGAAGTTCGTGGACGATGACGAGACGGTCGCCCGTCTCGCGCGCGAAGCGCGCACGGTCGCGCAGCTCCAGCACCCCAACATCGTCACCCTGTTCGCCGTTAGGCGGCTTCGCGACGGCGGCCTCGCGCTCGTCATGCAGATCGTCCCGGGGCGCACGCTCCGCGATGTGCTCAACGAGCACGGGCCGCTCACGTTCGCGCGCGCCGACAAAGTCCTCCGTGACGTGGCCGCCGCTCTCGCCCACGCTCACCAACGCGGGATCGTCCACCGCGACGTCAAGCCCGAGAACATCTTCATCGACGAGACGACGAACCACGCGTTGCTCTCGGATTTCGGCGTCGCACGATCGCTCGAGAAGGATTCCCAGCTGACAGCCACCGGGACGGCGATCGGCACGCCGTCCTACATGTCGCCCGAGCAGATCGACGGCACTCAGCTCGACGGCCGCAGCGATCTGTACAGCCTCGGCCTCGTCGGTTGGGAGATGCTCACGGGGCGCCGTCCGTGGGAGGGCGAAGGGCTCTACAGCGTCATCTACAAGCAGAAGCGCGAGGAGTTGCCGCCGCTGGATGAAGTTCGGCCGGACACACCGGACCGGCTGATCTATGTCATCGAAGGCGCGACTCGTAAGGCGGCTGACGAGCGTTGGTCGAGCGCAGAGAAGTTCCTCGAGAGCGCCTCCACCATCGCGCCGCGCGGTGGATGGACACGCTGGCACGCGGAACGACGCAAGCGGCGTCGCGCACTCGTCTATAGCGCGGCACGTCAACGGGGCGACTCGATGGTCTCGGCTGCGCTCGAGACGATGCGATTCCGCCGTGACGGTTCGCTCCCGGACGTGCGAGACCAGGATGATGCGCTCACCACGGGAGTGGGTGCGCGTGAACGCGACGCACGCGAAGCAACCATTGCGATCCGCCCGGAGGACGATGCCGGTGTCGAACGCCCGCGCCGGTCGCTCATCCCCGTGCTCGTCGTCGCGCTGTTCGCCGTCGCCATGATCGCGGGCGCGGCACGACTCATCCGCGGACGGCCCGATCCAGTCATCGCCGCCGCACCGACAGGGACGTTCGCGGACGACCGTGGTGTGGAAGTTCCGGTCGCGAGGCCGGCGGAGCCTGCAGTGCGCGTCCCGCCACCGACGGCGACGACGCCTCGAGATACGGCGAGCATAAAAGCAGCGGACACCCTGCGCGTCCAGGTGGCCGGGGGAGAAGCACGCACCGATCCGTCTCCGCCCTCCCCGGTTCAACCGCAACGCGGCGGCGCGGTCGACGCGCAGCGTGAGCCTGCTGCCGCGCCCACCACGACCGCGGCTGCCGCGCCGGCTCGCGCCGGGTCGTCCTCGAGCGCTCCGCCTCCAGCGCCGCTGGCACCGACGACTGCGGTCCGCGACACCACGCTCCCCGTCGCCCCGCCGACGCCGTCGATCCCGACGACGCTCGTCACGCTCGCGCCAGAGCGTGGCCTCGTCGCGGCCGGGGGTCGTCATTCCTGCTCGCTCGAAGAAAATGGGGCGGCGGCATGCTGGGGAGCCAACGACCAGGGTCAGCTCGGAGACGGGACGCGTGAAGACCACGTCGGTCCGACGGTCGTCGCCGGCGGCTTGACGTTCCAGCAGCTCAGCGCGGGAACCTCACACACGTGCGGCATCACTCGTGATGGTGCGGCGTACTGCTGGGGGAACAACGAGCGCGGTCAACTCGGCGACGCGACAACGCTGCAACGCGACACGCCGGTGCGCGTGAGCTCGAGCGTCGCACTCAAGCTGGTGCGGGCGGGGTTCGGCCATTCGTGTGCGCTCTCGCGCTCGGGTGAAGTCCTCTGCTGGGGCTCGAACGCGTACGGGCAGCTCGGCGGAAACGCCGGCCTAACGAGTCCGACCCCGGTCACCGTGTCCGGGCCGACATTCGGTGCGGTGTCCGTCGGCTGGAACCACACCTGCGCGATCACGTCCGGCGGCGAGCTGCTGTGCTGGGGATCGAACAACTCCGGTCAGCTCGGCGACGGATCGCGTGACGATCGCCGCTCTCCGACGCGGGTCGTCGCGAATGCGCGATTCGTGTCGGTCGCTGCGGGCAATCAGCACACCTGCGCGGTGACGACGGGTGGCGAGGTGTTTTGCTGGGGCCGGAACAACTTCGGGCAGCTCGGCACCGGGCCGGGCGATCGGATCGTGCCGACGCGAGTCGACGCCGATGCCGACTTCGTGACGGTGGCGGCGGGCGCGGTCCACAGCTGCGCGCGCACGTCGTCGGGGCAGCTGTACTGCTGGGGGAGAAATACGTTCGGCCAGGTTGGCGATGGCAGTACCGCCGACCGGCCGACACCGGTCCGCGTGACCGGGCTTCCTGCCGTAGTAGTCGTTCAGGCAAGCGGTGCACACACGTGCGCCGCCACTGGCGGCGGCGACACGTACTGCTGGGGATACAACGTCGAGGGACAGTTGGGAGACGGGACGCGAAATCACCGGTCGCGACCGGCGCGCGTCTCGGCCCCGTCGCGTTAGGCACCACCTGGTACCAAGCACATGCGCTCAAAGCACCTTGTCGCCCGTCCGTGGTCGTGGCGCCAGCACGTCGCACGCGCGATCACCCTTGTCGGCGCTCTTTCGTGCAGCACCGACACGCTCGACCCAGACCGCGCGCCGGTCGCCTCCGTGGTGGTCACGCCCGACCGCCTGAGCGTCGGG
>Ga0075430_100000583_pt1 | contig 27751 bp, 27 predicted proteins | sample RhiMetdeltSRZDD4_FD_75294 | JGI IMG/M metagenome (GOLD analysis project Ga0075430, IMG submission 75294) | Populus rhizosphere microbial communities from Tennessee, USA - Rhizosphere MetaG P. deltoides SRZDD4 | ecosystem: Host-associated > Plants > Roots > Rhizosphere > Soil | place: USA... | reverse complement strand
GGCTTGGCCTTGACGGGAAGATCGGCGGCCTGCGCCCCGGCGATCGCGACCATACCGGCCGCGGAACCGAGGAGAAGACTTTTCACCATCTTCATTTTGAACCTCCAAGTTGCGTTACTGGAGGGTCGTCTCCGTCTGGTGCCACGCACCGTTGAGAGCCCCCTGTCACCCCGCGACGGCGATTGCTGCCCCGAGATGCCCCTCCGCACCCGCTGACAGTAGCGTTGGATCGGTCGCCGGCAATATGAAATTTATATAGAAATTACGGATTATTTATACCCGTTGCACAGAGGCAACAGTCAGAAACTGACGTTTTATCAAATATTTAAGATAGGTATCGCAGCCGTTGAGGGCTTAGCCAGAGTGAATTCGCGTAAATATTCCGCCATCGCAGTATAACTAAAACATAATTTTTAGTTGCGACGTCTTTGTAAGAGACCCTCGTCCAAACCACCAATGAATCGAATATTTTATCTAAAATTTATTTAAAAATTATTTTCCGTTACTGGGAGCATCCGGGTGGCGCCCCCCCGGCGCAGCCGATCCGGAGCATCAGTTGTGGACAGACCGATGCCCACGGGCAAACCGCAGGTCTCACGACAGACCTGATATAAGCTCCGCACGCCAATCGCATGCGAAGCCGCAAAATGCAGATCGATCGCCGGATATTCCTGGGTGGATTGTCGGCGGCGCTGGTCGCCCCGACCGGCGCGAACGCCGAGAGCATAACCGACAGCGCCGGCCGTGCCGTGCCGATACCGGCCCGGGTCACCCGCGTATTTCCGGCCGGGCCGCCCGCCGCGATCACGCTCTATACGATCGCGCCCGATCTGCTGCTGGGCTGGCCGCGTGCCAACCGCGCCGACGAGCGCGAGTTCCTTGACGAGAAAATCGGCGCGCTGCCGGAGGTCGGGCGCATCACCGGCCGCGGCAATACCGCCAATCTCGAAGTGGTCCTAACGCTCAAGCCCGACCTGATCCTCGACATCGGCGCCGTCAACAACACCTACATCTCGCTCGCCGACCGCGTGCAACAGCAGACCGGCATTCCTTATGCCCTGCTCGATGGGCGGTTCGACGGCATCGCAAGTACCTACCGCACCATCGGCACATTGACCGGACGACGCGATGCCGGCGAGGCCGCCGCGCGATACGCGGAAGAGACCGTCCAGACCATTGCCGGACGCCTGCCGCCGCCGGAGAAACGACCGCGCATCTACTACGCGCGCGGGCCACGCGGGCTCGAGACCGGTCTCGGCGGCTCCATCAACGTCGAAACCATCGAGCGGCTCGGGCGCAACGTCGCGGGCGGCACGTCCGGCGGCCTCGCCACCGTATCGATCGAGGATGTGCTGGTGTGGAATCCGGAGGTCATCGTCACGATCGACAAGGACTTCGCGGAGAGCGTCTACAGCCTTCCGGCCTGGCGATCGGTTGCGGCGGTTCGCGACAAGCGCGTCCACCTGTCGCCGAAGCTGCCGTTCGGCTGGGTCGACTTCCCGCCGTCGGTCAACCGGCTGATCGGACTGTGGTGGCTGGCGAAGATTCTCTATCCGGATTTGTTTCCCGAGGATCTCGGCACGCTGACGCGCGAATTTTACCAGCGCTTCTATCATGTGCCCCTGAGCGACGCGCAGATCGACCGCGTATTGGCGGGACGCCATTGACGCGGACGCCCGCATGACCCAGCGATTCATACCGGGCCTCCTGATCGCCACCGCCGTGCTGGTGGCGGGGCTGATCGTCGCCTTCGCGATCGGACGCTATCCGGTCGGCCTCGGCGAATTGTTCGACGTGCTGTGGTCACGCGCGAGCGGCCGTCCGTCGAGCGCGCCGGAGGCAACCGAAAACGTCATCCTTCTGGTGCGGGGACCACGGGTAATCGCAGCGGTGCTGGTCGGCGCGGCGCTCGCGGTTGCCGGCGCCGCGTTCCAGGGCCTGTTCCGCAATCCGCTGGTGTCGCCGGACATCCTTGGCGCGTCCTCGGGCGCGGCGCTCGGGGCGGTACTCGGCATCTACTTTTCGCTTGGCGTGATCGGCATTGAACTCCTGGCGTTCGGCGGCGGCCTCATCGCCGTGGCCGCGGTGTACGGCATCGGCTCGGCGCTGCAATCGCGTGACCCGATCCTGGTGCTGGTGCTGACCGGCGTGGTGGTGGGCGCGCTGCTCGGCGCCGGCGTCGGATTGGTGAAGTATCTCGCCGACCCCTATAACCAACTCCCGGCGATGACCTTCTGGTTGCTCGGCAGCCTCGCTGCGACCAATGCCGGCGATCTCATTCCGCTCGCGGGGCCGGTCGCGCTCGGAACGATCGTGCTGGTGGCGCTGCGCTGGCGCATGAACGTGATGTCGCTGCCGGAAGAGGAGGCGCGTGCGCTTGGCGTTGCCACCGGTCCGATGCGGATTGCGATCGTGGTCGCGGCGACGCTGGTCACCTCCGCGAGCGTCGCTGCTTCCGGCGTCATCGGCTGGGTGGGCCTGGTGGTGCCGCATCTCGCACGCGCGCTGGTGGGACCGGATTTTCCGAAGCTGCTCCCGACCTGCGCCCTGCTCGGCGGCGGCTACCTGCTCCTGATCGACACGCTGGCGCGGACCATGGCGCCGATCGAGATCCCACTCGGCATCCTGACCGCGGTAATCGGCACGCCGTTCTTCATCTGGCTGCTCGCGAGCATGCAGAGGAACTGGTCGTGACGCTCGCCGGCCGCAACCTCACGATCGGCTACAGCGACCGCGTGGTCGGACGCGGGCTCGACGTGGCGCTCAAGCAGGGCGAGGTGCTCGCGCTGCTCGGACCCAACGGCGGCGGCAAGACCACGCTGCTCAAGACGTTGCTCGGCATTCTCAAGCCGCTGGCTGGCGAAGCGCAGATCGACGGCCGCTCGCTCGATGCCTTCTCGATCCGCGACCGCGCCCGGCGCGTCGCCTACGTGCCGCAGGTCCACAATCCCACGTTCGCGTTCACCGTCGAAACGGTGGTTCTCATGGGCCGCACCGCGCACGGCGGATTGTTCAGCCGCCCGTCGTCGCGTGATCGCGAGGTAGCGAACCGCGCGCTGGACGAATTCGGCATCGGGCATCTGAAGGAACGCGCCTACACCATGATCTCCGGCGGCGAGCGCCAGCTTGTCCTGCTGGCAAGGGCGCTGGCGCAGGAGCCGCAGTTCATCGTGCTCGACGAGCCGACTGCCAGCCTCGACTTCGGCAACCAGGGCAAGGTGATGCGTGAAATCCGCGCGCTCGCTGCATCCGGACTTGGCGTGCTGTTCACCACGCACGATCCAAACCATGCGCTACGCGCCGCCGACCGTGCCTATCTCCTGCGTGACGGCGCCTGCGTCGCCGAGGGCGAGGTCAAGCACGTGCTCACGAGCGAGCAATTGCAGGAGCTCTATCGCGCACCGATCGAGCGGTTGATCGACGCCACGACCGGCGCGAGCGCGTTTCTGCCGGGTTGAGAAACGCGAATGGCCCCGCGCATTTGCGCAGGGCCATTCAGTTCAACCAACCAGTAACGCTGCGTTAGCAGCGTTCGCGGGTGCGGACGACAACCCGGCCATCCGGCATGCGCTCGCGGATCGTTACTGTCCGGCAGTCGCGGTCGCGCCACGCATAGCTATGGTAACCGTCACGATGGCTGCGATCCCAATGGTGGTCGCGATAGTGCGGCTCGGGTCCAACCCGTACGCCGACACCCGGTCCCTCGATCACGACCTGCGCCATCGCGGGCGCCGCAGCAAACAAGGACCCCGCGGCAACGAGGCCAATTGCAAGTTTTCTCATACGCATCCTCCTTGACATTGACGGGGAGTCAACGCGCGCTCCACACGATGGTTGCCGAAACTTGCCGACGAACGAGAGGGAACCTTTTCGTGGTTCCGCCGTTTTGTTGCCGAAGACAGTTCGAAGCGTTGGAGGTTGATATGGGTAAAGGTGCACTGCTTTGGCTAATCGGTATCCCGCTTCCGATCATCCTGGTGATCTGGCTGTTCGGCGGCCTTAACTAAGCGAAGACTTACGCGCGGCGAACCGTTCGCCCGTGGAGCCCGGCCTGTGCCGGGCTTTCGCTTTTCTGGTATAAGTCCGCCGCGATACCGGAAAGGCATTCTCGATCATGGCCAAGAAACAGGCCAAAGCTGCGGTCAAATCAACTACGCGCAAATCCGTTGCGCGCAACGGCGCCGCGGTGAAGCGCGCCGCCACGAAGCTCGTTGCCGTGCCGGCCGAGCGCTATCTCATCCAGCCGAACCCTCATGATCCGCGGCTGACCGAACGCGTCACCGGCGTGGACCAGACCGGACAGCCGCTCGAGACTCGCGTCACGGTCGAGCGCGCGCTGACGATCTTCCTCAATTCGCAGGAGATCGTCACCGCGATGACGATCGGCGACTATCCCGACTATCTTGCGATCGGCTATCTGCTCAATCAGAACATGCTCAAGCCGGACGACGTCATCACCGGCGTCGACTACGACGAGGAGCTCGCGGTCGTCGTGGTGCGCACCAAGCGCAAGACCAATTATGAGAAGAAGCTGAAGAAGAAGGTGCAGACCTCCGGCTGCGCGCAAGGCACCGTGTTCGGCGACCTGATGGAGGCCCTCGAGGACGTGAAGCTGCCAGACGCGGAGCTGCGCACGTCGTGGCTCTATTCCCTGACCAACAAGGTCAACACCACGCCGTCGCTCTATCTCGAAGCCGGCGCGATCCACGGCTGCGTGCTCGCGGTCAAGGACCGTCCGCTGGTCTACATGGAGGACGTCGGGCGTCACAACGCGGTCGACAAGATCGCCGGCTGGATGTTCAAGCATCGCGTCCGCGCCGCCGACAAGATCTTCTACACCACCGGCCGGCTAACCTCCGAGATGGTGATCAAGACCGTGCGTATGGGCATCCCGATCCTGGTGTCGCGTTCCGGCTTCACCGCCTGGGGGGTGGAGCTTGCGCGCAAGGCGAATTTGACGCTGGTCGGCCGCGCCCGCGGCAAGCGCTTCGTCGCGCTCGCCGGTGAGGACCGCATCGTGTTCGACCAGGACCTGCGCTACGTCGAGGAAGAGAGCGCGAAGCACCGGCGCAAGGCGGCGGTGGGTGATGAGTGAGGCAGTCGCGCTCGATTCTGGCGAGCACGCCATATGGTCGGGACGACCGAATGCGCTGTGGCTCGCCATTCGCAGGGCGTGGCAACCCTTGCTCTTGGCAATCATGTTTCTGGGCATGTGTATCACTTACTTGAGCGGCGATTTCAGCCCAGCCGCCACGCGAACTGACTCGACGCTTCTTTCGACAATGGTGTTTGCTCAGACAGCGTTCACCGCCGTTGCTGGAATTCTGAGCTTGCTTTTTTTTGCGGGTGCTCCGTGGTCGGGGCTGCGCGCGTTTCGAACCAGCTATTGCTTGACCAACCGACGCATCATCATTGACGTGATTGGTCCATTTCAGAGGCGCCTGAGCATGCCGCTGGAGCATCTTCGTTTTAACGAACTCCGAGGCGGGTTTCTCGGTCCCAGCGACATCATCTTTAATGAGACCATGCGGTTCAGCCTTGATGGCTGGGGCGTACGTGGCGAGGGTTTTATCGCCATTCCCGAAGCAATCCGTGTGGAGCGTTTAGTTCGAGACGCCATCGAGCAGACGTTTGCCACGCGCTCTCGCAGTCCATGGCAATGAGCTCATCCAATCCTCCTCTCGGCCTCATCCTCGCCGGCGGTTTGGCGCGCCGGATGGGCGGCGGCGACAAGGCGCGCATCGTGATCGGCGGCAAGACCATCCTCGATCGCGTGCTCGCGACCATGACGCCGCAATGCGGACGCCTCATCATCAATGCCAACGGCGATCCCGCGCGCTTCGCCGACACCGGCCTGCCGGTGGTGACCGACAGCGTGCCGGACTTCGCCGGGCCGCTGGCCGGCATCCTTGCCGGGCTCGACTGGGCCGCTGCGCATGCGCCTGACGTCACCGACCTCGCGAGCGTGCCGGGCGATTGCCCGTTCCTGCCGTCCGACCTGGTGCCGCGGCTGGCCCAGGCGCGGGCCGAGGCCAAGACCCCACTCGCCTGCGCGCGCTCCGGCGAGTGGCGGCATCCGGTCGTGGCGCTGTGGCCGGTGGCGCTGCGCGAGGATTTGCGTCAAGCGCTGATGGTCGAGGGTCTGCACAAGATCGAGATCTGGACCGCCCGCCACGGCGTGGCGATCGCCGACTGGCCGATAGAGCCGGTCGACCCGTTCTTCAACGTCAACACGCCCGAAGACGTGGCGGCGGCGGAACGTGTTGCAGCGCAAGAGCGTCGCTAGCCGTAGTAAGAGCCCCGCTAGCGTTAACAACGGCGCGGCTCTTAGACCTTAGACCTCTTGATATTGGCGCTGGCGCGCGACTAAATATCCATAGTCGTTCGCTACCGGGAGGAATCGGCATGCGCAGCTTCCTGATGTCCTGTCTCGCGATTGTCGTGATCGCCGTCGGCGCGGTCGTCGTGCTCAACCACGTTCAGAAGCCGGTCGAGACCGCGTTCTCGTCGCCCACCGGCGTACGGATCTAGCGGTTACTCCGCCAGCGCGGCGTAGGACAAGAACCCGACGGTTTCGCCGAGCGCCACCGTCGTGACGTCTTCCGGCAATTCGATCAGCCCGTCGGTTTCGGTGAGCGAGGTAATCACACCCGCGCCGTCCTGCGCATGCTTGAAGGCGTCGACCGTGCCGTCGGCTCTGCGCACCAAACGCACCCGCACATACTCGCGCCTGCCGCTGCGCTTCTTGTAGAGAAAACCGGCACGCACCGGCAGCGGAATGAGCGGCAGCACCTCCGCTCCAGCGAGCCGGAGCAGCAACGGCCGCACCACGCGCGCAAAGGTCACGAAAACCGCAACCGGATTTCCCGGCAGACCGACGAAGGCGGCGCCGTCGCCTGCCGGTGTTGCCGCGATCACGCCCATCGCCACCGGCCGTCCGGGCTTGATGCCCACCCGCCAGAACACCAACTTGCCGATGCTTTCAACGGCGCTGCGCACGTGATCGGCCTCGCCAGTCGAGACGCCACCCGAGGTCAGCACGAGGTCGTGTCCCGCGGCGGCCTCCGCGATCTCACCGGCGAGCCGCGCCTTGTCGTCGGGCAGGATACCGAGATCGGTATAGCTCGCGCCCATTCGTTCGATCAGCCCGGCGAGCAGGAAACGGTTGGCGTCGAACAGCGCCGCCGCCGGCAGCGGTGTGCCGGGTTCGACGATCTCGTCGCCGGTCGAGAACACCGCGACCCGCACCTTGCGCCGCACCGGCAAGGTGGTGAGACCGACGGCAGCGGCAAGTGCGACGTGCGCGGTGGCGAGACGCCGGCCAGCCGGCAGTATCACCGAATTCGCGTGAACATCCTCGCCTGCATTGCGGCTGTTGGCGCCGCGCTTCAAGCCCGGCGGCACGATCACCGCATCGCCTTCGACGCGGGTGTCCTCCTGCATGAACACGGTGTCGGCGCCGGCCGGCATCGGCGCGCCGGTGAAGATGCGAATTGCTTCGCCGACGCCGAGCGCCCGGGTCGCGGCGCGGCCGGCAGTGACGCGATCGACGATTCGGAGTCGGGTATCGGCCGCAGCCGAGAGGTCGGCATGGCGCACCGCAAAGCCGTCGACCGCCGAATTGTCGAACGGCGGGAGGTTGATCGGCGCGAGGATGTCCCGTGCAACCACGCGGCCGTACGCCGCGGCAAGCGGCACGCTCTCGACCTCGGTCACGGGCGCGACCCGCTCCGCGATCAGCCGTTCCATCTCAGCGACCGGGAGCAAGGCACCACCAAACGCAAAGCAATCGTCGGAGAGCTGCGCCATCACGCGGCTCCCTGTCGCATGATCCCGAAAAATGGGAACCGGTTTTCGGGCAAGATCATGCGCGTATTCCCGCGAGGATTTCTGCGATCGGCACCGATTCCACGGTGACGATGTCGGCGATGGCCTCGATGTCGTCCAGCGAGACCACCGGCAATTCCACCTGCGGCAGCGGCCCATCGGCAGCGACGGCGATGATGCAGTCGTCGTTCGGGTGCAGCAACGGCTTGCCCACCGCTGCACGATGCACCTCGAGCTTCGGGATCGGCGACGCCTTGTAGCCTTCGACCACGACCAGATCGACCGCAGACATCCGCGCCAGCAGGTCGCATAGCGTGGGCTCCGCGGCGCCGCGCAATTCGTGCACGAGCGCAAATCGCACGGACGAGCCGATCATCACTTCGGTCGCACCCGCGATCCGGTGGCTGTGCGAATCCTTGCCGGGCTGGTCGACGTCGAAGCCATGATGGGCGTGCTTCAGGGTCGATACCTTCAGCCCCCGCGCCACCAGGCACGGGATCAGTTTGGTCAACAGTGTCGTTTTGCCGGAGCCGCTCCAGCCGGCGAGGCCGATGACGCGCATGCGGCCGTTATAGCAGAAGCGCCCGGTGATAAGCCGGGCGCTTCTTGCAACAATCGTTAACGGCTGGCGCTATTCCGCCGGCTGCATCCGCCCGGGCGGCGGCGCGGCGGCGACATTGCCCTTGGCCTTCTCTTCTTCGAGCCACAGGCTGTGGTGCTGCTTGGCCCAATTCTCGTCCACGGTGCCGCTGCCCATGGCCTCGAAGGCGCCCTCCATGCCGATAGTGCCGATATAGATGTGGCCGAGCATGGCGGCGACGAACAGCACGCCGACGATGCCGTGGATCATCTGCGCAGTTTGCATACCGGCGATGTTGGTGCCGCCCCAGAACGGGAACATCAAGATATAGCCGGTGACCGCCACTGCGCCGCCGCCGAGCACCACGATCCAGTAGATCATTTTCTGCCCGGCGTTGAAGCGCTTGGCCGGCGGGTGCTGGTGGCCGACAATGCCGCCACCTTCCTTGAGCCACGCGACATCCACGCGGTTCGGAATGTTACCGGCAATCCACATCAGGAAGATCAGCACGACACCGATGGTGAACGGGAAGCTCAGAAAGTTGTGGGCGTATTTCGCCCATTCCGACCAGTCGGTGAACGCGTCGGGACCGACCAGCGGCAGCAGCAGGTCCTTGCCGAAAGTGATGTTAAGGCCGGAAAGCGCCAGCACGATGAAGCAGACCGCCGTCATCCAATGGACGAAGCGCTCGAACGCGTTGAAGCGCACCACCGTGCGGCCAGAACGCCCGTGCTCGACCCGCACCATGCCGCGGAACAGATAGAACAGCACCAGCACGGCAAGCATGCCGACAATGGCGATGGCCGCGATCCATGGCAGCGTGACCTGATGGAAATGACGCCAGTCGCGGCCGGCCGGCTGTTCGAGCGTGCAGGCCTTCTGGTCCGGCAGCGTGCAGCGGCCGCTGATCCGGTCCATCTCCTTGAACAACTGCTCCTCCCGCACCGAGCTGGCGGTCGGATTGACGGAGCCGTCGGGATTTTTTTGCTGCGCGCCGGCCGGAACCGCCACCGCGAACGCCGCCAACAGCGTCAGCACGCCGACGGCGAAACGAATGCGCGCGAGAAATGCCGTCATGCTTTTTCTCCCTCTGTCCTTCTCTCCGACCTCATCCTGAGGAGCGCCGAAAGCGCGTCTCGAAGGATGGGGCGGCCCCCTGCTTCGAGACGGCGCTTTCGCGCCTCCTCAGCATGAGGGCCGGTTGAGTCCAGCTACGTTGCGATCGTCTCGCGATAAGCAGTCCGCCATCCCCAGGCGCCGGAGCCGTAGCCGCGCTTGACCACGCGCTCGCGGTAGATCTGGGCGATGATCTCGCCGTCACCGGCGAGCAGCGATTTGGTCGAGCACATCTCGGCGCACAGCGGCAGCTTGCCTTCGGCGAGCCGGTTGGTGCCGTACTTGACGAATTCGGCCTGGGAGTTGTCGGCCTCCGGGCCGCCGGCACAGTAGGTGCACTTGTCCATCTTGCCGCGCGTTCCGAAGTTGCCGACCCGTGGATATTGCGGCGCGCCGAACGGGCACGCGTAAAAGCAATAGCCGCAGCCGATGCAGAGGTCCTTGGAGTGCAGCACCACCGCGTCCGCCGTTGTGTAGAAGCAGTTCACCGGACACACCGCGGCGCAGGGCGCGTCGGTGCAGTGCATGCAGGCCATCGAGACCGAGCGTTCGCCGGGCCGGCCGTCATTGATGGTGACGACGCGGCGGCGGTTGATGCCCCACGGCACCTCGTGCTCGTTCTTGCAGGCGGTGACGCAGGCGTTGCACTCGATGCAACGGTCCGCGTCGCAGAGGAATTTCATGCGAGCCATGGCCTATTCCTCCCTCAAGCTGCCCGGACTTGGCACAGCATGGCTTTCGGCTCCTGCATTCCGGTGACCGGATCGTAGCCGTAGCCGGTGATGATATTGACGCTTTCACCCAGCACGATGGGATCTGCGCCGCGCGGATATTTGCTGCGCTGGTCGACGTTCATGAACCAGCCGGCGAAGTGGAACGGACACCAGGTCACGCCACGGCCGACGCGTTCCGTCACCAGCGCCTTCATGCGGCAGGCACGGCCGGCGGGCATCTCCGGACCGGTGACCATGACGAACTGGCCGTCCTTGATGCCACGCTCGTTCGCGTCCGCAGGATTGATCTCGATGAACATGTCCTGCTGGAGCTCGGCGAGCCACTTGTTGGACCGCGTTTCCTCGCCGCCACCTTCGTATTCGACCAGACGGCCGGAGGTGTTGATCAGAGGGAATTGCTTGGCGATCCCCTTGTCCACCGCCGCCTTCTGGATGTCGAAACCGAGATTGGGAACGCGGAACTGGGTCGCGTTCGGCAAGGTCGGATACGTCGCGACCAGATCGGGGCGCGGTGTGTAGATCGGCTCGCGGTGCACTGGGACCGGATCGGGCAGATTCCACGCATTGGCGCGGGCCTTGCCGTTGCCGTAGTGGATCACATTGTGATCCATGCAGACGCGCTGGATGCCGCCGGAAAGATCGATCGCCCACGACACGCCGTCGGGGTTCTTGCCGCCGACCCGCTCGATGGTCGCGCGCTCGGTCTCGGTGAGTTCCTTGTCCCAGCCGAGCTTCTTGAGCACGCCGTAGGTGAACTCAGGATAACCGTCCTTGATCTCCGAATCGACCGAGAACGATCCGTTCGCCAGCAGGCTGACCTTTCTGGTGGTGCCGTCCGGCAGCTTCTCCTCACGCTCGACGCCGAAGCGGGCGCGGAAGGTGCCGCCGCCGTCCCAGATACGCAGGTTGGTATTGTAGAGCGTGTGGGTGCCCGGATGTCGCATCTCGGGCGAGCCCCAGCACGGCCATGGCAGGCCATAGTAGTCGCCACCGATTTCGGGAATATCCTTGGGCGCGCGCAGTGAAACCAAGTCGAACTTGTCCTGGTTCTTCATGTGCGCCTTCAGGCGTTCCGGCGACTGGCCGCAGTAGCCGGTCGACCAGCCGCCGCGGTTGATCTCGCGCAGGATGTCCTCGGCCGAAACCGCGCCGTTCTCGACCTTGATGTTCTTGAACATGCGGTCGGCGAAGCCGAGCTTGCTCGCCAGCATGTACATGACATCGTAGTCGTTCTTGGATTCGAAGATCGGCTTGACGATCTGCTCGCCCCATTGGAGCGAGCGGTTCGACGCCGTGCGCGAGCCGTCGCACTCGAACTGGGTGCAGATCGGTAGCAGGTAGGTGTTATCCTTGCGCTCGCCGAGCACCGCCCAGGTGGTCGGATGCGGATCGGCCACCACCAGCAGGTCCAGCGCCGCAATGCCCTCGGCCGCCTTCGGCATGCGGGTGACGGTGTTACCGCCATGGCCGAAGACGATCATCGCCTTGACATTGTCCTTCTGCTGAACCTGCTGCTGCGGCAGCATGGTCGCATCAAACCAGCGCGTCGACGGAATGCCGACCGCCTCCATCATCTTGACGGGCTTGCCGGAGATGTTGGTCGTATCGAAGCGTCCAGCCAACCAGTCGTAGTCGGTCTCCCAGACGCGGCTCCAATGCCGCCACGCGCCTTCGGCGAGGCCGTAGTAGAGCGGCAAGGTCGTGATATCGAGGCCGAGGTCGGTGGCGCCCTGCACGTTGCAATGGCCGCGGAAGATGTTGGCGCCGTTGCCAAAGCCGCCGACATTGCCGGTTGCCAACAGGAGAATGCAACTGGCGCGCACGTTGGCGGTGCCGACCGTAAACTGGGTCTGGCCCATCGCCCAGATCAGGCACGCTGGCTTTTGCTTGGCGAAGGTCTCGGCCACGCGCCGGACCTGCTCCTCAGGCAAGCCGGTGACCCGCTCGACCTCCTGCGGATTCCATTTCTCCACCTCCTTGCGGACATCCTCCATGCCGTAGACGCGCTGTTCGATGAACTGCTTGTCCTCCCAGCCGTTGCGGAAGATGTGCCAGAGCATTCCGTAGATAGTGGGAATATGTGTGCCCGGACGCACCCGCACATATTCCGTTGCATGCGCGGCGGTCCGCGACAGGCGCGGGTCGATCACGATGAAGTTGGCGCGCTGAAGCTCTTTGCCTTCCAACAGATGTTGCAAGGACACCGGGTGCGCTTCCGCTGGATTGCCGCCCATGATCATGAGCGTCTTGGAGTTACGGATGTCGTTGTAGCTGTTGGTCATCGCGCCGTAGCCCCAGGTGTTGGCTACGCCGGCGACGGTCGTCGAATGGCAAATGCGCGCCTGGTGATCGACGTTGTTGGTGCCCCAATAGGCCGCAAACTTGCGGAACAGATATGAACCTTCGTTGGAGAACTTCGCGGAGCCGAGCCAGTAGACCGAATCCGGTCCCGACTTCTCGCGGATCGCGAGCATCTTGGCGCCGATCTCGTCGATCGCTGTCTCCCAGGAGACCTTGGTCCACTGACCGTTGACCAGCTTCATCGGATACTTCAGCCGGCGGTCGCCGTGCACGAGTTCGCGCACCGACGCGCCCTTGGCGCAATGCGAGCCGCGATTGATCGGCGATTCCCAACCGGGCTCCTGCCCGATCCACACGCCTTCCGACACTTCGGCGACCACGGTGCAGCCGACCGAGCAATGCGTGCAGATGTTCTTGCGGATGGTGACCGTGGCGCCGGGCTTTGCCGGCGGGCCGGCTTCGGCACGACGGACGCTCGCCAGCGGCAAGGTGCCAAGTGCGGCCAAGCCGCCGGCGACCAGACCGGAACGGCGCAGGAAGGACCGGCGGTCGAGTCCGGCATCGGATTGGCCCGGCAGCGCGTGCGCAAGCGCGCCGCGGCGAGCCTGACGTTCCGTTCGCTTGATCAGCATGACTGCTTCTCCCTCACTTCGTGGGATAGCGGTTGACGCGATAGAAGGTCTGCACCTCCGCCGAATTCGGCTGGTAGCGCGCCTTCCGTTTCTCGTCGTTGCTTTCGGTATCGGCGGCGGCCGGGCCGACGAACGGCGTGCTCGCCGCCGCTGCTGCGGTGCCTACGCCAAGCGTACGAAGGAACTCACGCCGGCCAACGCCACTCGCCTTGCGCTGTTGTTTCATCGCCGTACCTCCCTAGGTCGTGTCCCGCGCCGCTCAAGACGGCAGTGCGAAAGCCTCTTTCTCGATGTCCACCAACAGACGGCCGAGCGTCCCGACATGGCGGTAGAAGTCGGCCGCTTCGGCCTGCTCCAGATCAGCGAAGAACCGCCCGATCCAGGGCGCAAGATGCTTCTCGAACAACTCGCGATCGGCGCCGGCCGCGGCAGGCAGCCGCCCGTCGATCAGGCCGGCCATGATCTCGCACAGGATCGCCGCGTGATCTTCCGGCTCGGCTTCGCCCTCGGCGCGCTCGATGCCGAGCCGCGACAGCTGCTCGCGCAGCCGCGCCAGCGGGCGCTCATGCAGGAAGCCTGATTGATAATACGAGCCGTAGGGCAAGAGTTCCCCGCGCCCAAGCCCAATGAAGAGATTGAAGTACTCGCGCTCGACCTGCTCGACCGTGGTGCGGCTCGCCGACTCCGAGAGCGCCACATGCACGACGCCGAGCGGCGATGCATCGCCGCGCAATTTAGCCAGCCGGTCCAGCAGCGCCTGGTCGGGCGCGCGCGACAGCAGCGCCGCGATCAGCGCGTATTCCTGCGCGCGGGCAGCATCGACCTCGTCGAGATCGCCGGCATCCGGATACTGTTCGCTGAAGAGATCGGGACGCAGCACGCTGCGATCGATACCGGTCGCGGCCTCAACAGCTGACACGCGCTCCGCAGGTATACGCGACCAGTTGGATACCGAAGGTTGGGAGATGCCAATTTTACGGGCAAGTGCGCCGACGCCGCCGGCGGCACGAATCGCTTCGTCGAGGCCCGTATCGCGCATGGAAGGACTTTTTCGTTATTCCAATTCCACTTCAGGAGTTTGCTCCCGTGTTCCACGACGGGTCAATAGTCCTGGGCTATGGCCAATAGTATTACTTGGGTAATGCGCGGCCGTGGCCCCGCCTTGCAAATGTATGCAAATCCTCCGCCGGCGAATGCTTTTGTTGCGTCGCAATAGACCCTTTGTTGCGCTGCGTGATTGCTTGTTCGCTGGTCACTTCATCTTGACCACGGTCAGGCTGATCTAGGCAGGCACCTGCATCGTCAATTGCCGCCGGCTCCGCCAGCCGTGACGCCGCGTTTATTTCCTCAGTCGCTGCCGGGAGTTGCGCGGGCGCCATCGGTGCCGCGGGTTCGGGGGCCGTCGCGACCGCTGTCGGCTGCGTGGCCGGCGCGGGCTCCGGCCGCAAGGCGCCGACGATTTGAAGAACCTCCCGACGCAGTTCGTCGGTCATCTCGAGCGGACCAAAGCCGGGAATGGCGCCCGGGGTGTGGAAGTCGAAGTCGTAGTCGTTCAATCCGACGAAATCCCGAACCTTGGGATCGGCGACCCACGCGCGGCGAAGCGCCGCAAGCCGCATCTCGGCCGGCACTCCGGGCGCCAGGAAGGCACGGATGTCGGTCTGTGCCGTGATCGACTCGATCGGCGGCAGTGATGAAAGATCAAACGCGGGCTTCACCGGCACAGTATCAACGGCCGGCGTCGGCACCGGCGCAGTGTCCGCGGCGCGTTCGGTACAAGGTGTTTCCGGCACGCCGTGCTCGCGCTCACCATCGCTTTCCGCACGCGCCGGCTCATCTCCTGCGGTGCGCTTGCGGCGCGACCAGCGTGTCAGGAAATTTTCCGGATCGCTCATCGCGGCCGATCCTTCGACGTTGGCGCGTCGCGCGTGGGCTCGCGGCGCGTGGGATCGCGGCGCGTGGGATCACGGCGAGCGAGCGCCTCCGGATCAGCGCGGTCGCGCTTGCGCTTCACGAACGGCTGCTCGACGTGGTGCTCGGCGACGAACGCCTCGACAATCGCGCGCACCGACTCCGGCATCGGCACCGCCTCGACCAGGTGATCGCCGTTCTGCGTGAGACCTTCGCCTTCGGCCGGGTCGGCGGTGACCGTCACCAGATTGAACGGCGGATCGGCGTCCGCCGGCCGCAGCGCCACCCACAGCGCCGGTGCGCCGGAAGCGAGATTGTCGCGATAGTGCGCGGTGTCAGTGCGATAGAGCGCGACATCCATCGCCCCGGCATAGAACGTCGCGGTATCGCCGTTGGCGGACAGCTGCGTCCACGGCGCGGCCGCGGGCACGCCCGGCAGCGCCGTCACCGGCCGCCAAGTGAAGTCGATCCACGGGCTTTCCGCCTTGCGGCGTTCCACCACCACGCCGACGGAGATTTGCGCAAGCGGCGCGCTCACGACACCTCCTCCAGATGCCTGATCGGCAGGCCGGTCACGAGATTCTGCGGCTTTACCCGCAGCATGCCGTCCGGCGTCATCGCCATGATCAGATAGATGGGTTCGCCTTTGGCCTTGTCCAGCACCGGGGCAGGGTCACGGAATGTGAGCCGATAGAGGCCGACGATCCGTCCCAGCGCCGCGTCGTCGAGTTCCTCACCATTCCAGAGGTCGTCGCCGATCTTGGTGCCCTGCGCATCGAGGCCGACATACCAGGTGAGATTTACTTCGCTCGCCTCGGTCACCGGCTCGACCGTGACCTCGATGGCGAGCAGGTGCCTCACCCAGCGTTCAACCACATCGCCGAGCGCGGCCAGACCGCGCCGGCCGGCGGTGAGATCGAGCGCCATGTCGAAACGGTCGCTGCGTTCCCAGTAATCGTGCGCGTTGTCGTCGTTGAGCACATCGATGGCGGCTTCCGCCGGCAGGCCGAGCATCGAGACCAGCGGCGACGCCGAACTGGCATTGGTGCCGGCGACCGTTTCCTCATCGGCCGCGATCAGCGAGCCCTCGTGCGTCGTCAGCCGCTGCGGCCGGAAGAACATTTCCGCGGCGCGCAACGCATAGGTGTCCTCGCAGTCGTCCAGCAGGTTGCGCAGGATCACTTGGACGATCTGGTTGACGAACAGGAGCGGCGTGGTGCCGAAGCCTGCGCGCACCAGGTGCAGATAGGCTCCTTCGATGGTCCGGTGCGCGACCAGAACATCACGAAACGCGATCATGATCGTCCAGTTCTCGCGCGCGTCCTGGTCGGCTATGGCGGCGATCTCCGAGGCTTCCGCCGGACGGCGCGGATTGGTGAGCAGCGCCGCATGCAGCGTGCGCTCGACCACGCAGGCGTCGTCGGGCGGGGCAAGCTCCGGCCGCGCCAGATAAGCCTTCAGGAATTCGTCGGTCACGACCAGCCCGCCGCCCTCGTCGCGGTCGAGCAGATGGTGCCCGCAGGACAGCCAGAAGTCGTGCATCATCTATCGCCCTTCGCGAGCTTCGTCAGGTCCACCGTCTCGCCAGGCTCGTCCTCGCCATCGACTTCGAGGAATGAAAACGCCCGCATTGGCTTTCGCTCGCCGCGCGGACGCAGCGTCCGGAACGCTTCCCTGATCTCGCCGTTCTCGACGGTGCGACGGACCGCGACCAGCATATCGAGCGGATGATCGCAGAGCGACGCCGCGAAACTGAACTCCTCCTCGGCCGCCGCCACCGCGTCGGCGATGCTTGGCGCGCCGAACTCCGCGACCAGGTGCCTGGCGAGCGTATCGATCGCCGACTGGCGATCGTCCTCGCTCGCCTCGACGATCTGCACCAGCGTCGACCACCCCAGCGACCGCACACCGAGGAAGCCGGAGCGGAACGCCGCGCGCTGCTTGCCTTCCATTGCCGCCGGATCGACGTCCCAAAACATGAACGCGCCGGACACCGCCCATTCGCCGGGCTCCGCAGCACGCTCGAACACGAACGTGTCCGACGGATCGAGGCGGATGGTGCGCAACAGTTTCATTTGCGCGGCCCGCGGGTGGCGGGATCGAGCCACGACACCTGCGACAACGCGTCGACCAGCGAATGCCGCACCGGCTCAGTCGCGGTGATGCTTTTCACCAGGAGATCGCCATTCTCGTCGATCGAGCGGCGCACGCCGCTCTCCGGCGCTAGCCGCGTGAGATAGTTCTTGGCGATTTCGCCGAAGCCCTTCTCTTGCCAAGCGTCGATCGCACTCATCAGATGGCGTGCAAAGCTCTCCACCAGGCGGTCGGAGCCGAGCCCGTCGAAGCCTTCGTCTTCGAGCGCGGCCGACAGCGGCGTGAGCCCCGGCTCATCTTCTCCCAGCGCGACCGTCCGGATCATCGCGCCGAACACCAGCCATGGCGCGGGTTCGTTCTCGTCGGCGCCCGCGGGCCATGCCAGCCGCACACCGCCCACCAACCCACGATCGACACGGATCGCATCCGGCCAGTCAAAAGCCATCGGCTTTTCCGGCGGCGCATGCACCGCCAGCGCGTCCGCAAGCGCGGTGGCGCCGGCATAGACGGCGCGCCGCGCCTTCCACAGCGGCTCGTCCGGCTCCAGCACCACGGCGAATTCTGCGAGATCGAAACGGCCGACATGGACCAGCGTGCCGGCGCCCTCCTCGGCCGCAATCGCGGTCGCGTGCGCCACGGCGTCGCCGACCTCGCGCAAGGTCACGAGGCGGAACAGAGGCGGCAGATCGAGGGCAGGCGCGGTCGCCATTCAGTGTCCCGATTCCGACGTTTCCCGGGGATGTGTTTTTGTTTGGAATACTTATAACCTAGTAGGCTCAGGTGCCACCATCGGCATAGCGCGGAACCCTTAATGGCCGAAGGCCCTCGCAACGTCCTGATCTGCTCTTGCGACGACACCATGCCGCTCGACGAGGGCGCGGTGAAGCGCGCCTGCCGTGGCGCGCAAGGAATCGCTACGACGGTGACCGGCGCGCATCAGCTCTGCCGTCAGGAACTCGAGACTTTCCGGAAAGCCGCCGCGGCCGGAGGGCCACTCACCGTCGCCTGCACGCAGGAGGCGCCGCTGTTCGCGGAAGTCGCCGACGAAGATGCCGACATCCGCTTCGTGAACATCCGCGAGACCGCGGGATGGTCGACCGACGCAAAAGCGGCCGGGCCGAAGATCGCTGCACTGATCGCGGCGGCCGCGGAACCGACCGCCAACATCCCGTTCGTGAGTTTCGACAGCGACGGCGTGATCCTGATCTACGGCCGCGACGAGGCGGCGATCGAGGCCGCCGCGTTGCTGAAGGATCACCTCGACGTCACCGTGTTGATCCGTCCGCCAGCCGACATCGCGCCGCCGCGCGCTTCTGAATTTCCGGTGGTGAAAGGCACGATCCGCTCGGCCAAGGGCTATCTCGGCGCGTTCGAATTGCTGGTCGACGACTACGCGCAGCCCGCGCCCTCGTCGCGCGGCGCGCTGCGCTTCGGGCCAGCGAAGAACAGCGCGAAGTCGCACTGCGACATCATCTTCGACATGTCGGGTGGCGCGCCGCTGTTCTCCGCCGCGGATCTCCGCGATGGCTATCTGCGCGTCGATCCCGGCGACCCGACCGCCGTGATGAAGGCCGTGCTGGAGGCGCGCGACCTCACCGGCACCTTCGACAAGCCGCGCTATATCGATTTCAACGCCGACATCTGCGCGCATTCGCGCTCGAAGATCGTCGGCTGCAACCGCTGCCTTGACCTGTGCCCGGCGGGTGCGATCACGCCCGACGGCGATCATGTCGCGATCGACGCGCATATCTGCGCCGGCTGCGGGCAATGCGCCGCGGTGTGCCCGACCGGCGCGGCGTCCTACGCACTGCCGGCGGCCGATGCGCTGATGCGGCGGCTGCGCACGCTGCTCACGACCTATCGCGATGTGGGTGGCACGCATCCGGTCATCCTGTTCCACGACGATCCGCACGGCCTGCCGATGATCGATGCGCTGGCGCGCTACGGCGACGGGCTGCCGGCGAACGCGCTGCCGGTCGCGGTCAACGAGGTGACGCAGGTCGGGCTGGAAGCGCTGGCCGCGGCATTTGCGTACGGTGCCGTGGCGGTACGGCTATTGTTGCGCGGAAAACCGCGCCACGACATCTCCGGCCTGCACCGCACGCTGGCACTGGCTGAACCGATCCTCGCCGGCCTCGGCTTCGGCGCAGGACGCGTCGCGCTGATCGAGACCGACGATCCGGATGCGCTGGGTGAATCGCTGCGCGCCATCACGTTGCAGGACGGCGCGCCGCGCCCGGCGAGCTTCCTCCCGACTGGTGGCAAGCGCGACGTGATGCGCCTTGCCTTGCGCGAACTGCATCGTGCCGCGCCTGCGCCGGTCGACGTCGTGCCGCTGCCCGTGGGTGCGCCGTTCGGCACGATCGAACTCAACGTCGAGGGCTGCACGCTCTGTCTCGCCTGCGTGTCGGCCTGCCCGACCGGCGCGCTCGGCGACGATCCCGAGAAGCCGACCCTGCGGTTCTCGGAAGATGCCTGCGTGCAATGCGGGCTGTGCAAGGCGACCTGCCCCGAGAAGGTGATTACGCTCACGCCGCAGCTCGACTTCCGTGCCGCAACCGCGTCCGCGCGTGTGCTCAAGCAGGAGGAGCCGTTCCGCTGCATCCGCTGCGACAAGCCGTTCGGCACACGCAGCACCATCGAGCGCGTGATCGCCAAGCTCGAAGGCAAGCACTGGATGTTTCAGGGCAAGGCCAAGGACCAAACATCGCGGCTCGACGTGCTCAAGATGTGCGAGGACTGCCGCGTGATCGCCGCGACCGAAGCCGACTTCGATCCCTACGGCGCGCCGCCACGTCCTAATGTGCGCACGACTGAGGACTATCTGCGTGAACGTGAGGAACGCGAGCGGATGGAAAAGGGCGAGGGGTAATTTTGGTGTTGCCGTCCCGAAATGAGGAACGGCAACACCGGAGTTGGTTCGCGGCGTTACCGGGTACGGCGTTGACGTTGTCCGTCGCCCCAAAGCGGCGCTTGCGGTCGCGGATTTAACACCGCCCCCGCGGACGGGGCCGTCTCGACGCTTACCCTTGGCCCCTGAGGCGTTGGGGTTATCGTCTGGATGCGGGTCGTTGGATTGCTAGATGCGGGCGTGGTTGTCGTGGTGGCGATCACCAACGTTGCAACGATTGCAGCAACAACTTTTAAGGACATAGCAATGCTCCCTCTCAGACCGGAATGGTCTGATCGCTTTGACGGACAATCCGCCAGGATTTCAGAACATTTTTGATGACAACTTCGTAATGCGAGAGTTCGCAATGCGTGCGCGCTACCGCGTCGTCTTCTCCAAAAATCGCATCAGCGCCGCGCGATCTTCCGGCGAGCCGATCCGCTGCTCCGGCATTTTGGTACCGGGCGTGTATTCGTTCGGCCCGATCTCGAACAGCTTCGACACCGTCTCCGGCGTCCAGACGATGTCCATCTTCTGGAGCGCCTCGGAGAAATTGTAACCGGGCAGCGTCGCGATCCTGCGGCCGAAGATGCCCGCGAGCGTCGGCCCGGCACGAACGCCTTCGTTGCCGTTGAGGGTGTGGCAGGCGACGCAGGCGCGATAGACCTCGGCGCCCGGATCGCCGGCATAGGCGGCGAGCGGATCGTCCGGCGTGCCGGCGAGCACGTCGCCGATCGGCTCGCCCTTGATCGCGTCCCAGCGCCGAATCATCCGGTCGGTGCCGCCGGTGAGCAGCGTGCGACTGTCGGAAAAAAACGCCACCGACCACACCGGCAAACCGGGACCGACCAGCGTACGCTCGATGTTGCGCGTCGCGCGGTCGATGATTGCGACCGAGCCGCGGATGCCGGCAGCCGCAACAAGCTTGCCATCGGAGGAGATCGCCACCGCGATGACGGGCACCGTGCCGATCTCGACGTTGCCCTTCACCTGGCCGGTCGCGGTGAGGAAATAGACCTTGCCGTCGGCACCGGCGGTGACGATGTCGCCGTCCGACGCAACGGCGACCGTGTTCAGCGGCGATGGCAGCGTGACAATTTCGGGCGCGCCGCCTGCGAGCGGCCAGATGCGCAACGTCGCGTCGTAGCCCGCAGTCACCACCGACTTGCCGTCCGGCGTGAACGCGACGCCATTCACATTATCCTTGTGGCCTTCAAGCACCCGCGGTTCACCACCGCCGAGCGGCCATAGCCGGGCCGTGTGATCCCATGATGCAGAGCCAAGCGTCGCGCTATCAGGCGAAACCGCGAGCGAAACCACCGGCGCCTTGTGACCTTCCAACACGGCAACGGGCTTCGGCTCGCCCGGCGCCCAGATCGCGATGCGGGTATCCTCGCCGCTGGTCACAGCACGGCCGTCGCGCAACAGCGCCACCGCATTGACCGCGCCATCATGGAAACGCAGCACCTCGGCGGCGACGTCCTTCTCCAAGGACCAGCGGATCGCCGACGTGTCGAAGCTGCCGGAGATCGCCGACTTGCCGTCCGGGGCAATCGCGAGCGACCGCACCGGACCGCCGTGGCCGCGCAACTGCGCCTGCGCCGCGACGGCGGCTGCCAGGAGCGCGATCGAAACAACGACAATGCGAACGCGAACCATCATCGCAACCGTCGCAAGGAAATCAGGCGCCCGCGGGGCGCATGCCGAGTGCCTGGATGCGCGAACGAACCGTCTCATCACGCAGCGCCGCCAGAAACGCCTGCACCGCCGGGCGATTGCGGCGGCTCTCGACGACGAGGAAATCATATTCCTCCGGCGCGATCGGAAGGAAGCCCAGCCCGTAAAGTTCCGCCACTGACAAGGTCGAGACGCCCCAGTCGGCGCGGCTTTGCGACACTGCGGCGGCGACCGCGTTGTGCGAGCGCGGCTGGTTGGCGTAGCCGGGCGGGCGCTTGCCGCCGAGCAGCTTGTCGATCAGCACGCGGGTGCCGGCGCCGGCATTGCGGTTGACCATCAGGCATTGCGCGTCCGCAAGCGCGGCGGCCACCGCCTCCTGCGCGGTGCGGCCATCGAAGCGCGCATCGCCTTTGCGGAAGACGAAGCCCTGCATGCGCTGCCAGCCCTTCGCCAGCGACAGGCCGGGACGCAGCAGGTGCTCGTTGTAGACGCCGGTCGTTGGATCGACGAGGTGCACCGGCGCGAGGTCGCATTCACCGCGCTCCGCCGCCGCGACGCCGCCGAGGCTACCGACCGCGATGGTGCGCGCAGTGAAACCTTGCTCGGTCAGGCGGCCGACCACGATGTCGAGCGCGATGTCGTTCGAGCCGGTGACGACGAGATCGGGCATCGCCGCCGCCTGCCCGATCAGCGTAACCGATGCGCGCGTGCCGGCATCGAGCGACGACGCCAGCGCGTCGATCTCGAGGAAGCCGTCAGCCTGCGAGAAGCTCGTGACCGAGCCCGAGCCCTTGGCCGTAGGGAACGCCACCGGGCCATGCTCGCCCGCGACCAGCGCGACCAGCACGAATTCCTTGCGGCCAAGCTCGGAGGGAATGCGCACCGGCACCTCGGCCTCGACGGTGCGCGAAGCTTCCGGCGGCAGGCCGGCCTTGGCGCGGATGACAGGCTCGACGAAGGCATGAAACGTGAAGATCGCCGAGGTCGGGAATCCCGGCAGCACCACCAGCGGCTTGCCTTCCACCACCGCCAGGCAGAGCGGCTTGCCGGGCTTCAGCGCAACGCCGTGCACGACGACACCGGGCTCACCGAGCTGCGAGACCACGCGATGCGAGAGATCGCCGGCGCCCTTCGACGTGCCGCCCGACAGCAGTACCATGTCGCAGGTCTCGAGCGCGGCGCGTATTGCAAGCTCCAGCGTAATTTCGTCGTCGGGAAAGCTGCCGAACGGCAGCGCTTCGCCGCCGGTCTCCTGCACCGCCGCCGCGACGATCGCACCATTGGAATCGTAGACCGCCGCCGGCCGCAGCGGCTCGCCAGGACGCACCAATTCGTCGCCGGTCGAAAGCACCGCGACGCGCGGCCGGCGCACGACGTCGACCTCGGCGATGCCGCAGGCCGCGAGCATGCCGATTTCGCGCGAGCCGATGCGCGCGCCCCGCCGCAGCACGACTTCGCCGCGCGCGATGTCGGAGCCGGCATAGGAAATGAACTGGCCCGGCGCGGCGGTACGGCGCAGGTCGATCGCCGCGTCCGCGCTTTCCACCAGTTCGGTCTGCTCGACCATCACCACTGCGTCGGCGCCGCGCGGTATCACGCCGCCGGTGGCGATGGTGGTCGCGGTGCCGAGATCGACACCGGACGCGGGCGCATGGCCGCACACCACCACCTCGGCATTGAGGCGAAGCCGCTTCGGCAATGCATCGCTCGCACCAACCGTATCGGCCGCGCGCAATGCAAAGCCGTCGACGTTGGAGCGATCGAACGGCGGCACGTCGATCGGCGCCTGAACGTCGTGCGCGAGCACGCGGCCGAGCGAAGCGCCGAGCGCGACGCGTTCCGGCGGCAATGGCGAGAGATCGACGTGCTGCGCAAACCGCGCGCGCGCCTCTTCGGCGGAGACGACTTCGAGGAACTGCTCCTGCCGCGCGGCGCGACGGATCACCTCGATAAGGTCTTTGCTTGCAGCGCTTTTGTCGGCGCGATCGCTCATGGCCAGGGTCTTACCACGACCTCGCTGCCGGCTGGAAAACCTTCGCTGTTGGCGGGCACCAGAATCCAGCCGTCGGTGCCGGCGAGCGGCCCAAGCGGCCAATAGCCCGAGGCTATGGGTTCCGCCTGACCGCGCGCCAGACGGACCGGAACGATTTCGACGAGCCCGATGGGCGACGCGACCTTGCGCGCCAGCTTTGCGACTGACGCCGCGTCGCCGGCATCGCTGCTGCCGGACAAACGGTCGATCAGCGGCAACGCCATCGTGAGCCAGCCCGCAATGGCGGCATCGATCCGTCCCGGCAACAGCAGCACCGGGCGGTTGCCGCTCATGCCGAAGGCCGCAGTCTCGCCCGGCGAGATCGCGATGCCATGCGCCACCACGTGGCCACTTCGGGCGAGCGTTTGCACGCTCGCATCGTTGCGCCCGCCGCCGGTGCCGCCGATGGAAATGACGGCGTCGGCCGCGGTGTCCGCAAGCGCGGCGGCGAGATCGCCAGCGCTGCGCCGCGTGGCGCAACCGCGCGCGTTCAGGGCGCGCATCAGCAGATCGCCGACGGCGTCGAGCACCACGTCGGCTTCGGCGTGCGACTTCACCAGGCGAACCCGGGGCTCGCGCACCAGGACCTGCGGCTTGCCGGCCATCGCCAGCATGGCGAGATTGAAGTCGTTGAGCCGCCATCCGGCGCGGGCGATGAAATCACCGGCGCGGAGATCAGCGCCGCTCGGGAGCACGCCGTCTCCGGCGGCCGCTGGCGCAATCGCCTCGAAGCGCCCCCCTCGGCTGGCGACGGCATCGAGCGGGACGACCGCGTCCATGCCCGCTGGCAGCGCGTCGCCGACATCGAGGCGAACCGGCGCAACCGCCAACGGCGCGGGTGCATAGGGGCCGGCGTCGGAAATATCCTCGGCGCGAATGGCGTAGCCATCGATCAACGCCCGCGCCGCGACGGGCTGGCCGGCCGTGGCCGCGACGTCTTCCGCAAGCGATCGGTAAAGCGCGCCGGCCAGATCGACGCCGCGCGGCACCACCGGCGCCGCGGCCCTTATCGAGGCGAGCACGTCGTCAAGCGGCGTCAACTTCGTGATGCGTTGATTTTCAGGTTCACCGGCCATCGGCCGACACTATATTGTCGTGAACGCACATTGTCGTGCCCGCACCGTCCCCGGAAACCGCCCGCCCGCATGACCGAAACGACCTTGAACCTTCGGGGCCTGAAATGCCCCCTGCCTGCGCTGCGGACCCGCAAGGCGCTTACCGGGCTCAAGAGCGGCGACGTCCTGGTGATCGAGTGCACCGACCCGCTCACCACGATCGACATCCCGAACCTCATCAACCAGACCGGCGACAAGCTCGAGGGCCAGTCGAAGGAAAAGAAGGTGCTGACGTTCCGGATCAGGAAGAAGTGACGAGGGAGGACGCGCGGAATCCCACCGGCCTCATGGTGAGGAGCCGCGCAAAGCGCGGCGGCTCGAACCATGGCAGCAAATTCGGTGGCCGCCCCATCCTTCGAGACGGCGCTTCGCGCCTCCTCAGGACGAGGACGGATTGAGAACTTACTTCTGCATCAGGCCCGCCTGCTCGATCGCCGGACGCCAGAAACGCGTCTCCCGCTCGATCAACTGCTGAAGCTGCGGCGGGGTCATCGCTTCGATCACCATGCCCTCCCTCTGCATCCTTTCGAGGATCGCCGGCGACGTCATCAGCTTGTTGATCTCGCCGTTCATCCTGTTGAGGATCGGCGCCGGCAGCCCCCTGGGAGCCGACAGCGAGAACCAGATCGGCGTGTTGAACTCGGCGTGACCGAGTTCGGCGAATGTCGGCACATCCGGGTAGTCGGCCATGCGCTGCTTGGACGTGAGCGCGATCCCGCGCAGCGTACCGGCGCGGATCTGGCCCGCCGATGACGTCACAGTCTGCGCCGACCATGTAATGTGCCCGCCGACGAGATCGAGCAGGCCCTGCGCCGCGCCCTTGTAGGGCACATGCTCGACCTTGATCCCGACCTTGCGGCCGAACGTTTCCCCGAACAGATGCCCGCTGCTGCCGACGCCCGACGACGAGTAGGTCAACGGCTTCCCGGTTTTCTTCCCGGTATCGATGAAATCGGCGAGCGTCTTGATAGGGCTCTTCGAATTGACCGACAGCACGACCGGCGAACCGCCGAGATAGGCGATGTTGGTGAGGTCGCGCTCGGGATGATAGCCGAGCCGCGGATTGCTGATCGGCGCCAGCACCAGCATGGTGATGTTGGTGATGACGAAGTTGTAGCCGTCGGGCGGCGTCGCCACGACCGAGTTGACGCCGATTGCACCGGCAGCGCCGGAGCGGGTCTCGACGAAGAACTGCTGGCCGAACACGTTCGAGAGATTGTCGGCGACCGTGCGGGCGAGATAGTCGGCGGCGCCGCCAGGCGCGAAGGTGTTGACGATGCGCACCGGCTTGTTGGGCCAGTCCTGCGCGGCCGCAGACGACATGGAATGAATGCTCGCACCGACGAAGAGCATGGCAGCGAGCAGCGTGGCGAACGTTCGCTTCACCTGATCCTCCTTGCTTGCAACGTTTCTTGATGCTTTTTGAATGGGTGAAGTGTACGCGAAGAAAAGCGTGACGCACAGGCGTCGCGGTGCCGTTTCGCAGGTTAGCGACGATGCGGCGCAGTCTTCCCCAGGAAGGAAACATGCCGTGACAGCGAATGACATCCGCCGCGTGGGATTGATCGGGCTCGGCAAGATGGGCCTGCCGATGGCGCGCCACTTGGTAAAGCGCGGCTTCACCGTCGCAGGCTTCGACGTCAACGAAGACGCGATGGAGCAGGCGGCGGAAGCCGGCGTCGCAACCGCGCTGTCGCCGCAGGCGGTCGCCGCCGCGAGCGACCTCGTCATCATCGTGGTCGGCTTCGACCAGGAAGTCGAGGCTGTCATGTTCGGCGAGCGCGGCGTGCTCAGCGGTGCGCGTGACGGTAGCGTCATCGCGGTTGCGTCGACCATCGCGCCGCAGACCATGCAGCGGATCGCGGCGCGGCTGCCGGCGTCGCCGAAGGTCGCGTTGCTCGACATCCCGCTCTGCCGCGGCGAAGGCCCGGCGCATGAGGGCAAGTTGTTGATTATGGGCGGCGGCGACCGCGCCGCGTTCGACGCCTGCCGGCCGGCGTTCGAAGCGTTCGCGACCTCGATCTATCACCTGGGGCCAGCGGGCGCCGGACAGGTCGGTAAGATGGTCAACAACCTGATCCTGTGGGCCTGTATCTCGGCCAACGAGGAAGGCTTCAAGCTCGCGGGCAAGCTCGGCGTCGAGCGCGAGACGCTGCGCGCCGCACTGCTCGATTCCAGCGCCGGCAACTGGTCGCTGCAGACGCGACCGGAAGAGCGACCGATGCCGTGGGCGGAGAAGGACATGACCATCGTGCTCAAGGAGGCGGACGCGGCGCGGCTTAGCCTGCCGCTCTGCGGCGTCATCAAGGAGGTGATCAAGACCGTGAAGATCGAGCGCAACTGGCCGACGCCGAAAGCGCCCGGGGATTGACGGCGCCGTCGCAGTGACGTTCAAGACGGCTGTCGAGTTCTCCGTCATGGCCGGGCATAGCCCGTTCGAAGACGGGCGTAAAACGCCCTATTGTCCCGGCCATCCACGCCTTACTTCTCGTATCGAAAGACGCGGATGCCCGGCACAAGGCCGGGCATGACGCTGCATGATGGTGCCACCCATGAAACTGCTACGCCTGCTTATCCTCGCGATCTTCGCCTTTGAGGTCACGCCCGCCTCCGCGCAGACCTACCCGGATCGGCCGATCACGCTGGTCGTCCCCTACCCCGCGGGAGGCGGTAACGACGTGCTCGGGCGGCTGGTCGCCGAGCGGATGAGCAAGGCACTCGGCGGCACCATCATCGTGGAGAACCGTGGCGGCGCTGGCGGCACCATCGCGACCCGCCAGGTCGCGAAGAGCGCGCCCGACGGCTACACCATCCTGATCGCGACCTCGTCGCTCGCCATCAA
>Ga0075430_100000581_pt1 | contig 27790 bp, 29 predicted proteins | sample RhiMetdeltSRZDD4_FD_75294 | JGI IMG/M metagenome (GOLD analysis project Ga0075430, IMG submission 75294) | Populus rhizosphere microbial communities from Tennessee, USA - Rhizosphere MetaG P. deltoides SRZDD4 | ecosystem: Host-associated > Plants > Roots > Rhizosphere > Soil | place: USA... | reverse complement strand
GGGGGGGACGAGGCCTCGTTTTGAATTACGGCTTTTACATCATCATGGCGGCGCAGTTTTTTTCGTCGCTCGCCGACAATGCGCTGCTGGTCGCCGCGATCGCGCTGCTGATCCAAGCCGAGGCGCCGTCGTGGCTCACGCCCTACCTCAAGTTCTTCTTCGTCATTTCCTACGTGGCGCTCGCACCCTTCGTCGGCGCATTCGCCGACCGCCTGCCCAAGGGTCAGGTGATGCTCATCGCCAACACGATCAAGATCATCGGCTGCCTCGCGATGCTTTGGGGCGTGGACCCGCTCATCGCCTACGCGATCGTCGGCCTGGGCGCGGCGGCCTATTCGCCGGCGAAGTACGGCATCCTCACCGAGTACCTGCCGCACCGGCAGCTGGTGGTGGCGAATGGCTGGATCGAGGGCCTCACCGTGGCCTCGATCATCCTCGGCACCATGCTCGGCGGCATGCTGATCCACGTGCGCGTGTCGGGCGTGCTGCTGCACTTCGACATGCCGCTGATCGAAACCTCGATCGATACCGCGGCCGAGGCCGCGATCGCGCTCATCGTGGTGGTCTATGCGATCGCCGCGCTCTTCAACCTCGAGGTGCCGAAGACCGGCGTGGCGCTGAAGAAGCTGCCGTCCAACCCGCTGGACACGCTGCGGGACTTCTGGCGCTGCGTCGGCCACCTCTGGCGCGACCGCCTCGGCCAGATCTCGCTCGCGGTGACCACGCTGTTCTGGGGCGCCGGCGCCACGCTGCAGTTCATCGTCATCGAATGGGCGCGCGCCGCGCTCGGCTTCGACCTGTCCAAGGCCGCGATCCTGCAGGGGGTGAGCGCGTTCGGCATCGCCGTGGGCGCGGTGCTCGCCTCGCTCTGGGTAGCGCTCGACCGCTCGGTGCGCGTGATCCCGCTCGGCATCGCGATGGGGGTGATCGTGATCGCCATGAACCTCGTCAGCCAGGCCTGGCTCGCGATGATCCTGATGGTGGCGATCGGAGCGTTGGCCGGCTTCTTCGTGGTGCCGATGAACGCGCTGCTGCAGCACCGCGGGCACCACCTGGTCGGCGCCGGGCGCTCGATCGCGGTGCAGAACTTCAACGAGAACAGTTCGATCCTGCTGATGATCGCCCTGTATTCGCTCCTGCTCAACGTCGGCTACTCCATCTACGCCGTGATCGTGGTGTTCGGCCTGTTCGTCGCCGGGACCATGACCCTGGTGCAGCTCTGGTACTGGCGCAACCACCGCACCCACCGCGAGGAAGTCGACCGCCTGCTCGCCTTCGCCCGCGCCGAGGATCCCCACAAGGTCCGGGAATAAAGCCCGCCCGCGCGCTGTTCGGCGGCGTGAGGAGGGTTTCCCATGAAGCGCGTTGCGCTCTTGCTTGTCGCTTTGTCCGCTTCCTTCGTCGTTAATGCGCAGCCGCAACGGCCGCCGTTCCAGACCACCAAGGTCGAGGGCACCGAGAACGTCTACATCTTCCGCAACGGCAACCACCAGGCGATGTTCGTCGTCACCAACGATGGCGTGATCGCCACCGATCCGGTCGCCTACGGCAAGCCCGACGGCGGGAAGACCTACATCGACGAGATCCGCAAGGTCAGCGACAAGCCGATCAAGTACCTGATCTACAGCCACCACCACTACGACCACATCGCCGGCGGGCAGCCATTCAAGGACGCGGGCGCGCGCATCGTCGCACACAAGCGTGCCAAGGAGCGGCTCGAGACGCTCAAGGACCCGCACACCCCGCTGCCCGACGAGACGTTCGAGAAACGGCGCACGATCAAGCTCGGCGGCACGGTGCTCGAGCTCTCGTACCACGGCCTCAACCACTCCGACAGCGCCATCGTCATGCGCCTGCCGAAGGAGAAGATCGTGTTCATCGTCGACACCTTCCCGGTCGGCGCCTTCCCGGGCCGCGGCATGATCGACTTCTATCCGCTGGAAGCCGAGAAGTTCGCGCAGGAGGTGCTGAAAATGGACTGGGAGCGCATGATCCCGGGCCATCCCGGGCAGCCGAACGACCGCCTCGGCACCAAGAAGGACGTCGAGGACCAGCTCACCCTGTGGCGCGACGCATCCGAGGCGGTCAAAGTCGCGGCGCGCGATGGCAAGTGCTGGGACGGCGTCGAGAAGGAGATGAAGCTGCCGAAGTACGAGAGCTGGCCCGGCTACCAGAACAACCTGCCGTTCGTGCTGCGCCGCTACTGCGGCTTGTGGGGAAGGGGCACCTAGAACATCTCAAGGGACAACGACCTCTTTTCTTCTTACAGGGCCTGCATCGTCCTGCGCGCGAAGACCAGGTCCTCCCAGGCCTTCGCCTTGTCTTCCAGCGTACGCAGCAGGTAGGCCGGGTGGTAGGTGACGATGAGCGGCACGCCCGCGTAGCGGTGCACTCGGCCGCGCATGCTGGCGATCGACGCATCGCTCTTGAGCAACGTCTGCGCGGCAAAGCGCCCCATCGCCAGGATGAGCTTCGGCTTGATGAGCTCGATCTGCCTGAGCAGATGCGGCGAGCACTGCTCGACCTCTTCCGGAGCGGGATTGCGGTTGCCCGGCGGGCGGCACTTGAGCACGTTGGCGATGTACACGTTCTTGCGGCGCGAAAGGCCGACCGAGGCGAGCATGTTGTCGAGCAGCTTGCCCGCCTGACCGACGAACGGATCGCCCAGCCGGTCCTCTTCCGCGCCCGGCGCTTCGCCGATCAGCATCCAGTCCGCATTCTCGTCGCCGACGCCGAAAACCGTCTGCGTGCGCGTCTTGTGCAAGCCGCATTTCGTGCAGCCGGATACGGCGGCTTTCAGGGGGATCCAGTCGTTGGCGATCGGGGCGGAAGGCCCAGGTCTCGCCTCCGCGGTTTCACTTCTTCGTAGCTTCCAGACGGGCGTGATGCCCATCTCGGCGAGAACTTCCGCGCGCCGGCTCATGCGAGCGGCAGCGTGAGCACCAGCGCGTCCTCGCGGCCGGCGTGCGCCGGGTAGTAGCCACGGCGCACCGCAATCTTGCGGAAGCCGAAGCGCGTGTAGAGCGCCTGCGCGGCGCCGTTGCTCGGGCGCACTTCGAGGAACAGGCTGCGCGCCCCGAGGCCGCGCGCGAGCGCGGACGCCTCGCCCAGCAGCATGCTGCCGTGGCCGGTGCGCTGGTGCGCGGCGGCGATCGACAGGTTGAGCAGGTGCGCCTCGCCGGCCGCCACCATCAGCACGAAGTAGCCGATCAGCTCGCGTCCGAGCCGCAGCACGCGGCACTCGTAGCCCGCGCGCAGCGAATCGGCGAAATTGCCGCGCGTCCACGGATGGGTGTAGATCGCGCTCTCGATCGCCAGCACCTGGTCGAGGTCCGCCTCGCGCATCGGCAGGAGCTGCGGCAGATCCTTAAGGACGGCGCTCAAGCTCTTCCCTGGTAAACGCGACCTTGTCGCGCAGATATACGGGAGCCGCGCGCGCAGCGTCGACGCCTTCGCCGGCGGCGAAGCGCGGCGCCGCGAGCTGCGCGACCGCGACGGCGGTGGGATGGACCTGCGGCCTGATCACCGAAACCTTGTCATTGAGCAATTCGCCGTACGCCTCGAAGCCGTTGCCGCAGCCGACCCAGCCGTCTCCCGGCGGCCGGGGCGCCGCGTGCGGCGCGATGCACTGCGCGGCGATCACTTCGTGCCAGCGCCCGGCGCGTTTTTCAAGCGCCGCATAATACACTTCGCGCATCCGCGCATCGATGCAGGCCACGACCCGCGCGGCGCCCGCTTCCTGCGCCAGCGCCTCCAGCGTCGAGACGCCGATCACCGGCAGGTCGCGCGCGAAGGCGAGCCCTTGCGCCAGCGCGCAGGCGATGCGCAGGCCGGTGAACGCTCCGGGGCCGGCGCCGAACGCCACTGCCTCTATTTGGGAAAGGGTCGTTTCGCAGCGGCCAAGCACCTGCTCCAATAGTGGCAAGGCAAGCTCCGAATGCCGGTTACCCGCGCGGCGCTCGAGCCCGGCGATCTCGCCGTCGCGCCAGACCGCGACCGAGCACCACTCGGTCGAGGTCTCGATCGCGGCGAATCGCATGTGGCGATTCTATATACTGGGAAATATGAAAGAACATGCGATTGCGGTGATCCCGGGCGACGGGATCGGGCGCGAGGTCATGCCCGAGGGCGTGCGCGTGCTCGAGGCAGTGGGCGCGCGGCATGGGCTGCGCTTCAAGTGGCAGGAGTTTCCCTGGAGCTGCGACTGGTACAAGGCGCACGGCAAGATGTGCCCCGACGACGCGCCCGACATCCTGCGCAAGTTCGACGCGATCTACTTCGGCGCCGCGGGCAATCCGGCGATCGTTCCCGACCATATCTCGGCCTGGGGCCTGCTCATCAACTTCCGGCGCTGGTTCGACCTTTACGTCAACCTGCGCCCCGTGCGCTTGTTCCAGGGACTGCCCTGCCCGCTCGCCGGCCGCAAGCCCGGCGACATCGACTACGTCGTGATCCGCGAGAACACGGAAGGGGAGTACGGCAACGTCGGCGGGCGGGTTTTTGAAAATTCCGAAAAAGAAATGGTGATGCAGCAGGCCGTATTCAGCCGTAAAGGCGTCGACCGCATCATGAAGTACTCGTTCGAGCTCGCGCGCACCCGCAAGAAGCACCTCACCTCGTGCACCAAGTCGAACGGCATCACCATCACCATGCCGTACTGGGACGAGCGCTTCGCCGAGATGAAGCGGAAATACCCGGACGTGCGAGCCGACCAGTACCACGTCGACGGGCTCACCATCCAGATGGTGCTCAACCCCGATCGCTTCGACGTGATCGTGGCCTCGAACCTGTTCGGCGACATCCTCTCCGACCTCGGGCCGGCCACCGCCGGCACCATCGGCATCGCGGCGAGCGGCAACATCAACCCCGAGCGCACCGCGCCGTCGATCTTCGAGCCGGTGCACGGCTCGGCGCCCGACATCGCGGGCAAGAAGATCGCCAACCCGATCGGCGCGATCTGGTCGGGCGCGCTGATGCTCGAGCACCTCGGCCACGCAGAAGCGGCGGCCGACGTGGTGCGCGCGATCGAGCGCGTGATCGTCGAGGGCCCGCACACGCCCGACATGAAGGGCAAGGCGAGCACCGGCGAAGTCGGCGCCGCGGTCGCCGAAGCGGCGAGGAATCAGTCCAAAGTCGCGGCTTGAAGACTTATCGGATCGCGTCGATCCCGGGCGACGGGATCGGCAACGAGGTCATTCCCGCCGGCGTCGACGTTCTGCAGGAGCTCGCCTCGCTCGAGGGTTTCGGCCTCGAGTTCACCGGCTTCGACTGGAGCTCGAAGCGCTACCTCGAAACCGGCCGCTACATCCCGGCAGGCGGCCTCGAGCAGCTGAAGCGATTCGACGCGATCTTCTTCGGCGCGGTCGGCGCGCCCGAGGTGCCCGACCATGTCTCGCTCTGGGACCTGCGCCTCGCCATCTGCCAGGGCTTCGACCAGTACGCCAACGTGCGCCCTTCGCGCCTGCTGCCGGGTATTTCTTCTTCGTTGAAGAACGCAGGCGAGATCGATTGGGTCATCGTGCGCGAGAATACCGAGGGTGAGTACTCCGGCTCCGGCGGCCGGGTGCACCAGGGCCTGCCCGACGAGATCGCGACCGAGACCTCGGTCTTCACGCGCAAAGGCGTCGAGCGCGTCCACCGCTTCGCCTTCGAGCTCGCGCGCAAGCGGCCGCGAAAGCACCTGACGCTGGTCACCAAGTCCAACGCGCAACGCCACGGCATGGTGCTCTGGGACGAAGTATTCTTTGCCCTGGCCGCGCATTTCCCGGACGTGAAAACCGATCGCATCCTGGTCGACGCGGCGACCACGCGCATGGTGCTGAAGCCGGCGGCGATCGACGTGATGGTGGCATCGAATCTCCACGCGGACATCCTGTCGGACCTTGCGGCGGCGCTGTCGGGCTCGCTCGGGATCGCGCCCACCGCCAACCTGAATCCGGAGCGCCTGTTCCCGTCGATGTTCGAGCCGATCCACGGCTCGGCCTTCGACATCACCGGCAAGGGAATCGCCAACCCGATCGCCACGTTCTGGACCGCGTCGATGATGCTCGAGCACCTGGGCGAAGCGAAGGCGGCCGCGCGGCTGATGAAGGCGATCGAGGCGGTGACCGCGAAGAAGGTTTTCACTCCGGACCTCGGCGGCAGCGCGCGCACGCGCGACGTGACGGCGGCGGTGCTTGCAGCCCTTTAGGTACCTGCCACTCGCGGGAATCCTGATCCTGGTGGCGATTGTGTTCGTGTGGCGGCCTTGGCTGCAGCGGCAGCGCCACGGCAGCTGGGGCATCGTGGTGTTCAAAGGCAGCGCGGCGCAGAATGCGCGCGACGCGATGCTCGTCGTGCTGCCGCTCCTGCTCATCGGCCAGGCCGTGGTCGCGGCCTGGTGGCCGCAAGCGCTGCCGCTTTCCGAGGCGGACTTGCGCGACACGCCCGTCATTCGCATCGCGCTCGGCGCGCTGCTGCTTTTCGGCGGATTGCTGCTGCAGGCGGCGGCCATGCTCGACCTCGGCGCTTCCTGGCGCATCGGCATCGAGGAGCAGGCCCGGCCGGGGCTGGTCACCGGCGGCCTCTATCGATTCAGCCGCAACCCGATCTTCCTTGCGCTGATCGCGGTCCTCGCCGGCTATACGCTGCTCCTGCCCACGCTGCTCTCGGCGCTCATTCTGCTCGGCGCCGTGTTCGCGATCCGCCAGCAGATCTCCGAGGAGGAGCGCTACCTCCTGCGCACCTACGGCGAGGCCTACCGCGCCTACGCGCGCCGCGTCGGCCGCCTGCTCCCCGGCATCGGAAAGCTCCACTGAGATGCCGACCGCGCTGATCACCGGTGCGGGCCGCGGCCTCGGCAAGGAGCTCGCGCGCCAATACGCCGCCGACGGCTGGACGGTCATCGGCACCGAGCGCGGCCCGAAGGCGAGCTATCCGCTGGACGTGACGAATCCCGGACAGGTTGCGCGACTCGCGGCACAGCTGCAGGGCCGCCCCATCGACCTGCTTTTCTGCAATGCCGGCATCATCGGCAAGCGCGGGATGGCGCCCGGCAGCTTCGACTACGAGTCGTGGGAAGAGGTCCTGCGCGTGAACCTGCTCGGCGCCGCCGCGGTCGCCGAGGCGCTGCTCGACAACGTCGCGGCGAGCGAGCGCAAGACGATCGCCATGATGTCGAGCCGGCTGGGCTCGATCACCGAGTCGAGCGGCATGACGCTGCCGTACGCGACGAGCAAGGCCGCGCTCAACATGCTGGTCAAGGGCCTCGCCGCGACGCAGGCGAGCCGCGGGATCATCGTGGTGGCGCTCAGCCCCGGCTGGGTGCGCACCGACATGGGCGGTGAGCAGGCGCCGCTAGCCCCGGAGACCGCGGTGCGCGGGCTGCGCAAGGTCATCGCCGGCCTCGGCCCCGGCGACTCCGGCAAGTTCCTCTACCACGACGGCTCGACGATTCCCTGGTGAAGAACCTGGTCGCCAAGATGACCGTGGTGGGCGTGCGCCCGGACGGCGCGCGCGTGACCCTCACGGTGGAAATCGGACGGCCGTACGAGGAGCGCGACGCCTGGGCATGTCCGATCGCGATCGCGCCGCTCCATGGCAAGCTCGCGGACATCCGCGGCACCGATTCCTTCCACGCGGTCTGGCTCGCCTGCACGCTCGCGCTGAAGCTGCTCGACAACCTGAAGTCCGAAGGCTGGCGCCTCGAGTACGCTGACGGCACCGAGTTTCCGATCGAGGACTACAAGGCCAGCCTTGCTCCACGCTGACAGCGCGCGCAACCGCCTGACCGGCATCGGCCTCATCTCCGGGGCCTACCTGCTTTTCTCGCTGCTCGACGGCTCGGCCAAGTGGCTGGTGGGCAGCATGCCGGTGATCATGGTGGTGTGGCTGCGCTTCGCCCTGCACGCGGTGGCGGGCGGCGCGGTGCTCTTCCCCCTGCGCGGCTGGGCGCTGGTGAAGACCCGCCACCTGCGCTGGCACGTGGTGCGCGCGCTCATGTTCATGGCGATGACCGGGATCAACTTCTGGGCGCTGCAGTATCTGCAGCTGACGGTCACCGCGTCGATCTTCTTTTCGGTGCCGCTCATGATCGCGCTCGCGAGCGCCTCGGTGCTCGGCGAGAAGCTCGACGCCGGGCGCTGGGTCGCGATCGTCGCCGGCTTCGCCGGCGTGCTGGTGATCGTGCAGCCCTTCGGCGCGGACTTCCACCCGGCGATGCTCGCCTCGGTGGTGAACGCCGTCCTCTATGCCGCGTTCCTGATGATGACGCGCCGGCTCGCCGCGTACGATTCGCCGGAGACGATCCAGTACCTGCCCGCGGTCGGCGCGGCGATCGGCCTCGCGCCCTTCGCGCTCGCGGCCTGGGAGTCGCCGAACGGCTGGCTCGAATGGACCGTCGCCTGCCTGCTCGGCGTGCTGGGCGGCGTCGGGCACTACCTGCTCGCGCTCGCGCACCGCTATGCTCCGTCGAGCGTGATCGCGCCGTTCCTCTACCAGCAGGTGGTCTACATGGCGCTCTTCGGCTACTTCGTGTTCGGCGACGTGCCGAGCGCCGGGGTGTGGCTCGGAGCGCCGATCGTGATCGCGAGCGGGCTCTACCTCTTCGCGCGGGAAAGAAGGTGACCGAGAGCGTCTCGCTGCCGCTCTGGGTCGCGGTCGCGGTCGGCCTGTTCGCCCTCTGGGCGCTCTATGAGCACGTGCTGATGCCCGCGCTGCGCTGGATGCTTACGCATCCGGCCAACCGCGTGATCGACGACGTGTCCGGCCGGCTGCGCATCGGCATCCGCCCGTTCCAGCGCACCCGGCGCCAGGCGCTCATCCACCGGCTGCTCACCGATCCCCGGGTGCAGCAGGCCGTGGAGCAGTTCTCCCGGGAACGGCAAGAGCCCCTGCCCCGCGTCCTGAAGCGGGTCGAGAGCTATGCGCGGGAAATCGTCCCGGCGTTCAACGCCTATCTCTACTTTCGCACCGGCTATTGGCTCGGCCGGCGCATCGCGCGGCTGCTCTACCGCGTGCGCGTGGGCTACGTCGACGGACCCGGCCTCGAGCGCATCGATCCCGACGCGACCGTGGTGTGCGTGATGAACCACCGCTCGAACATGGACTATGTGCTCGCGGGCTTCATCGCCGCCGAGCAGGCCGCGCTCTCCTACGCGGTGGGTGAATGGGCGCGCATCTGGCCGCTGTCGGCGCTAATCCGCGCCATGGGCGCGTATTTCGTGCGGCGCAACTCGCGCGACGAGCTCTACCGCCGCGTGCTCGAGCGCTACATCGTGATGGCGACCGAGGCCGGCGTGCCGCAGGCGGTGTTCCCGGAAGGCGGGCTCACGCGCGACGGCCGCATGCGCGAGCCCAGGCTCGGCGTGCTCGACTACATGCTGCGCGGCTTTCAGATCAGAGGCGAGCGCGACCTCGTATTCGTGCCGCTCGGCCTCAATTACGACCGTGTGCTCGAAGATCGGACATTGATGCGGGAGGGACCTCGCACTGGACGCCTGGCGACCACGTGGAAAACGTTTCGCTTCCTGCTGCACAACCTGTCGCTCATGCTGCACAGCGAGTGGCATCGCTTCGGCTACGCCTGCGTCAATTTCGGCACGCCGATCTCGATGCGGCAGCGGGGCATCGACTACCACGCGCTTTCCGGCGAGGCGCGGCGCGCGGCGGTGGCGGCGCTGGGCGCCGAGCTGATGCGCGCAGTGGGGCAAATCGTGCCGGTGGTCCCGGTACCCCTGATCGCGAGCGTTTTCGTGGCGCAGCCCGCGCGCGGGCTTTCCGAGCTCGAGCTCAAGGCGGAAGTCGGCCGCCTGCTTGCGCGCCTCGAGGCCGCCGGCGCGCATGTGTACATCCCTCGCGGCGACCTCGACTACGCGCTGACCGTGGGCCTGCGCATGCTGCGATTGCGTCATCTGGTGGAGGAAAAAGAGGGCGTATTCCACGCGCGCGCGGAAGAGCTGCCGCTTCTCGCCTACTATGCCAATTCGATTTCTCACCTTGTCTGACTGGACGAAGAGATAAGCGTCCAGTAGATTCGGTAAAGGGGGAAGGACGGGGTCCATGGCGAAAGCAGGGAAGCGCTCGCCGAGGAGACGCATGGCCGCGCGGCGGCAACCTGCCGTGCGCCCATCGCCTTTCTCCTTTCTCGGCTTCACCTCCGACTGGTACTGGGAGCAGGACGCGGAGCTGCGCTTCACGCGCGTCGAGGTGCGCAACGACGCCGCCGCTGAGCAGGCGCTCGCCCAGCGCATCCTGGGCAAGCGGCGCTGGGAGACCGGGGTCGAAATCGAGGGCGGCTGGGACGCGCACCGCGCGGTGCTCGAGTCGCGCGCCCCGTTCCGCGACGTGCTCATGTGGCGCAACCTGCCCGACGGCGCGCGCCGCTATATCAGCGTCAGCGGCGAGCCGACGTTCGACAGCCGGGGCCGCTTCACCGGCTACCGCGGCATCGGCCGCGACATCAGCAAGCAAAAGCGCATCCAGCAGCTGCTCAAGCTCGACCAGGCGGTCACGTTGCGGCTGGCCGAGGCGCAGGCCGCGCCCCAGGCGCTGCAAGGCGCGCTCGAGGCGATCTGCGATTCGCTGCGCTGGGATTGCGCCGAGCTCTGGACGCCCGACGAGGCGGCCGGCGTGCTGCGGCGTTTCGCGCACTGGGCGGCAAGCGCCGACCCGGGCGCCGAGCGCTTCGTCGAGGCGTCGAAGGACATCGTGTTCCGCCCGGGCGAAGGTCTAGTCGGCACCGTCTGGCAGTCGGGCGAGCCGATCTGGGTCACCGATTCGCCGCGCGACGCGCGCACCGTGCGCAGCCGGCTCGCCGAGGAGACCGGCCTGCGCGCCGCGGTGCTGTTCCCGGTGCGCGCCGGCGCCAAGGTCGGCGCGGTGCTCGAGTTCGCCTCGCGCCACATGCGCCAGCCCGACAAGCGCCTGTGGCAGACGCTGCGCGCCATCGGCACGCAGATCGGCCAGTTCCTGGGCCGCGCCGAAGCCGAGCGCGCGGTGCGCGAGAGCGAGGCGCGCTGGCGCGCGCTGACGCATCTTTCCTCCGACTGGTACTGGGAGCAGGATGCGGAGCTGCGCTTTACCCGGCTGGAGGGGCGGCAGGTGGCCGGCGGCGACGCGGACCTCAGGAAGCGCCTGATCGGCTCGCGCCGCTGGGAGACGGGGCTGCAAATCGAGGGCGGCTGGGACGGGCACCGCGCCGTGCTCGAGGCGCGGCAGCCATTCCACGAAGTGCTGATGTGGCGCGTGATGTCCGACGGCTCGACGCGCTACATGCACGTGAGCGGCGAGGCGGTGTTCAACGCCGACGGCAGCTTCGCCGGCTACCGCGGCGTGGGGCGCGACGTGACCGACGAGAAGCGCGCCGAGCAGATCCTGCGCCTGGAGCACGAGGTGGCGCGGCTCCTCGCCGCGGCCGAGGACGCCGCCGTCGGCCTGCGCAACGTGATCCGCGTGGTGTGCGAGACCGAAGGCTTCGCCTGCGGCCGCTGCTTCCGCGTCGATGGCGATCTGCTGCGCTTCCAGGACGCGTGGTCGATCCCCAACCCGGCGATTCTGCCCTTCATCGAGCGCTCGCGTGCCTTCGTGTTCCGGCCCGGCGAAGGCCTGACCGGCACGGTGTGGCAGGCGGGCGAGGCCGTATGGTCGCCGGACATCACCCGCGACCCGCGCGTGCGCGACCGCAAGGTCTGGGAGGGCACCGGGCTGCGCGGCGGCTTCGCCTTCGCGGTGGTGGCCGAGGGCCGGGTCATCGGCGTGCTCAATTTCTCGAGCCTGAAAGCGCGCGAGCCCGACCGGCGCCTGCTCGCCGCGTCGCGCGTGATCGGCAGCCAGATCGGCCAGTTCGTGCAACGCAAGCAGGCCGAGGCCTCGCTGCGCGAGAGCGAGGCGCGCTTCCGCGCGCTCACCCAGATGTCGTCGGACTTCTTCTGGGAGACCGACGAGGCGCACCGCTTTACCCAGCTCGTGTACGGCCCGGGCTACCTGCCGCCCGAGATGGGACGCGGCGTGATCGGCAAAGCCGCGTGGGAGCTGCACTGCGAGAGCCCGGACGAGACGGGCTGGGCGGCGCACCGCGCGCGCCTCGACGAGCACCTGCCGTTCCGCGATTTCGAGTTCGCGCGCCGCATGCCCGACGGCGTGGTGCGCTACCTCTCGATCAGCGGCGATCCGCGCTTCGGGGCGCTCGGCCAGTTCACCGGCTACCGCGGCGTGGGTCGCGACATCACCGAGATCGCGCTCGCGCGCGAGCGCATCGCCTCGCTCGCCTACAGCGATCCGCTGACCGGGCTTGCTAACCGCACGAGTCTGATGCCGGCGCTCGAGCAGGCGGTGCAGCGCGCGCGGCGCAGGAACGCCAAGCTCGCAGTGGTGTTCCTCGACCTCGACGGCTTCAAGCAGATCAACGACGCCTACGGCCACGACGCCGGCGATGCGCTGCTGATCGAGCTGGCCGGGCGCCTGCGCGACAACCTGCGCGCGAGCGACCTGGTCGCGCGCCTGGGCGGCGACGAGTTCCTCGTAGTGCTGGAGGAGATCCAGGATCTCCAGCCGGTCGAGACCGTGGCGAAGAAGCTCCTGGTGGAGACGGTGCGGCCCTACCGGGTGCCCGGCGCCGAGGCGACCGTCACCGCGAGCATCGGCATCAGCCTCTTCCCCGACGACGCCGCCGACGCGGCCGCGCTCATGAAGCACGCCGACATCGCCATGTACGCGGCGAAGCAGGCGGGCAAGAACACCTGCAGGTTTTATTCCTCCGGGCCCGCGGCGAACGACCCGGTGCAGCAGAACAAGCTAACGCTTTAGCTCGCGGTTCGCGTCTTCGATGTCGCGCCGCAGCTGGCCGCGCTCCTCCGGCGACATCTGCTGCTGGCGGGTCTTCTGCGGCCGGTCCTGGCGGCTGCGGTACGCATCGCGCACGTCCTCGCGCATGCGCTGGCGCTCCTCCTGGCTCATCTGCCGCTCGCGGCCGCCGTCGTTGCGTTTACCCTGCTGCGCATCGACGCTCGCCGCGGCGAGGGCGAGCGCGATGGCGAGAGCGATTCGCGGGCTCATCGGGCGCAATGTTACGCGGCTTGTCTTGCGGCCGGCTGTCGTTTTGTAACAATGTATTGCCCATGGCCGAACTCAAGACGCGAATTCTCGTAGTGGACGACGACCAACGCCTGCGCGATCTGCTGGTGCGCTACCTCGGGGGCGAAGGCTACGAAGTGAAGGCGGTGCCCGACGCCCCCGCGATGGACAAGCAGCTCGCGCGCGAGCGCTACGATTTGGTGGTGCTCGACCTCATGCTGCCGGGCGAGGACGGCCTCGCGATCTGCCGGCGGCTGAGGGCGCAGGACACGGCGCCGGCGATCATCATGCTCACCGCGAAGGGCGACGACGTCGACCGCATCGTCGGGCTCGAGATGGGCGCCGACGACTACCTGCCGAAGCCCTTCAACCCCAAGGAGCTGCTCGCGCGCATCAAGGCGGTGCTGCGCAGGAAAACGCCCGCCGGGCCGCCCGGCGCGCCCGCCACCGGCGGGACTTTCCAGTTCGGCGAGTTCTCCCTCAACCTCTCGACGCGGACCCTCACCCGCGCCGGCAAGCAGGTCGCGCTCACCACCGGCGAGTTCTCGGTACTCAAGGTGCTGGTGCAGCATCCGCGCCAGCCGCTGTCGCGCGACAAGCTGATGGAGCTCGCGCGCGGGCGCGAGTACGAGGTGTTCGACCGCTCGATCGACGTGCAGATCTCGCGCCTGCGCAAGATCGTGGAAGAGGATGCGTCGCACCCGAAGCACATCCAGACCGTGTGGGGCTTCGGCTACGTCTTCGTGCCCGACGCGGAAAAATGACGCTTTTCGCGCGATCGTTTCTGCTGATCGCGGCATTGATCGTTACGGCGGTACTTGCCTCGTTCCAGATCTACCGGGTCTACGAGCGCGAGCCGCGCTCGCGCGAGCTCGCGCAGCAGACCGTGAGCACGGTCAACCTCACGCGCGCCGCGCTGGTCAGTGCCGACCCGTTCCTGCGGCGCGAGCTCCTGATCGAGCTGAACGAGACCGAGGGCTTGCGCGTGTTCCCGGCCACCGCCAGCGAGAAGCTCGAGCCGCTGCCGGACGACGCGTTGCTCGAGCGCGTGGAGAAGCGGGTGCGGGAAGTGCTCGGTACGGAAACGCGCTTCGCCTATGCGCGCGATGGCGAGGAAGGCTTCCTGGTCAGCTTCTTCATCGACGAGGACGAGTTCTGGGTGATGCTGCCGCGCGAGCGCTTCGAGCTCGAGTTCGGCCTCGAATGGCTCGGCTGGGGCGCGGCGCTGCTCGCGCTCGCGCTGGCCGGCGCCTGGCTCATCGCCTCCAACCTCGCGCGCCCGCTCGCCGCGCTGCAGCGCGCCGCGGCGCGCATCGGCCGGGGCGAGGCGCACCAGCCCCTCGCCGAGGAAGGCCCGCGCGAGCTGCGCAGCCTGGGCGCGGCCTTCAACCGCATGGCGCGCGACCTGGAGAGCATGGAGCGCGAGCGCGCCATGGTGCTCGCCGGGATCTCGCACGACCTGCGCACGCCGCTTTCGCGCATGCGCCTGGCCCTTGAAATGAGCAGCGCGAGGAAGGAAGAAATGAAGACCGACGAAACTCGGGGCGACCTCGATGCCATGGTCACCGACATCGAGGAGATCGACGCCATCATCGGCCAGTTCCTCGACTTCGCGCGCGGCGTGAACGAGGAAAAGTCGCGCCAGGACCTGGGCACGCTGGTCGACGAGGTCGCCGAGCATTACCTGCGCCTGGGCAAGAAGATCTCCGTGACAGGCGAGAAGACGCTGCTGCCGTTCGCGCGCATGGCGGTCCGCCGCGCGGTCAGCAACCTCGTCGACAATGCCCTGCGCTACGGACGCGAGCCGATCGAGATCGAAGTAAAAAGAAATTCCACGCTCGCGGTGATCGAGGTGCGCGACCGGGGGCCCGGCATTCCCGCGGGCGAGACCGAGCGCCTGAAGCGCCCGTTCACCCGGCTCGACGCCGCGCGCAGCGGGCCGGCCGGCGCCGGGCTCGGCCTCGCGATCGTCGAGCGCATCGCGCGCGCGCACGGCGGCGCGCTCGAGCTGGTGGCGCGCGAAGGCGGCGGCCTCGTCGCGCGCCTCGCGCTGCGCGCCTGAGCTAGCGGCAGCGCGCGGGCAGGTAGTCCTTCGGCACGTCGGTCTTGTTGGCGCCCCGGGCAGTCATCTTGTCGGGGGGCGCGGCGTAGCCGCACACCCACGCGACCGGGACGATCGGCGCGTCCTCGACCACCGCCGCGCGCAGCGTGAGCACCTTGTCGCGCAGCAGGCCGGAGGCGCGGTTGCCGAAGCGCACGTGGATCGCGCCCGCCTCCACTGCGACCGAGCTCACCAGGTTGCTGACGATCTTCTCCGCCGGCGGCAGGTTCGCCGCCGCGTTGTCGCTCGGGAACTGGCGGGTGCTCGACCACGACTGGGCAAGCGGCGTCTTGGCAAGGTCGGCGAGCGGTAGCGCCTCGAGCACCTGCTCGCGTACCGAGCGCTGGTGGTAGGTCGGCACCATGAGGAGCGCGAGGACAGCGATGATCCCGAGCACGATCATCATTTCCAGCAGCGTGAAGCCGGCGCCGCGCTTCATCGCAGGGCGAAGCGCTCGAGCGGCTCGTAGCGCGCGCCCGCGGACGAAAGCGAGGAGCGCACCAGGAGGAATTCACGCACCGGCCAGTCCACCGCCGGCAGCGGCGGCAGCGCGGCGGCGCGCGCCTTGCGGATCAGGGTGACGTGCGCCGCGAAGGGACGGCGCTCGAGGATGAATTGCTCGCGATAGAGCGCCATGCTCAGGCTCTCGCACAGTGCATTGAGCGGCGGCGGGGTCTCGCGCGGTCCCGCCCAGACGATGCCGTTCTCGCGCCAGTAGCGCGCCTGCTCGAGCGCCAGGAAATGAGCGGATGCTTCGACGGTGCGTGCGGCCCGGCCGGCCTTTTCGGGATCGCCTTCGCCGAGGAAGGCGAGCGTGAGATGGATCTTCGCCTCCTCCGTCATCCGTCCGCCCGTCAGTCGCTGCGCATCGGCCGCCCATCGCGCGAGCGCGCGAGCGGCGTCCGCGGGTGGCCAGAGCGCGAAGAAGACGCGCATCAGTGCCGCCTTATGCGCAGCCCTTCGAGATCGATCCCCGGCCCATGGCCGGAGACGAGATCCGCGGTGATGCGCCCCGCGCCCGCCGCCATGGTGAAGCCCATGTGGCCGAGGCCAATGTTGAACCACAGGTTCTGGTAGCGGCCGGTGCCGAAGCGCGGCGTGGTCTCGGGCGTCATCGGCCGCTGGCAGGCGCGCATGCGCGCGCGGCCGTAGTCGAGCAAGCCCGGGAAGAGCTGCTTGACTGCGTCGTAGAGCGGCGCGAAGTCCTGCGGCCCGTGGTCCATGTCGTAGCCCGCGAGCTCCGCGCCGCCGGTGATGCGCAGCTCGTCGTCCATGCGCGAGAACGCCACGCGGCGCAACTCGTCGATCATCGCGCGCCGCGGCGCGGCCTCGGGACGCAGGATCGGCACGCTCGCCGAGAAGCCCTTCACCGGGTATACCGGCACGTGCGTGCCGAGCTGCTCGCGCAGCTTGCGGTCCATCACGCCGAGCGCGCAGACGTAGGCGTCGCCGCGCACGCCGCCGCCGCGCGTGACGACCTCGCGGACGCGCGCGCCGGCGGCCTCGATCGCGAGGATTTCGCTGCCAAGGTTGAACGCCACGCCGAGCGGCCGGCAGCGCTCGGCGAGCGCGCGGCAGAAGCGCCCCGGGTCGGCGGCGTCGTCATGCGGCGCGTAGAGCGCGCCGGCGAGGCGCCCGGCGTCGATGGCGGGCTCGAGCTTGCGAATGCCGTCGGCGTCCAGGCGCTGCAGCACGAAACCCAGGCTGCGCATGGTGGACGCACGCTCCCACGCGTCATCCAGGGCACTAGCATCGCGGTACAGGTAAAGGACGCCGCTGCGCAGCCCGTCGAAGCCGATCTCGCGCGCGAGCTCGCGCGTGAGCTGCTGCGAGTAGCGCACCAGGCGGACCTTCGTCTCCAGGATGCGCCGGTATGAGCGGCCGGTCCTCAGCACGAGATGCTGGATGCCCCAGAGCCACAGCTCGGGATCCAGGCGCAGCGCGCGGCCGAGCTCGCCCGCCGACCAGGGGTAGGCGCGGCTCGCGGCGATGATGCCGTTGTTCGCCGAGCTCGCGCGCGCCGCGACTTCGGCCTCGCGGTCGATCACGACGACCTCGTGGCCTTCCTTGGCGAGAAACCAGGCGGTGGCGACGCCGGCGAGGCCGGCGCCCATGACGACGACTTTCACCCGCCGGTCAGGTGCTTTCGCGTCAGCGCGGCGAGCGCGCGCTCGACGGAGTCGGCGGACTTGTCCAGCTCTCCTGCGATCAGCTCCTGCTCGCGCCGGCTGCGGTTCTGGGACAGCTTCCAGCGCGTGTCGAGCCGCGTCACCTCGACCTCGAAGTTGACGATGCCGTCGAGCATCTGGTCGACGTACGCCGCGCGCAGCGCGTCGAACTTCGGCAGCCACTGCGGGTCGAGCATCTCGATCAGCCGCCGCTGCGATTCGTGCTTTCGCTTTCTCTCTTCGATCAGCTTCGGAAAGCCGTACGCATGCACGGCGGCGTAGTTCCAGGTCGGCACGCGCTCCTTCTCCTCGTACCAGCGCGGCGAGACGTAGGCGTGGGGGCCGGAGAACACGACCATGACCTCCTGGTCGTCGAAGAACTCACGCCATTGCGGGTTGTTGCGCGCCATATGCATGTCGAGGCAGATCTTGCCGCTGCGCTCGTGCACCGTGAGCGGCAGGTGCGAGGCATGGAGCGTGCCGCCCGTGCCGGTCACCAGCAGCACGAAGCTGTTGGCGCGCATGAACTCGACGAGCTCCTTGCGGTCCTCGAGCCGGTTATAGGCGGGCGTGTACATCTCAGTCGAGGAGCGCGATCGCCTGCGCCGCGATGCCTTCCAGGCGGCCGACGAAGCCGAGGCCCTCAGTCGTGGTGGCCTTGATGTTCACCGCCGCGGGCAGGATGCCGAGATCCGCGGCGATGTTGGCGATCATGCGCGGCATGTGCGGGGCCATGCGCGGAGCCTGCGCCACGATCGTGGCGTCGATGTTGACGACACGCAGTTTTCGCGCGGCGAGCTTGGTTGCCACATCCCTCAAGAGTGCCCGGCTGTCGGCGCCGGCATAGGCGGCATCGGTATCGGGATAGTGCCGGCCGATGTCGCCCAGGCCGGCCGCGCCGAGCAGCGCATCGCAGATCGCATGCAGCAGCACGTCCGCGTCCGAGTGGCCCTCGAGCCCCTTGTGGTAGGGAATCTCGACCCCGCCGACGATCAGCTTGCGTCCCGCCACCAGCGGATGGACGTCGTAGCCCTGCCCGATCCTCATCGGCGTCCCCGCTCGGAAGTGATGCGCAACTGCAGGATGCTCTCGGCGAGCGCGAGGTCCTCGGGCCAGGTTACCTTGAGGTTCTCGCGGCTGCCGGCCACGAGGCGCGGCTTGAGGCCCAGTTGCTCGACCGCCGCCGCCTCGTCGGTCGGCGTGCCCTTCGCACGCTGCAGCGCCTGCATCAGCAGCCCGGTGCGGAACATCTGCGGCGTCTGCGCGAGCCACAGGCCGCTTCGATCCTCGGTCGATTCGATTCTGTCCTGAGCCGCCTTTTTCACGGTGTCCGCCACGGGCAAGGCGAGAATGCCACCGACTTCATCGTCCTGCGTCGCGCGGATCAGACCTTCGAGGTCCCTGCGCGGCAGGCACGGACGCGCGGCGTCGTGCACCAGCATCCAGTCGTCGGCTTCGACCGCCGCCATCGCCGCCACCAGGCCGTTGTACACCGAATCGCGCCGGGTGGCGCCGCCGCAATAAAGCGGCTCGAGCTTGCCGGCGAATGCGCTCCAATCGCTGCGCGCGAACGCGGTATCGCCGGGCGCGAGCACGACGAAGACCGATTCGACCGGCGGCACGCAAACTGCTCGCACCGCGTGCCACAGGATGGTCCGCCCCGCGAGCGAGCGATATTGTTTCGGAACCTCGGCGCCGAGCCGCGTGCCGCTTCCTGCGGCGGGAATAAGGGCGTAGAAGGACACAGGAAGTTCTTTTAATTCAGGACGATATAATTACATAGGTCTCTGTTCTGATGCACCGCGATTCGCTTCCCGCCCGCAGACGCTACACCCGGCTCGCCGGCTCTTCCGACGCGCTCGCGCTCGCACGCCTCGCGCAGACGGAAAAGCCGCTCGCGGTCGTCACCGCTACCGCGCTCGACGCGCAGCGCCTGCTGGAAGAAATCCGCTGGTTCTCGCCGCAGCTGCGCGCATGCCTGCTGCCCGACTGGGAAACCCTGCCGTACGATCAGTTTTCCCCGCACCAGGACCTGGTGTCCGAGCGCCTCGAGACGCTCTATCGCATCCAGCGCGGCGACTTCGACCTCGCCGTGGTTCCGGCGGCCACCGCGCTCGTGCGCCTGTGCCCGCCTGCCTACCTGGCCGGCCACACGTTCTTTCTCAAGACCGGCGACGTCCTGTCGCTCGACGCGCTGAGGCGACAGCTCGCGGTCGCCGGCTACCAGCACGTCACGCAAGTCGTTTCGCCGGGCGAGGTCTGCTTCCGCGGCGGACTGATCGATCTCTTCCCGATGGGCTCCGCGCTGCCCTACCGCGTCGACCTCGACGACGACCGGATCGACACGATCAAGACTTTCGACGTCGATACCCAGCGCACCGTTTACGCGGTGAAGGAAATCCGCATGCTGCCGGCGCGCGAGTTCCCGCTCGACGACACCGGCCGCGCGCGCTTTCGCAGCCGCTGGCGCGAGCTGTTCGAAGGCGATCCGTCGAAGAAGCGCCTGTATCGCGACGTGTCGAACGGCGTGCCGGCCGCGGGCATCGAGTATTACCTGCCGCTCTTCTTCGAGAGCGTCGCAACCGTCTTTGACTACCTGCCCGCGGGCAGCGTGCTCGCCCTGCACCACGACGTGGCCGAGGCGATCCACGAGTTCTGGCGCGACGCGAACTCGCGCTACAAGATGGCCGGCGGCGACCCCGACCGGCCGCTGCTCGCCCCGGCGCAGCTCTTCGTCCCGGCCGAGGAGTTCTACGTCCGCGCCCAGGCTTTCGCGCGCATCGACCTCATCGACAAGCCCGACGAGGACCACGGACCGATCAGCGCCGCGCCGCTTCCGCCGCTCGCGGTCGACCGGCGCGCGCAGGACCCGCTGGCCGGTCTGAAGCAGTTCCTCGACACCTCGGGCCTGCGCGTCATGATCGCCGCCGAGTCGCCCGGCCGGCGCGAGACGATGGCGAGCTACTTTGCCGAATACGGCCTGAAGCTGCCGCCCTGCACGAGCTACGAGGACTTTCACCGCTCGAAGCTTCCGTTCGCGCTCTGCGTCGCTCCGATCGCGCACGGCTTCATCCTGCCGGCGGAGGGCTGGGCGGTGGTCACCGAAGCCGAGCTCTATGCCGGCGTGGTGCGGCGGCGCGGACGCGCCGCGGAGAAGCGCAGCTCCGTCGAAGGCATGCTGCGCGACCTGTCCGAGCTCAAGATCGGCGAGCCGGTGGTGCACGAGCAGCACGGCATCGGCCGCTACCAGGGCCTGGTCACGCTCGACGTCGGCGATGGCAAGACCGAATTCCTGCTGCTGCAATACGAAGGCGACGACAAGCTCTATGTCCCGGTCTCGCAGCTCGGCGTGATCGGCCGCTACAGCGGCGCGCAGCCCGAGGAAGCGCCGCTGCACAAGCTTGGCAGCGGCCAGTGGGACAAGGCCAAGGCGCGCGCGGCCAAGCAGGTGCGCGACACCGCGGCCGAGCTGCTGGCGCTGTATGCCAGGCGCGCAGCCCGACTGGGCCATAGTTTTTCGATCCGACAGCATGACCTGGAAGCGTTTGCCGACGGCTTCGGCTTCGAGGAAACGCCCGACCAGGGCGCCGCGATCGAGGCGGTGATCGCCGACATGGCGGCCGGCAAGCCGATGGATCGCCTAGTGTGCGGCGACGTCGGATTCGGCAAGACCGAGGTCGCGCTGCGCGCCGCCTTTGCCGCGGTCGCCGACAGCAAGCAGGTGGTGATCCTGTGCCCGACCACGCTCCTTGCCGAGCAGCATTTCCAGACCTTCTCCGACCGCTTCGCCGAGTGGCCGGTCCGGATCGCCGAATTGTCGAGATTCAAGACCGGGAAGCAGTCCAGGGAGATCCTGGAAAAGCTCGCGAGCGGCGAGATCGACATCGTCATCGGCACGCACAAGCTGCTGTCGAAGGAAGTGAAGCTCAAGCGCCTGGGCCTGGTAATCATCGACGAGGAGCACCGCTTCGGCGTGCGCCAGAAGGAGGCGCTGAAGAGGCTGCGCGCCGAGGTCGACGTGCTGACGCTCACCGCGACGCCGATTCCGCGCACGCTGGCGATGTCGCTCGAGGGCATCCGCGACTTCTCGGTGATCGCCACTTCGCCGCAGAAGCGCCTCGCGATCAAGACCTTCGTCGCGCCCTGGTCCGAAGGGCTGATCCGCGAGGCGGTGATGCGCGAGCTGCGGCGCGGCGGGCAGGCCTTCTTCCTGCACAACGAGGTCGACACCATCCAGCGCATGCACGAGCGCCTGGCGAAGCTCCTGCCGGAGGCGCGCATCGCGGTGGCGCACGGCCAGATGCGCGAGCGCGAGCTCGAGCGCGTGATGCGCGACTTCACCGCGCAGCGCTTCAACGTGCTGCTCTGCTCGACCATCATCGAGACCGGGATCGACATCCCGACCGCCAACACCATCGTGATCAACCGCGCCGACCGCTTCGGCCTCGCCCAGCTGCACCAGGTGCGCGGGCGCGTCGGCCGCTCGCACCACCAGGCCTATGCCTACCTGCTGACGCCGCCCGAGGAAGCGCTCAACAAGAACGCGGTCAAGCGCCTCGAGGCGATCCAGATGATGGAGGAGCTCGGCTCCGGGTTCTACCTCGCGATGCACGACCTCGAGATCCGCGGCGCGGGCGAGATCCTGGGCGAGCAGCAGTCGGGCGAGATCCAGGAAGTGGGCTTCTCGCTCTACGCGCGCATGCTGGAGCGCGCCGTGCGACGGCTCAAAGCTGGAAAAACCGCGGATGCCGAGGACGCAATTGACATCTCTACCGAGGTCAACCTTCACGTGCCGGCGCTGCTGCCCGAGACCTACTGCAGCGACGTGCACGAGCGGCTCTCGCTCTACAAGCGCCTGGCCGACGCCGAGACGCGCGAGCAGCTCGATCTCCTGCGCGAGGAGCTCGTCGACCGCTTCGGCGAGCTGCCCGAGCCGGCGCGCGCGCTCATCGAGTGCCACCGCGTGCGGATTGCCGCGCGTCCGCTGGGCGTCGCGCGCGTCGACGCCACGCACGAGGCGGTTCAGCTCCAGTTCGTGAAGAACCCGCCGCTCGACGGCGCCAAGGTGATCGAGTTCATCCGCAAGAAAGGCCGCAGCGCGCGGCTCGCGGGGCCCGAGAAGCTGCGCGTCGAGGCGAAGCTGCCCGCGTGGCACGAGCGCGCCCAGGCGGTGCGGGACATCCTGCAACACCTCGCCACATGAGCGCGGCGTGAACCTGGTGGTGCAGGGACCGGCGCTCGCCGCGGGCGACCTCGAGGCGCTCGGGCTGCTGGCCAAGCCGGCGGCGGTGCGCGAGATCGCGCCGCGCGCCTTCCGTCTGGTCGGCGCGATGAAGAACGAAGGCGTCGCCGCGCTGTGCGAAGCGCGCCGCATCGACCACGCCTGGATCGAGCAAGGCCGGCGCTTCGCCGATCTGCGGCTGCTGGCGATGGACATGGACTCCACGCTGATCACCATCGAGTGCATCGACGAGCTCGGCGACCTCGCCGGCAAGAAGAACGAGATCGCTGCGGTCACGGCGCAGGCGATGCGCGGCGAGATCGAGTACCGCGAGAGCCTGCGGCGACGGGTCAGCGCGCTCGCAGGCCTCCCCGAGCCCTCTCTTGGAAAAGTCTATGAAGAGCGCCTGCGACTCACGCCCGGGGCAGAAGCGCTGCTCAAGCGCTGCAAGGATCACGGCGTGAAGCTGCTGCTCGTCTCGGGCGGCTTCACGTTCTTCACCGAGCGCCTGAAGGCCCGGCTCGGGATCGACTACACGATCTCCAACGTGCTGGAAGTGAAGAACGGCAAGCTCACCGGCGCGCTGCTCGGCGAGATCGTCGATGCCGACGCCAAGGCGGCGAAATTCCGCGAGGTCAGCCGCGCGCTAGGGGCGACAAGGGATCAGACGCTTGCGATCGGCGACGGCGCGAACGACCTGAAGATGATGCGGGAGGCCGGGCTTTCGGTCGCGTTCCGCGCCAAGCCCGTGGTGCGCGCTCAGGCGAGCTGCGCGCTCAATTGGTCGGGCCTTGACGCGGTGGCAAACCTGCTGGAATGAAGCGCGCGACGAGCGAGTCGATCAGCTCCGCGTAGGGCCGCCACTCGGCCGGCCGGTCGTAGATCTCGCGCACGCCCGCGGCCAGCGCCCGCTGCCGGGCGGTCTGCGACAGGCCCGTGGCGACGCCGACCACCGGGATCCCCCGGGCGCTCAGGCGCGTCACCAGCTCGCCGGCCGACGCCTTGAGGGCGTTCGAGCCCGCGATGGCGAGCGCCACCGGCTCGGGCTGCTTCTCGAGACGCTGCAGGGCCGTGCCCAGGTCCGGCGCGTCGACCACCCGCACCGCGACCTCGGGCCGCCGCGCGAGCGCCGAGCAGACCAGCGTGGCTTCCGGGCCTTCCTCGATGACGAGGATTGTGATGGGGTCCATCCCCTCTCCCTTTGCGTGCGGCGCCAAGATAAGCGACGCCGCCGGGCGAGGCTGTCGGGAGACCTTGAGGATTTGAAAAGACGGAAAGTTTTGGACGAAAAGCCGGTCAGCTTTTGTGCGGAGCTACTTGGGTGGCTTCTTCTTCAGCTCGTCCATTGCCTTGTTCGCGCGGCGGATGGCTTCCGCGCCGATCTGGTCGAGGAGCTGCAGGTAGCTGTATTTCGCGCCGCACGCCGAGCACTTGAGCTCGGTCGAGAGTCGCAGGGGGCCGGGTTGCAGCGGCTCGAATTCGCCACCGTTGCACCACACGCACCAGGCTGCGATGTCGCGAATGTTGACGATCATGGGCCTCTGCCCCTACCGCAGAGGGGCTTGGGCCATGTTAGGCACGCCCCCTTTGATCCGACCGGAATTGCAACGCTATTTCGCGGCCACCACCATGATTTCGACCAGCGCCTTGGGATCGGCGAGCTTCGCCTCGACGCAGGCGCGCGCCGGCAGGTTCTTGGCGTCGACCCAGGCGCTCCAGACCTCGTTCATCGGCGCACGGTTGCGAATGTCGGTGACCCAGATCGTGGCCGCGAGCACCTTGGACTTGTTCGAGCCGCACTTGGCGAGCAGGCGGTCGATCTCGTCCAGGATCTGCTTGGTCTGGCCCTTCACGTCCTGGTCGAGGTTCTTCGCGACCACGCCCGCGAGGTATACGGTGTCGCCGTGCTGGACTGCGTTGGACAGGATGGCGGTCGGATCGTGGCGGGTGATGGTCATGGCTTGGCTTCTCCTTTGGCGGATTCTTCGATCTTGCGGTCTTCGCGCTTGGCGTCCTGCATCGCTTCGGGTTCGAGCTCCTCGGCGCTGCGGTTGAGGCGAACGAACACGCCCCAGGCGACGAGGAGCAGCGCCGCGGCGACCCCTACGGCGGCGACGTACGGCAGCTGCTCAGGGGCGTCCTGGGACACGCGGAACACGAGCACCATGGTCTCGAGCGAGAGCGCGACCACCAGCACCACCATGAAGCGCGACAGGAACCGGCGCACGCGCGTCGGCGCGCTCATCTGGGCCCCGCGGTGCACCTCCTCCTCGAGGATGGTCTGGCCGAGCTCGAGCGCCGCGACCGCCACGGTGAGCACCGCGATGCTCTCCAGCACCGCGTTCAGCCGCTGGTTCAAGCCGAGGCCCTCGAAGGGCTGGATCCCCTGCCACAGCTGCATCCCGGCGAGCACGATCAGCGCCGCACCCGCCACCAGAAACAGCAGGCTGATGACGAAATGACCCGATGGAAAAAGCCGGTACAGGAAGTTCATCGGCGCAGGCTGACCTTATCGTATCCGGCGACCTGCTTGTAGCGTTCGGACAGCGCCGCGAGCTCCTGCGCGCTGATCACCGCCTCGATGCTGTCGAACGGCCGGTCCCCGGTTCGCTCGTACACCTCGCGCAGGATCGCGTCGGGCGGGTTGCGGCGATTCTCCAGCACGACGCTGGAGGTTGGCCCGAGGCGTTCGCTTTCATAGCTCTTGAGGGAAGCCGGGTTGGTCCCCTGGGCCAGTTTTTCTGCCAACACCTTCGCATCCAGGATCGCCTGGCCGGCGCCGTTGGAGCCGCGCGGCACCATCGGGTGGGCGGCGTCGCCCAGCAGCGTGACCCGCCCGAAGCTCCATGCCGGCAGCGGATCCTTGTCGACCATCGGATACTCGAGCACCAGCTCGGCCGCGCGCAGGAACGCGGGCACGTCGAGCCAGTTGAACTTCCAGCTTTGGGCGCCGGCGATGAAGTCCTCCACGCGCGCCGCGCGGTTCCAGTCCCAGCGCTGGTAGCTGGGCGTCTCGATCTCCCACAGCCAGTTGACGAGCTGCCGCTTCTTGCCATCGACGGTTTCGTCGACCTCATTACGGATCGGGTAGTGCACCAGCTTGCCGGTGGCGAGCCAGCCCGCGCGCAGCATGCTCGCGCCGGAAAGGATGGGCTTCCAGCGCGTGACCCCGCGCCACATGTTCACGCCGCTGTAGCGCGGCTCGCCCTCGTGCGGATAGAGCTGCCGGCGAATGACCGAGTGGATGCCGTCGCACGCCACCGCGGCTTCCCCTTCCACCGGATCGCGATCGCGAAAGCTAAGCCGGACGCGCTTCTCGTCCTGCTCGAAGCCGGTGCAGTGCCAGCCGAGGTGGATGCGCGCCTCGCCGATGCGCGACTTCACCGCATCGAGCAGCACCGCCTGGAGGTCGGCGCGGTGGATGGAAAACTGCGGCCAGGAGTAGCCCGCGCGACGCCCGAGCGGCTCCTGATAGATGAGCTGCCCGAAGCGGTTGAAGAACGCCGCCTCCGCGGTTTCGACCGCCAGCTTGGCGAGGTGCGGCACCAGCCCGAGCGCGCCGAGTACTTCGGTCGCGTGCGGCAGAAGATTGATGCCCACGCCGACCGGCCGGATCTCGGGGGCGGATTCGTAGATGCGGCAGGCAATCCCGCGCCGGTACAGCTCGAGCGCCGCGGTGAGCCCGCCGATTCCGGCGCCGACGATCAGCACTTCGCCGCTCGAGTGCCTCACTTCTTCCCGGTGTCGCGCTGGTAAGCGTCGTAGCTGCCGCCGGCGTTGGCGGTGCACCGGTCGTATTCCGCCTTGTCCGGGATGCCCGCGCACCGGTTGCGCTGCCAAGCCTGGCCCGCGTTGTACGCCTGCTCGGCGCTGCAGCCCGCAAGGAGAAGCGCGAGCAGGAATGTCTTCATCAACCCACCCACCGCCGCGCGTTCCTGAAAAGCTGCATCCACGGCGAGTCCTCGCCCGCGCCGGGCGGCGACCAGGACATCTGCACGTTGCGGAACACGCGCTCGGGGTGCGGCATCACGATCGTGAAGCGGCCGTCGGGTGTGGTGAGGCCGGTAATGCCGCCGGGCGAGCCGCTCGGGTTGTAGGGGTAGAGGTCGGTCGGCTCGCCGCGGTTGTTCACGTAGCGCATGCAGACGATCGAAGGGTTCTCGATGTTGGGCCGGCCTTCGCCGTGCGCGGTGGCGATCGGCATGCGGCTGCCCGCCATACCCTGGAACAGGATCGAGGGACTGTCGACGATCTCGACCATCACCAGGCGCGCCTCGAACTGCTCGGAGCGGTTGCGCACGAAGAGCGGCCAGCCGCCCGCGCCGGGAATCAGCTCGCGCAGCGCGCCCATCATCTGGCAGCCGTTGCAGGCGCCGAGCGCGAAGGTGTCTTTGCGCGCGAAGAAGCGCTCGAACTCGCCGCGCGCGCGCGGGTTGAAGAGGATGGTCTTGGCCCAGCCCTGCCCGCCGCCCAGTACGTCGCCGTACGAAAAGCCCCCGCCCGCCGCGAAGCCCTTGAAGCCCTCGAGCGACGCGCGCCCGGCGATCAGGTCGGTCATGTGGACGTCGACCGACTCGAAGCCCGCACGCTCGAAGGCCGCCGCCATCTCCACCTGGCCGTTCACTCCCTGCTCTCTCAGGATGGCGATGCGCGGCCGTGCATGAGTGGAGACAAACGGGGCGCCAGGCGTGAACGCCAGCGAAACGGAAAGACCTGGATCGTTGGGCTCGACGACCCGGTCGTACTCCTCGCGCGCGCAATCGGGGTTGTCGCGCAGCGTCTGCATGCGCCAGCTGGTCTCGCTCCAGGTGCGCTGCAGCTCGCCGCGCCCGGCCGCGAACACCGCGCGGTTGTTGCGCGTGATCCGGATCTCGTCGCGCGTGTTGAGGCTGCCGACGAGATGCGCGTGCTCCCCCAGGCCCACAGCGCGAAGCGCGGTCATGACGCGCGCGCGGTCGGCGGCGCGGATCTGGAGCACCGCGCCGAGCTCTTCGGAAAACAGCGCCTGCAGCGCGCGGTCCTTCAGCCGGCCGGCGAGCTGCTCCTCGCCGTCGCGCTTGAAGGCGTCCACGTCGTCGGCGGCCGCGTCGAAGGTAAGCGCGTCGAGGTTGAGCGTGACGCCGCAGTGGCCAGCGAACGCCATCTCGCAAGCGGTGACGAACAGGCCGCCGTCGGAGCGGTCGTGGTAGGCCAGAACCTTCTGATAGTTCTGTTGAAGAAAGTCGTATAAGTACTTGAGTAATAACGGAT